>Ga0126384_10000177_pt1 | contig 31444 bp, 22 predicted proteins | sample PanSoiMetPlot_36_FD_92543 | JGI IMG/M metagenome (GOLD analysis project Ga0126384, IMG submission 92543) | Tropical forest soil microbial communities from Panama - MetaG Plot_36 | ecosystem: Environmental > Terrestrial > Soil > Tropical forest > Bulk soil | place: Panama | collected 2016-02-17 | reverse complement strand
GTCGAAGAGGGCGAGCGCGGCAGCCGCTACGCGCCGCTGCTGGCCCTGCTTTCCGAGCTCACCGGCGCGGAAGCGGCGGTGGTGGTCAACAACAATGCCGCGGCGGTTCTCTTGACGCTCGCCGCGATCGCCCAAGGTGGAGAGGTGATCGTCTCCCGGGGCGAGCTGGTCGAGATCGGCGGCGGCTTTCGAATTCCCGACGTGATGCGACAGTCCGGCGCCCGGATCATCGAGGTGGGGACCACCAACCGCACCCGGCTGGCGGACTACGAGGCTGCGATCACGCCGCAAACCAAGCTTTTGTTGAAAGTCCACAAGTCGAATTTTGCCCTGATTGGCTTTACCGAGGAGGTTTCCCCGGAGCAGCTGGCCTCGCTGGGTCAAAGAGCTTCCCTCCCGGTATTCGAGGACCTGGGCTCCGGCGCGCTGGTCGAGCTCGATGAGCTCGAGGGCGAGCCGATCGTTTCCCAAGCGGTGGCCTCGGGTGTGGATTTGCTCAGCTTCTCCGGCGACAAACTGCTGGGTGGGCCTCAGGCCGGTGTTATTTTAGGCACCAGCGCGCTGGTGAAGAAAATCGCCGCCCACCCGCTCAACCGCGCAGTGCGCGTGGACAAGATGACCGTCGCCGCGCTCGAAGCCACGCTGGAGCTTTATCGCGACGCTCGTCTCGAAGAGATCCCGGTACAGCGACTCTTGCGCCAAAGCCCGGCGGAGCTTCGCGCTCGTGCCGAACGGCTGCGCCTGCTCTTGCAAGCCGCTGGAGTGGAGGTCACCGTGGAACGCAGCTCGGGCCAGGTCGGAGGAGGAGCCTTGCCTTCAGCGACTCCTACTTCCTATGTCTGTGCGCTCGTTCCTCACTCGCCGTTGAAGCTTCAAGAGAAGCTTCGCCGCGCCGATCCTCCCCTAATTACGCGGGTTACGGGTGATAGACTGTTGATCGACGTCCGATGTCTGGAGGACCGAGAATTGGAGCTGGTGGCCCGGATCGTTACTGCCGACGCGTAAGGAATCCATCATGTTGAACAGCCATGTTCTGGTTCTGAACCGCCTCTACCAGCCAGTCCACGTCACCTCGGTGAAGAGAGCCCTGTCGCTGCTGTACCAAGGCGTGGCCCGCGCGATCGACAACCAGTACCGACTGTACGAGTTTTCCGACTGGGCCCAGCTGTCAGCCGCCAATTTCGATTCGGTCGGAACCATCACCCGGCGGATCCGGATTCCAAGGGTTTTGGTGCTCTCGGCCTATGAGCACCTACCCCGCGGCAAGGTTCGGTTTTCCCGGCTGAACATCTACGCGCGCGACAACGATTCCTGCCAGTACTGCGGCCGGCAATTGCCGCGCTGCGAGCTGAACTTGGATCACGTGTTGCCGCGTTCGCAGGGCGGAAAGACCAGTTGGGACAATGTGGTGTGCTCATGCTTGCCCTGCAATCTCAAGAAGGGCGGGCGCACGCCGCAGCAAGCGGAGATGACGTTGCTCAAAAAGCCGGTGCGCCCTCGCTGGACCCCCTTCTTCCGAAGCCCGGCGAAGCGGATCACCTACCGCGAATGGCTGCCCTTCTTGAACGCGGCCGAGGCCTCCTACTGGAATGTGGAACTCCTCGACGAATGAAGCCGCGATCGGGAATGCCACTCCCGCGGCTCCTCCTGGACTTCGCCGCAAGCGCGCGTGCCGGGTCATCTCCGTGGGCGGGGGAAAGGGCGGTATCGGCAAGACGCTGGTAACCGCCAACCTGGGGATCGCCATTGCCCAGCGCGGCTGCAAGGTGGTGCTGGTGGATGCCGACCTCGGGGGTGCCAACCTTCACACCTGTCTGGGAATAGAGCAGCCCGCCGTGACCTTGTCGGACTACGTGAGCGGGCGGGCGAAAAAACTTCAGGAGGTGATGGTGCCAGCGGGGATCGACAACCTGACGCTGATTCCGGGCGCTCGGGATGCGCTCGACGCGGCGAACCCCAAATACCAACAGAAGAGCAAGCTGCTCAGGAACCTGATCGCCCTCGACGTGGACTACCTGCTGCTCGATTTGGCTGCCGGTACCAGCCTCAATGTGCTCGATTTCTTCCTCATCGCGGACCGCGGATTGGTGGTGCTGCTGCCCGAGCCCACCTCGATCGAAAACGCCTATCGGTTCATCCGGGCGGCTTTCTTTCGGCGGCTGCAGCTGGCGAAGGACCCAGACGGGGTGGCGGAGTTGGTGAACGAAGCGCTGGCCAAAGATGAGCCAGCGCTGAGAACCCCCTATGAATTCGTCGCCTGGGTCAAAGCTCACAACCCCCTGGCCGCGGAACGGCTGCGCCGGGAGGCCAGCTCTTTTCGGGTCGGACTGGTGGTCAATCAATCGCGCAGCGAAACCGACCAGGATCTGGGCCATGCCGTCGCTTCGGCGTGGAACAAATTCTTCGGGCTGAACTTGGATTACGTCGGCGCCATCGGCTACGACGATGACGCCTGGCGAGCGGTTCGCAATCGCCGCCCGCTGTTGCTGGACCGCCCCGACTGTGAGGCCGCGGCGGGCCTTTCGAAGGTGGCGGACAACGTCCTGGCCTTGGATCGCCGGCTCGCTTTGGTCAGATGAAGCCCTACCAGTCACAGAACTACTACGAGCTTCTTGAAATCTCGGCCAACGCGACGATGGAGCAAATTCATTCCGCGTATCGACGCGCCGTGGCGCTCTATGATCCGGCCTCGGCGGCGATGTATGCGTTGGCGGACCCGGCTCAAGTCCAGGATCTGCGAAAACTGTTGGATTGCGCCAGGGAGACGCTCACCGACCCCTGGCGACGGGCCGAATACAACCGCTCTCTAGGGCTTCCGGAGGAAAATCTGGCTCCCGCTCAGCTTTCGATGGACGAGCTGCTCCGGGCAGGCTCGGCGCCCCCTCGCCCTCCGCCGCCAATCGAGCACTACCGGGCGACGGATTTTTCGGACGGACACTCCGAGCCGCTTCCGGGATCAGCGGATCGGGTAGGCCCGCACCCGACCCAAGCCCGCAGAGGCCTCGACGCGAGCACATTGAACGGGGAAGCCGTACCTGTCGCCGTCACACCGCCAACGCCGATTCGAGCGCGCCCCAAAGAAATTCCCGCTGACGCGGAGTTCAACGGTGAATTGCTCCGCGAATTGCGCGAGGCCGCCGGGTTGACTCTCCCGCAACTCAGTGAGCGCACCCGGATCTCGGTGCGGCACTTGGAGAACGTCGAGGCGGACCGCTACGATGCACTTCCAGCGACGGTTTACTTGCGGGGGATGTTGATGAACCTGGCCCGCGAGCTGAGGTTGGACCCGAGTCGAGTCTCACGAAGCTACCTGGCGCTGGTGGCGGGTGCGCAGGTGAAGGAAAAGTGATCCTGGAGGTTGTTGCATGACCGAGGAAGAGAAGACCAAGGCAATCCGGTGGGCGCGAGCCATCGCCTCCGACATCTCGATCTACAACGAGCAGAAGATCGTCAAAGGGATCGAACACGACAACCTCTTCGATGTACTCAAGGACGAGCTCGACGAGGGCAGAGAGCACTACAAGGGTCGCGTCAGCCCGGAGCTGTACGCCTCGACCAACTTCTACGATCGGGCGATCGTGGACGTCATTCTTCGATCCAAGGCCCACGTGAAATCGAAGATTTGGTAGCGGACTCGCGGCGCACTTATCAGGTTCCCGCCCTCGGGGCGGGGGAGCGGCTGGATCACCATCTGTCAGCGGCGTTGGCGGATTTGACCCGTGCCCGGATCAAGAACCTCATTGAGCAGGGGAGGGTCAGGGTCGACGGCAAGCGGACCAAACCCGCGCGAAAGCTCAGGGGCGGTGAGCGGATCGAGATTGAGATTCCGCCGCCGGTCTCCGCGAAGCCAAAGGCGGAAAACCTTCCCCTCCAAATCCTCTATCAGGACCAGGACATTGCGGTGATCGACAAGGCCCCGGGCATGGTGGTCCATCCGGGCGCCGGCAATTGGCAGGGCACGCTGGTGAACGCTCTGCTCTTCAGCCTTTCCGACCTGGCGGGGATCGGCGGCGAGCTTCGGCCCGGCCTGGTGCACCGCTTGGACAAGGGAACCTCTGGCTGCATCGTGGTGGCGAAGAACGATTTCGCATTGGCCAACCTTCAAGGGCAATTCAAGTCGGGCTCGGTGGAGAAGATTTACTTGGCGCTGGTCCACGGCCAACCGCCCGCGACCGGGCGCTTCGAAACCGCCTACGGCAGGCACCCGCTGCACCGCACCCGTTTCACCTCCCGGGTAAAGTCCGGGAGGTCGGCGCTCACCGAGTACCAGGTTCGCGAGCGTCTGGCGGATGCAGCGCTGGTCGAGGTGAGACTGCACACGGGCCGGACCCACCAGGTGCGGGTGCATTTTTCGGAGGCCGGACACCCCCTGGTGGGGGACCTAACCTACGGCGCTGGCCGCCGCGCCGCAGGTCGGAATCGGCAGATCCAGCAGCAGCTGGGTCGCCCCGCGCTGCACGCCTGGCGGCTGCGATTCCGGCACCCCCGGACCGGTCAACCCGCTCGCTTCGAGGCTCCGGTTCCGCGGGACTTTGAAGCTGCGATCGAGGCCCTTCGAAGACCGGCTTGAGATGCACTCATCGCCTACGCGTCCTTTTCGCGCTGGGCGCGCGGGCCGCGAACACCGGTGCGCAACAGGTATGCGACCAGCCCCGAGAAAAAGATCAATCCCCAGAGGTTGGACCACAAAGCATCGCTCCCTTCGCCGCCGACGCGATCGAACCAGGTCGCAATCGCCCCGGGAAAATGCCGCTCGAGCAGCCAAGGAATGTCGATGGCGCGCAGGTAAGTGCCCTCGGCGGGAAGGGCGATGATCGCCAGCAACACCCCGGTGATCGCCGCCCCGGCGATGTAGCCCGAAGACAGGAGCACCCCGGGTGAAAACTCCGCCTCGGCTTCGCGACTTCGCCGGTGTTTGTCGACCCAATGACGGGCCATGCCGCCGACGAACATCGGAGCGCTGGTGGAAATCGGCAAGTACACTCCGACCGCAAACGGGAGGGAGGAGATCCCGGACAATTCCAGCATCAGGGCGATGAAGACGCCGAGCAAAACCAAATCCAATGGCAGGCGCTGGGTCAGGATGCCGTCGATGATCAGCGAGAAGAGACGAGCTTTGGGAGCCTCGTAGCGGGTGAGTTTCCTGCCTTGATACTCGGAGATCCGGCCTCCAATCCCCGGATCGACCACGTATTCAATGGCGCCGGAGTCGTCCATCAGGTACTTGCCCGCCGGCACGCTCGGATCATCGCGCACATAGGCCACCTGGTAGGAACGAGCGCGCTGACCGAAAATCTCTCCAAGCTGCCCCAGGGGAATCCCAAGCCCGGGAGAGGGACGGAGAACCAACTGGGAGAGATCGGCCGGCGGCGAGAAACTCTTGAGCCGCGAGATTTCGCCGTCTTCAGATGCGGCGAGCTCCAAGCCTTCCGCCCAGAGCGCCTGGCGAAGCTGCGCCAAGGAAACTCCCTTGGACTGCAGCGCGGCGGGATTGAGCCGAAAGTCGACCTCCCACTGCGAAACTCGGTCCGCGCTGAGCTCGACCTTGGCCCCTTCGTGGTGCTCGGGGATGATCGCGGTGGCGCCGAGGTTGAGCAGAGTCAGCGTGCCCCCGATGAACAAAGCGCTGGTGACCACTCCGACAAAAAGCGCGACCTGTTGACGCCAGGGCGTTCCTCCCACCAGAAAAGCGGTCTTCAGATCTTGCGAGATGGTTCCGCCGTTGGAAGCCGCGAGCCCGACGATCACCGCGGTGGTGAGCGCCACGAATCGGTCCCGGGAAGAGGTCCACCCGAGCGCAAGAAAGATGACACAGGTGGCGAGCAGCGTGGCCACCACCATGCCAGAAACCGGGTTCGATGAGGAACCAATCTCTCCGGTGATTCGCGAGCTCACGGTGACAAAGAAGAAGCTGAAGATGACCATCAACAGGGCCGCGAGCAGGTTGATGTGCAACGGTGGAGCCAGCCAGATCGCCAGCGTCAACGCGGCCGAGCCCAGCACCACCGCGCTCATCGGCAAGTCCTGCTCGGTTCGCGGCAGCGCCGCGGTGGACCTGGGGGAGAGGTTGCGAAGCCCGCGCCGAAAGGCGGCGAGGATCGTTGGAAGCGAGCGCAGCAAGCTGATCAAGCCGCCGGTGGCCACCGCTCCGGCGCCGATGTAGAGCACGTAGTGCCTTTGGACCATGCTCGGATCCATGTCCCGAATCAGCGTCCCGCTCGGCGAGAGCAGCGGAGCTTGCAGACCGGCCCCGAAAAACTTGATCGCCGGGATCAGCACCAGGGACGAAAGGACCCCACCCGCGAAGGTTATCCCCGCGATTCGCGGTCCGATGATGTAACCCACGCCGAGCAGCTCGGGGCTGATTTCCATCGCGACCGCGGCTCCAAGGAAGCCATGGGTGACGCTGCTTTTTTTGACCGGGTCGATGGAGGACCAGCTCAGCTCGGCTCCCACGACTTCCCGCCAGAGTCGAAGCCCGAGGTACGCGAACTTGTAAATCAAACCCCAAGCGAACCCGGCGAGCACGGTGCGAGCGTTGCTGCCGCCCTGATCTCCGGCGATCAACACGTCCGCGCAGGCGGTGCCCTCGGGATAAGTCAGGGTCCCGTGTTCCTCGACGATCAGGCCCTGGCGCAGCGGGATCATCATCAAAACCCCGAGCGCTCCGCCGAGGACCGATACCAAAAAGGAATGGACCAGGTCGATGTCGTAGCCCAACAGCAGCAACGAGGGCAGCGCCGCCGCAATCGGAAAGGCCAGCGATTCGCCAGCGGAGCCGACCGTTTGGACGATGGTGTTCTCCAAAATGCTCGAGCGCCCGAGCACGCGAAAGATGGCGATGGAGATCACCGCGATCGGGATCGAGGCGGAAACCGTCAGCCCCACTCTGACCGAGAGATAAACGGAGGAAGCGGCAAAGAGAATGCCGAGCACCGATCCGAGCACCAGGCCCCGCACGGTGAGCTCGGGCAAGGAGCGGCTCGCCGCTACATACGGCCGAAATGGGGTCATCGTGCGGCGTCGCGGAGTCGACGGGAGAGAACCTTGATCACCGCCAGCGCGATCTCGGGGCTTTGGGCCAGGAGCTCCTGAAAGTCGTAACGCGAAATTCGCAAAAGCTGCGCCGCAGTTGCCGCGGTGGCTGAACCCAATTCTGGCCTGGGATCCAACAGGGCCATCTCCCCAAGGCATTCTCGTTCGCCCAACTCGGCAATGGCCTTGTCGCCCTGGTGGAGGCGAATTTTGCCCTCGAGGACGAGGTAGAGCGCTTCGCCCAATTCGCCCTCCGCGAGTATCTCTTCACCGGCATCCCGGCTCTCTTCGGTGGCGATGAGTGCGACCTCCGCCAGGTTGTCGCCGGAGATTTGAGAGAAAAGGTCGATCGACTTCAAAAAAAGGACCTTCTCCACGGTTGAAAGCATCGAAGCAGTCCTATCACACGCCCTAAGGAGCGCGGAGGCTAGCCGACCGCCAACTCGTGCCCCGCCATCAACGTCGCTCGCTTGCGAACCATGACCGCCTCGTCGTCAAGCAACCCCTGCGCAATTTCCTTGGCTCGTTTCGGGGTAAGCCGCGAGCACCCGAACAACGCCGTTTCACGCACGATCGGGTTCGCATCCCGACAGGCCTCGATGACCGCTTCGGCCGCGCCGGTCATCTGGTGCTCGGCGGCATAGTAGATCGCGCAGGCGCGGACCCAAGCCATCTGATCGCGACACAAGCCAATCGCCGTTTCCAGCGGGGACCGCCGGGTCAAGGCAAGCAAGTCGGACACCGCGCGAATTTTCTCGACCCGCGGAAGATCGTCGAACAACGGCAAGATCATCCGGCGCAGGGGCTTGGAGAGGATGTTCTCCAACAGCTCGAGGGCATTCGCCCTTCGGCGCGATCCGTGGAGCGTCTCTTGAATTCCGGCGCGAATCGGCTCGATCAGCGGGTCGGAATGAAGCACCCCCAGGAGCATGAAGATCCGCCGCTCGGTCTGGAGCCGCTTGTCGAGCACCGCGTAGGACAGCAACGCCTCCGCGGCCCTGGGACCGGAACGCGGTATTTGCGCTTCCGCGCGGGTGCCCAGCTCGAGGACCTCGGCGTTGAGCATCAGTTGATACGCGCGCTGCACCTCGGCGAGTAGTCCATCGCGGACGCACTTGCGTTGCGAGCTGGCGAGCCGGACCTGCCGGCTGGCCCGCGCCAACGCCCAATGGACCTCGTTGCGCAAGCCTTCCTCCTCGGCGTGGAGGTGACGCAAAACTGCCTCGAGCGCGTCGGCCCCCCCGATCCGCCCCAGAACCCTTGCCGCGCCTCGCCGAGCAGGCGGATCTTCCAAGGTACTGTCCAGCGTCCTTGCAAGCCTTTGGACGATGCTCGCGCCAAACGAGACCAGAGCATCGCTGGCTTCACGCCCGATCTCCCTTTCTCCACAGCAGGAGATGAGGGCGGTCGCCAGCTCGGGCGACTGAAGCTGGCCAGCCGCCTCAATGGCCTGACGGCGCACGCCGCGGTCGGGGTCTTTCATCAGCTCCAAGATCGGTGGATAGAAAGTCTTGACTCCCACCGCTCCCAGCACGCGCGCAGCGGTCTGTCGCATCCTGGGCTCCGGGTCCTTGAGCAGCAGTTGGAGGGCCTCTCCCGCGGCCAACACTCCGTCCAAACCGCCGAAACGGATCATCCCGGTGATCGCCGCTGCGCGAACATCGGGATCGGGGTCGCTCAGGAACGGCCGTACGTTTTTGACCGCCTTGTCGCGCCCGATCGCGCAGAAGGCGCCGACCGCCGCGGCGCGAACCTTCGACTCCGGATCTTCGAATCGCCGAAAGATCGAGTTCGCAAAACGCATCGTTTCCCGGCACCGGAAATATTCGAGCGAGGCGATCCGAATTTCTGGAAGCGGGTGTTCCAACAGGAACTCCACCTGATGGTCGAGGTGCAGATCCTCGAGCTGGGGAAGCAGCTGTAGCGCCTCCAGCACCGCGGGCGGCTCGCCTTCGCGGAGCACCCGCAACAGCACTTGCTTGGCAGCTCCATCGTGGGTTCGCAGCGCTCCCACGTCGAAGTTCAACCGGCGCTGGCGCAGGCTCGAGGCCAAAGACCGCAGGTAACGCGGCCGTAGGCCGGAGATCACGCCTGTCCAGACGAGCGCCAGCGCCAATCCGCACCAGGTGAGGTACGCGGGATCGATCCGCAGGTACTGGCAATAGGCGACCAGGGCCAAGCCACAGAGCGCGATCGCGGTGGGCTTTACCAGCCCGTCGATGAAGGCGTTCGCGGCGACTCGCAATTGGGGCGCCACCGGTAAGTAGAGAATTTGAGTTGCCGGCTCGTTGATGGAAAACCGCAGCAAGGTGTCGGCGCCCTTGGTGGCTGCAGCAGTGCCCAGGGAGGGGAGGAGGATCATGCCGACGCTGCCCGTTGCCAAGCTTACTGGGAGGAGGGCCAAGGTCCCCACCACCCCGCCGCGCTTGAGCAACTCCGCGGTGCCGAAGAGTTGCATCGCCAGCGTCAAGGATCCGGTCACCAAATAGAATTTGCCGAAGTAAACCGTCAGATCGTCCCCTTGCAACTGAGATCCCGCGGCGACCTTGAACTGAAAGTCGACGAGGGTGGTGGTGAAGAAGGTGATGATCGTGAGCAAGGCGATCCAGCGAAGGTGCGCCGACTCGATCAACGCGCTGGGGCGCGCCCGGCCGGAAAACCGCCCCTCCGTGCGGCGCTCCACGATCCGGTCCTGTCCCAGGCTGCCCGCGACCCAGGCGCTCGCCGCCGCGCCCAGAGACAGTAAGGCGCAGAGCACCAGCAAGGCGCGCGAGCCGAGCGCGGCTGCGATCTTCATCGTCGCGAAGCCGGCGACGATGTTGGACGCTGTGCCGCCGGCGCCGATCACGCCATAGAGCCGGCGGGCTTCGCGGGAGTGGAAGAGGTCGTTCACCAGCATCCAAAACTGCATCATCGCGATCGTTCCCAGCGCCTCCACATAGACGTAAAGCGCGGCGTAGACCCAGGTCCGTCCTCCGCGCTCGAGGAACCAAAAGACCAGAAACAGAGCGGCGAAGATCACCGAGCTTCCGACCGCCACGCGGTGGCGCTTCAGTCGAACCGCAAACGGCCGATACGCCAGACCGACGCCGGCGATCGCGATCGAGGATACGACGTACATCCACGCCAGCCCCTCTCGATCGCTGTGCGCCAAAAACAGGCTGTCGCGCACCGTCCGGCCGGCGACAAAAGTCCCGACCACGAGCAAGCCATGGATGAACAGGATCGCCGTGAGCCGCCGCTCGCCTTGCCTGGCGGGAAACACAAGCTCATTCAGCCGGGGAAGCACCCGTCACAAATTTACCAAACCGCTTATCAGCCGGGCTTCTGCGTCGGTTACTCACATTGACCGACTACCCTTGGCGCAAGTGCCGGCCACGGGAGAGCTATTCAAGGCAGTTGCACTATGGAAAACCGTGTCCTATAGGCGCGCCGGTACTTGCTACAGGCGGTCTCCAGGCCGCGCGCCAGAGAGACAGCTTCTCCCTCCCGCAGGAACCTCCCGCCGAAGCGAACTTCCAGGTAGCGGCGGGTGACGGGCACCAGCTCGCGAGTGATGGGGTGCCGTTCTCGCACCAGCCTGATGGTCGCGTGCTCGAGGTCTTCCCTTTCGAACTGCAGGCCGACGCCTCGCAGAGCGCGCTCAATCCGCTTCAGGAAAACCGACGCGGCGTTCGCCGGCGTGCGGCGGCGGTGGACCCCGGCGAGTAGGCAAGCTGCAATGCCAGTCAAAACCACGGCGATGATCCCGAGCCGTCGCCAATTCAGCTTTGGGAGCTTCAGCCGCACCGCCCACGCGGGCTGCGCGATCGAACGCGCCAATCCGGCTTGGTCCTTGAACGAGTAATCGACCACCCATGTCCGCCAACGCACGTCGAGAAAGTCGTAGAGCGGGGTCAGCCAGCCCAGCGCCACCGACGGTTGGGCGGGTCGATGCGCCTCGGGGGTGGCATCGACGGTCACGAAGCCATGGGCTGGGACCAGTACTTGAGTCCACGAATGGGCGTCGCCCGCGCGAAGCACGTATTGATTGCCGACGCGTTCGCCGCCGTAGAAGCCGATCGTCACTCGGCTTGGAATTCCCTGAGTCCGCAGCAGCACCGCGAGTGCGGTGGCGAAGTCTTCGCAGTGGCCCGCTTTGCGCAGGAACAGAAAGTCGGCGACGGGATCGGCCGCATCCGAAAGTTCCAGCGAGTATCGGTAGGCGCGCTTGAGGTACGCCTCGAGCCTGTGGGCCGCGCGCAACGGGTCCCGCTCCGACCCGAGGACTTCCGCGGCCAGCGCGCCGACTCGCGGGTCCAGCGATGCCGGCAACTGCAAATACGGTTGCGGGTCGCCCTCACCGTCGAGCAGCTCGTCCTCTGGATTTCCCTCGAGCGGGGCGGTGCTGTACGCCTGGTAGGAGTAGCCGACCCCGCTGTCGACGAACCGAACGTGGGTCTCGCCGAGCTGGCGCAACCAGGTCGGAACGGTTTGACCGCTCTCCAGGTGGGCCCGGGCATTCCCAAACATCGCCGGCCGCTCGATCGCGATCAGCGCCGGAGAACCGTACGCGGGAAGCAGCTCGACATCCTGGTGCAGCAGGTGTTCGGCGCGCCGGATGGTCAAGCGGGGGGCGATTCGCGCAGTTTCGTCGGGCGATGACCACTCCCGGCCGTCGAACTGGCTGAACGCGCGCCCCACCCAGTACGAGTTGAGAGATTTCACCCCGGGGTCTGGGCTGATGGCGATTCGAGCCACCAGCCTGGGATTGCTCTTGATCCGGCCGTCGCCGCGCGGGCGGACCGGGTCGGCGAAGCCCATCAGCGCGCCCTGGAAGCGGTTCCCGCGGCGAGACGCGAGGTTCCAGGAAAGCCGCGGGAAGACCGCGAAAAAGACGGCGCAGCCCACGATGGCAAAAGCAGCGCCGAAAAGCAGTTGCCGCGCAGCGGCCTTAACCGCCTCTGCCTCCGTCGAGCCGCGGGACTGGATGGTTTGCAGTCCGAGCGAAACCGCGGTCAGAAGTGCGAAGGCAGCCAAAAACGCGGCGAACATCATTTCCGCGGAGAGTGCCGCGCCCCCGGCGATCATCAACAGGCTGCAGAGATGAACCTGCGCATCCGTCGTCGGAGAGGAAGTCGCGTGGATGCGCGAGAACGTCATCAGCGCTGCGAAGGTGCATGCGGCGACGACCAAGTCGAGCTTATCCGCGGCGGCTGCCGAGTACAGCAACAAGGCACCCAAGGCGAGGCCGAAGACTGCGAAGAGTGTTCGCTCCCCGAATGCTCTCCAATTCAACAGTGCGAGCATCAACCCACCCGCGAAGAGCGCAACCGCCCAGGTGGGCAGCGCGCCGGAGATCGCCATTGCCCCAAACGCCGCTCCGGCGGCCAAATCTCGACAGGCGAGCCGAACTTTTTTCTGAGCCGAAGCGCTCATTTTCCCGCCGGGAGAAAACCCGCCCATGCGAGCGCCTCCAGAATCCGGCGCTGCTGGAGGGGGCCACGCCCTGGTCGAACTTCACCGGCGGCCCCCTCCAGGCCCACCTCGCAGCCTCGCTGGAGAAGCCGGTCCGCCAGAGCTGCGATCTCCGAGCAGCGCCTGTCGAGGCGTTCGGAAGGAAGATCGGTCTCGAGGCGCAAGGTAAAGCCATCTCCCTCTTCGCGCTCCCGAACCGCCCGCAACAGCTTCCCAGCGCCCGCGCTCTTGACCCAGTGAATGCGCCGCGAGTCGTCACCAGGACTCAACTCTCGAAGATCGAGCAAGTCGCCGTTGCCTCCACCTTGCCGTGGGTTGCTGATTTCGCCGACCGGTTTGGGTCTCGCATGCGGTGGCAATGAAGCCGAGGAGGGAATCCGAGCGGGGTAAACCACCAGCAGGTCGCGCTGGCGAATGACGCGACCCTTGATGAACAGCCCAAAGGGGAAGCTGGTGGACACCTTGATGCCGGTCAGGGTCACCGGTCCTCGTCGGGCAGCGCGGAGCTCCCCTCGAACCACCTGCTCGGATCCCGCGGACAGGTGGTTGATCCACCCTTCACCTACGAGTGGAGCGCCCTCTTCGGAGAAACTCAGCGCAAATGACCAACCCTTCTGGCGCGAGATCGCCCATCGAAAGACAAACGGCTCGTTGGCGAAGGCGCCGTCGGTTCCCAGCCGACGCACCTCGATCCCTCTGAGGGAGAGCTCGGAGAGGATCCCGGACGCCACGATGGCGCTGAGCAAGAGGCCGAGGACCAGGTAGAGCAGGTTATTGCCGGTGTTGAGGGCCGCTACTCCAACGCCCAGCGTCATCAGCACACAAACCCGCCCGGCTCGGGTGCTCTTCAAAGTCCGCGGCGGTCGGAGCCAGTGGCTAACCCTCGAGCTCAGCGGGGGGCCGAAACCTTCTGCGCGATTTCCTGGACCAGCAAGGCACTTTCCTCGCGTGAGAAGGTTCCGTGCACGGCGTTCTTGAGCAAGAGGCGGTGCGCCAAGGTAGGCACCGCCACGGCTTTGATGTCTCCGGGCGTGGCGAAGTCTCGAGCGTCCCAGAGGGCGTGGGCCTTAGCTGCCGAAACCAGGGCCAAGGCCGCGCGGGTGGATGCGCCCCGTTCCAGGTCCGGGTGTTTCCGCGTGGCGTTGACCAACTGAACGGCGTAGTCCGCGACCGCCGGATCCAGATGCGTCTGGGCCGCCCGCTCCTGTAGCAGCGCGATCTCTTGCGGCGAGATGACCGCACGCAGCGAACGAATCGGCTCTCGGGCACCACGCGTTCGCAGGATCTGCGATTCGACTTCCGGGCTGGGATGTCCCAACGACAAGCGCATCAGGAACCGATCCAGCTGCGAGTCGGGCAGCGGGTAAGTGCCGGAGACGTCGATCGGATTCTGGGTGCCGATGACGCAAAACGGGTGGGGCAGGGGATGACTCGTGCCATCGAGGCTGACTTGTCGGTGGGCCATCGCCTCCAGCAGCGCCGACTGGGTCCTCGGGGGAGCCCGGTTCAATTCATCCGCCAGGACGAGCTGGTGAAACAGCGGGCCCGGGCGAAATTCGAAAGTTGCACTCGCGGAGTGGAACACCTGAGCGCCGAGAATGTCCGCCGGGAGCAAATCCGCGGTGAACTGGATCCGGGCGAAGGAAAGGTTGCAGGAGATCGCGATCGCCTCGGCGAGCGTGGTTTTCCCCACCCCCGGGACATCCTCGAGAAGCAGATGCCCTCCGGCGACCAGGCAAGTCACGGCCAAGCGGCTCGGCTTTTCTTTGCCCATCACCACCCGCGCCAGATTCTCCGCGAGCCGGTTCAACACCGCGGGCGCGGTGCTCGGATCAAACGGAAGCTGCAGGTTCCGCGCGGGGCTGCTCATGCGGGGGATCGGCTTTCCAGTCTAATCGCAAACCGCGGCCGGCACGGACCGCTCGCGAGTCGCCATGGCTGGGTCGAAGGCGACCCAACCGATCATCCCTTTGCAGCCTCCACTGTCCGGTGGGGCGCTGAGCAGCTTTCATGCCACCACCGGTTGTTATCGGTTTTGGCCGTACCTACGTTCGAAGCACTTCGCGATCATCCGGCGCGGAGGCGCGGCGATATGAACTGCCGGCGGGATTCGTGGGCTCAGCCCGGAGCTTCGAATCCCGTCGGTCTCCTTGATTTTGCAGTGGGCCCTGGATACATTCCGCGGCCCCTTGGCAGCTAAGTAGCGATTCGGCCGTCCGTTTCCCGCGGCCAAGCGTCGCCCTGGGGCGCAAGAGGAACCACCGTGAAAGGTTTGATTGGCAAGAAGGTTGGAATGACGCAGGTCTTCGCCGAGGACGGCACCTTGGTCCCGGTGACGGTCATCGATGCGAGCTCCTGCGTTATCGTCGGTCTGCGCACTCCGCAGAAGGACAGCTACGCGGCGGTGATCCTGGGGTTCGGCGAAGTCAAGGACAAATCATTGAGCAAGGCCGCGCTCGGAGCGTTCAAGAAAGCCGGCGCCCCGGGCCGTCGTCACCTCAAGGAATTTCGAGTTCCAGCGGAAGAGCTCGAGAAGCTGAAGGTGGGCGACGCGGTGTCGGTCCAATTGTTCTCCAAGGGTCAGCGCGTGGACGTCACGGGCACCACCAAGGGGCGCGGTTTCCAGGGCGTGGTGAAGCGTTGGAGCTTTGCCGGATTTCGGCAGACCCACGGCACGCACGAGTACCGACGCCATCCGGGCGCGATCGGGCAGCGCAAGACCCCAGGGCGCGTCTTTCCCAACAAGAAGATGCCCGGACACTACGGGGTGGAGCAGGTCACCACCCAGAACTTGCAGGTGGTCGATGTCGATGCCGACAAGCATCTGATCCTGCTTCGAGGAGCAGTGCCCGGTCACCCCGAGTCGGTGCTCTTCATCTCGCCGACGTCCAAGCCGAAGAAGGGCCCGCAACCCGCTACCACGTAGCCCTTTGACGCCTTCTCGAAAAGTCGGTCCCAAGGCGCTTGGTTGCCACCGTCAGGTGTGTTACGGCGACCGCTTGTCGCCCTGGTAGGAAATGGGAGATTAGCGGCGGATCCACAGCACGATGCCAGCGTCAGCCACGCGCTTTTTTCGGATTGCTGCTGCTTTCCACACCACCGTCGCCGCGGCGCTGCTTTTGACCTCGACCCGGTCTGCGGCTGAGGAGCTGCTCGAGCGCGTGGTGGTGCGCAACCGCCTCTATGGCGTCGCCGGGCGGTTCGAGATCTCTCCAGGCGTCGGCTTTAGCCTCGTCGATCGCCTCACCAAGCACATCAACCTCACCGTAGGACTCGGCTATCACTTCAGCGATTCATGGTCCCTGGAGTTGCGGGCCGGCTACGCCCTTTCCGGCCACACCGCGCTCGCGGATCAGGTAGCGGCTGACTTTCTGCAAAAAAATATCCAACTCGTGGATGATTTCACGTCCCTCTGGGAGATGAAGGGCAGTGCCGTCCTGGGGGTGCGGTGGTCCCCAATCTACGGAAAAATCTCGTTGCTCGCCGAAGTGCCGGTGCACTTTCAGACTTATCTCTGGCTGGGCGGAGGCGCCGGGAGCTTCCATCGACAGTCGGTGGTCTATTGCCAACAGCTGTCCGGGACTCGTCCCGGCGACTACCAGTGCGGCGGCTGGTTGACTGAGAACAAGATCGGGGCGTTGGGCAGCGCCGCGATCGGTTTTCGCTTCTTCACCCACCCGGGCGGCGCGCTGGTGGTCGAGCTTCGCGATTATCTGTTTGCGGACTCCTACCTCACCGGCATCCAAAAGCAGGTTGCGGGGTCGGGAGGCCAAACCGGTGTGCCGGCGAGCTCTCCCGGCCTGATCAACCTGGTGCTGTTGGATGTCGGGTACGCGTTTTTCCTCTGAGCTCAGCGAGAATCCGTGATCGGCAGTGTCATCATCTCGTTTTTTTCGGTGGTCGCAAATCAGGCGCCCACGCCGGCGCAAGAGGATTCCCAAGCGCTGGTCAGCGGAGCGCCTCTCGACAATCCCAACGTGGCGGTGCACGTGGTCGAGAGGAAACCATTCGCCGATCGGGGCAGGCACGAACTTGTGCTTTACCCAGCCGCCATCCAGGTAAACGGAAAATTTACTCAGCACTTCGGCTCGGCGGCTTCTTACGTCTACCATCTCCACGAGAACTTCGCGCTGCAGCTGATGGGCCAGTACAACTGGCACTCGGCCGAATCCAGCTTCAATCAGGAGCTGGTGGACAAGGTCCGGGAGGAAGCCCAGGCGGCGACCTCCTTGCTGCTGGTGTGGGCGCTGCAGGCTGGGGTGGAGGTGACGCCGATCTACGGCAAGTTCGCGTTTCTCGAAGGCAGCCTGGCGCACTTTTCGCTGGTGATCAGCGCCGGGGTGGGGGTCGGCTCCACCCGCCACCAGTTGCACCACGAAGATGTCTCGGGACCGTCAACCTTTGGCGACACCGGCTTGAGGTTCGTCGGATCCGTCGGCGTCGGGTTCCGAGTTCAGTTCGGGGATCGGTTCGCGCTCCGGCTGGAGGTGCGCGATTTGGCGTACACCGCGCGCGTGGACAAAGTGAACGGCTGCAATTCGGCCGACCTGACCGCCATGAATTCGCAGATCGAGCAGGGTCACCCGGTGACTTCCGCCCAAGTGAGCAGCGGCTGCTCGGTGTCGTCCTTTAGCGGGACGAACAACGGATACAACCTCAGCGACGATGTCCCTCTCGCCTTGAACCTCGTCAGCACACCGTCCTCGGATGTTCTAAACAACCTTGGCTTCTATGCCGGGGTGTCGGTCCTATTCTGAGTCGCAACTTATGACCCGGATCAAGACCACCTCGATTGTGATCGCATTGGCCTCCGCCGGGTTGGCCCGCGCCGACGACGCCGGCACCTACCAGGAGGGACTGGGGGCATTCAACGCGGGCAACTACGAACGCGCGGCGGAGATTTTTTTCGGGCTCAACGAGCAACCGAGCGCGGGCGAGATTCGCCTGCGTGCGCAGTATTACCTGGCTCAGAGCCTGGCCCGAAAGGGTCTATGGGTTTCGTCATTGGGCTATGAGGCGGCGATTCTCAAGGCAGGCAAGTCGCATCCGCTCTACTTCGAGGCGGTGCAAGGCTTGGTCGATCTGCAAGATCGCCTCAAGGATCAGGACATCATCCCCAACCTGCTCAACAATCACTTCAGCGAGGACTGGAAGGGGCTGCCCCCGGCGGCGCTGGCGCGGATCCATTACCTGGTGGCAACGATCCAGTTTCGCCGCGGCAACCTCGAGCAGGCTCGCCGACTGTTGTTGGAAGTCCCCTCCGAGAGCGAGATGTACTCCAAGGCGCAATACCTGTTGGGCGTGGTTGCGATCGATCCGAAGTTTCCCGGAGGTTCACGGGAGGCCGAGGCGATCGCGGCCTTCGGGAAGGTTCTGTCATCTCCCGGCCCTGGCCAAGCGGATCTGGAGAAGACCCGACAACTGGCGCTGCTCGGCTTAGGGCGCGTCTATTACGGGCAGCGCCAATACGCCAAGGCGGTGGAGAGTTACGAACGGATTCCGCGATTCTCGCCCTTTTGGAATCAGGCTCTCTTCGAGAATGGCTTTGCCCGTTTCCAGAACGATGACCCGGGCGGAGCGCTTGGGTCGTTGCAGGCGCTTCACGCTCCGCAATTCGCCGGTGCCTTCGAACCAGAGTCCTGGATTTTGAAGAGCACGATCTATTACTTCAACTGCCTCTACGCGGAAGCGCGAAGCTCGCTTGAGGAGTTCGGCCGGCTCTACCTGCCGATGGCCGATGTGCTTCGCCCGCTGCTGCAAACACAGGACCGAAACATCCGCGATTACTTCCGGGTCGTATCTGACCCGGGCGCGGGAATTCCGCGTCCGATCTGGCTCTGGGTTCGCAACAACGAACGGATGATTGGCGTCTTTCAGGTACTTGAGCAAATAGACAAGGAGAAGGGGACGATCTCCGGTCACTCTCGATGGCGAAGTGAAAAGATCGGTGCAGAGCTTTTGGCTGCGCTGGACGAAAACGCGGACACGCTGCGCCAGATCGGAGGTCAGTTGGCGAAGAACCGACTGCTCGAGGCCGCCGGAAATATCCAGGGGTTTGCGGATCAGGCCGAAATCATCCGCTTCGAGATCGCCAAGGCTGAAAAAGAGTTGGCTGAGTCCGGGATTGACCAAAAAAAATTGCTGGCGGAACAGACGTTGCACCGTCCGGCGATGCCCGGCGCCGACTGGAACTACTGGAACTTCCAGGGTGAGTTTTGGATTGATGAGATCGGCTACTACCAATACACGCTAAAGCGCGGATGTCCGGCAAGAATTGCCGAGTGATGTGGCCGACTTCCAATCGGCCGAGCAGGCTTCTCATTTTCGCGACGCGGGCCTAAGTTTCCGCGGTTGCGGAGGTAGCCTCAGCTAGGGTGTCTTCGATGATCGGCTCTCAAAGGTTGGCCTCCTCGGCGGGGCGTGTTTTGGCCGCGGTTGGCTGGCGGAGCGTGATGGGGATCGGTGGAGCGCTTTGGCTTCTGTCATTGAGCACCGCGGCCGCACAAACCAACCCGCCTCGCCCCGGCCTCCGTCACTTTTTCGAGAGCGCGGAGCCGCCCCGTCTCGAAAGCGCGGAGCAGGAACGGATCACCAGTCAGAAGCGAGACGAGGCGATCCAGCAGCTGGAGCGGATCATCGCCAAAACGGAAAACAAGTCTCCTCAGAAGGCGGATTTGCTCTATCAGCTCTCGGAGCTGCAGCTGGAAAAGGCCAGGGATCTCGAACACCAGGAAACGGAGAAGTACGAGCAAGCCTATCGCCGTTATCAAGAGCAAAAGCGACGCGGCGAAAAGGTGCCCGAGCCCAAGGAGGAGCACCTCGAGAGCGAGCGTTACCGCGCCGAAACGATCGGAGTCTACGAGGTCATTCTCAAACAGTATCCGTCCTACGATCGTCGGGATGAGGTGATGTTCGCGCTGGGCTACCAGCTCTACGATCTGGGGCACCGGGAACAGGGAATCGCGCGTTATGAGGAGCTGATACGCAGCTACCCGCAATCCCGGCTGGTCCCCGATGCCTATCTGCAACTGGGCAACCACTACTTCGATGTGGCCAACGATCTGACCAGCGCGCGAGAGAACTACGAGAAAGCACTCGCCACCAAGCTCCCGAAAATCTACTCCTACGCGCTCTACAAGCTGGCGTGGTGCGACTACAACGAGGGCCAGCCCCGCCGGGCCCTCGAGAAGCTCAAAGAGGTGGTCTCCTTCGCCAACACGCATGGCAACGAGATTCTCGACATCAAGAACGAGGCTCTGGCCGATGCCGTGAACCTCTTCGTCCAACTGGGCCAAGCCGATCAGGGGCTCGCCTACTTCGAGAGCCACGCTCCGCCGGAGCGGAGGGTAAAGCTGATTGCCCGGCTGGGACAGCAGCTTTACGATGCGGGCCATCATCACAGCGCGATCGAGGTGTACAAGCGGGTGCTGGCGGCCTCGCCCGACGATCCGCAGGCTCCCGAGATTCAGAATGCGATCGTCAAGAGCTACGAGGGTCTTCGCCAACGGGATCGGGTGCGCCAAGAAGTCCAGCTGCTGGCGGAGCGGTATCGGCCGGGAAGTGCCTGGTGGCGAGCAAACCAGAGCAAGCCTCCGGTGCTGCGCGCTGCTTTCGATGCTTCTGAGGAGACCCTGCGCACCTTGGCGACGGAGTACCATCAAGAGGCGCAGAAAACGAGGAGTCTGGCGACGTTCCGCTTGGCGCGGGACGTCTACCGGGACTACGGCAAGGCTTTCGGCTCCGGCCCCGACCCTCAGTGGATCTCGGATTACGCCTTCAACATGCGCTTCTATTACGCGGAGTTGCTGTGGGCGTTGCAGCAATGGGACGCGGCTGCAACCGAATACGAAGCAGTTCTGGATTTCAAAATCCCGGATCGCCCGAGCGCGCGTGAAATCTCCGATGAGACATACCGCGCCCGCGCCGGGTTCAACGCGGTGTTGGCGTACGACAAGCTGGTGCGAATCCAGCGCGGGCTGCTCACCGCCCCGGACTTCAAGGACGGGCAGCTGGTGATGGAAGTCCCCGAGAGCAAGGAGACCTTGGTTCGCGCTGACGCCAAGCGGCGCGATCTCGCCGGAGCCAAGCAGCAAGCGCTCACCGAATACGAGCAGAAGTTGGTTTCTGCTTGTGACCGTTTCAGCCGGATGTTCCCCGGCGATCCGCGAGACATCGACATTCGCTATCAGGCGGCGGTGGTCTATTACGACCGAGGCAACGCCCTCGAGGCGACCCGCCGTTTGGGTGAGATCATCGAGCGCTGGCCGCAGGAAAAACGCTCGCAGGAGGCGGCCGATCTGTCGATGTACGTTCTCGAAGCGCAGGGTGAATGGGCGACGCTGAGCAAACTTTCGCGCCAATTCCTGGCAAACAAGACATTGATGGAGCCCGGGAGCGATTTCGCCCAGCGCGTTCAACGGGTAGCGGAAGGTTCACAGTACAAGTGGATCGATGAAGTGCTCTATCGGCGCGAGAAGAAGGCGCCGGAGGCCGCGCAGCAATTCGAGCAGTTCGCGCGAGATTTCCCCGAGTCACCCAATGCGCCTCGGGCACTGGCTTCGGCGATGCTGATTTGGAACGAAGCTGCTCAGCTGGATCGGGCGATTGAGGTGGGACAGCGGATGTTGCACGAGTATCCAAATTCGCCGCTCACCCTGAAGGTGGTGTACGGCCTTGCTCGCGACTACGAGCAGACCGCGCGCTTTGCGAACGCGGCCCCGGCGTACGCGAATTTCGTCGCCGCCTACGACCGGATCGCCGAGCAGGCCCCAGCGAAAGGTGCAGAAAACGAGGAGGCGAAGGAGAAGGCCACACTGCTCGCGGAGGCGAAGCGCTGGCTCGCCGACGCTCAATACAACGCCGCGCTTTGGTGGGAAGCGCTGGGGCAGACCGACCGATCCAGCGCGGCCTATCATCAATACTTGACCAGGTTCGACGACAGTCCCGATGCGCCGGATCTCGAATTGCGAATCGCGATGATGTTGGAGAAGGCCGGTCGCTGGCGGGAGGCGGCGGCATCCTACGAGGGGTTCGAAAAGCGCCACGCCAAGGATCGCCAGGTCTCCGCTGCCAAACACTACTGGGCCAAGTACCGCCTCCTGCTGGCCAACCAAAAACTTGGCCGCCCCAAGCAAGATGCGGTGGCAGAGGAATTGCTGAGAAGTTTTGGGCGGCTCGGCAAGGAGGCGCATGAAGACCCTCGGGTTCAGGCCGCGTACGCGCACCTTCGTTTCGCCAAGCTCGAGCCGCTGTGGAAGAGCTACACCGGCATCCGTTTGAATCGAAACTCCACCCTGAGGAAAGACCTTGACACCAAGCGGCAGCGCCTCGGGGAGCTTGAAAGGGAGTACGTCAAGGTTTTGACCATTGGCGTTGGTGAATACGGCATCGCGGCGCTCGCCCGAATCGGTCAAGGATACTTGGACATGGCGGAGAACATCTTGTCCTCGCCCGATCCGCGCGGTTTGAACCAAGAGCAGCTCGAGCTTTACCGCGGCGAGTTGCAAAATCTGGCAGCTCCGCTGGAGGAAAAGGCTGAGGAGGCTCTCGCCAAGGCCTTGGCCAAGGCTCACGAGCTGGCGATTTACAACGATTGGACCGTGCTGGCTCAGCAGCAGCTCGACAAGCTGCGTCCGACTTTGGAGCCGGCAGCGCCCGCGGTGGCTTACCTCGGCAGCGAATCGGTGCAGAGTGCGCCGCTCCAGAAGGATGCGGCCCCGCCCGAGGTGCGCAGCGTCGCCAGGCCGACGCAGAAGCAAGCTCGCCTGGAGGTTGGGCAATGAGCTTTCCACGCAGCTTTACGTGGTTGCTCGCCAGCGGGTGGATCTCACTCCTGGGGTGCAAGACCGGACCGGCGGCGCGCCCGACACCGGCCGCAGACGCGGCCCCGGCTATTTTGCCCGATTCCACCGAGTCGAAGCTGTTCGCTGCGGGAATTGCGGCCTTCGATGGAGGAAACCTCGGCAGAGCGCGCGAGCTGTTTGGCCAGGCGTTGGCAACGAATCCCAAGATGGTGAATGCCCAGTACAATCTTGGGCTGATCGCCGAGCGCGAAGGCAATGTTCGACAGGCGCAAGCAGCCTACGAAGCCGCCCTGGAGATCGATTCGCGCCACCACCCGACCATCCTTAATCTCGGTCGCATCTATCGGCTCAACGACGATTATGCCAAAGCGATCGCCCTCTACGAGCGCGTGGGCCAAGAGACCCAAGGGCCGCCTGATCTGGCCTTGCTCAACAATCTGGCCGCGACTTATCGGCTCGCCAAAAACTACTCAGCTGCCGAGGCTACGATCCAAAGGATCCTGGGGCAGGATCCCAACAACCTCGATGCCTACAAGACCCTGATTCTCCTCTACTACGATCAAGGTCGCCTGCGGTTAGCGGAGCTGGTGGCCGCCAATGCGAAGCGGATCAGCAATCGCGATCCAGGCATCTACAACAATCTGGGCATGGTCTACCTGAGCATGGACGAGCCGCAGCTGGCGGCGACCGAATTTCGCAAAGCGCTGGAGATCGACGCCGGTTTCGCGGTCGCCTATTCGAACCTCGGCGCCTTGTCATTGGCCTATCGGGACTATCCCGGCGCGGAGGGCTATCTGGCGAAGGCGGTCTCTTTGGACCCAGGCTCCTACCGCAATCACCTGTACTACGCGTACGCTTTGGACGGCCAGAAAGCGAAGGACGCCCGCAAGGCGCAAAATGCCGGTGCGGAGTTCGAGAAGGCGCTCGCGTTGCGCGAGCAAGACGCCCTGGCCACCTGTGGAGCGGGTTGGGCCTACGCGGCGGATCCTTCCTCGGTCGAGAAAGCTGTCCGCTTCTTGCAAAGGTGCCGCGACCAAAAGAGCACCTCGTCTCAGGACCGACGGAACATCGATGCCAAGCTGACGAATTTGACGTCCCCCGCTGGCGCGGGCCCAGACCAGAAATTGGGAGGTAAATGAATTGCCCCTCCGTGGAAAGTTCTGGGCAAACCGAGCGGCGCCGCGTCTTGACTCGGCCAGCGAAAACCGGTCAGCTTCGCCGCCCTTGGAGACGCGAATGAACTGGCGCTGGGCGGCGCTCGGACTTTGGGTTGCGATGACCGCCCCGGGGTACGCTCAAGAAAGGGTGGTCCAGGAGCCCGACCGCACCGTCTATCGCAAACGAACCACGATCGACTTTTCCGATGTCGCGGTGGAGGGGCAGCTCAGCAAGCCCGAAGGTTCCTACGTTCTCAACCGCAGGCAGACGTCCTTTAAAACCCTGATTCGGATTCGAGACAACTTCTTGCCCGAGCTTCAGAAATCGGTGGACAGCCTCTAGCGATGTCGGAACGGGGAAGCATCGCGGTGGCTTCGAAACGGTCCTGCCTGACCCTACATATCGAGGGGCCGGGAGGGGCGTGGACCGAATCCGTCGAAGACGTGGACAGCCTGCTGATCGGCAGCGGACCGGAAGCAAAGATACGCCTCCACGACCCGGGTGTTTCCCCGCTTCACCTTCTTCTCAAGAGCGAGCGCGGCCGCGGTTTCCGCGCCATCGATCTGGGCAGCGAAGCTGGGACCCGACTCGATGGGGTGCTTCTCAGAGGTCCGGTCGAGCTTGCGTCAGGCGCTGAATTGCGATTGGGCAATACTCGAATCCGCGTCGACCTCGAGGATGAGGAGCCAGCCGCCCCGGTGCTGCAGCTGCCGCTGCCGCCAGAGCGCGTCGCCGCCGCGACAAGAGTACAAGCGGAGCAGACGGCCCCGCCCCAGCCGGTTCCGCTCAAGGATTTCCTTCCCGCCGAGCTGAGGCCGACCGAGACGTCGAAGGTTCTGCAGGTGGCTCAGATGTGGGGCGACACTCCGCTCAGCGTTCAACAGTTTCGGGAGAACGAACCGGTCACCATCGGGGCCTCGAAGCGAAACAGGTTCCAAGTCTTTTCGCCCACCACGGCGGAAACGTTCACTCTCGCGCGCGGCTTTGGTACCAAGATTCGGCTTCAGCTTCCGCCAGACGCTGGCCTGGTCGTCTCCACCAATGGCCACCGGAGGTCAACGGCTGAGCTGGAGTCTGAGCGCAGGTTGGTGCCCGTGGCTGGCGACTCCTCGATTCGCTCCTTGGAGCTCGGGCTGCACGAAGCCGCGGGCGTCACCTTCGGCAACGTGAATTTTGCCATTCGCTTCGTGCGACCTGCGACCGCCGTCGCGGCGTCCGGTTGGGACGAATCCGAATACCGGTTTTTCAAGATCGGCGCGGTGTGCGTGCTCGCATTCGTTGCCTTGCTTACCGGCGTGGTGCTCACCTCTCCAGATCTCCGTCCCTTGGACGCTTCGAACACCGCTCAGAAGTACATCCGTTTCTTGGTGCGCCCGCAGCGCCGCGCGCAAGCCGAAAAGAAAAAAGCTTCTCTCGCCGCCAAGGCAGCCGAGAAGGAGAAGCTTGCCAAGGAGGAGGAGAAGCAGCGTACGGAACCCTCTCGCCCAGGCGCGCCGGCGCGGGATCAGAAAAAGCGCGAAGAGGACCGACGCAGGGTGATGAACGCCGGGCTGCTCGGAGCGCTGAAGGGTAAGCCAGGCGCCTCCAACATCTTTGGGCCCGGGGGGCTTGGTAGCGGCGTCAACAACGCGCTCGGCGGCTTGCGTTCTGGTGCGGGCATGGGCAACCAGCAGGGCGTGGGCGGATTGGGCTCTCGCGGCTCGGGCCCAGGCGGCGGCGGCGTCGGCCTGGGGATGGGCGGACTGGGAACCAAAGGCTTGGGAACCGGCGCCGGAGGGAGCGGAAAGGACGGATACGGATCGCTGGATCTCGGCAACCGAACCAAGGAGTCAACGCGCATCATTCCCGGCAAGACAATCGTGGTTGGAGGTCTTTCCAAAGAGGTGATTGCGCGGGTGATTCGCAGCCACCAGCACGAGATTAAATACTGCTACGAGGTCGAGCTGCAGAAAAACCCCTCGTTGTCAGGCAAGGTTGCCGTGGTGTTCACCATAGACCCGACCGGGGTGGTGAGCGACACCAAGGTCTCGGACACTTCTCTTCACAACAGCGCCACCGAGCAGTGCATGTTGGCGCGCATTCAGCGATGGCGGTTCCCGGAGCCGCAGGGGGGAGGCGAAGTGAACGTCACCTTCCCGTGGTTCTTCAAGCCCGCTGGAGTTGACGTCAAGGGTCAACCAGGGTAGCTGCCCGCTCGGGAGGGCGCGTGCGCAGGCTCGTTCTGGTGTCGACTTTGTTTTGGTGCGCCGCCGCAGATGCGGGGGCTCCGCCCGAGGGAGTGGCGCTGCAGGTTCGCCGCGGATTCTTCACCGAGACCGACATTGGTGTTTTCTTCACCGTCGGCGGCAGCAACAAATACTCGAATGTCCAAACTTACCTGCAGCTTGGGATCGGCTACGACCTGAGCGAGAGGATCGAGCTCGGCGCTTACTTTGGGCTCGGTTCCTCGGCGGCCAACTGTTTCGCAGGGATCCAGAATGGCACCTGCGCTCTGAGCGACAGCTTCACCGTGGCTTTTTTCAACCTCAGCGCTGCGTATCTGGTGACGTTGGCCAAACGCTTCTATCTGACCCCGCGGGTGACCGGCGGCTACAGCAAGTTCGATCCGGCGCCCGCCTACTCCAACAACAAAGCGGTGACCTCGGCGCCCAACGTCGGCGGCGGGATTGGGGTCGAGTACGCCACCAGCATGGACCACTTCAGCATTGGACTGGACCTTCTGACGCGGGTTGCTCTTGGCCCGAGCATCACCAGCTTCGCGATCTTCCCGCGGATCAAGTACACGTTCTAACCGCGAGCGCAGAGGCAGCGCCGCCAGTTCAGGGAGAAATCGCGACGCCCCAGGGGCTTTTGCCGGCGGGGATCCTCTTCAACACGGCTCCGGTAGAGATGTCCACCACTGCCACGTCATTGGACGGCCCGTTCGCGACGTAGAGCTTCCTGTAGTCCGGCGCCACACCGATTCCCCAGGGACGAATGCCGATGTTCGGAAAAATGCGCACCACCCGATTGCTCGACACGTCGATGACCGCGACCGCTCCGCCTCGCCCGCAGCTCACGTAGGCCCAGGCACCGTCGGCGGAGATCGCGATCCCCATTGGTTTTGCTCCGCTGAGCTCGATGGGTATCTGTGCTACCGCGGCGTGCTTGCTCGAATCGATAACCGTTATCGCTGCTCCCTGCTCCGCGGTCACATACGCCCGAGCGCCGTCGGGAGTGAAAGCGATGCCTCTCGGTCGCGCTGCAGTCTCGATGTTTGCGAGAACTTTGTGGGTCGCGACGTCGATGGCCGCGACCTCGTTCTCAGCCTCGCTGGTGACGTAAACCACCTTGCCGTCGGGGCGAACCCGGACTCCCTCCGGTTCACCGCCGACGGTAATCACTCCTTCCACGCGCCCGGAGGGCAGCGACACCACCGTCGCGGTGCCGGCGTCCTCGTTCGACACGAACATCAGGCGGCCGTCGGGGGTGATGTCGAAGGACTCGGGATCATCTCCCGTGGACAGGGTACGGACTACGCGGCGAGAAGCCAGGTCCACGATGGCAATGCCATCGGCGGCCCGATCCGGCGGCGGCAGCTTGCTTTCATCGGTTCCCGGCGGAGACATCGGTGAGCCACTGAGGGCAACGAACAGGCTCTTGCCATCCGGGCTCACTTTGAGTCCTCGCGGGCGCTTGCCGACGAAAATGTTCGCGATCACGGTGTCGGTGCGTCCATCGATGAGGGTGATCTCGTTGGATTCCTCGTTGGTGACGTAGATCACCGGGCCTCCCGGCGCGTCCGCGGGCAGTCGCGCCGAGTGGCAGCTGAGAACGACGAGGAGCGCGGCCCAGCAGCGGGCCGCTTTGGGCGTCAATTTGAGGCCGCCTGCGCTGCGAGCCTCACGTTCGGGCCGTCTCCGATGTACTCCTGCAGCCATTTGTGGACCGAGTCGTACCAGAACATCGAATTTTGCGGCTTGAGCACCCAGTGGTTCTCGTTGGGGTAGTAGATCATCCGGCTCTTGATTCCGCGGTTTTGAAGGATGTTGAAGAGCTCGAAGCCCTGCGCATCGGGGACGCGGTAATCGAGCGCGCCATGGATGATCAACGTCGGGGTCTTGAACGAGCCCGCCCACATGTTGGGGGAAATCTTCCGATACAACGCTTCGTCCTCCCAGAACTCGCTGTGGAGCTTCTTGGACGCGCCGTGGTCCGATCCGTACTGGGTAAAGCGGTCGGAAACGCCAGCGTGTACTACCAGGGTCTTGAAGGGGTGCGGACGTCCAAGCAGCAGGCTGGCGAGGTACCCGCCGTAGCTCCCTCCGCCCGCGGCCATGCGGTTGCCGTCGATCCACGGCTGGCGAGCAAACCACTCCGCCGCGGCGATGGTGTCCTGATAGGGTTTGGTTGCCCAATCGGGATCGATGCTTGCGGCAAAAGCGTCGCCGAAGCCTGAGGAGCCATGGAAATTGTGCCAGGCGACCACGTAGCCCCAGGCACTGAACACCTGGGTGTTCCATCGATACGAGAAGCCGTCGGTTACGCCCGAGTGCGGACCGCCATGGAGCAGCAGATAGAGCGGGTACTTCTTGGTACGGTCGAACCCCGGCGGGTATCCAATCCACATTTGGATCGGCTTTCCATCCGAGCCCGCGTAGGTAACGCTCTCCTGCGTGCCCAGATCGGTGCTCGCGAGCAACGCGTCGTTAAAGGTCGTCAACTTCGTCGCGTTGCCAGTGGCTAAATCGAGTCGCACCAACGTCGGGGGCTCGAAAAAACTCTCCCGCAGCGCGACCACGGTACGTCCATTGCGCGACACCGCGAGATTCGCAAAGCTGTGCTCCTTGGTGACGGGGGTTGCCTTTCCGGAGGCTGCGTCAATTCGGTAAACGCGATGGGCACCGGCATCGTCGATCGAGCCGATCAGCGATTTGCCATCCGGCATCCAGAGTAGATGCGTTGCGGAACGATCCCAAGCGTCCGTCAGCACGCGACTGGCCCCGGAAGCCCGGTCGTACAATGTGAGGCGCGAGCGATCGTACCGAGCACGCGGCACCGTGTGCCGGCCGTAGGCGAGGAACTTCCCGTCGGGAGAATATTTCGGACTTCCGTCTGAGGCGCGATTGGCGGTGGTGAGGTTGCGCACCTGCCCACCTTCGGGGGAGATGACGTAAACATCGCTATTGTGGTCGACGCCGGTTTTGTCGGTATCCGCGGCGAAGGCGATTTCCCTTCCGTCCGGCGAGATGTCGTAGTCCTCGCGGTCCGGGTCGGCCGAAACGGGTCCGAAGGGAAGTGCCAATCCAGTGCCGACCGTCACCGGCGTGGGCTCCCCGCCAGCGATCGCAACCGTGAACAGGTAAGCCTTGCGCTCGTCGAGTAGGCGGTCCCAATGACGCTCGGGTGGCTTGTCCCAGACCCGCGCGGTCATCTTCGAATCCTTTCGTTCTTTGGATTGCTTTGCCTGGTCCTCCCATCCCTTCCAGGTGGGGAACACCCAGCTCGCAAATGCGATTCGCTTTGAGTTTGGGAACCACTTGGGAGCGTAGGCACCGCCGGGAACGGTAGTCAGCTTCTTGGCTTCTCCGCCGTCCACCGCAATCACGTAAATCTGCGAGACTTCGTCGTCACCGCGCTTTCCCATGAAGGCGATGAATCGTCCGTCTGGACTGAAGACCGGGCTCGAGTCGGAGCCCGTGGACGCGGTGAGCTGCCGGGCTTCGCCGCCCGCGGTAGGAATGAGCCACAACGCGGCAGTGGGCTTGTCGGTCTTGAGATCGTAATTGGTGACCGCCAGTACCGCCCACTTGCCGTCGGGCGACAACGCCGGTGGTCCGAGGCGGGCGAGATGCCAAAGAGCTTCGGCGGTGAGGGGTTTCTTCTGGCTCGCAGCTTCTTTTTTTTGCGCGAACGCTGGAACCACAATGAGCGCTACCAAGACGCTGAACAGACGCGGCATAGTTCCTCCCGGAGAGGGGACAGGCGGCAGCCCTTAAGACATTTCCCGCCTTTCCGCCGCGCCTAAACACCGTACGGATTCACAAGTGGACATCGCGTTTGTCCGATACTTTTGGGCACGTTCCGCGACCGCGCTCTCTTCGGATTTGCGCCGGAAGGTCCGCGGGAAAACGAAAGGCGGACGCAACGGGGTTTGCCCGTTGCGTCCGCCGTCGCTACTGAGCCGCTCAGCTAATGTGTCGTGGTCCCGCTTTGATCAGGGAGCAACTGAGACGTCGTCGAAGTAGAAGAAGCTAGGCACCTGCTGGAACCCGAACTTCAGCTCGGTGCTGTCGCTTGGCGCGGTACCGCTCCAGCAGTACTCGGTGTACCCAAACTGTGGCAAGTCGGAGCTGTCGAAGATGTTTGCTCCCCCCCAATCGACCGTAACGTGGTTCGGTGTACCGCCCAAGTTCAGCAACCAGAAGCGGAGGTTGTAGGTCGCTCCGGGCGTGGTCGGCAGATTCTGAGCGATGAATCCAAGACCTCCTACGGGACCGGTATCAAGACCAAAATTACCGCTGTGCGCGGAAGGGCCGTCAATGCTCGTGAAGCCGAGGTCGCCCGAGCGCGTCCAGGACGTGAAGCCTCCAGTTTCAAATCCGCAGTTCAGAACCAGGTTGCCCGCGATGCCGGCGCACACACCGGGCGCGTTGATGCGATCCGGCGTGCAGGGGCCGGCCCGAGGATCGAGCGCGAAATCGACCTCGACGTCCATGTTGACCACCACGCCCATCGTCGTCCTGCTGGCGAAGCCGCCTGCGCTCGCCCGTATGTCATAAGTGCCCTCGGGAACTGATAGGAACTGATACGTCCCATTTTGATCGGTAGTCGCCGGAGGGATTGGCGTACTGAGAATTGTCACGGTGGCACCGGGGATCGGCAGGCCGGAAGCGCTGCTGGTCACTGTTCCAAAAACGGTATGGGCAGGACCCCGCGTCAGCGCGAAATTCTGAACCGTAGTTTGGCCGTCGATCACCACCACGCCGGGGGCACTGCCAGGGTTGTAGCCAAACGCCATGGCCGACATGTCGTAACTGCCCGCGGGAACGCCTCCGAGGTGGTACGTGCCATCCGAGAGGGTTGAGCCACCCCGGGTCACGCCTCCAACCGCGCGGATTTGAGCGCCGGCAATTGGGGTTCCGGTGTCGTTATCCGTGACTGTGCCGTCGATCGAGCCGCCGCCCTGGGTTTGTGGAACGGCGGCGAAGAAGACGTCCTGTTGATTGTGGCCCGCGACCTGCACTCGTCCATCCGTCCAGGTGACCCAGGTATCGGCGCTGATCGCACTTTGGTAATTGTAGTCGCCGGCATAGCAGGACTGCACCGCGCCGTCTGGTTGCTCCGGCTGCGGGCTGATCATGTCGCTGATGGGCTGATCGGTTCCCCAACTCGCGCCATTATCGAACGACTGGATCATGAAGTACTCGTAGCTGTTGCCGGTGGTGTTGCGTCGGTCGTACCAAGTCGCAACGAAGTTACCCTCCAGCGTTGAGGAGAGCGAGGGCATCCACTGCGCGCGGCTAGTGGTGTCACTGTTCAGGCGTATCGGAGCGCTCCAGGTGGTCCCGTTGTCGGTGGACCGGATGAAGAAGATGTCGCCGTCATCCGGGCCAGCGCCGCGACCCGAATAAACGTATCCAACTACGCCGCCCGGTCCGACCGCTGGCTGGCCCCACCCCATGTGCCGCCAAATCGGAGCAACAGCTTCAAAGTAGCCGCACGATACTGTGCCTGGGGGGGCGAAGGGAGGTCCCTGCTGAATTCCGGTCCACGTGGCTCCGCCATCGAGGGAGCGGTAAATCCAGTTGATCCGGTTATTGGTGCCCCCCCCGCCTTCATCCATTCCGGCGATAAAGACGATGCCTCCGTCATCGGGGCTGCCGGTGAGCTGAATGTTTCGAATGAAGTTTCCACCGGTATTGACGCGAACCGGCGCCGACCAGGCCGTTCCGTTATCGGAGTGGGTTACGAAAATCGCCTGTCCAGCCGCGAAGTCGTTCCAGGAGATG
>Ga0126384_10000176_pt1 | contig 31517 bp, 25 predicted proteins | sample PanSoiMetPlot_36_FD_92543 | JGI IMG/M metagenome (GOLD analysis project Ga0126384, IMG submission 92543) | Tropical forest soil microbial communities from Panama - MetaG Plot_36 | ecosystem: Environmental > Terrestrial > Soil > Tropical forest > Bulk soil | place: Panama | collected 2016-02-17 | reverse complement strand
TGGGGCTTCGATGAAGGAGATCGAGGAGAGCTGGCGCGAACCGCTTGCAGAGTTCAAGCGAGTTCGAGAGCAGTACCTGCTTTACTGATGGAGCTAGGTTTAGTTTTTTAAAGGAAAAGTTTAGGGGTCGTCTTGCCGACTCTTTACGTAAGAACTGAAGGATTGACGGTATCAGTTCGTCGTTGTTGAGAAATCACTTGATGTAATGGTTGAGTTCGTTGGAGGGTAAGGTTTGACAGAAGTTAATGTGAGAGCCGGAATCAAGCCCTGGATAGTCGGCTTTGCAGGATGGCTGGTGCCGGGTGCTGGTCATATGCTTCAGGGTGATTGGGTGCGAGCCCTCCTGCTTGGTGGAGCGGTGTGGGCGTGTTTTGTCGCAGGTCTTTCAATGGGTGGACACCTGTTCACCGTCACCGGCACGGACTTAAGCCTCGCAACTCTGCTACAGGTTCCGCCCACAATTGCTAACCTCGGTTCGGGGATTCTCTATGTCGTTTGCTGGATTATGGGAGTTGGATTTGCCGACGATCCCGCACATGCAGCCCTGCCGACTTACGAGTACGGAACCAATTTTCTGCTGGTTGCCGGATTGTTTAATTACCTGGCAATGCTGGATGCATTTGACCTGGCTGCAGGGAGGAAGTCTTGAGACATTTCTTAGTGATGGCAGCCTTTGCGGCTATTGCGGGCGTTGTTTTTGGTTCAGTGTCCTCGGATGGGGCTTCAAATCGGTTAGTTTATGGTTTGAAAGTGTTTGCCAAGTTCATGGGCGTCGGACTGCTGTTGGGTTGGCTTCTTTATTTTCTGCCGTTCTAGCGAGCCGAGAACCGTTGCCATGGATCGGGAATGGTTACTGAGACCGAAGCTGTCGTTATTAGAACCTACAATCTTGCCGAAGCGGACAAGATTGTCGTGTGCCTGACACGCAAAGCTGGTCTGGTCCGAGCTGTCGCAAAGGGTGCACGCAGAATCAAGAATCGATTTGGCGCCGCGCTGGAACCGTTCACGCTAATAAACCTCACGTATTACCAAAAGGAAAATCAGGAGCTCGGCTCAATCCGACAGGTGGAGATCTTCAAGTCCAACTTTAATGTCTCACGAGATTTGGATGTCCTGACCGGTCTGGCTTATATGGGCGACCTCATAATGGACTTCTCGCCCCCTCATCAGATCAATGACAAGCTTTATCGAATGATCACGGCCTGCCTTGAGGAAGTGGCGCATTCTCCTCAAGAGATTCAAATCGTCCTTAGATACTTTGAGGTGTGGGTTCTGCGATTGGAAGGATTCCTGCCGGATCTCAAGCGCTGCGTTAACTGCGGCCGAGACTTTAGTGACGCCCAGGCTGTGCTTCTAAGTCGCGACTTGGATTTAATTTGCCGGGCGTGCGCTCATGGAAAAGATGAAGTATTGTCTCGAAGGGCTTACTCGGCCTTGTGTGCCACTCAGGTTCTCAATCCGAAGATGTTCGTGGAGCAGTCGCGTGAGTTACCGAAATCAGTGCAACGAGAGTTGGCTGAGCTTATGAATAGAATGATCGGGCGTGTGCTGGAACGACGGCCGCGGGTGCAACTTGCCTTTCAAACCGGAAGGTAACGGGTAACGCAAACTTGTAGCTTGCGTCTAACGTTGAATTGACAAACCATCATTCGGAAGCGTCACCTTGGGAGGCCAACGTTGAGTTTGGCTAGGGCACGCAAGCTAACAGTTTGCGTTACATAAGAGTGTTTTCTCAGAAGAAACTCATTCCCAGATATATCTTCGCGGCAGCCTTGCCTTATTTTCTGCTAGCGCTGGCGCTCCTGACAGCCATTCTGCTGGCGCAACAGTCTGAGCGGTTTGCAGAGCTGGCGTTGTATGCGCAGCTACCTTTCTCGCTGCTGGGACACATCGAACTCGCCTTAATACCTAATGTTCTCGTGTTCACATTGCCGATGGCCGTCCTGGCGGCCGTAATGATCGGATTCGCGAGAATGGGCAGTGACAGCGAGATTGTCGCGATGCGAGCGGCCGGCGTCGGAACCTGGAGCATGCTTTGGCCCATTCTGTTGCTTGGGCTCGTCGTTGCCGTTGCCAGCCTTTATATCAACATGATGGAAGCTCCGGACTCCGCGCGAGACCTGCGTCGCGCATTGATTCTGGGAGCTCTGCGCAAACTCGATTCTCCTGTAGAGCCTCGCACTTTCACGACGGAGTTGCCCGGCTCAGTAGTCTACGTGCGCGATGGCAACAAGGCTGAAGGAGTGTGGGGCCGCGTATTTATTTACAACCAGCAGAAGGACGGTTCTACTCGAGTTCTGACTTCGAGCTCAGGCCGTATCGACTCTTCGGTTGATAAGTCGGAACTCGTCCTGCGCGACGCGGTGCTGACACTTATCCCTAATTCAACCGCGGGTGACTCAGGTCAGTATGTTGCGGAACGCTCAGAGCAATTCCGCATCGCTTTCGAGACCGGGAGAAGCACACTTCTGAAGAAGCTGGACGACAGTGAAGCCGAACCCGATGAAATGGGATGGTCAGAGTTGCGGCAGGCCGCTGCCCAGGGTGGAACCGACGGACGAGACGCGCAGAGAATGCTTCACAAGCGTCTTGCTTTTTCACTTTCGCCATTAGTGTTTGCTTTGCTTGGTGGTTCGCTCGGACTGCGAGTCAGAAGAGGAGGTCGTGGCATTGGCGTTCTGCTCTCACTCGGAATGCTAATTCTCTATTACCTTGTGTTCCTGCTCGGCGAATCGCTTTCGCGAGCGGGAACTATTCCGCCATTGGTGGGCGCATGGATCGCGAGCGCGTTGATGCTTGTCCTGAGTCTTGTATTTCTTCGTGCTGGTCGTCACCCGCTCGCAGGTGTGATTGCACGCATCAGAGCTTTTCGCGACAAGGAAAAGAACACCGGCAAGGGCAGGGCATTAAAGCCTGCAAGACATTGGGGGTTTCCCAGTTTGCTGGACTCCAGTATGCTGCGAACGCTCCTGACCAGTTTTCTCCTTGGCTTCGTTTCTCTGGTTTGCATTTTCATCATCTTCACATTGTTTGAACTGTGGCGCTTTATCGCGATGAATAAGACGGCGATGGGAATGGTGGCAAAGTACCTATTATTCCTCATGCCACTCATCACGGTTGAGTTGTTCCCGGCGACGATGCTGATTGCAGTGCTCGTAACGTATGCGCTGCTTGCGAAACGAAGCGAAGCCATAGCATGGTGGGCGTGTGGGCAGAGTGTTTATAGATTGATGCTTCCGGGACTGCTGTTTGGTTTGGCCGCCGCAGCTGGTGTGTGGATGGTTGAAGAGCACCTAATGCCGAGCGCTAATGTACGGCAGGATTCTCTGCGCGCAGCGATCAGAGGAGGAGCGGCCCGCGTTACGACTGGCGCTGGACGCCAGTGGCTGGCATCGGCTGAAAGCAATCGACTGTATTCATACGAGTTTGATGAGCAGCACCAGTCACTTCGCGATCCAGTCATCTATGACTTCGATCCTGCCGGCGTTCACTTGCAGCGAGTGATTAGAGGAGATGAGGGAAATTGGCAAGGCAGCAATGAACTCGTGATTAAGAACGCAGATGATCTGAGCTTGCAGGGACTGGAAGTTCGGCGCGAAAGGAAACCGGAATTGCTTTTGACTGGCTTCGAAGCCCGACAGGTTTTCAAGCCGACAGTCGATCGCCCTTCACAATTGAACAGCAAGGCCCTGCGAGATTATGTACGAGCTGCGAAGAAGCGGGGCATGGATGTTTCAGCGCTTGCCGTAGCTTTGCAGCGAAAGTTCGCTGAGCCGTTGAGCGTAATGGTAATGGCGTTTCTTGGCATTCCTCTCGCACTTTCATTCGGACGTCGAGGAACAGTCATCGCGCTCTGTTCAGCAGTGGCGGTAAGTTTGGCTTACTGGGGAGTGAGTGGAGGTTTTCAACAGCTCGGCAACCATGGCATGTTGCCACCACCAGTGGCGGGTTGGGCGCCACCGGTGATATTCGCAGCTGCGGGTACCTACTTCTTAACCCGCATTAAGACTTGAATCTAGGTCCCGGTTTCCCAGCTCGAAATATATTCGAGTTGTTCCGCCGTCAGCTTATCAATTGAAAGACCAAGCGCGTGCAACTTCAGGCTAGCGATCTCTGTGTCGACTTCCTTCGGCAGCAAGTGAACGCCCGGCTCGAGCTTGCCTTTATTCTTGATTAGGTATTCGACGGACAAAGCCTGATTCGCGAAACTCATGTCCATCACGCTCGCGGGATGACCTTCGGCCGCGGCAAGATTAATGAAGCGGCCCTCACCGAGAACGACGATCCGGTTGCCATTAGACTTCAAGCGGTACTCCTGCACAAACGGACGTATATCGGTTGGTGCTTCCGAAAGCTGTCCAAGCGCTACGAGATTTAGCTCGAGATCGAAGTGACCACTGTTGCAGACGATGGCGCCGTCTTTCATGTTCGAAAAATGCACGCCGTCAATCACGTGTCGATTGCCTGTCACAGTCACAAAGATATCGCCGAGCGGAGCTGCTCCGGCAATAGGCATAACTCGGAAACCATCCATTACTGCTTCGACTGCCTTGATTGGATCGACCTCGGTAACGATAACGTTGGCGCCCATGCCTCTTCCGCGCAACGCCACACCCTTGCCGCACCAGCCGTAGCCCACCACGACCAGTGTTCGTCCAGCCAGGAGAATATTCGTCGCGCGAATTATGCCGTCCAGGGTTGATTGGCCCGTGCCATAACGATTGTCAAAGAAGTGCTTGGTTTGGGCGTTGTTCACTGCGATTGAAGGAAAGCTGAGCAGTCCGGCTTTGGCTATTGCTTCCAGTCGTTGAATGCCTGTCGTCGTTTCTTCAGTCGTACCGATAATGTCCTTCACTTGATCGGCACGTTCCTTGAGCAGTGCAGCCACGACATCCGAGCCATCGTCGATGATGACTTCGGGCTTGAAATCAAGCGCAGTGCGAACGTGCCGGTTGTAAGTCTCGGTAGATTCACCTTTGATCGCAAAGACGGGAATGCCCCAGTCAGCTACGAGTGAAGCCGCTACGTCGTCCTGAGTTGAAAGGGGATTGGAAGCAATCAGCACTGCTTCCGCCCCACCCGCTTGCAGCGCTCGAGCCAGGTTTGCAGTCTCGGTAGTAATATGCGCGCAGGCGACCAAACGCTTGCCCTGTAGTGGCTTTTCGGCGGCAAAACGCTCGCGTATCAGCCGTAGGACAGGCATATCTCGCTCTGCCCATTCGATCCTCTGCTTTCCACGTGGCGCCAGGTCAAGGTCTTTCACATCGTATTCAAGAGAGCTGGTTGCACTCATTTGTGTACCTTCCTTCGAAGCTATGATTAAGAGATATGTAACGCAAACTGTTAGTTTGCGTAGCGAACCTTGTCAGTCAACTCTAAAGTGATAAGTCATATTCGGGTCGGAGTCCAAGTTCGGATCTAGACACCGGCCGCCGCGCGCAATGCATCAGCCTTGTCAGTTTTTTCCCAGGTGAAGCCGTCTTCATCTCTGCCAAAGTGTCCATAGGCTGCGGTTGCTTTATAAATGGGCCGGCGCAGGTTCAATGTTTCGATGATGCCTTTCGGCGTCATCGTAAAGTGCTCCCGCACAAGTTTAACCAGCGCAGGTTCGCTGATGCGTCCGGTCCCTTTAGTGTCAACGGCTATTGAAACAGGTTCAGCGACGCCAATAGCGTATGCGAGCTGAACGAGGCATCGATCAGCGAGACCAGCTGCGACAATGTTCTTCGCAATATAGCGAGCCATGTAAGCGGCCGAGCGGTCCACCTTCGTTGGATCCTTACCGGAGAATGCTCCGCCCCCGTGCGGTGCGTAGCCGCCGTACGTATCCACGATAATTTTCCTGCCGGTCAAACCCGCGTCGCCTTGTGGGCCGCCAGTCACAAACCTGCCGGTAGGATTGATATGAAACTTTGTGTTGTCGTCCAAAAGCTCGCCGGACACTGTATGGCGTATGACGTGTTCTGCAATCTCGCTGCGAAGCTTGTCATTGGTGACATTCGGATCGTGCTGCGAGGAAATCACCACTGCTTCAACGCGGAAAGGCCGCCCATCCCGATACTCGACAGTGACTTGAGACTTGCCGTCTGGTCGAAGGTAGGGCAGGTCCTCTGACTTACGCACTTCCGACAGACGCTTTGAAAGCAAGTGGGCCAATTGAATCGGCAACGGCATGAGTTCGGCTGTTTCGTTGCAGGCGAAGCCAAACATCAGACCCTGATCGCCGGCGCCGCCGGTATCCACACCCATGGCGATGTCAGGCGACTGGCGGTCAAGCGCGGACAGGACACTGCAAGTCTCTGAATCGAAGCCGAACTTTGCTCTCGTGTAGCCGATTTCGCGAATAGTATCGCGCGCGACTTTCGTGAAATCGACGCGCGCTGAGGTTGTAATTTCCCCTGCGATAACGACCAGACCTGTAGTCACGAGCGTTTCGCAAGCGACGCGTGCGGTCTCATCTTCGGACAGCGCTGCATCTAAAACTGCGTCGGATATCTGGTCTGCAATCTTGTCTGGGTGGCCTTCGGTGACGGATTCGGAAGTGAATAGAAAACTCGATTCAGTACTCAAGCAAACTCCTTAGTAGCAGTTGGTAAAGCCGAAAATGGCATTGAACAAAAGACCGCGTACTCTAACAGTGCGAATTTAGCAGTGTCAAGGCTCGGTCGCGGGTGGCATAAGCTCCTAAGTTCAGCCTTTCTTTGCGACTTTGCTTCTTTGCTGCATGGCGTGAGTGCCGTCAAGTTGGCTTAGGTTCACGCCAAGCCGCAAAGAGGCAAAGTCGCAAAGGCTGAAATTCGGAACCCTGGGTCTGGCGAGCCGTGAATTCGGACGGAGGGTATCGCAATGAAAAGAATCAAGAGCCGGAATGGCTTTACCTTAATGGAATTGTTGATCGTGATCGCCGTAATGGGAATATTGATGGCAATCGTGGTCCCCGTCTACAAGAGCAGCGTACGGAAAGCTAATGAGGCCTCGGCGGTTAGCACTCTGAACGCGATCAAAGTCGCTCAGGCTAAATATGTGCTCGATCACAAGGACCAATACGGTACGCTTCACCAATTATTTGAGGAAGGCTACCTGGATAGGCGATTTAAAGAGGATCCGACTCACCACCGTGGTTACATCTTCATCGTAACCCTCATCCCCAAGGTTGCCGGTCACGTTGCTGGATATTCCATTAATGCTAATCCGGAGCAATGGGAAGGCATTGGCGCAACCGGCAAGAACTTCTATTACACCGATCCCGATAGCGGAATCAATTACAAACATGACGGGCCGGCTACAGTTGAGGATGATACTTTGTAAAAGTGAGGAGTGAGGCGTGGGGTGAGAGACATAATCTGCCGCCGTGGGAAGGCCATACACCTTCCCCTGGGAGGGGCTTGATTATTAGTGGGAATGCTATCGCGAGCCGTGCTACGTGCGCTGGTTGGAGTGGAAGATCAGCTCAGTCATTCTACCGTTCCTTTTTAGTCGCGAACCAAAATTCCGGAAAGGCAAATGCCAATGTGTCCTCCACTCCCATAAGTGCCTACTGCTTCCATTCAACGCACCGGTTGGGGACCTTTTTGCCGGTGATCGTCTTTGGCTTCCTCTGAATGATCGCTCAAAGGAAAGCTGGACATCGGTCGGGTGGCGTCTTCGCTATTAAGAACCGTCCGGGGCCTAACTTTTCGCACACCTCAACCTCAAGATTTGGAGATTCCGCAACCCTAAAGAATTGGCGACAAAAAGCGTCTTGCGGCTAAAATAGGTCGGGCTAAGAGAGTCTTAGTAACGCTTTCGATGTCCAGCCTGCCAGCATCTCCTGCTGGGAGCCTTAAGCAAAGTATTACGCAGATTCGTTAGGGAAGTCCTTATAGCATTATCAAAGATTTATCAAAGGCGCTTGCCTCAAGGGTTTTTATAACGTTCACCATGCCCGCTCACGCTCAGAACATTTATTCGTTCGGAAGGTTCGAATTAGACATAAATGATCGCTCGCTTCGTCGTGAAGGCGCTCTGGTAGGCCTCACTGGTAAGGCATTTGACGTATTAGCTCTCCTGGTAAGGAACCGAGGCCGCATCGTAAGCAAACAAGAATTCATGGAAAGCGTATGGCAAGGCGCCTTTGTTGAGGAGGCCACCCTGACCCAAAACATCTTTACTTTGCGGAAGGTGCTCGGGGATGAACACGGTCGAAGGGGGATCATCCTGACTGTGCCGGGGCACGGTTATCGTTTTATTGCTGAAGTCACGGAACTCTCGAGCGCCGATGAGGTCCGTCTGGAGACCGAGCGAAGAAGCAGTGCGTCGAAATCCAATCGAGGTGTTGCCGCTCAATCCCTCCTGGTGCTTCCCTTTATTAACGAATGTGCGGATCCAACCTCCGAGTATCTTTCTGACGGAATTACTGAAAGCGTCATCAACAGCCTCGCGAGTTTGCAACATCTACGCATCATCGCTCGCAGCACGGCGTTTCGCTACAAAGGAACCATCTTGAGCCACCAGCAGGTTGGCAAAGAGCTCGGGGTGCGCACGGTTCTTGGAGGCCGAGTACAACACATAGCTGATCAACTGGTTATTAAGACTGAATTGACCGACGTTGAAAACGGCTGGCAGCTATGGGGAGGACACTTCAATCGCAGCTTCTCAGACACGTACGAGGTGCAGGAAGAAATAGCGCAGATGATCTCGGAGAAATTGAATCTGCACCTGAAGGCCCAGGAGCGCAACCGGCTCACCAAACGCTATACCGAGAATCTGGAAGCATATCTGCTGTATTTGAAAGGTCGTTACTACTGGAATAAATACACGGCGCCTGAGATGCAACAGGGCATGGAGTTCTTTCGGCAGGCGATCGATCTGGATCCGACGTACGCGCTGGCATATGCCGGGCTGGCAGACTGCTACTACAGACTTTCAAATCTATCGCTACCGCCTCGCGAAGCGATGCCAAAAGCACGGGCTGCAGCGGTGAAAGCACTTGAGATCGACGAAACTCTCGCGGAAGGTCATGCCTCGCTGGGCCTGGTGAAGCTTAACTACGATTGGAATTTTGCGGAAGCAGGAACCGCTTTTGCTCGCGCCATCGACCTCAAGCCGGGCTCGGCGCTGGCTCATCAACGTTATGGTTTATATTTCAGTAACATGGGCCAATTCGAGGAAGCGAAAAGGGAATTTGGATTGGCGTTGGAACTTGATCCGCTATCGCCGCAAATCACCACCAGTCTCGGCAGCGGATATTATTTTGGCCGAGAATACGAGCGAGCCATAGTTGAAGGCAAGAAAGCGCTAACACTCGATCCGAAACTTTTTCCCGCTAATCTTTTGTTGGGTATGTCGTATGAACAGCTTGGCCAGCTGCCGGAAGCGATCGCAGAGTTTGAAAGGGTCCGGACACTTACGAATACTCGCCTGGCGTTAGGTTATCTCGGGCACGCTTATGCTCAAGCCGGGCAGGTTGAAGCTGCTCGAAAGATTCTTCAAGAACTGGAAGGCGCAAAAGAGAACGGTTACTTGTCTTCGTTTCTGCCGGCGCTGATTCGGATTGAGTTGGGCGAAACGGACCTTGTCTTCGAATTATTGGAGAAGGCTTTTGAAGAAAGAAACGAGTGGTTGAGTTGGCTCAAAACTGACCCACGTCTCGATCGTCTGCGTCCCGATCCACGTTTTCAATCGCTACTCACTCGCGTCGGTTATCGATGAACAGGTCAGTTCCATCTCGCGGTAGCGGATGGGTGACACGTGCGCAACCAAGACCGTGAGTATGAATAAGCCTTCTTCGCGATTGAATGCCTGTGAAACCAAGACGGATCCATCCGCTACCGCGAGATGGTACTGACCTCATGCCCACGAGATCGGGTTTTGACATAGTCTCTACCGCGCGGTGGTACTGACTGCCCATCACACAGTCGCAACGCAAAACATATACATATTGACTGGCGAGCGCTGTGAGCATATTGTCTGCTGGTTTCGAAGTGCCGTTCAGGTCATCCCCTGGGCCTGAAACCACGGCAGCGCCCCGGCCGCGGGTCTGTCTGCAACCTCAGCGTGGAAACTCTCTATGACGCAAGGAATCAAGCAACCGGTCGCATTGGTCCAAATGCCATGGGCGGCGGTGTCACAAGCCTCAATAGCGCTTGGCATCCTGAAGCAGACTGCTAAGAAAGAAGGCTTTGACGTCGATGTCCATTATCTAAATATGGAGTTCGCCGCGATGGTGGGCTTCGAGCTCTACGAGAGTATTTCAGTCAGGTCTGCCCTGGATCCTGAATGGTTTTTCTCATGTGCATTATTCGGACCCAACGGCCTTGGTCTGATGAAAAACACTTGGGACGACCTGCTCTTAACTGACACGGGCGCGCAGACAGCAGAACGTTTGCGGGCGCTAACCGGATCCGAAAACAAGTGCAGGGAGATCGTCGATGAAATTGTCCCGCAATTTGTCGATGACTGCCTTACCAGGATCGATTGGAGCCTGTACAACGTCATCGGTTTCTCGACGACGTTTGCACAGACAATCTCGTCGTTGTTGCTCGCCAAACATCTCAAAGATCGTTATCCGAGCACGCGAATTGTCTTCGGCGGCGCGAATGTCGATTCGGAAATGGGTTTTGAGCTGCTGAAGGCTTTCGACTGGATCGATTATGTCGCACACGGCGAAGGGGAAGAGGTTTTTGGAAGGTTGCTCAACAATATCGCGTCTGAACGTTATCTCGAACGGATTCCCGGCATTTCCATGCGCGATGGGAAAGAGGTAATCGCGGGTTACGCAGATTGTCAAATGCTGAGAGATCTAAATGACTCACCCATTCCGGACTACTCCGATTATTTCAGCGAAGTCGAGCGGACTGGCTTTGACCGGATAGCGCAGGTTCAGCTTCCTTTTGAGTCATCGCGAGGATGCTGGTGGGGAGCAAAGTTCCATTGCACGTTCTGTGGTTTGAATCGCGACACGATGTCTTTCCGAAAAAAGACACCAGCGCGGGTCTATGAAGAACTGATGGAGCTTGCGAGTAAGTACCGCTGCCTCAACCTCAACGCCACTGACAACATTATCGATATGGATTACTTCAAAGAGGTCCTGCCCAGGTTGGCAGAGGCGGATGTAGATTTTCAAATCTTCTATGAAGTCAAAGCCAATCTACATAAGGAACAGGTTGCGAGGCTAGCTGATGCGGGTATCACACAGATTCAGCCGGGCATCGAAAGCTTTAATACTGAAGTTCTGCGGCTGATGAAGAAGGGAGTAAGCGCTATTCAGAATATCCAGCTCATAAAGTGGTGTTTTGAATACGACGTAGAACCCTCGTGGAATATTCTTTACGGCTTTCCGGGCGAGCACGCCGGTCAATACGAAAATCTTTCGGAAATCTTTCGGCTGCTATTTCATCTTCCGCCTCCGGTCGGGATAACTCCGGTTATCTTTGAGCGCTTCAGTCCTTATCACTTCGACACGGCGAAATACGGATTAACGCTGAAGCCATTTCCGGTTTATCGGATGCTCTATCCGGAAAATCTGATCGATTACGAGAAGCTCGCCTATTACTTTGAAGGTGAATGGGGTCAAAACGGCGATCCTCAGGATTACCTTCAGCCGGCGCTTCAGGCTTTTAGTGAATGGGTAAGTCGCTGGCTAAAGAACGAGGTGCTTTTTTATTACGAAAGAGGGCCGGGCTTCATGACGTTGCATGACAATCGGCCGCTTCAGGATCATGGAGAACTTCAGGCCAGGAAGATTGTTCTCGACGATCTGCAATCTCAAATCTACCTCTCGTGCGACGGAATTCGTTCATTTCGATCTATTCAGAAGATGGTTGGGGACAGGTTGAGTGAGGAGGATACTCAGCTCCTGCTTGACCAATTCGTTGGGAATGGACTCATGTTTCGGGAAGATGATCTGTATTTGTCGCTGGCCGTTAAGTGCCGGTCTGCCTTTAGACAACGTCAGACGGACAGAAAATAGGTGTCCGTCGGAGCAGACTGGTCCATCACGTATTTATTTCTTGACAGCTTAAAGCTCCGAGTGTATACAGTGGGCCACCCCCACAACTAGCCACGAAAGGAGTTCCCGCGATGGCACCAGGCCTGCAGATATTCAATGTGAACTACGCTCTCTCGAGAAAGCTCTTTAAGCCCATCATTGTTTGTGACATCTCTCCGAACATCGCCATTCAAGTGATCAATGTTGATGGCGCTAATGAGGCGGAGCTGCTTGGCTCTCTGAGGGCCTTGACAGCTTGGGATATGTCCAACGCGATTACGTCCAAACAGCTCGAGAAGGCGTCCAAGTAAGCTTTTCAGCAACGATAAACCCCGAGCCCTGGTTCATAGTATTCAGTAATGCTATGGCCAAGGACTGATCTTTCTGTATATGTCGGATCCACCGAACAATACTAAAGCTCCATCGGATCCACCGAACAATACCTTTTCGGATCCACCGAACAACACCAGAGATCTACCGGCTCCGGATGAGCCATATGGTCAGGTCGCTCCGCTGCTTCAACTAGCCATGGATTGGCTGGCTCGTTCAGAGGGCGCCAACGTTCCCCTTGAGCTTGCCATGTACTCGTTGCGGTGGCGGGGTGATTGGAGACTTTCAATTTACCGTACTCCGAACGAGATCAAAGGCGTGTCGATTGTCATGCCTCGAGGTGATTGGTTCCTTGAAGCGCAGGGTTCACTGGATGCAGCGATGTTCGCAAATACGGCTGCGATTCACGGCCGCCATCCCGCAACGCTTACCACCACGGAGCGTGTGAGCGCTCTGATTCGTCCTTTCCTTGCTGACAATGGCGTAATTGAAAGCGAGCATAAAGTCCAGGTGCTGAAATGCACTAAACCGCCGCGCCAGGCTCGCGGCCGCTGGGCAACCGAGGCCGATCTCCCGCAGTTAAAGAAATATGAAGGCAGAATTCCAGCGGATCAGCGCAAGCTAATGGACACTGCATGGCCAGCGTTAATCAAACGAAAAGAGCTTGCAGTCGCAGACGATAACAACAACATCGTGGCGTCAATCCGGCGTTATGGTCCGGCACCTTCATTTGCGGCCATCGCCGATCTCTATGAGGTTCCAACTCGAAAGCCATCCAATGTTTCGGAAGAACTCACTGGATATGTGGTGGGAGAGCTGCTCGGCCAGCGTAAGGCAGTTTACGTGCTTGTCGATGAAGCTGATACGTCATCGCTGACATTCTTTCGAGAGCTGGGTTTTAAAGATGCGGAGACTTTCTACAGAGCTGATCTTAAGTAAATTCAACCAGTCCCTTCACACATGGGAAGCTCACCAAGCAGAGTCGTTTTCCTCGGTCCATCATTAGATTCCAAAGAAGCCAAAGAATATCTGGAAGCTGAATACCTTCCTCCGATTCGCCGAGGAGATCTCCCGCGAGTTATTGGCGAAGGCGCTCAAGCTATCGGCATAGTTGACGGAGAGTTTGGGCAATCCCTCGCGGTGTCGGTCATGGAGATTGCGGCAGGACTGAGGCGAGGTGTTCGGATCTGGGGTGCGGCATCAATGGGCGCTCTCCGTGCTGCTGAATGTCAGTCATTGGGAATGGTCGGAGTCGGATGGATTTTTGAAAAGTATTCGGAAGGCGCATTGCTAGCGGACGACGAAGTTGCGCTGATATTCGATCCTCGGAACTGTCGGGCCACGACAATTCCGCTGGTGAATATTCGTTGGACGCTGCAAACGGCAATTTCGGCAGGCTTCCTCACAGAAGCGTGTGAGACTGGAATACTTGATCTGGCAAGGACAATTAGGTACGCAGATCGCACCTTTGCTGCTTTGCTGGAGTCAGCCTCGGGTTCGCCGTTCAGGTCAAAGATGGAACGCCTCGTGGAGTACATGAGAGAAAATCCAATTCAGTCGGATCGCAAACGCCTGGACGCAATCTTGCTACTCGCTGCAATGCGTGATAGCAATGCGAGCATCTATCATTCATCCTCCTAAGTCACCCTAAGCCAGCTTAGCTATGATGACTTCAAAGCCCCTTCCCCCCTGTCAAGTAAAAGCCCCAAACTGGCGTGTCTACCGCAGCGCAGAACTGCTGCCTATTGCCGAACGGGATGCACGTTCGCTCGGCGCGGTGAGACCGTCGGAGCTGACCGGATTGGACAGTTTGGACACTCCGTGTTGGCAAGTAGTGCGTCCCGGCGCTCTCGATATTTCCGGCAACGTAACCATGCTGACCGGCAAAGGTTGGAATGACAGTGATGCGTCGTTGGGCGCATACATGGAGTTCATGGAGCGCTACTGGGGCGAGCGTTCAGATATTCCCTACATCATCGCGCGGCCATCGGAATTCGAAAGAAAAAACGAATGGTTCATTCCTCTGGCGGTGATGCCCCTGCCGGTAGGCGTTCCCGATCCTCTGGACCGACCGCTCGCATGGATTTCCGGAACCACGCTGCAGGGACAATCAATATGGGTTCCGGCACATGACGTAATTTGCCCCTTCGTGCCGCCCACGGGCGCTGCCAATCCACCTATCTGGCGCAGCAATGGTTTGGCATCAGGAGGGCACCTGACTGAGGCTGTGTTCTATGGTCTTCTGGAAGTGATCGAGCGAGATGCGATGGCAGTTGCAGAGCTGGCCCATCTGGGTACGACTGTCGATCTCGATAGTATCAGTTCGGAGCAGGTGCAGAACCTGTACCAGCGTTTGGTATCGCTCGGCATCTACCTTGAGGTTAAGCAAATCCCGGCGATTGGAGGAGTACATGTCTTCGCGGCTTATCTGGACGACAGGGAAGCAGGGAATCCCTTGCGATTGTGCGGAGGGCAGAGTGCCCATGTTGATCCCCTGCTGGCCATTGAGGCGGCCATATTAGAGGCCGTACAGACTCGAGCGGTGATGATCTCAGGCGCGAGAGAAGACCTAGATCGACACGACGATATAGCCGGCTTGAGTTACGAAGTCGCGAGAAGGGAAGCGAGCTGGTGGTTTGATGCCACCGAGGATCGGGTGCCTGCTCCATCGGCGCCACTGCCGCTTCCAGAGGATCTCGCTGAGGTTGTTTATGAGATCGGCGAGTCCCTGCGCGCGCAGAGATTCTATCCCGTCGTGTTCATCAGATTATCACCGCGAGATGCGGCCGTTAGCGTTGTGCGAGTCGTCGTCCCCACGTGCTCGGAGGTTTCGCACAACTCAAAACGATTAGGACGAAGATTCCTGGAAAGTTACGCCAGCGCTCAAAAGGAAAAGGCGGAAAGTTGAGCTACTGTCGCAACGCCGTTGGGGTAGGGGGAATTATCGACATAATAACCGGCAACGTTGCCACCGCCGCGCCAAGGGAGTGAACGAGACTAGGCGATAAGAAAAGACGGATCATGGACCGAGCCCAGGTATCCGTCTACAACCTTTTGTGAGTTAGGGGTTGGGGGAAGCAAATAACAACTGTTCAGTTGCGTGGTTCAACTTCTGCTGAACCGGACATGACAATTCATTTCAGGGAGTCTCGGCAGAATGATGCAGGTGAGTGCGGTACTTGGATTCAAACAGTAGGCGCGGTCATTGTGAAGAGCGCTCTAAAAATCGTCGAGCTTAGTTCTGTTATCGATCAGCGATAAATACATTGAATTGTTATTGCTGGCATTTTTCTTTTAGGTAATCGTAGTACTTTTGCGCAACATGTTAAGATTTTGCCACGGCCTCGGGACTTTTCGTTGATATGAACGCCTGATGGACCAGAGTCTGCTGGATCTCTTCGATCGTTCTGATGCGCTGTTGGCTCGGAGCAAAGCAATAAATCGAAGCGCCGACGTGGCCTACCTGCGATTGAGGCACGCAAAAGCCCGCTGCGACTCGACCAGAAACCTGCCGCGATCCGCAAACAATAGTAGCGTTATCCTTTCGAATTACAGGCCTTATGAGGAACCAGAAGACGAGCTGGGTGTTTATCTAAGGGCCTGATTCTACCTCTTCCTTTACTCTTTCAACATTCAGTTCCGCATGGGCGGCGACTGCCTGTCGAATTAGATCAGCCCGTTGCAGGGCCTCCTCAGCTTTTCTGAAAAATTCCTCGGCGGTTTGCGGTTCACCGTCCTCCCTTAGGTGATGACCAAGGTGACGCATTAACATCACGCTTTCTTCGATGGAGCGAATCGTGGACCATAAGGATTCCTCGACGTCCTCGGTTAAGTCAGCAAGCAGGCTGTCGGCCGAGAAGGCGTGTCCAGTATGACAGCGAAAGCGAACGCGGCCACCCTCTTCAAGTTTCAGAAGTACACCATGACATTCGGGGCAGGTATAAGAGGAAGCTTCCCAGATTTCGCGCACATCAAGATCAATGCTCGGTTCCTGTTTGGCGATCCTAATTTCTATATCGAGATTCTCCGGCACTTCGTAGGCTCCTTTCTCGTCAGCCTCGGTTTTAATAAGTTTGACCAGCAGCGGTGCTATTTCTTCCAGGCGAACTTTGTAATCTACTTTCACATGCCTTAAAGCGTTCAGCGGCATTGAAGCAACTAATGCATCCGCGGGATCCTGAACAATAGCCGTCCCGCCAAGTTGCTTAACCGCCCACAGACCTGCCGTACCGTCGTCCAGCCCTCCAGTAAGAATCACGCCGATTACTCTCGGACCATAAACCTGCGCTGCAGAACGAAACAACGGGTCAACGGCAGGTCGAAAGCGATTCTCTTTAGGACCGCGGGATAAGCGTATCCGGCCAGGCTCGATGAGCAGATGCTGATCGGGTGGAGCTACGTACACGTGACCTGGCTGTATTCGTTCCTGGTCACGAGGATGGTCGGTCGGCAGGGAACCTGCGCGTCGCAGAATGATGTCAAGAATTCCAGGTGTATCTGGCCCCGTGTGTTGGACAATGAATACGGACGCAGCGAAATCTTGTGGCAACGCGCCAACAAGTATCTTGAGTGCCTCGATGCCACCGGCAGAAGCACCGATGACGATAATATCTTTCTTGGGCATCGAAAACTCCGAGACGGGGATTGTAGTTTGAGGGATCTAAGGGAATCGGAAGGGAAATGCGAGTCAACTTATAACACATTCGGACAGATAGTAATAGCTCTCGGTGAGACACTCGGGTTAGTTGTTTATTTGGCGTCCAATCCGGTGGAGCAAACGTGAAGCTCCACTGATGCACAAGCGGTAGCATTCCCAGCCACTGCTATGGCAGGTGGCTATACAGGGAAAAAAGTTTGGACTAGAATTCAGTTTCAGCCCGTCTCGTTTCCATAATCATCTCTTAGTGCAGCCAGAGGTCTGTTGATGCTCTCCAATGGCATTACTGGGCGGGCCCAGGAGGTTGCAGATGAATGACAGTTCCGACAAGTCCAATGTCCAAGAGCGGGGACAATCCTCAAGCGATGAGTTTCTCGTCGTGGGATTGGGAGCCTCGGCAGGCGGTATTCAAGCGCTCAAAGACTTCTTCTCGAGTGTGTCCGGCGATAGTGGGATGGCGTATGTCGTAATACTCCATATGTCTCCCGAGCATGAGAGCCGTCTGGCCGAAATTCTTCAAGTAACGAGCCCCATACCGGTAACACAGGTTCGCAAGCGAGTAAAGGTGGTTCCTGATCATGTCTACGTAATTCCTCCAAACCAGAACCTTGAGATGAGCGATGGCCATCTCGATCTAAAAGACATGATTGGCGTCGAAGAGCGACGGTCTCCGGTCGATCTGTTTTTCCGTACGCTCGCTGAAAGCAATGAAGAACGCGCTGTTTCAGTAATTCTGTCAGGAACCGGCGCTAACGGCTCGATGGGCATGAAGCGCATCAAGGAATACGGTGGTATCGCGTTCGCCCAGGATCCTGATGAAGCAGAATACAAAGACATGCCGCGCAACGCGATCGCAACCGGCATGGTCGACTATGTCCTACCGGTTTCCCAGATCGCGCCACGGATCATCTCTTACAAAGAACATCGTGACACGGTTCAATTACCAGAAGCTGCCGAGACGGTTCCAAAGACCGACGAACAAGCCCTGCTGGACATCTTCACGCAGTTGCGAATTCGCACGGGGCACGATTTCTCTAACTACAAACGAGCCACCATTCTGCGTCGAATTGAGCGTCGTCTCGGGTTGAGAGAGTTATCAGGATTGCCGCAATACGCGGGCTATCTGCGAGAGCAACCGCAGGAAATTCAAGCGCTGATGAAAGATCTGCTAATCAGCGTGACGAATTTCTTTCGAGATTCGGAAGCGATTGAAGCCCTGTCTACCAAGGTTCTTCCCAAGATATTTGAAAGCAAGAGTCCCAGCGACCAGGTTCGTGTGTGGGTTGCCGGCTGTGCGACGGGTGAGGAGGCGTACTCGATCGCGATGCTGCTGGCTGAGTACACGACCACCCGCGGAACAGCAAACGTTCAGGTTTTCGCAACCGACCTGGACCAGGATGCGATTCAGATTGCGCGGGAAGGTTTTTACAAAGATGCTGAGGTGGCAGACGTGTCACCGGAAAGGCTGCGGCGCTTCTTCAATCGTGAGGCTGACGGCTACCGCGTGCGCAGGGAATTGAGAGAAACAATTCTCTTTGCCGTACACAACGTAATCAAAGACCCACCGTTTTCACATCTCGACCTGGTTTCATGCCGGAATTTATTAATTTACCTGAATCGCTCCGCTCAGGGCCGCGTCCTTGAGGTATTGCATTTTGCGCTCAATCCCACAGGCTATTTGTTCCTCGGCGCCTCAGAATCAATCGAGGGAGCGAACGATCTATTCTCGATTAGCGATAAAAGCCATCACATATTTCGCAGCCGGCCCGTGCCGCCGCGCGCCTTTCCGATTCCGGAGGTTACCTTTCGACCACCGCTCGCTCCTCTTATCGAGCGAGAAAAGACTCCTGAAGAGACTCGCGCGATTGAGCGACTTTCGTATGCCGATTTGCATCAGCGGCTGCTTGAACAATATGGGCCTCCCAGCGTCATCGTTAACGAGGAATACGAGATCGTTCATCTGTCGGATCGAGCGGGCAAATACTTGCAAATGGGCGGTGGAGAGCCGTCCCACAATCTGCTGAAAGTGATCCGCCCCGAGTTACGACTGGAACTCCGTACTGCTCTTTACCAGGCCGTGCACGATCGCATTAATGTCGACGCACGCGGCTTGCGCGTGGGAACCGCGGATAATTTTGAGACGATCGATATCGAGGTCCGGCCGGTCCTGCGAGAAGAAGATACGAATAGGGGATTCATCCTGGTTCTTTTTAGGTTAGTACCCGAAGCCGAAGCAGCAACGGAGGAAAAGATCAGCGCTCCTTCTTCCGAGCCGATTGCAAGAAGGCTCGAGGATGAGTTGATGCACTCAAAGGCTCAGTTGCGAGCTACGGTCGAACAATACGAGATTCAGCAGGAGGAGTTGCGTGCGTCCAACGAAGAGCTGCAGGCGATGAACGAAGAGCTGCGATCGGCAGCAGAAGAGTTGGAGACGAGCAAGGAAGAGCTTCAGTCCGTCAATGAAGAGCTGACGACTGTTAATCAGGAGCTGAAGATAAAGATCGAAGAACTCAGTCAGGCAAACAATAATTTCCAGAACCTGATGAACTCTACGAACATTGGCACTGTATTTCTTGATCGTTCTCTGAAGGTGCGCCAGTTTACGCCTACCGCGCGGGATATCTTCAATCTAATCTCGTCGGACATTGGCCGGCCGTTAATGGACATCACCAGTAAGCTGAAGGAGCAAAGTCTCCTGGACGATATGGAGATGGTGCTGACCAAACTCAACACCGTCGAGCGGCTGGTTAAGACCAACAATGACCGCTCGTATGTCATGCGGATCTCGCCGTATCGCACGCTCGATGACAAGATTGACGGGTTGGTTATTACCTTGGTGGACGTGAGCGAGCGTGCTCGTGCTGAAGACGCAGTGCGCAAAGCGGGTGAAGAGCTGGAAACCAAGGTGAAAGCACGAACTGTAGAGTTAGCCAACGCGAACGAGGCGCTTCGTTCCGAAGTTGCTGAACGCAAGGCCGCGGAGCAGGGAAGGATGCAGTTGCTGAGCCAGCTCGTCAGCGCCCAGGAAGATGAACGGCGTCGCCTCGCGAGAGACCTGCACGATCAGTTGGGTCAGCAGTTGACGGCGCTGCGTCTGAAGATCCAATCGCTAACGAGCAGCGACCTGCCAGATCCTAAGCGTAAGGTTATCGACGATCTGCAGTCTATTCTCAAACAACTTGATTCGGATGTGGATTTCCTCGCGTGGGAACTGCGTCCAGCGGCGCTTGATGATTTGGGTTTGGCCGCGGCGCTGTCCAATTATACAAAGCAATGGTCTACTCACTTTGACATACAAGCTGACTTTCATTCAACGGGGTTCGATGGGCGCCGATTGGCTTCCGCAATTGAGAGCAATCTGTATCGCATTGCTCAAGAGGCCCTAAACAATTGCGCCAAACATTCCAAATGTCTAAGGGCAAGTGTGATTCTTGAAGTTCGAGACAACCAGGCCATATTGATAATCGAAGATAATGGCAGTGGGTTTCATGTCGGCCAAATTGGCGAGGATGGAAAACAGATGGGATTGTTGGGAATGCGAGAGCGTGCGTCGGTGATGGAGGGAACTTTCGAGATCGAAACTAAAGCCAACGAGGGTACCACAGTTTTCGTTCGCGTGCCGTTGGATCATGGGGGCAAATAGGTGGCTGAAAAAATCCGAGTAATCCTCGCGGAAGATCACGAAACCGTTCGCGAAGGTCTGAAGCTTATAATTGACGCTCAGCCGGATATGAAAACAGTCGGCGAAGCGGGAAACGGCAACACTGTCATTGGATTGGCTCAGGAATTGAAACCCGACATCGTGGTAATGGATATTTCCATGCCCGGTCTCAATGGTTCCAAGGCAGCGAAAAAAATAGCTGAGACTTGTCCGGATGTTGGCATCGTCGCTCTCACACGTCACAAAGAAAGCGGCTACGTGCAGGACTTGTTGCGTGCAGGCGCCGCCGGCTACGTGCTGAAACAAAGTTCTCCAGACGAGTTGTTGCGAGCCATCCGCGCAGTAGTTAGCGGAAAGAGTTATCTCGATCCATCCATTACGAGCACAGTTGTAAGCGACTACAGCGGTCGACAGTTGCCACATGAGGCTCGCGGTCAGACAACGCTGACGGACCGCGAGCAGGAAGTTCTGCAGCTCATTGCGTCCGGATACAGCAACAAAGAGATTGCGAGTCAACTAAACATCAGCGTTAAGACAGTCGAAGCTCATAAAGCAAATTCAATGAGAAAGCTGGACCTCACCAGCCGGATGGAAATTGTCAACTACGCGCTGCTGCGTGGTTGGCTTGGAACAAACTAAATCTGCCAACTGAAAGCATTTATTCCTCAGTCCGTGAATTCCTTACGGAACTGTAAGGGTTAACCCCTATCCAAAAACCGACGATCCCGATGGGCTTAAACTTTCGGATGTGGCATAACTCCATCGCCCTTGAAGCGATGCAGGAGTACTAAAGAGTGTCCCTGCACTAGACACTGCGGCTAATCCTCTCCTTTCCCTGAGGTTCCCGAATATGCCGGGGTAATTATTGAATTAAGTATGTTGGATTGGAGCCCCCAATGGTGAAAGAACCGGATAGTGGTCGTCTCACGGAAGCAAAGCGAGTTAAGCCCCAAATCAAGTCAGCCACTACATGTCGGCGTATTTTGGTGGTGGATGATGATGATGACACAAGGGGAATGCTTCGAACCGTTTTCGAGTTAGAAGAATTTGAAGTGCTCGAGGCGACGGATGGCGAGACTGCATTCGATGCAGCGCTCAGGCATATCCCGGACTTGATTCTGATGGATATGAGCTTGCCCAACATCGATGGTGTTGAGGCAACCCAGTTGATTCGTTCTCACTCGACCATTGCGAAAATCCCGATCATCTTTCTCACTGGCCGGGCTGAACCCGCGAGACGTCGAGCAGCTCTGGAAGCGGGTTGCAACGATTTTCTGGTGAAACCAATTCATCTCGATAATATGCTTACAACGGTTGCTCGTTGGCTGAAGGTCGAACCGGATTCTCAGCACGCAGGAAGGGATGGCAAGAATGAGTAGTGTTGGTTCGCGGTCTTTTCGCTTTTTGGGCCTATTCGAGGTGGATGAGAGTGGAAGAGTCTTATACACCGACGTTTCAGAGAGCATAACTGACGGCAGTCCGAGTCTTCGCGGCGCCAACTTTTTTAAAGAGATTGCCGATTTTGTCAACGCAGAAGATCTGGAGAGACGTTTCGATTCGTTTCTTTTGATGCAAAGTCCCGCCTGTAGTTTTGACTTCACCTGCGAATACAAAGATGGACCTACCGACGTGCGAGTTCTAATGGCGCGGCTGCAGAAGGAGCCGTGTGATTACTCATTCCTCATTCATATCCGGCCCGCCGAAGAAGCTACACCACCCTCCGAAAGGTTCTAGCCAAAAGATCAAAGACCTCTTTTCTTGTATTATTTAAAGCAAAGAGCAAAGAGGTAAGGGCGAAGGGGTAAGAGCAAAGGGCGAAGAGAGTCGCTTCGGCTTCGCCGCCGGATGTGAGGCGAGGACTCCGTCCCGCCGCAGCCACCCTCCCAAATTATCGGGACTGCGCCCCCATTCCATCTTTCAAGGTAAGGGCAAAGAGGTAAGAGCAAAGGGCTGAGCGGTGAGGGCTGCGCGCAATCTGGTTGTTCCTACCGCTTCGGCTTCGCCGCCGGATGTGAGGCGAGGACTACGTCCCGCCGCAGCACCCTCCCAAACTTTCGGGGCTGCGCCCCCATTTTCAGGTTTTCAATCCACTCAGTCCTAATTATTAAGTCACTCCCATCACTTTCGCTGTGGGTGTATTAATCCTGACAATTCTGTACTCTAAATCCATATCATTTCTGAACAAATGCACACAAAAGCAAACGATTTTCCAGCGGCACGATGGTTGAAGTAAACCTCGGTGCATGAGGCCGATTCTTGAGCCCATGCTATGAAATCAACCAAACACAAGGGGGAGAATAATGGCAGACGATAGGAAACGTAGGCAGGGAATCCGACAGGGTGAAGGCGGCGCTCAGGAGAGTAATTATCAACAAGCTCCAAGTCGCGACATGGATGACGACAAATCAATGAAGCGCCAACACGGCTCTCATGAGGAGCGCTACCAGGATCGCAACCGTCAATCAGGCGGCGGCCAAAAAGGCCAAAAAGATTGGAGCGATCAGGAATCGATGAAACACTAAAGCTGGTGCTGTCCCAACCCTTTCTTCTTGTTCAGGGACTTTCCGTCAGGAGAGATTGCCGTCCGACCGACAGAGCCAGGGCCCACGATTAGCGCATCCACTCAAAAGCCGCTAATGCGGGCCTCCTTTTATTCACACCGGGCTTCAGCCCGGTGATAAAGGTGCGGATTGAGGAGATGAACCGTTTTAACGGTTTCCACGTTTCGCGGTTACGTCGAGCGCTGTCGTTAGTGATCACCGGACTAAAGCCCGCAGGACCGGAAGTTGTGTACAACAAAGAATCCTACGCGAGACGAGAAACCGTTAAAACGGTTAGGTCGAGCGTCGACGCTAGTGATCACCGGGCTAAAGCCCGGTGTGAATGAAAGTGACTCGCATTCGGCTTATTGAAAGCTGCCCCACGGACTATTGGAGTAAAGCCCTCCAAACACAACATAATCTCTATTATCAGACGCAGACTATGCTTGGGAATCGGGCGTCGGTGGGCGTCTTGTGTTTAATCGTTAGCTTCCCCTCTGACTCGTCTCGCGTAACTCGTCATGGCCTGCCGGAGTACGTACCCAAAGGCGAACTCTCGTCACATATTAATTCTGATCCTCAAATCTGCATTCAGACTTAGCGCCCGCCCGAATAAAATTGAGGATAAGTTAATCAGCCGCCAAACGTTCGATATTTCGCTGGATTCACATTATCTTATTCAACAGAGGTAATAACAAAGAATGAAAAACACGAGTAGCAACAAAAAAGCGTTGTCACCAGATCGACGCGAAGAACTCCTCAGTGCATTGAAAGCGCGTTTTGAGAAAAACATGAACCGTCACAAGGGTCTTGAATGGGCTAAAGTACAAGCGAAGCTGGAAGCGAATAGTGAAAAAATCTGGTCACTAAATGAAATGGAAAGAACTGGAGGTGAACCGGATGTTGTTGGGCATGATAAAAAGACGGGCGAATACATTTTTTACGATTGTTCAGCGGAAAGCCCGAAAGGCCGCAGAAGTGTTTGTTACGACCATGAAGCGCTGGAGGCAAGGAAAGAACATAAACCAGCAGATAGCGCTATTAATATGGCAGCCGCCATGGGCATTGAGCTTTTATCGGAAGAACAATATCGAGAGCTCCAGGAACTGGGAAACTTCGATGCGAAAACATCGAGCTGGGTGGGAACACCTGCTGATATCAGAAGACTCGGCGGCGCGCTCTTTTGCGATCGCCGCTACGGTCATGTCTTCGTGTACCACAACGGAGCAGATTCTTACTATGCTGCCAGGGGGTTCCGTGGCGTGTTAAGGATTTGAATTGTGCCGGCACAAGCAAGCTCGCGTTTGAAAACGCAAAAGCGCCACAGGTCTGCGCACTTCAAATAGAAAAGCATTGACTCGCGCAACTCATCGGTCTATGCTACCCGCCGCCAATAGCTCAGATACTCTCAACTGACTAACCGTTAACGAGCAAACCTCGTTATTCCTGATCCTCAAGGGAGGCCAGGCATTATGTTTTATCCCCTCCTTTTCCTCATCGAGGCAATTCTCGATTCCCCTTCAATGCACGATCTAACGGAGACTCACTATGGCCGAAGACAGAATTAAACTACTCGAAGAGCGCTTGACGCGTTTGGAATCCGTTCTTACCCAGCGAGCGACTGGACCAGGAGCCGGACCAGGAACAGTACCGCCAAGCGGTGTCATTGTTGATTCCGCGCCCTGGGCAGGTGGCGGAAATATTGCAGCTCAGCTAAGACCGGTTGTGGATCCTGCACCTTATCCGTGGGGAGGATGGGGCGCTTGGCATTGGCCCAGGCCCGTAGTCGATCCCGCACCATACCACCCGGGAGTGGTGGCCGATCCTGCTCCCTTTGGGGGTCACGTCATGGCTCCGCAAGCATCGCTCGCTGCCAGATCGCTGGGGCGAATCGGCCAGGTAGGCGATCCGGCGCCTATTGACCTCGGTAGCTTGTCGATTTCACAACTCGAATCCACGCTTCATAGCATCGTTGCTGAGAAGGCACGGCTCGAATCGATGGAATCGATGATTAAGAAACAGATCGACCGCGTGCAAAAGCAGGGCCAGCCGGGTTAGCTCAGACTTGCTCCTGCGGTAATTAATCAGAAGAGATTTTTCCGGCGGAAGGCCGGCCGAAAGCTGAAGGTGTATCATGCGAGTACTTCCATCCTTTCCAGCACAAGTCCCCGTTCGCGATCCGAAGGCTAACCCACAAAGAGTTCTGTTGGTCGGCTTCCAGGACCAGGACAATCTCGGTCTGCGATACCTGATGTCTTCGGTGAACGCCTCTGGTCATCAGGCGTTTATCATGACTTACCGTTCAGACTCACAACAGATTCTCAAACGCATCGAGCGTGACAAGCCTGACGTCGTCGGCTTCTCCTTGATTTTCCAGTACATGGCTCCTGACTTTGGTGAAGTCATCGATGACCTGCGCGCGGCCGGTGTGACCGCTCACTTCACAATGGGTGGTCACTACGCCAGTTTCGAACCAGGAGAGATTCTCAAGCGCATGCCAGGTCTGGATTCCATCGTGCGATTTGATGGTGAGATGACGCTGGTTAATCTCCTGAATTGTCTCAGCAGTCGTGATGATTGGCGCAGCCTGCCCGGAATCGCGTTTCACAATGCCGAGAAAGAAGTCTGTGTCGCACCGCTGGCGCGCGTGGTCGAGGACCTGGATACTCTCCCCTGGCCTGATCGAGAATCAATTGACTACGAAGGGCATCCGATGCCGACTGCTTCCCTGCTCGGCAGTCGCGGTTGTCCATGGGATTGTTCCTTCTGCAGCATTAGACCGTTCTATGAAGAACAGGGTGGGCCACTGCGGCGGCTGCGCTCACCGAAAGCAGTCGTCGATGAAATGCTCGACCTGCATCTGAATCGCAAGGTTCCCATTTTCCTTTTTCAGGATGACGACTTCCTCGCGGGTGGGAAAAAAGCGAAGAAGTGGGCGATAGACATTGCTGACCAGATAGTGGAATCAGGTTTCGCCGGCGAGATCGCTTTCAAGATCAGTTGCCGCTCCGATGAGATTGACGAGGAAGTAATAGAGCGCCTGATGGCGGGCGGACTGACGCACGTTTATATGGGCGTCGAGTCAGGCGATGAAGAAGGACTCATAAACATGAGCAAGCGTCTGAAGCCCGAAGCCCACCTGCGTGCCGGCCGCATTTTGAAACAGTTTGGCTTGTCGTTTGACTTCGGCTTCATGTTAGTCGATCCGTATTCCACGTTTCGTAGCATTAGGCAAAACGTAACTTTCCTCGAAGAGTTCATTGGCGACGGTTGGACGGTCGCGCCCTTTTGCCGCATGTTGCCTTATGCGGGCACTCCTATTAAACGAAGACTGGAGGCCGAAGCGCGTCTGATTGGAACGCCCTTCGAGCCGGATTATAAGTTTCTGGATCCAAAGCTGGATCTCTTCTACGAGTGGATGGTCCGCACTTTCTACGAAAGAAACTTCACGAATCAGGGCCTCTGTCACATATTGCGCGGGTTGCTTTTTGAGGCGCATTTGAGATTGCGTTCTTCCCATCCCGTCACTGAGTCCCAAAAAGCTTATCTTCATCATCTCACTTCAGTCTGCAACCGCGTCGCCTGCTACACGCTTCGTTGCGCAGTCGACCATATCGAGGCCACGCCTTTGTCACAGCTCGAACAAGATCCTGGTTATCTGGATCGCTTGACCGAGCATGAAAAAAATCAAGAAGCGCAGCTGGTCTCCGAAGTGGCGCAGTACTACGAATGGATACATCAGGATCACAGTCCGATACCAGGCCCTGTCGGTGGTTTTGATAATTCGTGGACCTTCTATGAGGGAGACCGCGAGGCGGCCGGCGTGGGCGCAGCCTGACGTGCACGTTAGCTGCTAGCCAAACCCTTTTTCAAATCTACGCAGTGACCTAAATGGATATTGTTCTTGTCTCCATGCCGTTCGCGGAGCTGCAGAGACCTTCCATAGCGTTGGGGTTGCTGCGAGCTTCTCTGCTCGGCACGGATATCGAGAGCGAAATCGTTTATGCGAACTTCGGTTTGGCTGAAACGATTGGATTGGTCGCCTACCAGGCAATGCAATCGGTCCCCACGGATCACTTGCTCGGTGAATGGTGTTTTGCGGGAAGCCTCTTTCCCAAAGACCAAGCCAGAGACGAAGAATACCTGAATCTGGTGCTTGAGGTTCGCTGCTACGGTTTTCCGCCAGAGCTCGAACCTCGAAAAGATCAGATGCGCTGGGTGCGCGCGCAGTGCGAAAGCTACGTTGACCGCACAGCCCGCGCCATTGTCGCGCGCAATCCAAACATCGTAGGCTGCAGCTCTGTCTTTCAACAGCACTGCGCTTCCCTTGCCTTGCTCAAGCGCATTCGCGAGTTGCGTCCCAATACTGTCTTGCTAATGGGTGGCGCCAACTGTGAAGGCGAGATGGGCGTCGAGACTCTGCGAGCATTTCCATTTGTAGACTGTGTCGTGTCTGGCGAAGCGGACGGTATTTTCAGTTCGCTCTGCCAGATGTTGCTTGAGCAAGGCCGTAACGCCGATCCTTCCAAACTCCCTGAAGGCGCCATCTCTCAACGTCACCTTAGAACTACGCTACCAATCATCTCGCAGGACCCAGGGCAAATTCCCCGACCTTTGATTCGCGATTTGGATTCCCTGCCAACCCCGGATTATGACCACTACTTCGTTGCTCTTAGAGAGTCATCCTTGTCGAATCTGATCTTTCCAGGCTTGTTGGCTGAAAGTTCTCGAGGCTGCTGGTGGGGCGAGAAGTTTCACTGCACATTCTGTGGTCTGAATGGAGTGGGCATGACGTACCGCGCAAAATCACCGGACCGTGTGCTTGGCGAATTATCGGAACTCAAGCAGCGTTACGGCATCGCAAGCGTGCAGTACGTTGACAATATCCTCGACATGTCATTCTTCAAGACCGTGTTACCGAAGCTGGCTGCCAACGGTGAAAAGTACTCCATCTTTTATGAGACAAAAGCGAATCTCAAGCGCGAGCAGGTTGAGCTACTGGCCCGGGCTGGAGTGCGCTGGATTCAACCCGGCATCGAGAGTCTTGACGATAACGTGCTCGCGCTAATAGCCAAGGGAAATTCCACGCTGATGAACTTGCAGCTCTTAAAGTGGGCGCGCGAGTTTGGCGTCGATGTTTCCTGGAACCTTCTCTGCGGAGTACCTGGCGAGTCAGACTCCTGGTACGCGGAGATCGCTAAATGGCTACCGGCAATCTTTCACCTGCAACCACCGACCGGATTAAGTCGCGTGCGCTATGACCGTTTCAGCCCTTATCACATGCGTCCTCAGGATTTCGGTCTCAAACTCGAGCCGAGTCGCACCTATCCTTATGTTTATCCTTTACCGAAGGAATCGCTGATGCGGCTCGCATATTCGTTCGAAGACAATGGGCGCTCAAGGCATATGCATCGCGCACTTTCGGATGAGCCGGGCCAAATGCTACTGCAGTCGGTAGTCTCTGAATGGAACGATATCTGGCAGGTCTCGCCGCCGATGCTTCAAGTCTACGATGAAGGTGATCGGCTGCGATTCCTGGATACGCGTCCGGTCGCTCGACAGAGTAGCTGGACTGCGGGAGAGTTGGAGACTGAGATCTATCGTCTTTGCGATTCGGCGCAGATACCTGCCGCGCTGGCTAACCAATTAAGCGTGCGGCGCGGAAAGCAAGTTTCGCTTGCGGACATTGAACCCGCGATCGACGCACTGGTGTACGTCAAAGTTTTGTTGCCCCTCAACGGCAAGTTATTGGCGCTTGGCGTAAATGAAAGCCGGCTCGCGCAACAGTGATGTTCTCCCTGTAATCCTCAGAATAAAATGACGGTGACTATTGAGTATGACTTTTATCATTCTCGCACGGTTTCAAACGGGCGATCTGGGCGCTCTCCGCTACACCTCGTAACCGTTTCAACGGTCTCCGGTGGCGGCGAAGCAAGGGAAACCGTTGAAACGGTTCGATGCCCTTCTGACGGTCGCTGGCCACCCGGTTGAAACCGGGTGTGAATGAGAAAAATTAAGGGCCAAACTCGGCAGCATTTAATTCTTTCACAGCTTCTGCCGCACGCGGGATTTTGCAGGTAGCTCTTCACACAAAACCCCAACTTGACGCTCGCACAGCCATCCCCTAGAGTACGGTCTCTGTTTAATCAGCAAGATATTTACCCGAAGAGGTCTTAATTTCTAGTGGCTATCAAAATCGAGAATCAGTACGAGGGAAAATTACCGAAGAATACTATTGCGCTCATTGAGAAGGCTTTTGACAGCTTACCGCGCGAGCATACACGCGGCATCGAGCGGATTCGGCTCGTCGAGTTTATTTCGGAGCCGAGGCTCAAGGGACAAATGCAGATGTCCGAGCTGCCCGGACTTTATCATCCGCGGCAAGGCCCAAAGGGATCTTGGTTGGAAATCGCGATCGGCGTGTTGTTGCCCGGTGACAAGCCCATTCACAAGCGCGTCATTCCACGCCTTTCATTCAAGGGCAATATTGCGGCGGTGCTTTTTTCCCTGGTGGGGCAGCATTATCACCTGACGCTGCGACATTCGGTGAAGCGCTCGCAAGTTGAGCCGGCGGTCCGTCTTTACACTGAGAAGCAATTAAAAGCCTGGAACGAGAAGCAGCACACAATCAGGGCAAGAATCTTCAAACCAATTCAGCCAACGCTGGAACGCTGGGGCAAATCTCTCCAGAAGCGTGCGGCGCAGGAAAAGAAAAAGACCGCCGCGTCGAAGTCGTAAACAGTCAGTTCTCGTCCAGTGACACGGTGAGGTCGCGCGGTTGAGCCAACTCTCCTTCAGAGTAGCCTTGTACGCTATCGGCAGCGAGTCTTAGCGCCGCAGCGACTTCCCTTTCGCTGACATTCGCCTTGCGGAACTTGATCTCCAAACTGAATTCCTTCTGTGGTGGCGCATAGCGAAAAGTAAATGGCTTGCTTTCAGATACGACTCGTGGCCCAGCTTCCTGTCGGCGCACCTCGCGAACATCATCGCGAGTCAGGCCCTGCGAAGTGATCTTCTTCGCCAGGCTGCGCATTGAATCGTCATCAGGCTGGCGCACAAGCTGCAGCAGAACTGACTTGGCAGAGATTCCCGCACTGCGACAAAGCTCCCGCACGTCTTCGGGTATCGAGGCAATCGAAACAACTTCAGTAACCGTGGTTCGACTCTTGCCAACCTTACGCGCAACTTCCTCGTGCGTGTAGCCGAAGCGATCGCACAACGCCAGAAGACCATCAGCCTCTTCCCAGATGGTGAGGTCTTTACGCTGCATGTTTTCGATCAACGCGATTTCAGCGATAGTGCGCTCATCGACTTCCATTTCAATGCACGGCACTTCGGTGAGTCCAGCAGCGGTTGCAGCTCGCCAGCGCCGCTCACCCGCAATAATCATGAACCGGCCAGTGAGACGGGAAGGCTTTACGAGGAGCGGCTCCAGTACACCCTTCTCGCTGATTGAAGCCGTCAGTTCAGTCAGGTCACCAATGTCTGTCCGAGGCTGTTCCGGATTGGGATCAATCTGATCAATGGCTATCAGCCGGCCGATTTGTTGTGGACGGTGCTTCGCCAGATCCTCGACATAATGTGAGTCATGGCGCATCTGCAGTCCTGTTGGTAGTCCCCTTTTAGACACGGCTCAACACCTCTTTACAGAGTTTCGCGTACTCAATTGCTCCTGATGATTGTGGCGCAAATGAAAAGATAGATTCTTTGTAGGCCGGTGATTCTTCCAGTCTTACGCTCTTTGTGATCACGGTGTCGAACAGCTTCGGCCCGAATACTTTCTGGATTTGCTCGAAGACCTCGCGCCCCAGTGTCGTTCGCTTGTCGTGCAACGTAACCAGAACTCCCAACAACTCGAGGTTTGGATTTGGCCTGGCCTTGACCTTTTCAATCGTTTCCAAAAGATCATCTGTTCCTTCCAACGCGAAGTAGGAAGATTGAATTGGGATCAGGACATGGCTGGCGGCAACGAGTGCGTTAACAGTTATCAACCCCAGCGTCGGTGGAGTATCAATTATGATCACGGAATACTGTTGCTTAAATGGTTCGATACGGTCCTTCAAACGAAAGGGTGCATCAAAGTCCCCCACCAGCTTGGCTTCAAGTTTCGCAAGACTGATACGAGCCGGAACGATGTCAAGATGTTCGATGGGGCTACGATAAACGGATTCCGCGACCGGCGCCTGGCCGTCCGTGAGCAGTTCATAAGTTGAACGGTTCACGTTTCGAGGATCAAGAAAGGACAAAGAGCTGTTAGCTTGAGGATCGAGATCCAAAAGAAGGACACTCTTCCCGAGCCGGGCGAATGCAGCAGCCAAATTGATGGCGGTAGTGGTCTTACCTACGCCACCTTTTTGATTT
>Ga0126384_10000173_pt1 | contig 31599 bp, 18 predicted proteins | sample PanSoiMetPlot_36_FD_92543 | JGI IMG/M metagenome (GOLD analysis project Ga0126384, IMG submission 92543) | Tropical forest soil microbial communities from Panama - MetaG Plot_36 | ecosystem: Environmental > Terrestrial > Soil > Tropical forest > Bulk soil | place: Panama | collected 2016-02-17 | reverse complement strand
TCATTGAGTCATTGAATCTTGACTCATTGAATCATTTCTCACGCATTCATTCACCGAAGTCTTCAATGAGTCAATGGATCAATGATTCAATGATTCAATTCTTCAATGAGTCAATGTCTCAATGACTCAATGATTCAATTCTTCTTCATTCATATCTAAGCGCAACCATTGGGTCCACTCGTATCGCTTTTCGTGTCGGGACATAGCAGGCAAGTATAGCCACTAAACCGAGCAACAGCGATATTCCTAGGTAGGTCGACAGGTCAGTGGCCGTTACCCCATAGAGCAACTGCGACATTGCTCGAGTGGTTGCAAAAGCGCCCGCAAGACCGATCACGAGACCCAACGAAGTTAACATCAATCCCTGACTGATTATCAGCTTGAAGATGTCGATTGGTTGTGCCCCCAACGCTCTTCGAATCCCGATCTCATGGGTGCGCTGCGACACGCTATAACTCATCACCGCATACATTCCGACCCCCGCGAGTGCCAACGCCAGCACCGCAAAAATCGCCATCATTGCTGCCGCCAACCGTTTTGGCGACATCCGTTCATCGATTACTCGCGCCAGCGGCTTTACGTTGAAGACCGGAAGAGTCTTGTCGAGCCGGCTTACCTCTGCGCGAACTGCCGACGTGAGTTTTGCGGGTTCAGAGTCCGATCGGATCATTAAAGACATTGAACGCCAGGTGTCCTGCGCGTATGGAACATAGATTTGCGGGTCACGTCTCTCTTCGAAGTCACTGTTCATCACATCTGCGGTCACCCCGACAACGGAAACCATCGGACCGCCGGTTTCCTTGAATTGTTGCCCGATAGGATCGCTTCCACCCAGAAACTCTCTGGTAAACGCCTCGTTTACCAACGCAACCCTGGGTGCATCGCTGCGATCCTGGTCGTTTATATCCCTTCCTCGTATTAGTCTCGTTCCAATCGCTTCGAGATACCCTGGCGTAATTGGGGTTGATAGAACGTGAGGTTGCTGCCCTTGCTGATAAATGGTTTGACCGATCTGCTCGTAGGCGTGACTGGTGTTAGAACCGCCCATTGGCATATTTCCAACGCCGCCGGCTTGAGTTACCCCAGGCAAAGCTGCGATGCGACTTAGAAGCTGGTTATAGAAGTCGTTGCGCGGCGGTACTTTGTCATATTTCTCACCAGGCAATGATACTTCCATGGTTAGTACGCCCATGGGATTTATTCCGAAATCCGAATTCAACATCCCAACAAAGCTACGAATCATCAAACCGGCGCCGATGAGCAACACCAAAGATAATGCGACTTCCGCAATCACGAGTGCGCTCCGCGAACGGTTTCGGGAAGCCTTGCCGGATGCGCCTTTACCGCCGTCTTTTAACGCTTCATTGAAGTTTGTCCGGGTTGATTGAAGAGCAGGCATCAATCCGCACAACAGCCCTGTGAGCAGCGACAGCGCGAGGCTAAACGCGAATGTCATCCGGTTGAGAGTTAGGTTGTGCCATCCAGGAATAAACCTCGAAAAATCGTCTGGTATTGCATGCGAAATACTCTTCACACCCCAAATGGATAGCAACATGCCGAGCAAGCCACCCACGAAGCTAAGCAGAAGGCTTTCGGTTAGTAACTGACGGACCAGCCGCCCTCGGCTCGCTCCCATAGCCAGTCGTATTGCGATCTCTTTTTGCCGCGAACTCCCGCGGACCAACAGTAGGTTCGCAACATTAGCGCACGCGATGAGAAGTACGAAGCCAATCGCTCCCAGCATAACAGGGGCGTACATCCGCGAGCCTCGCGTCGCATCCTCAGTCAGCGAAACGACATTTACTCCTCGTCCCGCATTTGTTTCCGGAAACAGCGTGGCAGCCCGCGCAGCTATAGCTCCGAGATCCTGGCTAGCCTGCTCGATTCTGGCTCCAGACTTGAGCAACGCCACAACTTGTAAGAAATGATTGCCACGATTCGTAGAAGCCTTCGAATCAAAAACCATAGGGGCCCACAACTCGCCGCCGTTAAACGGATAATTGAAGTCAGGGGGCATCACTCCGATCACCGTGAAACTCTTGCCGTTCAGAAGTATCGTTTGATTGATAATGCCAGGATCGGCGGCAAAACGTCTTTGCCAAAGATTGTGCTTTAGAACAACCACCTGCTCCTTACCGGGCTGGCCCTCGTCGGCAACAAATGTCCGGCCGTAGAGAGCGCGCGCGCCCAGAACATCGAAGAAGCCTGCTGAAACGAAGTAGCCAAAAAACCGGTCGGGTTCATCGTTCGCAGTCAAATCAAAGTAGCGTTGATTTATAAGCGCTAGCTGTTCAAGAGTCTGATTCTGCTCTTTCCAATCTAAGGCATTCGCAGGCGAAACGGAACCGCGTCTAAAATTCTGCTCCAGACCGCGCTCCCACAACATCACCAGTCTTTCCTGCTTCGGAAAGTTGAATGGATGGAAAAGAGTGGCATCGATCGCGCTGAAGGTGGTTGTATTTGCGCCGATCCCTAGTGCGATGGCCAGCAAGGCTACTGCGCTGAACCCGGGATTCCGGAGCATCATTCTGGCGCCATAGCGAAGGTCCTGGAGAATATCCATTGTGAGCCGCCTGGTGATGGAATTGTGTGAACACAATCAACTACGGCCGTTTGGACGCTCCGGTTCCGGCATTATCAGATTTTTCTACTCGTATCTCAGCGCAATCATCGGATCGACCCTCGTTGCCCTTCTCGCCGGCACCAGGCACGCAACGAGTGCAACGCTGCTCAACAGTATCGCAGTCGCAACAAAAGCCAGCGGATCGGTTGCGGTGACCCCGTAGAGAAAACTAGCCAGTAGCCTCGTCAATCCGAAGGCGCCACCAATTCCTATTGCAACTCCGATCATTGCCGGCACCATACCCTGAAAGATAATGAGCCTGAGAACGTCGCCGGTTCCGGCGCCAAGCGCCAGCCGAATACCTATCTCGCGGGTCCGCTGGGTTACTGAGTACGAGACTACGCCGTAAATGCCGATTAGTGCGAGGATCAAACCGATACCAGCGAACAGTCCTAAGACAAGAGTGTTGAATCGATCCTGCTTTAAGGAGAGCGCCACAATTTCCTCAAGCGTTTGAACATTAGTGACTGGAAGCGATGAGTCAATGTCCAGCATCGTCCGCTTAACGCTACTTGTCAGCGTGAGAGGGTCGACGCCGGTTTTGAGCGCGAACTTTACTGTCACAAACTGCCGAGCGACCAGCAGCACATCATCGGGGACTTGCGCCAGAGGAACAAACACCGCAGCAGGAGCAAGAGAATTTAACCCGAATTGCTTTAGATCGCTAACAACTCCAACAATCCTGGTGGAACGATTATTGGTTTTCGTTCTCTGTACGATCAGATGCTCGCCGAGTGCTTCTGTATCTTTGAATGCTTGCCTGGCATATGTTTCGTTAACGATCACTACTGGTTCTGAGTTTGCAGTATCGTTTTCATCAAATTGTCGACCCTGGATGAGTCGCATTCGAAGAACATCGAAGTATTCGGGCGTGACCATTCGAATTTCAGTTGAGCGCTGCGAGTTCGGACGCCCATCAACTTCGACGGTGAGGTTGAGCCAGCGACCGAGCGGTAAATTTGTTGTAACCGCTGCGGCCATAACTCCGGGAATACTTTTCAACCGCTCGAGGGCTCGTTGGGTGTAGTCAACGTGTTTCGCGGTCGTGTTGTACGATTGTCCGTTTGGTGCGACCTCAAATGTCAGGACATTTCTCGGATCGAATCCTGGATCAATCCGGCTCAAACCCAGAAAGGTCCGAATAAGCAGAGCTGCGCCGACGAGCAGTATTAGGGCGAGCGCAATCTCCGACACCACGAGTGCCTTGCGGATAAGCCCGCGATCATCGCCGATCGCTCCTTTTCCACCGCCTTGCTTGAGCGCATGATTCACATCTACCTGTGAGGCCTTTATTGCAGGGGCCAATGCGAAGATCAGTCCGGTCAGTACCGACGCGGTCATGGCAAAAACAAGGACCCGCCAATCAAAACTGATTTCACCGGTGCGCGGTATAAGCTCCGAGGGAATGAGCGATACAAGCGCGCCGGTTCCCCAGGAGGCCAGGGCCAAACCGCCGAGCCCCCCGAAAAGAGCCAGCAGTACTCCTTCGGTGAGCAGCTGTCTTGCGATTCTCCACCAGCCAGCTCCCAGAGCCTGACGAATGGCCATCTCGGACGCGCGGCCTGCGGCTTGAACGAGCAGGAGATTGGCGACATTTGCACAGGCTATCAGGAGTACGAAACCCACCGCACCGAGTATGATGAGTAAGAGAGGACGCGCGTCTGAAGTAAGGCTTTCAAGATAGGGCGTTAGTCGTATTCCTTCTTCGTTTCGCCACAGCATTGTCGGGAATGCCTCTTTGAATTTGGCGAAGACAATGCTCATATCCGCAGCGGCTTGCTCTCGCGAAACGCCGGGTTTAATCCGGCCAAGCACCGTATAGTTATGACCTTCTTCGCGGCTCGCGGGGTTTGTACGCATCGGTACAAGCAAGTCGATGTGTTCGCCGTAGCGGAAGCCCGGTGGCATTACGCCGACAACAGTGTAGTCCCTCGAATTTATCGCAACAGTCTTGCCAGGGATTTGCGGATCGCCGCCGAAACGCCGGCGCCAGAGACCGTCGGTGAGAATAACTACTCTTTCCCCGCTCGGCGAGTCTTCCTCATCGGAGAAATCGCGGCCGATGGCCGGGTGAACTCCAAGCACCCTGAAGAAGTCCGCCGACACTCTCACTCCGCTTACAAATTCAGGCTCGTTGCCGCCTGACAGGTTCACTCCGGATCCAATTCCAGTAGTCGCGGCGACGCCATCAAAGGACTGATTCTGGTCTCGCCAAAAAACGAATTTCGTCTCACTCGCATTTGAACTTCCAGGGAAGCCGGGGGCTAGCAACACTATTCGTTCAGGCTGGTCGTATGGAAGCGGGCGCAACAGTACCGCGTTTACGACGGTAAATATGGCTGTGGTCGAACCGATTCCCAGTGCTAGCGTGATGACTGCTATCGATGTGAAGCCCAGCTTCTTTGATAACATTCGAAAACCATAGCGAAGATCTTGCAGGATGCCGCTCATGAGGTTCTCCTTGAAAATTGCTTAACAATTCTCCGCCACAAAGACTCTAAAACTTAGAGTTCACAAAGATAATCTTAGTGTACCTTCGAGTCTTCGAGTTTTAGTGGCGAGGCCCTTCAAGATGCTATTCCTCTGGTCACTCGCGGGAATTGAACTCCAAAAGCATTGTCAGTGATGCTCCATTCATGCTGACCGCTTGAAACCCCAGCCGTTCATATAATCGACGTGCTGGATTTTCGGAGGTCACGCTCAGCGAGAGACCGTGAAATTGTTCAGCCGCCTTCGCGAGCAAATGGTTGAGAAGTTGTGTACCAATACCCAGATCGCGATAACCGGGAAGCACTGCCATCGATAATTCAGGAATGCCCGCGTCGACATAACCGTAACCGGGATTCTGTGAATTGAACAATCGAATCCAAACCGCGCCGATTGGCAGAGAGGAAGTTTTGTCGATAGCGACGAATCCCATGTCACCCGGCTTTCCCCAACCGAGAACATACTTCGCGATGTCCGGCTCGTTAACAATCTCTTTTGGAAACGGCAGACTACCCTCGGGAACATAAAGCGCGTGATAAAGCATTTCCCGGAGGAATGGTTCGTCAAACTTGGTCAGCGGTCGTATCACTTGTGATAAAGAATTGATCGGCGCTCCAGTTTGTAATTATGAATCTGGGAATATTTTGTTTATGTCCCGAAAACTGACGATATCCTCACCGAAACGAAAGGTACCGTGGTCGCGCATTTCGTACGCGGCGCGAATAAAAGCATTATACGCAACACGCGAGAGCACACTGCCTACACTTATTCGCTTCACTCCGATTGCGGAAAGATCCGCAAGACTCAGCTGAACGCCTGGAAGACCCATGAGAACGTTCACAGGACGATCTAACGAACTTACCACTGCGGATATCTCATCAGTTGCCGTGAGGCCTGGCGCGTAGAGCACATCGGCGCCTGCCTCCTGGTAGGACTGCAGACGCTTGATAGTATCCTTCAGATCTTTTCTGCCAAACAGGAAGTTCTCCGCTCTTGCAGTTAACATAAAAGGGTAGGGAAGAGAGTGTGCCGCTTCAGCGGCGGCTCTAATTCGTTCGGTGGCGTGCTCCAATTCGAAGATCGGATTATCGCGGCGACGGTCGGAGTCCTCGATTGAGCCACCGACGAGGCCCGCCTGGGCACCTAATCTGATGGTCTCAGCGGCAACTTCCGGTTCGTAGCCAAACCCGTTTTCCAGATCAGCGCTTACTGGGAGGTCGGTTGCGGCGACCATTTCGCGGACGTGAGCGATCATTCTTTCGCGGCCCACGGCGTTGTCGCGCTTGCCAATTGAAAAGGCATAACCGGCGCTGGTCGTTGCGAGCGCTTCAAAGCCAAGATGCTCGAGTACACGCGCGCTGCCGATGTCCCAGGGATTTGGAATGATGAATGCGTGATCACGATGGTGTAGCGCGTGGAATTCTTTTCCCTTTTCGGTTTGAGTTTTCATAAGAGCTCCATTCTGAGATGGTCGAATGGGAGATGCATCTCAGAAAAGAGATTGCCTCAATTGAACGGCTTGCGCTAGTGCGGGAAAACTTTGATCGAACGAGCAACTGAAATCGACAAAGATACCATCGGGCTTTTAGCCGATGGAGGTTCAGTTTCAGCCTAACAAACGAATGAGGTATGCATCTTACAGTTAGGCTGAAATTGAAACTGCATCGGCTAAAAGCCCGATGGTATCTGTCCGCGCGGAACCTGTAGTCAGGCTGAAAATTGAAACTCCTTCGCCTCAAGCCGGACGGTTGCCTTGTAGTTTTCACACCGTCTTGACGTGGGTGGTCGTTCCGAGACGATGAATCATTTCCTTACCCCATCCCCATCAATTCCCGAATATAAACCGGTCGGTCTCAGTCCGAGCCACGCATCCCAACCAGGAGTCAAGAACAACTCCGCGTAGATCTTTTCGGTTAAGCTCATCACATCCGAACTTACATCCCCGCTCGCAAGCCAACGGTGGAACCGTGCACGATAAATGTATTCATTGCGCACAGTATCTTCCGCTATCGCCTGCCGCAAAGCGATAGTAGCAAGTTGTAAGTTACCCCCGGTCAGCGCCGGGTCTTTGAACGTCATTAACGCTTGCGTTGAGTTATCGATACTGGCATCGAGAAAGTGCATCCGTGCAAGAGTCGACCATCCAGCATCGCTTGCGACGGAGTCCAGCAGTTTTGGGTTCTCGACAAATCCGCGCAAGACCGGCCGCTCGATCGAAACAACCTTTGCTACCGTGATCGGCGCCGCCTTTTGCGCACTTGGAGGATTTGCACCGGGTGCGGGTGGAATCGGAATTTCGCGCGACGGTGCTACCAGAAGGCCCGCGCGTTTTATGTCACTCATCCACGCGGTCTCTGTTTCAGTTAGTCGCGATTGATGATATCGGCGAAGTTCTGTCCTTCGCTCTTCCGGCGTGCGGGGCGCGTTGAAGAATGAAGCGACAATCAACAAACGATTCAGCTCGTGCAGGAAAGCCGCTGGTCCGTAGAGGCCCGGCAATGCATCTATGAAGTGACCCTCAGAATCGAGAACATAGTGGACGCTGTTCCCTGTGAGAGTTCGTTCCATCAGTCGTCCATCACCAAAGTCGATAGTCACTTTTGGGACCGGCCGCACCGATTGCCAATGCAAAATGAATTGCTCTCGTAAAAGACGGGAGACTTGTTCGTTTGCGTAGAGAGTGATTCGGAAAAGTCGGCTGTTGGCGCAGCTCAGATCCTCATCTAATCGCCCAAGCAGGCGCAACGACAGAATCGGTTTTTGCTGAGCGCGGGCAGCATCCTTCGCCTGTTCGAGATCGGTATACCAGTAGAGTCGGGAGGCGTAACAATCTTTTTGCTGACAAACGGAGTCAAGCACCTCAAGAACCCGATTGTGCGAATTTCCGGGTATTGCTGCGGCTGCGTCAATCTCCGAGCGATTCGTCTCCAGGAATAATCGCAGTCCTTCAGCGCCCATACTACGCAGCTCACCAATTGCTTTTTCCGATTCGGCTTTATCAGTAGCCAATGCTCGATGAGCCAGTGACTTCGTTGAAGTTTTGGATCGGGGATTGGACAGAGTTGCGGCGAGCGCAGCGCTTGAAACTGAGAGGGCTACAATGGCCGCACCTAGTTTTGTGAGGCGTCGAGGCATAAGCTTTTCTCCTAATGCTGATTGAATCACGGGCAGGCAGTCGATTTTGCAAACGCGGCAGGCTTACGGTAGTTCCGCTTTGTTGGGTGGAAGAAATGATTCGATGAAGATCGATGGAATCAGGCGTGGCCGCCTGACCAAAGCGTCTCCCCTGATCAGGTTAGTTTCGAATGTCTCTGAGGACTACTGGGATCGCAACGACACCATCGGATCCACGCGTGCAGCTCGCCGGGCCGGAACGTAGCTTGCCATTAAAGCTACGACAATCAGCAAGAGTCCGATACCGAAGAACATAAAGGGATCAGTGGCGCTCACCCCAAAGAGCAGGCTTCCCATCAGACGAGTCAAAACTAATGATGCGATGAGCCCGGCGCCAGCGCCAAAAGCCGAAAGAACGAAGCCCTGTTTCATTACCATTGAAAGCACATCTTTCGTCTGCGCACCCATCGCCATCCTGATCCCGATCTCGTGTGTGCGTTGCGTTACCGAATAGGAGATCACGCCATAGATCCCTACCGCCCCAAGCAGTATTCCTAACCCAGCAAGCCAGACGAGCAGCAATGAATTGAACCTCGGTCTCGCTAGATTCCGATCGACCAGTTCGTTCATCGTATTCAAGCCGGTCACCGCTTGCTTAGGATCGAGCGACGCTAAAGTCTTTCTCGCTGTATCAGCAAACGCTGCTGGGTTAGAGACGGTTCTAATAACCACATAACGTATCGGAGCGTTTGACTGTCGATAGGGAGCATAGACATCCCAACGAACATCTTTAAGCTCACGATATCGTGCGTCGGCGGCCACTCCTACTATCGTCCTCCACGGTGCAGCGGGATCCGTGAAGTCGGATCTAACTCTTTTGCCTATGGGATCGACACCCGGGCCGAAGAAACTGCTAGCCATCGACTCGCTGATAATCACCACGTCAGGTGACTTGTCGTTGTCTTCTTCAGTGAACTCTCGACCGCTCTTTAGCGGCATACCAAGAGCACGGAAATAATGTGGAGAGATCGACTCATAATTAGGCACCGGGTTCCTCTGCGCCTCCTGAACTGATTGACCTTCGAAAGCGAAGGGAACGTCCCACCCGATTGTACCTTCCAGCGGTCGAACCGTTACCGCACCGGCAGCAATGACTCCAGGCTCTTCCTCCAGGCGGCCAAGGTATTGTTTGAAGAACTCGCGTCGTCGCTCCCGATCTCGATAGCTCTCGCCCTGCAGCGATAGCTGAAATGTTAAAACGTTGTGCGGATCAAATCCCAGGCTCACACGACTCAAGTTCTGAAAGGTTCGGACGGTCAAAGCGGCGCCCGCAAGTAAAAGGAACGACATTGCGACCTCGACCACGACCAATACACTTCGTAGCTTTCCACCGGTTCGCTCGCCGGAGATTCGATTTCCGCCGTCGTTGAGTCCCTCAGTCAGACTCACTCGCGAAGATGCAAGTGCGGGAACCAGTCCTACGCAAAAAGTGGTCAACAAAGTGATACCGGATGTGAACAGTAAGACCACCAGGTTAATGCGAACATCCTGGATGCGGGGAATGTCTTCTGGTGCAGCCCACAGCAGAAAATCTATCAGCCAGAACGCCAGGATTATCCCAAGCGTCGTTGCCGATAACATCAAAGGCAGACTCTCTGTTACAAACTGACGGACAAGGCGCATACGACTGGCCCCGAGCGCCGTTCGCACCGCGAGTTCCCGTCGCCGTGAGAGAGCGCGAGCCAACAGGAGATTGGCGATGTTCACACAGGCAATCAGCAACAACAGTCCGGTTGCCGCTAAGAGCAGCAAAAGCCCCGGACGAGCGCTGCCAAAGACATAGTCGGCGAGAGGCGTAACCACGACGCGATGTCCGCTTGATTCGGTCTCGGGATGTGCCTCGGCTACTCGGGCAATGATAGTGTTCAGTTCGGCTTCGGCCTGTTCGGTGCTGACGCCGTGCTTCAGTCTGCCGATCGCTTGTAGAAACACCGCGCCGCGGTTCTCAGCGATGCGTGGATTCATTGTGGACAATAGAGGAGTCCAGATGTCAGCGCCTCTTGGAAACTCGAAGTCTCGCGACATCACTCCAATGATCGTGAAATCCAGCTGACCAAGGGTAATTAACTGCCCGACAATTCCCGGATCGGAATAGAAGCGTTCACGCCATAGTCGATGACTTAGTATGACGACTCGTGCGGCGCCGGGATGATCATCTTCTTCGACAAACAGACGGCCCAATAACGGACTGACTCCGAGTGTTTTGAAGAAATCCGCGGAAACGCGCGCGCTTTCGAGTTGCACCGGCTCGCCGAAGCCCGTCATAACATAGCCATACCCGTAGACCGTTGTCGGCATTGCGGCTATGCTGTCAAACACGTGAATGTCAGTCTGCCAATCTTTGAACTCCGGCACTGACAGCTCAACGAATGGATTCCTGGCGGTTTGATCACTCTTCCATGCAACGACAAGTTGCTCCTGCCGCGGAAACGGTAAGGGGCGAAGTATTGAGGCATAGGCCACGCTGAATATCGCGGTGTTTGCGCTAATTCCGAGCGCAAGTGTGACTACAGCAATCGCCGTAATCCCCGGCCTTCGCCGCAGTACGCGTACTCCGTAGAGCAGGTCTTGAGTCATACCTGTCATCGATTACGACCTCACGATAATAAAGGGGTGGTGATAACGATTACCGTCATTCATATCGAAGCGCAACGATTGGATCGACCCTGGTTGCGCGCCGTGCAGGTATCGCACAGGCCGACAGTGTCATTACGGCAAGCAAGACGGATATCAACACAAACGTCGCGGGATCAGAGGCTCTACTCCAAACAGCATCGTGGTCAGCACACGAGTCAGGACGAGAGCGGCCGCTAGCCCCAATCCGATTCCTATGAGCAAGGGCCGCATGCCCTGGCCTACCACGAGTCGCAATACGTCTGATTTGGCTGCTCCCAGAGCCATCCTTATGCCCGCATTGCATACTTAAGATCCTGTAATAAAGTCTGCATGGTCTCCTCGGTATCCTACCGTACCGCCTCACCGGTCAATTCGGGCCGCACGGCCAGCTGGCACAAACAGTCTTCTAAACCTGGCAGATCCGCGAGCCAAAGCCATTCTCGAGCGACTACAATTGCCGGTTCGAAATTGCGCCGCTATCTCTGCCCATATGACGATGCCATTCCGTCCAGCATCTTTCGCAGTTCGTCTTCTCCATACCAGCGACCGCGAACCATAACTCCAGTTCGCCGCGATACATTGCTTACATCTTTCAAGGGATTGTCATCGACCAGGATCAAATCGGCCGCCTTGCCAACCGCCACAGTCCCGAATTTATCCGTCCTCAAGAACTCCGGCGGATTCGCGGTTGCAGTGCGCAAAGCCTCATACGGGCTCAGCCCTGCAGCGACCAGCTCGCGAAGTTCATCGTGCAGTGAAAAGCCTGGCACAACCGCCGGAACCGGCGTATCGGTACCGGCCAGCAAACGCACTCCCGCGTCTCGCAAGCCTTTAACAAGTTTGCTAAGTAACTCGGCTCTGGCGAAAAACCCCTTCGCGGTTTCTTTCTTGAATCGCTTAACGTAAGTGTTATTGGCAGGCGCGAATTGTGAGGCTAAGAACGGCGGAAGGTATTTCAACTCAGGTCGCTTGAGCACCGCATCGATGTCGTCGACCTGGCGAGCGATTCCGCTGTACACAGTCAAAGTCGGGCTCACCCAGATCCCGGCTTTGGCTGTTGCTTCCGCAACCGGCGGGATTCGGCTTGCCTGGTCGGAGATCCATTTGAGCTGTGCCTCTTTGCTTCCATCAGCGGGCGAGGTCGGGGGTTTGAAGAAAAAGTACGCGTAGAGATACTCCTCTGCGTGAGCTATCGCATCTTGTTTCTCTTCGAATGCCGCCTCGATCCCGAGATTTCGTGGGAGGTGGCCGATCACACGCATATTCTCGCGTCGAGCGACCTCAAACAGCTTGTGGTAAGCCTCACGCGAAAAATCGCCGTGAATTTTTATCAGGTCATAACCAGCGCGCTTCTGTTCGACCACCATACGTTCCGCTTCTTCAGGGGTTGGAGTGGTGACCGGAGCGTTTGAGATAAAGGGTCCGCTGGTGTAGATCGTCGGTCCAAGCGTCTCGCCCCGCCCAATCCCCTCGCGGAGCTTGAGGAATGCAGGGGTCCCGTAGAGATTCAATACGGTGGTGACGCCATTTGCTATGAACAACTTCAACATCGCAGCATTCGCCTCTTCATTGAAGGCCTCGAGGTGAACGTGCATGTCGGCGAGTCCGGGCAAGAGGTATTTGCCGCGTCCATCTACCCTCAACGCGCCAAGCGGGATTTTGGCACTGTTTGCAGGACCTACAGCGGCAATCAGCCCGTCCTTGACCAGCACTGTTTGTCCAGCAATGATCCGCTCCTCATCCATCGGGATGACGCTTACATTGACGAAAGCGACGATCTGCTTTTGTTTGGCCTCGAGCTGTTTCTGTTCAGCCGATAACCGCGTCGCGGCGGACGGGTTAGGGGATTCGGATGCGAAGTACAGAAAAGCTATCGGTAAGGCGCCGATACCGACGACCAACCCGAACAGCCCGATGCCAGTCAACAGGTATCTTCTGAAGCGCAGGAATCGAGCATTGCGAGGCTTTTGTCGAGGAATGTCCATAACGTGAGAAGTTACTCTCGCTTTAATTGGGCAATTACCGCCTTTGGAATTTTAGCTACGATGCTCACCTGAGTTCCCACGAGGTCGGCGACATCGTATTTGAGAGCGAATCCGAGCAGCATTGCTGATTCGGTTGGGTTGAGCTTGAGGTCGGATTCGAGCCAGCGCGCCATATCCGTTGTCGCTCGTTGCAGCGACTGGTCAAGCGAACCGGCGATGCCGATCGACATCAAATATTCGGCATTCTCCGCGCGTGGTGTGCCTATCGATTTTTTCTCGGATCACATCCACAGTGAATTCGAACTCCATAGATGTCTCGAGAGCGTCGCCGGTTAGTTCGCCGTCGCCTTGCGCGGCGTGCCCGTCACCCATAAACAGAAGAGCACCCTCCTGGAAAACCGGCAAATAGACAGTCGTCCCCTCGCGAATCTGGTTGTAATCCATATTACCGCCGTAGATTCCGGAATCCCGAGTTGCGATCACGTCGCGACCGGGAGGCGCGACGCCAACACATCCAAGCATCGGTTGAAGCGGAATGGTGAGCTGCTTCAACGGATCCGTAGGCTTATCGAGGTAGGCAAAGCCTTTCTCCTTATCGAGTTTCCAACGGCTGCTGAAATTCTTGGCACGATTCAGGTTCATGAGATAACCCGGCATCAACGCATTGCCGACCACTGACTGACCGCTCCCCGCCCAATCGCGGTTCGTTCGGACTCGATTCAAGCGAACTACGAGGGTGTCGCCGGGCAGGGCGCCCTCGACAAAGAACGGTCCGGTCAGAGGGTTGCCGCCCATCGATCGTTGAACGGAGTTTTCATCTGTGCCGCCCGCATCAACGCTCTTTGTTTTTACGGTATCGCCAGGGAAGATTCGCAGTGCCGGAGGGATGTTCCAGGAGAAAACGTGGTGGAATTCAGTTGGCGTAAACGTATGGGTGCTCGGTCCACCAGCTCGCACTGCAGGTCGATGGGCGCTCCACGCGAGTTTTGCATCGCGCCAAACGCCTTCTCCTTTCAGCTCGCCTGCCTGTGCTTTGCCTGTGTAAGTTGCGTCGACCCGGCTTCCATCCGCACTGAACCATTTAAGGGTTATAGTCGATTCGTTAATGTCTCCTTCTATTTTATTTGGGCCTGATTTTCCGGTGATTTTGTTGCCATTGACGTCGAGATTCATACGACGCGCATGGGTTTCGTCCTTGAACTGCTCGATCAGGATCCACTCGCCTGAGAGCCCGGCGTCTTTTTGTCCAGTCTTAGCGAGCACCGTAGTGGTCAATGAAATGAGCAACAATCCAAGCAATAAGTTGCGAAGCATCTTGTCACCTCGTGGATTTGGTTCAGAGCTTTAACGCGGCACGCTACGCGTTCAGGGTTTACCGTTTAGCGTCCAACGTCTCGTTGGCAGATTTCAGATTTCAAAATTCAAAAACCAGAAACCAAAAAATCAACACAAGAAACTGGACCTCAATGCCGAACGCTGAACGCTAAACGGCAAACGCTGAACGCTCAACGCTAAACGCAAAGCGTTTATCTACTCAAATCTCAACGCGATCATCGGATCAACCTTTGCCGCTCGGCGCGCGGGTAAATAACTCGCAAGCAGCGCAACCAAAACTAGAACGACAGGGATTGTCAAAAAAGTAAGCGGATCCGTACTGCTGATCCCATAAAGAAAACCCTCAAGAAACCTGCTCACCAAAAACGTGGCTGCCAAACCAATCACTATCCCAGCACCAACCAGAAACGAACCTTCTCTTAACACAAGCTTCAATACGCTTGTGTTGCTTGCCCCAAGCGCCAGTCGAATACCCAACTCGCGAGTTCGTTGCGTCACCGAATAGCTCATCACTCCGTATAGTCCAATAGAAGCCATCAGCAATGCGATCATTCCGAAAACACTCGCAAGACTAGCGATGGATTTTGGCCCTGAAAGGACCCGATCCAGGAACTTTGGCATCGACTTTACTCCATAAACCGGAAGTTCACTGTCGATACCGGCAACCTCCTGTCGTATAGCCTCCGCAAGCGGTTCCGGGTTCCCGGAAGTACGCGCGATGATTGTCATCCGGGCCTCGTAGGCTTGAGAATGCGGCACGAACAAGTACTCAGTCGGAGGCTCCCCGAGCAAGAAGTACTTTCCATCCCTGGCAACGCCAACAATCTCGCGATAAGGACTGTCGGCTCCTCCCAGCTTCAAACGCTTGCCTATTGCGGTATCGTTTGGCCAGAAGCGCCGCGCGACCGTTTCGTTTACTATCACTACTTTTGGCGAGTCCTTATCGTCTTGCTCATTGAATGCACGGCCTTCAACGATCGGCGTTTTCATCGCATTAAAATAGTTGTAGCCCACGGTGCTGTAGCTCACGCTGATCCGCTCATTCTCATAACGCGGAACGTATCCTTCTACCGTGAGATGTGCGCCGTTGGTGTACGCGTCGAGCGGCAACGGAGCTGCAATGCTGGCGGCTTCAACTCCGGGCAACGCATTGATCCGCTCCAGCAGTTGTTTGTAGAAACTTCGGCCTCTCGTTTCATCGTAGCCTTGCAATCCCACATCAACTGAAGCCAATTCGATTCGCTTTGATTCGAATCCCGGGTCCATTTCCTGCGCGCTCCGGGTGCTTCGAACAAGGAGGCCTGCGCTTATCAGGAGTACCAAAGAAAGCGCCACTTGCGAGACGACCAGCAGATTGCGGAGGCTGAATCGCCTTATGCCGGGAGTAAACACTGGACCAGTACCCTTCAAAGTCGTTACTAGATCTGTTCGTGATGATTGAAGCGCGGGAAGCAATCCAAAGATGACCCCGGTCATTACGGAGAGCAAGATCGTAAAGCCAACAACGCGATAATCGAGAGCCAGATCATAGTTGAAATCAACTGTGGCAAAATCGAGCTCAGGATCTACTAGGGGCACCAGCGCGTTAAACCACTGAGCCATTAAGAAACCCAAAGCTCCCCCAATCAACGAAAGCAGCACGCTCTCAGTCAGCAGCTGGGTTATGAGCCTTCGCCGGGCCGCTCCCAACGCAAGCCGAATTGCTATCTCCCGTCGACGCACTGAAGCCCGGGCCAACAAAAGATTAGCGACATTCGCGCAGGCGATCAGAAGTACCAGGCTGGCAATGCCCATCATCAAAGCGGAAACGAGAGGCACGAACCCAAGTAACGTGATAGCCGGTTGTGTCTTTGTGCCTCCCGGCACCATTCCGACGCTGATGTTTGCATTTGTTTTTGGATACGACTCAGCGAGCTGCTTTGCGTACGTATTCATAGCGGCAGTCGCCTGCTCAATGGTGACCCCAGGTTTTAGCCTGCCGTTTACATTAAATGATTGGCTGGCGCGTCGCTCCAGCCAGCCGTCGCTATCGGCGACCACAGATTTGTGCATCGTCACCGGAATCCATACATCAGGAATAAAGCCGCCAAAGCGAGTGCCGGAAAACCCGGGTCGCGCTACTCCAATCACCGTGAACACGTACCCATTCAATCGCACCTCTTTGCCGATGATGGTGGCGTCCTGTTGAAAGCGATGTTGCCAGAAGGAATGGCTCAACACCGCCACCGGGCTCGCACCTTCTACGCGATCATCGTCGGGGGTGATTACTCGACCGGCTGCCGGCGTCACGCCAAGCCCTGTAAAGTAGTTGCCGCTTACTAATTCTCCCCATATCAGCTCGGCCCGGTCGCTGCTGTTCTTCAGGCTGAGCGGCGTACCATAGTGAAGAAACAGATCGCTGAACACCTCGTTGTGATCTCGGTAATCCCGATAGTCAGGATAGGAAAACTGATCTGGGTATATGGAGTTAGGTTCCAGGGTGTACAGCGCGACCAGTTGCTCCGGGTGAGGAACCGGCATTGGTTTGAATAGGATTGCGTTTACCAGCGTGAAGATCGAGATATTGGCGGCAATGCCGACAGCGATCGACAGTACTGCGACGAGCGTAAATGTGGGAGCCTTTACGAACATCCGTCCGGCGTATCGGAGATCGTGAAAAAGCATGCGGGGTAGTCCTTTGTTTGGTTTAGAGTTTCGGCGTTCAGGGTTTAACGTTCAGGGTTTAGCGTTTAGCGTTTGACGTTCAGCGTTTTGCGATCGGCTCTCAGTCGGTTTGAAGAAACGAACAAAACAATTGCAGATTGCAGATTTCATATTTCAAAAAGAGTGACGACAAATGACCTGAAACAAAAAAACCAAAGACCAGAAACAAAAACCAGAACCGAGAACTTTGAACGCTAAACGCTAAACCCTGAACGCTAAACGATAAAACGTGAAACCCTGAACGCTAAAAGTCGAGCGTTAAACGTTTATACGTTTAACTATATGTTTAACCCTTTCATTCATATCTCAACGCCACCATCGCATCCACCTTCGTGGCGCGCCGCGCCGGAATATAGCTCGCAACAAACGAAACCCCCGACAGCAAAAACGCAATCATCCCAAACACAAGCGGATCCGTCGTGCTCACCCGGGAAAGCAGCGTCTCCATAAGCCTCGTCAACACAAATGCCGACCCGAGACCAACCGCTACGCCGACTCCCGCCAGCCTCATCGCTTGCCCAACAACTTGCTTGAATATGTCGCGTCTCTGCGCCCCCAGCGCCATTCGGATTCCGATTTCCTGGGTCCGTTGCGAAACCGAATAACTCATCACCCCATAGATCCCCACCGTTGCGAGCGTCAGCGCAAGCGCCGCAAAGATTGCCAACAACACAGTGGTAAAACGTTCGCGCGCCAATGACTCGTAAATCAGCTCGTTCATACTCTTCACATCGTACGGCGGCAAATCCTTATCCAGACGCCGAACCTCCTCTCGTACTGCGCCAATCAACGTTTTCGGATCGACCGCAGTTCGCATCACCAATGTCATCGACGATTGCGTTTCCTGTAATTGAGATTTGTACGCCTCAGGTTGAGGCTCGGCGCTCATGCTGTCCTGTTTTTCATTACGTACCACTCCGACAATAGTCTCCCAATCGCCCTTTTCGTTCGGACGCGCAAACTTCACTCGCTTACCGACAGGATCTTCGCCTGGAAAACAACGACGGGCGAATGCTTCGTTGACGATAATCGTCGGCGGACCCTTCGCGTTGTCTGACGCGTCAAAGAATCGTCCGCTAAGAAGATTCATCTCCATCGCCAGGAAATAATCAGGTGTGATCGTCTTGTGGCGAATTTCTCTCACGTAATCCTCAGGTGGGGCGCCCTCGATCGTCATGTCATTCGTGTAGCCTTGTCCTTTTAAAGCGGGCACGCTGGTCGCGCCGACATGAACCACACCCGGAAGGGCCCTTAAGCGTTGTTGCGCCTCCTCAAAGAAGGCGATCGCCTGACTCCCTTCCGGATACCTTGCGCCGGGCAGGTCAATGCGCATCATTAACCCGTTGTTCGGATTGAACCCCGGATCGACTCTTTGCAATCTTAGAAAGCTGCGGATCATCAATCCCGCGCCAATCACAAGAACGAGTGCCAGCGCCACTTCGACGATGACCAGCGCGTTGCGCGCGTTTCCGCCTTGAGAGCTTCCCTTTTGTCCACCTTCCTTCAATGTGGCAGTCAAATCGAGGGTTGAGCTCTGAACCGCGGGCATCAGCCCGAATATCATCGTGGTGAGCAGCGTGATACCAACCGTAAACAAGAGTACACGCGAATCGAGTCGTGCTTCTTCCAGTCTCGGAATATCACCCGGGCTGAACATAACGAGCACATCCCTCGCCCACAACGCCAAAAGAAGCCCAAGCCCGCCACCGACGACTGCGAGGACAAAACTCTCAGTAAGCATCTGTTTGATAATGCGACTTCTTGGAGCTCCGAGCGCAATACGGATGGCAATTTCTCGCGTTCGCGTGGCCGCTCGAGCGAGCAACAGATTGGCAACGTTGACGCAAGCGATTAGAAGCACGAATGCGACCGCGACCAGAAACACAAGTAACGGTCTTCGTGTGTCCGAAACGATCCATTCCTTGAATGGTCCAACACCTACGCCCATCTGAGTATTGGTTTCAGGATATTGTTGTTCCAGGCGTCCGGCGATCGCCGTCATCTCGGCGGATGCTTGTTCGAGGCTGACACCGGGTTTCAGACGGCCAATAGCTCGAAGAAAATGTGGTCTGCGAATCGTCAAGAATTGTTTGTAATCCCAGCCGGTGGAGACCCACATCTCAACATCTTTTGAAGGAAAGTAAAATTCCGGTCGCATCACGCCAACAACTTCGCGGTTCCTGCCGCTCAGCGAGATAGTCTGCCCGATGATATTCGGGTCACCTCCAAACCGTCGCTGCCACAATCCGTAGCTAAGAACGACAACGCGCTTATCCCAGGTTTCATCTTCCGTAAGAGTTCGTCCGAGCATTGCATCCACGCCGAGCACGGAGAAGAGATTTCCGGTTACATACAGCGCTTGTATGCGCTCAGGTTCGCTGGCGCCGGTTAATTGCAACCCGGCTAATCCAGGACCGCGCTTGTCTGTGCCCATGTACGCGGCGATGTCTTCGAACGACTGATTCTGATTTTTCCAGTCAAACAAATTGGCGGGCGCAATCGCGGCCTCTGTCCATCGCTTGGCAGGATTTGTTTCCCAAAACTGGACTAGTCGATCAGCAGACCGATACGGCATAGGGCTAATGAGCACGGCATTAACTACGCTGAAGATAGCGCTATTGGCGCCAATGCCGAGCGCGAGCGTCAACACCGCCACCGCAGTAAAGCCCGGTTTTTTTGCGAGCATCCGTGCGCCGTAACGCAGGTCTTGTAAAAAGCTTTCCATGATCTCACCAAAAAGTTCTTAACGTTCAGAGTTCGCCTTTTAGCGTTCGACGTTCATCGTTCAGAGTTCAGCGCCAGCTACGGTAAGTTCAACGCCCTTTGAACTCTCAACTGAACGCTAACCTCTTGACGCTGAGCATTGGCCTGTGAACGTGAACCAGCATTTCCGAGCGCTAAACTGAACATAAAACTCTGACCTCGACCTCAACTCAAATCTAATGCAACGACGGTTTTTCGATCGCGGACATACAGCTTTGTTCCAACCAGGGTCGGCGGCGTCCAGGCAAGATTAGTGAGGAGATTCGCCTTCGATATCACCTTCATTCCCTGCGGAGAAAACGTCGCCAGCGCGAGCACTCCGTCCTCGTCGAGCAAAATCACTTTGCCGTCCGCGAAAACAAAATTAGCCTTTGGAAATGATCGATCCTGCCACACTGTGTTACCGGTACGAACATCGACAGCGGTCATTGGCGCCGGGCCAAAGTCGCCACTCGAGCCAAACACCAGATCGCCGAGGCGAATCATCGTGCCGTGATGTACACGCATTCGCCGCGACGCCCATAACTCTTTAACCGTGGTCTTGCCTCCCGATTGGTTCAACTGCAGCGCGCGGCTTCCGCCGCTATAAGCCGATGACACCACCAAAATGTTGCCGGGTCCCCACACCGGCACGCTAATGTTCAGCCCCCAGTCACAGTGGTGAGGATGGCTCCACAGCAGGTCTCCAGTGGTTGGATTCATCCCGACAATGTATTCTGCGAGCGCCATTACAAGTTGATCCTCACCATCGACGTTGATGATCGTCGGTGTCGAGGGTGAAAGAGTGAAGTCCTGTTTCTTCCACACCACCGCGCCGGTTTTCAGATCGAACGCCATCAGCGCCTGGCCTGCGCCGCCAACGGTGACGATCACTGTGTTCTTCCATACCATTGGACTACATGAGTAGCCGCGATCCATTCTGCTTCCGTGATATTCGCGATATAGATCGTGCGACCACACAACCGTTCCTGACTGTTTGTCGAACGCCTGCATCATCCCGATGACGCCAACGGTGATCAGCAGATTATCGGCGACCGCGGGCGTCGAATGGGGACCGTTGCCGTTCTCCAGGGCGAGGCCGGCAGTCGGAGCTGAGTTGCTTTTTTCCCAGACCGTTTTCCCAGTAGCGGCGTTGAGGGAAATCACAAACTCTGTGTCGCCCTTGCTGTACATTGTGTAGAGCCGGTCGCCATCGACGACGATGGAGGAATGACCTTCACCCAATTCGCGACTCCACAGTCGCTTTGGTCCTGCTTCGGGCCAGGAGGTGGCCAGGCCTTTGGCATCAACCACGAAGTTTCTTTTTGGTCCGCCCCATTGCGGCCAATTGGGTGCCTGTGCAAAAGCGGATGACATCAGGATTAAGAGCGTTGGCACCGTGATAAATTTACGCATGTTTCGCCTCTATCAAAGACGCAAAAACCTCTACTCCGATCTGAGCGCCACTATCGGGTCAACCTTTGTTGCTCGATGCGCGGGAATGTAACAAGCCACCAACGCCACCATCACAAGGACAACGGTAGTCGCCGCGATCGTCATAGGATCGCTGGTCGGCAGCGTAGGTATCGACCAGCTTAGGAGCCTGGCGACTGCGTACGCGCCACCGAGCCCAATAGCCGTACCTGCCAGCATCAGAAGGGATCCTTTGGCAAGCACTAACCGCAACACATCTTTTCGTTGTGCCCCTAATGCCATCCGAATTCCTATCTCGCCAGTTCGCTGCACTACCGAATAAGATGTCACACCGTAAATTCCGACTGCTGCCAGTGTGAGTCCCAACAAAGCAAATGCTCCGAGCAACGTACCGAGAAGCGAGATGTTCCCAAGCCCCTCATCGACCATACTTCGCGCGGTCCTGATGTCGTAAACAGGCAGATCGCGGTCGAGCCCGGCGACAACGTTTCGCAATTCGGTTGTGAACGCTTCTGGCGTTATTGCCGATCGCACGCTTATGATCCAACCTCCGCCCCAGGGTGATTGAACCAACGGGCGAAAAGTTTGAAGCCGCGTGTATGGCTCACCGAGACTTCCGGGGAAGCCTACGTCATTAACCACACCAACGACCTCTTGCCATTTATTGTCCGGACCCGGTTGTTTAATCCGTTTGCCCAGGGGACTTTCATTGGGCCAAAATCGCTTCGCCAACGCTTCATTGATAATAACGACATCGGGGTGGTCGGGCGTATCGGTGGCAGTGAAGTTGCGACCCTCGAGGAGACGAATCCCCAATGTCTCGAAATAACTCGTGTTCACCATTTCCATGAAAACTTCGGGTAGCTTACCGGCTTCGGGCTCAGGTTGGCCTTCGGCAATGAACGGACCGCTGCTGTTAAACCCCCAGACTGGCGACGATTTCGACAGGGCTACGCGCTGTACGGCTGGCAATGCAGCCACTCGTTCTTCAAGCTGACGGAGAAAAACCCTTCGTTGATCGTCGGTCGTGTAGTTGGTTCCCTGGGGCCGAACCTGCGCAAATACCAGACCATCTGGCTTCCAGCCCGGATCGAGATTTCCGAAGCGCTGCAGCCCTCGAAGAAACAAACCAGCACCGGCCAGCAAGACCAGCGCAAACGCGACTTCTCCGACGATTAGCGAATGCCGCAAACGGTTATGCGACCGCCCGCTGGTAGACCCTCGCGAGTTTTCTCTGAGAGCCTGGTTCACATCGACTCGCGACGATAGCCAGGCCGGAACTGTGCCGAAAATCAGACCAGTTAACACCGATGCGCCGAGAGCGAAACCGAACACGCTGAAGTCAAGGCTGACATTTGCTCCGGGCAACTGATCAAAAAGACGCTGGCTGATAAACTTCACGCTCCATATCGCCAGGACGAGGCTCAGGGCACCGCCGATAAGAGAAACCGCAAGGCTCTCGGTCAATGATTGCCGCAACAAACGAATTCGACGCGCCCCAAGCGCTGCGCGGATGGCATATTCGCGAGCGCGACCTGCGCTGCGGACGAGTTGCAGATTCGCAAGATTTCCGCAGGCGATCAGAAGTACAAAACCGGCCAGCCCGAATGTAAACCACATCACGCTTCGACTGATGTCGTCGGATACCGAACGCTGCAATGGCTCGAGGCGCAAGCTCTCACCCGGTACCATCAGCTTTTCATCAGCGAAGTTACCCGCAAGAACACCCATCGCTTCCTGCGCCTGCCTTATTGACACCCCCGGTTTCAATCGCCCAAACGCCTGCAGGTAGTTGTTCCCGCGGGCTCGTCGCTGTTCGGCGGAAAGTACCAGCGGTGTCCAGATATCCATACTTCCCCACAGAAGCGGATGCTCAAAGCCCCGGGGCATTACTCCGATTACCGTTGCGTTTTCTCCGCTCATTCGAAGAACGCTGCCTATGATGTTTTGGTCTCCGCCGAACCGGCGCAAGAAATAGCTGTGGCTTAGAACAATGACGCGAGCCGCGCCTTGCTCTGCTTCTTCAGGTGTCGGGACTCGCCCAAGTAGCGGCTGGACGCCGAGCGAAGCGAAGAAATCTGATGTGACCGCGAGTCCGCGGAGACGCTCGGCCGGTGCTCCCTCCTGGACCAGGCTCGGACTCACCCAGGTATAAGCGGTCACTGATTCGAAGACGTCATTCTTCTCTCGATAATCAAAGAAGTTTCCGTTCGAGTGTGGCCAGCTCTGGGAATGTGGAGACGTGCGAAAAATTCGAACGAGGCGCGAGGAATCGGGATAGGGAAGGGAGCGGAACAAGAAGGTATTGAGTACGCTGAACATCGCGGTGTTGGCGCCTATTCCCAGCGCGAGCGTCAGCACCGCGACAGAGGTGAACCCGGGATTCTTCAGTAGCATTCGCAAGCCGAATCGTAAATCTTGAAGCATTTCTTACCTCGAATCTGCAATCTGCAATTTGCAATTTGCAATTTGAAATCTGCAATTTGCAATTTGAAATCTGCAATTTGCAATTTGAAATCTGCAATTTGCAATTTGAAATCTGCAATTTGCAATCTGAAATTTGTAATCGCCTTTTTGTTCTTTAATCTGCGTAATCTGCGGATTAAGATCCTTGATCGTGATAATCCATCCGCAGATTACGCGGGACCCTGAACGTTGAAGGCTGAACTCTGAACACCGAACCCGGTCAACCGCAACCCCAACCCCAAACTCCCAATCCCTAACCCCCAACCCCTTCATTCACACCTCAACGCCTGCATCGGATCCACTCTCGTCGCCCGTCGCGCCGGAATGTAACACGCCACTGCCGCAACACCCGTGAGCAACACAGCAATTCCGCCGAATGTAATCGGGTCCGTCGCGCTTATGCCAAACAACAGCGTCTCCAGTAAACGTGTTAACGCAAATGCTCCGCAAAGCCCAATTCCGACACCGATCGCCGCCAGCGTCAGGCCCTGTCCGACCACTAATCTGATTGTGTCACTCGGCCGCGCTCCGAGCGCCATCCTGATCCCAATTTCGTGCGTGCGGCGCGACACCGAGTAGGACATCACGCCGTAGATGCCAACCCCGGCCAGCGCCAACGCGAGCGTCGCAAACACACTCAGTAGCATCGTCCGAAAGCGCGGTTCGGCGATTGAACCTGCAAGGATCTCTTCCATCGATCGAACATTGGCCAGTGGTAGATCTTTGTCGATCGATTGAACCGCCTCGCGAACGCCGGCCGTCATTGCAAGCGGATTGCCCTCAGTACGAACCACCAGATTCAGAAAGCCCACATTGATAGAGGGCAAATACATCGTTGGACTCGGGTCAAATTGTAAAGAGAACTGTTTTATATCTCCGGTAACCCCAACGATCTCGCATGTTGTTGGCTCGCCCAAATCAATGATCAGTCTTTTGCCTAACGGGTCTTCGTCCGGGAAGTAAGTCCTCGCAAAAGTTTCATTGATGATAACGGTTTTCGCCGGGTCCCTTGTTTCCTGTTCGGTAAACTGGCGGCCTTTTAACAGCTGTATTCCCATCGCATTGAGGTAGTTTTGGCTAACTACGGGATCAAGCGCGGTGACCTGCAGATTCGGGTCCGAGAAAGGCCGGCCTTCAATCTTAAAGTAGGTGTCATTGGCACCACGCATCGGCAGTTGGGTTGTAGTTCCAACTGCTTTTACGCCAGGCAAAGCAGATACTCTCTCCAACAACTGTCCCGTAAAAGCAGCGACCCGACCCGGTCCGTCGTACTTTGATTCAGGCAACGGCAGTCGCATTGTGAGCGTATTGTGTGGATCAAACCCGGGATTCACGTCCTGCAGTAGTCGGAAGCTTTGAACCAATAACCCTGCTCCGATGAGCAGTATCAATGCTAGCGCCATCTCCGAAATCACGAGGAAGCTGTGAGTTCGATTACTTCGCATTCCCGGAGAGCCTTTGCCACCCTCCTTGAGAGATTCGTTTAGATCTGGCTTCGATGACTGAAGCGCCGGGACGAGCCCGAATACGACGCCGCTTATAAATGACAGCAGGAGCGTGAAAGTCAGGGCTCGACTGTCTACTCCGATCGTCCTGGTTCTGATCATTGTTTCCGGTGCCATCTTCACGAGCAAATCGGTCCCCCACACGGCAAGAAAAAATCCAAATAGGCCGCCGGCAAATGACAGCACCATACTTTCGGTTAGCAGCTGACGGATCAATCTTCGTGGCCGGGCGCCCAATGCGCAGCGAATTGCAATCTCCTTCTGACGGCCCGAGGCGCGCGCGAGCAAGAGGTTTGCGACATTGGCGCATGCGATCAACAGAACGAAGGCTACCGCCCCCAACAAAACATAGAGTCCGGTTCGAATGTCTCCCAACAGATCTTCAGTGATCGGTACCAACCGCAGTCGCCAGGTGTTATTGGAGTCCGGATACTGTCTCTCCAGGGCTATTGAAATAGCATCCAGATCAGCCTGAGCTTGGGGGAGTGTGATTCCGGGCTTCAACCGGCCGATGGCGCGCAAAAAATGGAAGCGTCGCACCTTCATTTGATCGCTCTCAAATGACAGCGGGACCCATACGTCAGTGTCCTCGTAGAATCGGCCCGCGTTGGATGCGATTCCGATAATAGTATGGTTTTTTCCATCAAGCGTCAGCGTATTACCAATGACAGGCAGCGTTCCGCCAAAACGGTGCTGCCAAAACGATTCGCTGATAATAGCTACCTGCCCGCGCCCAGCCTGCTCTTCTTCAGGTGAAAAGTCGCGACCCTGCACGATTGTGATACCAAGGGTCTGAAAGAAATTGGTGGTAACGTCTGCGGCAAGGATGCGTTCAGGGTCGCCGCTCCCAGTAAGGTTGTAGGAACTCGATCTAAATGCCGCGAATTGCTCGAATGTTGAATTCTGAGATCGGTAATCCAGGAAATCCGGCGGCGAGGTGGAGGCCTGTTTGCCTCCGCTAAATTTTCCATACATGCGGATGATGCGTTCCGGTTGATCAAACGGCAGCGGTCGCAGGACCAAGGCGTTGACTACGCTAAAAATCGCGGTGTTCGCACCGATTCCGAGCCCTAGAGTGAGTATAGCTACAGCAGTAAACGATCGATGCCTGAGCATCATCCTGATGCCGTATCGTAAGTCCTGCGATAGTCCTTCCATTTATTTACCTCTGGCTTTCAGGTGCGGATTGCCGATTGGCAATAGCACAATTAGCGATTGCCAATTGCCGATTTGCGATAGCCCATTGCTTTTTAATAAATAGTCAATCGATGCTTCATTGTTTTCAAATGGACAAATCGGCAATCGCACATCGGCAATCGCAAAAACCTCGGCAATCGCACATCGGCAATTCCCTTCATTCGCATCTCAACGCGATGATCGGATCAACTTTTGCCGCTCGACGCGCCGGTAGATAACTCGCTAACAAAGCTACGAGCCCGAGCACAACCGGAATTGCAACAAACGTCACCCAATCGAGCGCGCTCACCCCATAGAGAAAACTCACCACAAGCCGCGTGAGCGCAAACGCCGCCAGCAATCCTGCCGACACCCCTCCGCCAACAAGCATCAATCCTTCCTTCAAAACCAGTCGCAGGACGTTCCCGGTTTGCGCACCCAATGCCATCCTTATTCCGATCTCTCGAGTTCGTCGCGACACTGCATAGGACATCACTCCATACAGCCCGATTCCCGCGAGCAGTAGTGCTAACGCTCCAAATATCGCCAACAAGACCGCGCCCATCCGCGCAGCGAATAGCGACGCAACAAGGACTTCGTTTAACGACTGAAGGTTCACGGCCAGGTTAGGATCCAGCGACTGAATCTCTCGACGCACTGTCGTCGCTATCATTCTTGGATCGCCTGAAGTTCTCACGTGCAGCGTCATTCCGGTTTCGTGATTCTGAGCGAGTGGCGTGTAGACCACTGGCCGCAAAGCCTCACCGAGCGTTCGGTACTTGCTATCCCCGACGACGCCGATGATTTCTGTCCAGGGACCTTGATCGCCGCGAAAACTCACTCGCTGCCCGAGCGCAGATTGGTCGCCCAGGAATCGACGAACAAAAGATTCGTTCACAACAATCACCAGCGGCGCCTTGTCATTATCTTGTGCGCCGAAGTCACGACCGCTGCGAAGTGGAATCCCCAGAGTCTGGAAGTACTTCAGACCGACAACATTCATGCTCACACTGTTCGCGGTTTGAGGATCGTCGCCGCTGCCTTCTGACCGGCTGACATTGTTGGGTCCTTCTTTCCCAAGTATGAGGAAGCTGCTGGTGCGACCGGTACCGCTGAGAGGCACCACGCGAGCGACAGTCGCCGATTCAACACCTGGCAACGCTTCGATGCGCTCAACCACTCGCTCATAAAACTCTCGGCCTTGAGTTTTTGTGTACCGCAACAGATTGATGTTCAATTGAGCGTCGAGGATTTTGTCTGCGTCGAATCCCGGATTAATGCGCTGTGCGTTGTTCAAGCTTCGCAGGAACAGTCCTGCTCCAATAAGCAACACCAACGACAGGGCTACCTGAGCAACCACCAGCATATTGCGGAGTGTGAAGCGACGACGGCCCGACGTGACCGCTGATACTTCATCCTTGAGAGACGGCACTAGGTCTGGTTTCGACGCCTGTAGTGCGGGTGCCAGGCCGAAGAAGATCCCGGTCGCTATCGACAATGCAAATGTGAACGCGAGCACCCGCCAATCAAGATGATAGTCGAGAGTGAATGCAAACATTCCTTCGGGCGGCGTTGTGGTCTTCAAGAGGTCAATCGTCCACGAAGCGATGAACAGACCTACCAGCCCGCCGGTGAGCGAGATCATCACGCTTTCCGTGAGCAGTTGACGCACCAGACGGAACCGGCCCGCACCCAGAGCGAGGCGAACTGCAATTTCTTTGCGTCGTGCCGAAGCACGCGCCAAAAGCAGGTTCGCAACGTTGGCGCACGCAATCAGCAGAACCATGGCTACGACCGCGAGCAGCAACCCGGCTACCGAAACCAATTGCGAGTAGCCATCGGGGTCGATTTTACTGACAGGAAAGAGAGTGGCAGTACGATTTTGATTTGAGTCCGGATATGCTTCTTCCAGACCCGCGGCGATCGCGGTTACCGCTGCTTGAGCTTGCTCGAATGAAATCCCCGGCTTCAATCGGCCGATCATTTTCAGCCAGTGTGAGCCGCGTCTGGACAAAAGGTCCGGATTCAATTCTCCAGAAAACCCGGCGCGCGGTGGACGCACGACGGCCTGCATCATCATCGGAACGTAAATGTCATTATTCTCGAGAACCTCCGGCCCGTAGAAGCCCGCGGGTGTAACGCCGATGATCGAAAAGGCATGGCCGTTCAGATTTAGTTGCTGGCCAATAATGTTCGGACTGCTGCCGAAGCGGCGTTCCCAAAGCCCGTGACTGATTATCACAACTCGGTGCGTGTTTGGTGTTTTGTCCTCCTCGGGCAGGAACGTGCGACCGATCTCGGCACGAAGCCCAAGAACGTCAAAGAAGTTACCCGATACGATTGAGCCGGATATCAAATCGCTTTGATCATCGCTCCTTGCGCTTACAGTGATGCCCGAGTAGGTCAGGAGATCGGCGAAAACCTCGTTCTTATTTCGAAAGTCGACGAAATCCGGATAGGACGCGACGCTCCAGGGACTGGTACGGTTGCCGCTGAAGACGAAGACGAGCTGGTTAGGTTCAGTGACCGGCAGCGGTCTGAGCAGGGCTGCGTTCACCACACTGAAGATCGAGGTGTTGGCGCCGATTCCCAGCGCTAGTGAGAGCACCGCTACTGCAGCGAACCCGGGGCTCGCACGCAAGACGCGGAAAGCGTAGCGAATGTCTTGTAAAAAAATTTCCATAGACGTTTTTGTTCGGCGTTGAATGGTCAACGTTCAACGTTTAGCGTTTATCGTTCAGCGTTAAGTACTCTGTCCGAATCGTGAACCGGTATTCCTAACTGCAGATAAGGAAAACATATGCTTCAACTCTGAACACTAAACTCTGAACGCTAAACGTCGAACGCTAAACGTTCAACGCGGAGCGTTGAACGTCATTCATGCTTCAACGCCACCATCGGATCCACCTTCATCGCTCGAACTGCCGGAACAAAACATGCCCCCGTCGAAACAATGATCAAAATTACCGACACCGCTGCAAACGTCAGCGAATCAGTAGAGCTCACTTCATAGAGCAGGCTGTTGATTAAACTCGTCAAAACGAATGAGGCTGCGAGCCCGCCTGCCACTCCAATAAGCGTCAATGCCAATCCCTGACCCAACACCAACCGCAATACGTCCGAAGCGCTTGCGCCGAGCGCCATTCGAATCCCGAGCTCCCGAGTCCGCTGCGTTACGGCGAAACTCATCACACCGTAAATACCAATCGACGCCAACAACAACGCTACACCTGCGAATATACCCAGCAGCAGCATATTGAAACGTCTTTGAGCAAGCGCCGTGCTGATGCGCTGAGCCATCGTCCTTACATTGGAAACGGGCTGGTTACTGTCGACCGATTCAATCGCTCCTCGAACTGCGCCAGTGAGAGCTTCAGGTTGAGTTGCAGTGCGAGTAACGAGATACATAGGACCAATCGTCGAAGTGGCAGTAGAAAACAGTGGTTGCAGAAAGGGCAGATAAACTTCCGGCTTTGCGGGAATATCCGGGCCGAGGTGCTTGACGTTTCCTGCCACACCGATGATCTCACACCAGTTCGGCTTTCCTTCACCAAGCCCGCTGTATGCGATTCTTTTCCCGATGGCATCTCGTGACCAATAGCGATCGGCTAATGCCTGATTGACTATTGCTACTCGCGGCGATTCTGAATTGTCTCGTTGAGTAAAAGCTCGGCCGCGAAGGAGGGGAATCCCCATCGTGGAAAAATATCCGGGACTGATAAAGCGCAACTCTTCATCCGGGCCCGGCTCGCCTTGAATAACATTGCGGCCCTCGATTTTAAAGCTTCGATCGGCGGTTGACCCGCTTAGCGGCAGCACGTTGATTGTCGCGGTCGATTGGACTCCGGGTTGCGCTTGTATCCGTTCGATTAAGTCCTGGAAAAATCGGGTCTGTCGGTTGAAATCCGGATACTTCGAACGTGGCAATGAGAGCCGCATAGTTAAGAGGTTTTCCGCATTGAACCCAGGATCGGCGACTTGCACCCGGATGAAACTCCTTATCATCAACCCGGCGCCTATCAGCAACACAACAGATAGAGCCAGCTCCGAGATGACCAAGAGTCCGCGCAATCGCTGTCTCTGGCGACCGTCCGTTGAATTGCGACCCACATCCTTCAGTGTTTCGTTGAGGTCGGGCTTTGAGAATTGCATCGCAGGAGCAAGCCCGAAAAGAAGGCCGGTCAGAAGGGAAACACTCATCGTCACCGCAACTACTCGAGCATCAAGCGAAATCTCATTGAGCCGCGGAATGCTGGCCGGACTCAGCGATACCAGAAACTCCACACCCCAGAGCGCCAGGAGTAATCCGAGTCCGCCGGCGATAATCGCGAGTATCGTACTCTCAGTAAGAAGCTGACGAATCAGGCGCACGCGAGTCGCTCCAAGTGCGGTTCGAACCGCAACTTCTTTTTGACGCGCGACGCCCCGCGCAAGCAACAGGTTGGCTACGTTCGCGCAGGCGATCAACAGAACGAACCCCACGGCGCCGAGGAGAATAAGCAGTGTCGGTCGGACTTCGCCCACGATGTCGTCCCGCATCGCGATGACTGCTGCGCCGTAACCTGTTCGATAGGTGCTTGAGTGCTCGATGCTCATTCGTTGCGCGATCGTGTTCATATCGGCCTGGGCACGATCGATCGAGACTCCCGGCTTTAATCGCGCAACGACGTTCAGGAAGTGGGAGCCGCGATTATTCTCGGTGAGTAACTCGGGATCAATGGTCAGAGGCAGATAGAGTTCCGTATCGGGATCTGGGAAACGGAAGTCGAAAGGCATGACTCCGATGACTTCAATGCTCTTGCCGTCGATTTCGAGAGTCTTGCCGATCACATTTGGTTCACCAGCGAAGCGACGTTGCCAAATGGAATAGCTAAGAACGGTCACTTGCGATTGCCCCGGCTGATCCTCATCCGGTGCGAAGCCGCGTCCTATTATGGGGTTGATGCCGAGGACTGGTAGAAGATTCGGCGAAAGAAGAGACGCGCGGATGCGCTCGGGCTCATCACCCCCGGTGACATTTACTCCCTGGAAGTCGTATGCGGCGACCTGATCAAAAGAATTGTTTTGTTCTCTGAAGTCAGCCAATTCCGGAGCGGAGACGACGATCTTTTCGAGACCGGTCTGCCGTAGGCTACTGTAGATAGTGACCAGTCGATCGGAGTCTTTGTAGGGCAGTGGACGAAGGACAACCGAATTGACAACGCTGAAGATTGCGCTGTTTGCTCCAATTCCCAACGATAAAGCAAACACTGCTACCGCGGTGAAGCTCCGGTCTTTTAACAGCTTTCGAACGCCGTATTTAATGTCTTTAAACAGAGAGTCCATGGGGAATTGAGTCATTGAGACATTGAAT
>Ga0126384_10000172_pt1 | contig 31716 bp, 29 predicted proteins | sample PanSoiMetPlot_36_FD_92543 | JGI IMG/M metagenome (GOLD analysis project Ga0126384, IMG submission 92543) | Tropical forest soil microbial communities from Panama - MetaG Plot_36 | ecosystem: Environmental > Terrestrial > Soil > Tropical forest > Bulk soil | place: Panama | collected 2016-02-17 | reverse complement strand
TAACCAGCGGACTATAGATAACGGCGCCTGGATGGTCGCAAACCCTGCCAGCTGTGTGGACCTTTGTCCGCTACGGTCGAAGCGGTCGAAGCAAGCGCAGCACAAGCGTCGCTGGCCACGCGCACGGCAGGGGTTGACCGATATATAGCTCTACAGTTATATGTAGATCAATAGCTAGCCAGTTATTGATCGCGCCATGCCGACCGCTCATGATGTGCTGTTTCGAACCCTCGCCGATCCGACGCGGCGGGCAATCTTCGAGCGATTGTGCCGCGACGGCGAGCAGACCGTGAGCGCGCTCACCGCTTGGGCCCGGGTCTCGCAACCGGCCGTCTCAAAGCATCTGGGTGTGTTGAAGCACGCCGGGTTGGTGCGAGACCGCCACCAAGGGCGCCAGACCCACTATAGCGCCCAGCTCGGCGCTTTGGCCCCACTGATCGACTGGACTAGCCAAATGGCCGGCTTCTGGCAAAGCCGGTTTGACCACCTCGAAGATCTCCTCAAAAGGATGGACCAATGAGTACCCCGGCACTCCAACCGCGCAGCGTTGTGATCGAGCGCGACATTCCCTTTCCGGCCGCCAAGATCTGGCGCGCGCTCACCGAACCACATCTGATTGAGGCGTGGCTGATGCAGACCGATTTCAAACCGCTGGTGGACCACCGTTTCAGGTTTCGCGCGGACTGGGGGGCCGTTGACTGTCAGGTCCTCGCCGTCGAGCCGAACCAGACGCTGTCTTATTCATGGGCGGCTTATGGTCTCGAAAGTACCGTTACTTGGACGCTCACCCCGACCAGTACCGGCACGCACTTGCGCATGGAGCAGTCGGGCTTCCGAGCCGATCAGCAGCAGGCCTACCAGGGCGCCAAGCACGGCTGGCAACAGTTCCTGGCAAAGCTGGATCAGGTTTTGGCGCAAGCCGAGTGAGCTTAGCCGGCAGTCCTCAAAGCGCGCCAAATTGTACCGCGCCGATTGCCATGGCGACGGCAGCCTGCGTCGGATCGATGACCGCAATACCGAGCGCGGCCTCGAGCGGCGCTCGGTGTCGCGCCATGCCGGCGCATCCCATGATCACCACATCGGCGCCGTCCCGGTCGCGTAGCTCGCTGCCGACGGCGATCATGCGCTGCAACGCCGCCGCTCCGGCCGTGTCGGCCACGCTCATGTCGAGCGGCCGCTCGCTGGCGAGCCGGTCGCTCAGCCCCATCTGGCGCAGGTAGCGCAGGTGCCGCCGGATCGAGCGCTGGGCGATGGCAAGCACGCCGAAGCGTTCGCCACGCGCCAGCGCCGTGAGCACGCCGGCCTCGTTGATGCCGAACACCGGCCGACGGGTAGCCTCGCGCGCGAGGTGGAGGCCCGGATCGGAATAGCAGGCGATGACAAAGGCATCGACGTCGTTGCGGCCGGCGATCAGCCGGCTGAGAGGCAGCGCCACGCTTTGCACGTGCTCTTCGGTCTCAATGCCGTAGGGACCCTCCGTGAGGGTCTCGCACACGATCTCCGGCCCATCCTGAAACGCCACCGGCGCCAGCGCCTGGCGAAGCCCTTGCGTTACGACCTCGTTGCAATTGGGGTTGACCACCAAGATGCGCCGGCGATCGTGCGCGCTCATGTGCCTTACCCTTCCTCACGCCTGGCCACCAGCGCTGGCTGGCGCAGAAATTTTGTGGCGAGCCGGCGGTCGTCGGTCAACCTTGCTTTGGGCGATGGCCTGGAGCAGGATCGAGCCTTCAGCCGCAGCCTCGATCGGCGAGCAAGATGTTCGCCTCGGGCAATCCTGCTCTAGCTGGAACGGGGCGTCCAGCGCAAAGCCGCGGCGGGGGAATTTGGGCTGGAGGTGACACATGCCACAGGCTGCTGCCTTCGATTGCGTGCTGCGCGCGGGCCGGGTCGCAACCGCGGTCGACGACTTTGAGGCCGACGTCGGCATTTCCGCCGGCAGCATCGCCGCCATCGGCCGCAACCTGGGTCCAGGCACGCTCGAGATCGATGCCCACAACAAGCTGGTGCTTCCGGGCGGCATTGACGCCCACGCTCACATCGAGCAGCTGTCGGCGGCCGGTATCGTCAATTCCGATACCTTCGAGAGCGCTACCCGGTCGGCGGCCTTGGGGGGCACCACCACCGCTATTTGCTTCGCCGCCCAGCACGTCGGCATGGACCTGACCAAGGTTGTTGCCGACTACACGGCGCTGGCCCGCAAGGGCGCCATGATCGACTATGCCTTTCACCTGATCATCGCCGACCCGACCGAGATCACCGTGCATGAGCACATTCCGGCGCTGATCGCCCAGGGGCATGCCAGCTTGAAGGTGTTCATGACCTATGATCGCCTGAGGGTTGGCGACGAGAAGCTGCTCGACATTCTGCTCGCCGCCCGAACCTCGGGCGCGCTGGTGTGCGTGCACGCCGAGAACCACGGCATGATCTCCTGGATGGGGCAACGACTTATCGAAAAGGGCTACACCGCCCCCAAGTACCACACCGTCAGCCATCCGCGCGGGTGCGAGGCGGAGGCCTTCAATCGCCTCATCACCTTCGCCGAGTTCATCGACCAGCCAGTCATGATCTTTCACGTCTCGACCGCCGAGGGCGTCGACGTGGTCCGCCGGGCGCGCGGTCGTGGTCTCAAGGTGTTCGCCGAAACCTGTCCGCAGTACCTGTTCCTGACGGCGCAGGACCTCGACAAGCCCGGTCTTGAGGGCGCCAAGTGGATGTGTTCGCCACCGCCACGCAGCGCGGCGGATCAGGAGGCGATTTGGCTGGCGCTGGCGCTGGGCGACCTGCAGCTCGTTTCCTCCGACCATGCGCCCTATGCCTTCGACGCCACCGGCAAGCTCAGTGCCGGACCATCGCCAACCTTCAAGCAGATCGCCAACGGCTTGCCGGGCATCGGGCTTCGCCTGCCACTGCTGTTCGACGCCATGGTGTCGAACGGCCGCCTGGGGCTTCACAAGTTCGTGGAGCTGACCGCCACGGCGCCGGCCAAGATCTATAACCTATGGCCGCGCAAGGGCTCGCTTGCCATCGGCGCCGATGCCGACATCGTCGTCTGGGATCCGCAGCGAACCGTGCGGCTGACCGACCGCGTCACCCAGGACGGTGCCGGCTATACGCCCTATGTCGGGCGTACGCTGACGGGCTGGCCGGAGACGGTACTGCGACGCGGTGAGGTGATCGTGCGCGCGGGCACGCTCGAGGCCAAGCCCGGCTCCGGTCAGTTCCTGCCGCGCGCGGCAGGCGAGGTGGCGCGGCCGCTCGGGCGGTTGGCGCCCGACATGGACCCGGCCCGCAACTTCGGCGCCAAACTTTATCGCTGACGGCTGTGCGGCGATCGGTTGACAGCCCGATGGCATCGAGACGTCAATTGGTGAGCGGCGATCGTGCCTGACATTGAACGTAGGAGGATAGCGTGACGGCGCCTGAAAAACCGCTGGGAAAAGCCATCGTGCTCGGGCCCAATGATGGCAAGAGCTATTGGCAGCCGGTGCCGGCAAACGGTTTCGCACGCAACCTGTTCAACGACCTCACGACGGGAAGCGTGCACCCTTACTCGCTGAGCGTGCAAACGATCGCCCCTGGCTGCTTCATCCGCGAGCATACCCACGATCGCAACGACGAAGCGGCCTATGTCGTCGCTGGCAAGGGGTTTTTCCAGATCGACGGCGAGGATCATGCCGTGGAAGCCGGTTCGGCGGTGTTTGTCGGCTATAACCGGCGCCACAAGTGGATCAATCCCGGACCCGAGCCGCTCACCTTTCTCGCCTTGTTCATGCCCGGCGGCCTCGATGCCTTTTTCGCCGAGATCGGGCGTGAACGGACGCTGGGCGAGCCCGCTCCCGAGCCGTTCGCGCGGCCGGCCAACATCGCCGAGATCGAAGCCCGCAGCGTGTTCGGATGGACCGATCTCAGTGCCGCCGGGCGCCGGGAAAGCTGACGCGATGCTCGACCTGCTCAGCGGCATTCGCGTCGTCAGTTTCAACCATTTTCTACTCGGCCCGATGGCGATGCAGACGCTTGCCGACCTCGGCGCCGACGTGATCGCCGTCGAGAGCATCGACGGCGCCTGGCAGCGGCACTGGGCCGGGGGCGATGTTTGGCACGACGGTCACAGCGTGCTGCACCTATGTGCCAATCGCAACAAGCGCAACGTCGCCATTGACCTCAAGTCGGCCGAGGGCAAGCAGCTGGCGCTGCGGCTGATCGATACCGCGGACGTGGTGGCGGAAAACTTCCGCCCCGGCGTCATGGATAAGCTGGGCTTCGGTTACGAGATGCTGCGGCGGCGCAAGCCCGGGCTGATTTACGCCTCGGCGTCGGGTTACGGGCCCGATGGACCCTATGTCGATAAGCCTGGCCAGGACCTGTTGGCACAAGCCCTGTTCGGCGTCATGGCCATCACCGGCCAGGCCAGCACCGGGCCGCGGCCGGTCGGAGTGTCGCTCGTCGATCACCACGGTGCCGCCTTGTTCGCCATGGGCGTGCTCGCCGCCCTGGTGCGGCGGCAGCGTACCGGCGAGGGCTGCCGGGTCGAAGCCAGTCTGATGCAGGCGGCGCTCGATCTGCAGGCCGAGTCGCTGGTGAGCTGGCTCAATTCGCCGCACAAGCCGAGCGTCAATGCCTTCAAGCACGTGGCCGGCTGGTACTACGCGGCGCCGTACGGTGTCTATCCCACCAAGGACGGTTACTTGGCGCTATCGCTGTCCCCGCTCAAGGATATCGCCGTCGCCATCGTCGAGCCGCGCCTCGCCGACTATGACAAGGCGGATACCTGGACCAAGCAGGACGAGATCGGTGAGCTGATTGAGGCGAGGCTGAAGACGGCGACCAACCAAGAGTGGATGGCGCGCATGGAGCCGCTCAAGATTTGGCACGCGCCGGTTCAAGACTATGCCGAGATCTGCCGGGATCCGCAGGTGCGGCACATGAAGTCGCTGCTTACCGTGCCCGGCAGCGGCGCCACCGCAGCACCGATCACCGTCGTCAACCATCCTGTGCTCTACGACGGTGCCACTGCCGAGGTACGACGGCCGCCGCAGCCACTCGGCGCACAGACGCACGAGGTGCTGGCCGAACTCGGCTGCAGCGACAGCGAAATCGAGGCCCTGGCCGAGGCGAACGTCATCGCCATCGGCCCGTCGTCACCGGGCGCACGCTAACGGAGCGAGACCTGCCATGACCGAGGACTTCTACGTCAAGCCTGGTGACAGCGTGACCTTCGCCAAGACCGTGGGCGAGACCGACATCTATCTGTTCGCCGGTATTACCGGAGACTTTGCCGTCAATCACGTCAATGAGCAGTACATGGCGCGCTCAAAATACGGCAAGCGCATCGCCCACGGCGTGCTGCTGTTGGGCTTCGCCTCCACCTGCTCGTCGATGATGATCGAAAAGTGCAACGGTACCGCCGGCGATGAAACCGCCGTCTCGCTGGGCTACGACAAGGTGCGGTTCCTGGGCGCCGTCTACATCGGCGACACCGTCACCCTGACTTACACCATCATCGAGGTCGATCCGATCAAGCGCCGCTCGCGCAGCGAGATCAAGGTGGTGAACCAGAGCGGTGAGCTCGTCGCCGTGGCGCAGCACATTCTGGCGTGGGTCAAGGACAAGGCTTGACCGGGCGCGCCAGGTATTGCCGAGCGGCGTGCCACCCCGGAGGTTCAAGCGGCGTCGGCGCCGGCCGGCAAAGGCGGGCGCCGATGGTCTCCAGCGGTTCGGTCGGCTCTCGGCGCGCGCCGCGCGTTGGCCTCCGGTTAGGGCTCAGCTCGACGGCCGTGCGGCATGCGCACGCTGCGCGCCCCGGCGGTTCTGCGTATTTTTTCGCGCGGCAGTGCGGACTTCTCCGCATTCAGCGCGCGGCTGGGCTGCCCTAGGGTCCAGCACGCCACACACATTCGCAACGGGCCACCCCCTGAGATTGACGCACGACGAAAGACACAACGCATGAGCATGGCTTTGAAGGTTGCCATCATCTCGGTGCCGCTCGTGGCAACGCTCGGGCTGCCGTCGGCGCTGTTGGCGCAAACCGCCGTCCGGGACCGCGTGCTGGCGGCAGTCGACGCCATTGAAGCCACCTGTTCCGCCGACATTGGCAGATTTTGCAGCAACGTCAGCCGCGGCGAGGGTCGGCTGCTGCTCTGCATGCAGGCGTTCGATGATCAGCTGAGCCGGCGCTGCCAGTTCGCCTTGTACCGCGCCTCGCGCAATCTGGAGCGATCGCTCGACCGGGTGGAGCGCATCGCCGACGCCTGCTGGAGCGATATCGAGGCCAACTGCACCAACGCCGACCGCATCGGCCAATGCCTGGCCGAGAAGGTCGAAAAGCTGTCACCTGGGTGCCAGACCGTGGTCGGTGCCGTCGGCCGCACGCTCAGTAATCTGGTGTCGCTGCGGGGATGGCCGGTTATGAGTTCCGACAACGAGGACGTCGGTCGCGTGGTCGAGGTGGTCAGGGATGCCGACGGCAAGATGGCCGCGCTTCAGATCGACATCGGAAGCTTACTCGGCATCGGCGGCCGCACCATGACCATTGATGCCAGCGCATTCGAGCAATTGGCCGACAAGATCAGACTAAAGATCAGCGCCGAGGCCCTGCGCTCGGCATCGACGCACAAACCCTGAGCGGCACCAACCGCGGGTTGCCGATGTCAGCCGCAAGGTACGGCACGGCGCTCCTGCGCTGCCGCGTCGATCAGGCGGTGCGCAGGTTCGCCGGCGTCGCGGCCCGATGTCCCGCAAGCGCCAGCGTGATGAAGGACCAGCCGGAAAAGATCATCTTGATGCCGATGATGAGGCCCAAGGTCCAGGTCGCCGAACCCGGCAGCTGCAGGGCAATCAGCAGGCCCGCGGCGATGGCGACAAGGCCGCTCAACAGCACCCAGCCCCAGCCGTCGTGCGGGCGAATGCGCAAGGCCATCGCCAGCTCCAGCAGGCCGTCGGCGATCAGCAAGGCGGCAACCAGGATCGTGAGCGTGATAATGCCGGTGAGGGGGAGCAACGCCAGATAGCCGCCGACGACCAGATGCAATAGCCCGATCAGCAGGTTCCAGAAAAAACCGCTCCAGTCACCGGCGGAAAAGGCGTGAATAATGATGGCGGCGCCCGAGAACACGAAGATCCATCCGAGCGCGATCTTGGCGGCGATGGTTGACAGGAACGGGAAGGCGATGGCGGCCATCCCCACCAGCACCAGCACAATGCCAAGCACAAGATAGCCGATCCAATGCGCGGCGATCTGTGCCTCGGCCCTGGCCAGGGCTCCCCGCATCTGTTGGCGGGTATCGTCAAGACCCGCCTCGGCCGCTGCTTGTGACATTCTTTCCGCCATTGGCTTCTCCTTATCTCTCTGATCCGGCATCGCATCTGATCCGGACCCGCGCGTTGCTCAATGCCGGCCCGCCCAAGACGCGAGTCGGCCCGCACTCTCTACGCTTGAGCTTTCGAGTGCTGGCGCTCGCCGACAAACATTGCCAACCACAGGCTAGGGCCTGGCGCGGGGCGCCGGAAATCGGGAGGAACCCTGAAACTGGCCGATGCTCAACGGCAGCCGGCACCGGCGGCTCGGGCAGTGAGCCGCCGCGCGGCGCCGGCGCGGTTTAGTTTAGCGCTTGCCCGCCTGGTATCGGTCGATCGCCGCCTGAACCGCTTCCCGGCTCTGCAGCCCGGCGGTGGCAAACTTCTCCTTGGCGTCGGCGTAGCTCCACTCGCGCAGCGCGTTGGCGTTGCGCTGGAAGTGCGGGTGCACGAAGCGCGCCATCATTTCGTAGCTCTTTTGGGTTGCCGGCCAATCCGCCCAGTTGTGCGCCAGCAGCAGCACCCCGCCCATACCGCCGTTCGACCCCTTCCACAGGCGCTCGAAGTGACGGATGCAATCTTCAGGCGTGCCAATGGTGGCGAGCCCCGACTCGACCAGATAGTCGGCCGGATCGCCCGTCACATCGGGCGGGATGATCGGAAAGGTCGCCACCTCGGTGAAGTAGCGCCTGAAGGCGTCGAGCCCGAATGTCACGTCCTGGCGTGCCTGCTCGCGTGTCTCGGCCACGTGCGCGAAGGTAACAATTCGCCATTTGCGCCGATCCGGGACCTTGCCGTGGGCGCGCGCGCTCTCCTCGTAGACGCCCCAGTTGCTGGCGTGTGCCTTGAGCGCGTCGTCCGACGTGCCGCCGATCGAGAGCATGCCGATGCCGTGCTTGCCGGCGGCCAGCGCGCCGGTTGGCGAGCGCGATGAGGCCACTGCCATTTCCATCATCGGCTGCGAGTAGGCCTTAAGCTGCAGCCGCGCCTCGACCAGGTCGAACCAATCGGTCTTCTTGGTGACCGTACCGCCCTGCAGCAATGTCACGATGACGTCGAGCGACTCATCGAGCTTGCGCCGCTGGTCCTCGGGTTTGAGTCCCATCTTGACCGCGTCGTAGACCAGCGAACCGGGTCCGACCCCGAACATCGCCCGCCCGCGCGTCATGTAGTCGAGCTGCAACATGCGGCCGGCGACGGTGAACGGATTGTGATAGGGGAGCGAAACGACACCGGTGCCGAGCCGGATGTGGCGCGTGCGCTCGGCGGCGGCGGCAATGAACATTTCCGGGCAGGCGATGATCTCAAAGCCGCCCGAGTGGTGCTCGCCGATCCAGGCTTCCGAGTAGTTGAGCCGGTCGAGAAGCTGCAGCAGCTCCATGTCGCGCTCAAGGCAGAGCAGCGGGTTCTCGTGCACGGGATGGAACGGGGCCAGGAATATGCCGGTCTTGAGGTATCGGTCGTCCATGCGAATTTGCCCCTTCCTCTGAGCGTCTTGTGGCGCCGATGGTAGCGATACGCCACCGATTAACAAGCCTGCCCGGTGCCGGCGCCGCCTGCCGCCGGCGGCGCCTCGCGCGGGCCCTTCAAGGGGGCAAGCGCGCCTGCCGGCCGCATGGGCCGAGGTTCGGGCTCACTCTCGCAGCTCTCCAACCAAGCTTCGGGCCTAAAACGTTTCGGGCGACGCTGGCGGCCCGGCGGGCAACCGGCGCTGGCGTGCGCGCGAGCGATGGGGCGTTGCCGCTAGAGGGAGCGTCCGGGACAAACGGGCCGCGGCCAGCGCGCCATCCCCGATCGATGCCGCTGCAGGGACTTGGGACACCCGGGCAGGAGCGGAAGGCGCCGCCGGCGCCGCTTGATCCTGTGGCTCTGCGACAAGCGGCATGATCGCCGGCGGTGGCGCCGTTATGACGGGCACGGTGCAACTGCGCGGGATGCGTCGCATCCGAGCAGCAGCCCCATAACTTTGCCGTGATCGGATCGGTGCGTCATCTGCGGTAGCGAGTTCCGGTGTATAAAACGCCCGCGGGGACATCCGTCGAAGCCGCCCCGACCACACGCGGGGCAATCCGAGGAGGACAGCATGTTTGAAGTCTCGCGGCGCGATCTCGTGCTCGCCGGCGTCGGCGCCAGCTTGGCGTTCGGACTGAAGGGGCCGGTGTCATTCATCGGCGCTGCGCACGCCCAGCGCGCCGCCGACAGCCTGAAGTACAAGGTCGGCGACATTGAAGTCTTCAGCCTGCACGATGGCGGCGCCGAGCGTGGCATCGAGGGCTATGTTAAGAATGCACCCCTCGAGGAGGTCAAAAAAGCCCTGGTTGCGGCCGGCACCGGCCCGGACAAATTCACCAACACGTTCACGCCCACGGCCATACGCAGCGGCGGTAAGGTCGTGCTGTTCGACACCGGTTTCGGCGGCAATGGCGCCCCGACGGTCGGCAAGCTTGCCGATAACATGAAGGCGGCTGGTCTCGATCCGGCCAAGGTCGACATCGTGGTCATCTCGCATTTCCATGCCGACCACATCTCGGGCCTGTGGGCCAAGGAGACGAGTGAGCAGATCTATCCCAACGCATCGATCGTGATGCCCGAGGTCGAATACAAGTTCTGGACCGATCCGGCCCTGGTCGAGAAGCTGCCGGAAGCTGCGCGTCCAGTGGTGCGCCGCCTACAGTCAACCTTCCCCAACTGGAAGAACGTCAGCCAGTACAACGATGGGGCCGAGCTGGCGCCGGGCGTGCGCGCCATCGCCACCCCGGGCCATACCCCCGGACACATGTCGTTCCTGGTCGCTTCCGGTGGCCAGCAGCTCTTCATCCAAAGCGATGTTACCGGTCTGCACCACCTGTTCGTCCGCAATCCCGGCTGGTACTCGATGTTCGATATGGACGGGCCCAAGGCCGAGGCCACGCGCCGCGCCTTCTTCGATCGAGTCATTGCCGATAAGGGGACCATCGCCGGTTATCACTTCGGCTTCCCGAACGTCGGCACCATTGCCAAGGACGGCAGCGGCTACGTGTTCGAGCCGGTCAAGGCCTGAGTCTGGTCTGAGCCCGGCCTGAGAGGGCCATTGCGACGGCGCCGTGCCGAGCACGGCGCCGTTTGCGCATCTTTACCCTTGGCCGATCGCCGTTACCCGGCACGCCAGCCCGCGGATATCGCTCGAGCCGGAGATGGGATCCCAGCGCCCATCATAGTCGAGCGCAGCGTTGATGTTGATGTCGAGGGCGCCGCGTTCGGGCCCGGGCGCCGACGGCAGCCACCAGCCCATGCCGGTGTTGACCACATTCAGTGGCGTCGCATCCGAGAGCTTCAGGCGCAACCGGCATGCCCCCGTGCCCTGCGCCACTTCGAGAGTGACCCAGGCGCCGTCCTCAAGTCCAAGGTCCAGCGCCGTTTCGGGATGCATGGTGAGCCGCGGCTCCGGCGACACCTTGAGTGCCCACGGCTGATCGCGGAACCGCGAGTGGTGGTAACTCTTCTCCCGATCGCCGGTGACCAGCACCAGGGGAAATGCCCGGGCGGTCGCCTCCGGCAAGCCCATCCGGCTCGGCGCAACGTAGTTCGGCAGCGGATCGAGGCCCAGGTCCGCAAGCACCGGCGAGTACAACTCGACCTTGCCGGTGAGCGTCGCGAACGGCCGTTGCTCCGGCGTGATTGGGGCGGCGCTCAGCTGCTGGTAGCCGGTACGTTGCAGTTCCTCGATGCTGATCCCCGAGTGGCCGAGCAGATATTGATTGAACTCGCGTTGCGAACGCCACGGCAGCAGATGACGTGTGATCGCCTGCCGGGCGGCGAGCTTCTCCAGCAATGGCAGCGCAATGTCGATCTCTGACCGCGCCTCGCCCTGCGGCGGCACCAGCGCGCGTGTGAACATCACCGTCGGGCCCGACGGCATGAACGAGACCTCTTCCTCCTCGAGCGTCGTCGTCTTCGGTAGCACGATGTCGGCGTGTTCCGCCGTCGGCGTCATGCTATGCGCCGCGACCGCCACGAAATCGAGCGAGCGCAGCGCCTCGATGGTGCGGCGCGTGTTGGGATAGGTAACGAGAATGTTGACGCCGCTGGCATAGAGCGCGCGCACGGGGTAGGGCTTGCCGGTCAGCATCGCCTCGATCACCGAGGGATTGTGGCACGCCGTTTGCCAGCCCTTCGGACCTGCCCACAGCGGGAACCGGTCCGCGCCGATCGCGCCCTTGCCGCTCGCCGGCTCGAGACAAAACTGCGGCATGTGCAGCAGATCGCCATAGCTGCGCAAGCCCGGTGGGGTGCGCAGCCGCAGGTTGCCGCCGGGGCGGTCGACATTGCCGCTGATCGCCACCAGGCAGTGATAGGCGCGAAAGGTCTGCACGCCGGCGCTGAACGCATCGATGCCGTGCCCGCTTACAAAGGTCGAGGGACCGTCCGCGTACATGCGCGCCGCCGCCACGATGTCTTCGGCCGCGACCCCGGTGCAGCGCTCCGCCACTGGCGGGGGGAACTCTGCGGCGCGCGCTGCCAGCGCGTCGAAGCCATGGCACCAGCGCGCCACGAACTCCCGATCATAGCGGCCTTCGCTGATCATGACGTGGGTCATGGCCAACGCCAGCGCCGCGTCGGTGCCGATGGCAGGCGCAAGCCACAGGTCGGCCATCTGCGCTGCCTGGGTGCGCTTGGGATCGATGACAATTATGCGCGCGCCGCGTTTCTTCGCCGCCTTCAGCGCCGCCCATTCCACGGGATCGGCAATGCTGGGGTTGCGGCCGACCACCAGCGCGCAACGCGTATTGTTGATGTCCTCCCCGCGCGTGATGTTGAGGCCCATCACCCGGGCGCTGACGGCACGGCAGCCGCCGCATAGGTCCTGGTTGATCATCCAGTTGGGCGAACCGATCGAGCGCAAGGTCAGCGCCAGAATCAGGCTGCGGCTGAAATAGGCGCCACTGGTTGCGCCGACGATCGCCTCGGGCCCGAATTGTGACCGCACCGCCGCTAGCCGCTGGGCCATCTCTTCAAGCGCTTCCTCCCAGGAAATGCGCGCCCACGCACCCTCACCCCGTGCGCCGGTGCGGCGCATGGGATGGAGCAACCGATGCTGGCCGTAGGTGATGCCCGGTGCGCCGCGCATGCCTTTGATGCAGAAGGCGCCCTTCGAGTAGGGATGCTGCGGGTTGGGGGCAAACGCGACCACGCGGCCGGCGCTGACGGTCGCGAGTGCCCCGCAGCAGGTCGAGCACTCCCAGCAGGTGGTGGGATAGGTGCCGTCTTGGGGTGGAACTGACGTGCTCATGTCGCCGCTCCCCGTCCCGTCAGTGGCTCGAAGCCCCAGGAGAACAGCGGCCGTCCGCCGTCCTTGGTGATGTGCACGACCTCCTCGAGCCAGATGCGTTCGTGCGCGCCGCCGGGATAGAGCAGGTGCACCGGTGCCACCATATTCTCCTCCAAGGTCCAGTCGCCGTTGGGCGTCCCATCGGCCAATACCTGCTCGATGTCCATGTGCGACAGCCCGAGTCCGTGGAAGAAAATCACGGCCGATGCCGGGTCCGGCGCACCGGCGCGGCGGTAGACGTCACGGGCGCGCGCCTGCAGCTCACTGATCCTGGCGCCCGGCCGCATGGCGGCGAGCAGGGCCTCGCAGACCTGCGCCGTCGCTCCGGCAAATTGCTTCGCGCCAGCCTCGGGTTCCCCATCCACCACCCACGTCTTGCCGCCGTCCCAGCAGTAAAGGTCGAGCGTGCCGTGGCAGTCGAACATCACGTGCGTGCCGGGCTCAATGGTGTCGTCTTCGAGGCCGGTGGCTAACATCAAAGTGGTATCGGCGCCGCGCGGGTGACCCCACACCATGCCGCCGGGATCACGCACGAAGCCGCCGAGATCGACGACCGCGCCGGCATAGGCGCGGTTGAGGTCGCGCCAGGTCGCACCCTTGTCCCATGCCGCAACCGTGCGTCGGATGGCGGCCTCGTTGAGACGCGTTGAGCGCTCGAGCAGGGCGAGTTCGGTGTCGGTCTTGACGGCGCGCGCGAACATCAGGGCATCATAGCCGTCGGCTACCTCGATGCCTTCGATCCCGAGCCGGAAGCCCACGCCCATGTCGTCGAAGGCGACCCGGCCGCCATGCAATTGCAAATCCGTGAGCGCAGCGCGCATGGCGCCAGTCATGTCAAAGCTGTAATGCTGGCGCGCCTGCCCAACCCACGCCGTGGTGATGTGCTGCGGTGGGATGAAGCGGTCGATGTCCGCCCTGCTGGGCGCCAGGTCGAGCGGCATCATGACGGCGCGGAACGGTCGGATGTCGGCAATCCACGTCGGCTGTGTCAGGAACGTCGCCAGGTAATAGTCGGCGATCACCAGGATCGGGTGCTCCGGCGCGTGCCGCGATAAAATCACCGCGTAGGGCCTGGGCTCGTCGGCCTTGTGCGCGACCCCGTTGAAACCGGACAGGTAAAACACGTTATAGGGCAGGGTCGCGACGATACCGTCGAGGCCACGCCGCTCGAGGGCAAACAGCAAGCGGTCGAGATTGCAAAAGCGCTTGGGTAGTGCCACGCGCGCGAAGGCGCCACGTCCATTGCCGGCGTTGGGTGCCATCTCCGTCCCCTGGTATTGCGCTGTCGCAGATACTAGCCGGTCGCTTGCCGAGCGGCCACCGATGTTGGCTGCCCGCTTGCGCCTGGCGCCGCCGTGGACCACGATCAGCGCCAGCCCCCGAGGGGCGCCGCGGCATCAAGAGGGAGAGGAGCCATGCGTCTTGCCAACAAAGTTGCCATCGTCACCGGTGCCGCATCGGGCATGGGTGCTGCCACCGCGCGGCTGTTTGCGCGTGAGGGAGCAAGCGTGGTGCTCACCGATCTCTTGGAAGCGGAGGCTGACGAGGTCGTCCGAGCGATTACCTCGGCCGGGGGCGCGGCGCGCTTCCACCGTCACGACGTCGCAAGCGAACAGGACTGGGAGGCCGCCGTCGCCGCCACGCTCCAGGCGCATGGCCGGATCGATATTCTCATCAACAATGCCGGTGTCAGCGGCAGTGATCCCGACCGCCTCAGCATCAGCACCTGGGATCGGCAAATGAGCATCAATGCCAAGGGCGTGTTCCTTGGCATGCGTGCGGTGATCCCCATCATGCAGACGGCCAAAGCCGGCGCCATCGTCAACATCTCCTCGATCTCGGGGATCACCGGCCAAACGTTCGTGCACATGGGCTACAACGCCGCCAAGGGCGCCGTGCGCCTGATGACCAAGGCTGCTGCGGTGCAGTTTGCCAGGGACGGCATCCGGGTCAATTCGGTGCATCCGGGGCTGATGCCACCCATGCGCACCTCGATGTTGTCCGCCGATCCGAAGATTCGTGCCGGCATGCTGAAGACGGTGCCGATGGGACGCGACGGCCGGGTGGAGGAGGTGGCCCACGCCAACCTGTTCCTGGCTTCCGAGGAGGCCTCCTACATTACCGGCGTCGAGCTGCCGGTCGATGGCGGCTATTTGGCGATGTAAGGCCGCCCGCGCTAGCAAAGGACTCACTTAGGCTAATGCAGCGGCTCCCAGGTGAGCGCCAGCCATACCAAACCACATGGAAAGGATCGCGACGGCCGTGCATAGACCGTTGATTAGGTCGCTGGCGTCTTTGCCGTGGTTTCCATCGGGCATCTGGGTTTACCGCTCCAGCCCCTGATCGAGCCAGGTTGTAGGGCGATGCGATTAGGAAGTCTACGGACGTTGGCCGGGCGGCAATGCGACCAATGTCGGCGGCACAGTCTCCAGAAAACGGCGCGCCGCCGCTCCCAAGCGTGCCCGCGGGTCGCTGCCTTGCGGGGCACGCTCTGCCTTGCTCGAGCATCGGGCGGGTAGGTTTCGGGCTGCGACAGCTTAGCAGTACGGGGGCTGCGCCGGCGAGGTGAGTGTGCGGTCGGCCTTGCGCATTATTCCATGAACGGAAGCGCTGCCAATCCGCAGACACAAAGGATGCCGATGATGGTCCAAACCACGTTGGGCCACGGTGCATCATTACCGTAATGGGTGGGCATGGCCCGCGCTCCCGCCTGCTGACATCGGTTATAGACCGTGAGCTGCAACGGCGTCCATGCGGGATTGACCCGAGGTGCGCTTCCGGGGACCACTGGGTTGCCTGTCAGGCGGAATGTCGTGTGCAACGCCGCGCTGGGGTGAGCAGCCCGTAGCGAGCGTAGCAAATGTCAGCAGCGTTGTAGAAAATGCCAGCAGCGTTGATGTGATCGCCGGCAAGTCCGAGCCTCACCGGCAAACCGATCCCGCACCAAGGCACGCTTGGCACGCGAACGGGGCCTAGGCCGAAGGGGGGAGGGGACGGGCCTAGGCCCCAGGGGGAAGCAATCCCGCGTAGGGGATTAGCCGATAAACTCGGGTAAGCCCCCGCGCGTTCCATCGGGATTGCCCCCATTTTTGTCTCGGGCGGAACACGCCCGAAACCCACACCTGCCGTGGGCGGCTAGCGGCCAAAGCCGCCGACGCGGGCGACGGCAATGCACCCGCAGTTGCCCAAGCCTGCGCCCGGCGCGCGACCGGCACCGCGTGCGCGGCGGGGCGAAAGCCTGGCCGGTCGACGGAACGAAGCGATCACGGCTGCGGTTTATGGGTCAGGAGCGACCCTTGTATGCTGCCCGGACCTTGGCGTCCGGCGCCCCGAGCGTCGGGTCGCAGTTGCGGGATCCCACGACGGGGATTTGCCATGTTCAACAAAGGCGAAATGCTGCGCGAAGCCAATCGGCACGTCGTTGAGAGCCGGCAGCGGGTGGCGGTCGAGGAGGCTCGTGCGGCCGAGTTGGTGCGCACGGGGCATGAGGACGAGGCCATCACGCTGCTTGAGGAGTGCCGAGACACCTTGCGGCTGATGGAGCGTCACCGCGAGGTCATCCTGGCAAGGTCAAGACAGGCGTAACCGGCGCCGCGTCTGCCGCGCTGGTGGACCCATAAGGCGAAACTGCCTTGATCGGTCCCAACGGCCGCTCGACAGCCGGAGCGGAGTGATGGGGCGGTCCCGTCGGACGCCAAGATCCGGCTCACGAACCGGAGTCGAGGTCCCACCCTCTGCTTGGGGGCCGATTGCGCCGCCCAAGCCCAACTGCAAACTGCCTTGCAGGCACCCGGATGATCGTCGCGAGGCAAACGACATGGCTCGGCGGTTTGTCCCCGCTGCGGGAACTCGCCAACAGGTTCGCACGCGCGAAAGCTCTGCGCGGGGCCGCCGCCGTCAACCGTGAACGTCAGCCGGGGCCAGATGCGTCGGCTCCCGGCGGAGAGGGGCGTGGGTGGCATGGTTTCGTCAGGCTGGCCACCCTGGCGTGGCGGTCACCACGCCGGCCATTTCCACTCGGTCAGCCACGGCTTGCTATGCGCCACCGAGCGGCGGCTCGCCACCGTATAGCGCGGTTCCTTGCTCGGCGGTGGGTAAGTGGCGATGGTCTGGGCCGTGGTTTTGGCCGTCAGATGCACGACCTTGAAATTCTTCTGCTTGAGCAGGGCCAAGATGGCCGGGACGGCGGCGGCCGTCGAGGGGTGAATGTCATGCAGAAGAATGATCCCCTTGCCATGTCGATCGAGGCCGGTGCTGACCCGGCGGACGACGGTCTGGACATTGCGCGTGCGCCAGTCGAAGGGGTCAATGTCGACGGCAAATTGCGCGATGTTTCGGCCCTGCAGATAGGCGGCACTGGCGTGTGAGTAGCTCAAGTAAGGATAGCGGAAGAAGGGTGCGACCGGATGTCCGACGCCGGCCTCGGCGACCGTGAACGCTGATTCGATCTGCACGACCATATTCGCGTCAGACAGCCGCTTCAGGTTGCGATGCGACCAGGTGTGGGTGCCGATGGTGTGGCCCTGCGCATCAATGGCGCGGACGATCTCCGGATGCGCCGCGGCCATTTCGCCGACGACGAAAAACGTTGCCTTGGTGCACTCGGCGGCCAAGGCCGCCAGAATGGCGTCGGTCGAGCCCGGCGCTGGACCGTCGTCGAAGGTCAGCACAACTTCGCCGGGCTGCAGGAAACCGGGATCGCCCTCCGGCGCACCAAACCAAGGTCCGCCGGTGGTATCGATTTCGATGGTGCGCGAGACGCCGAGGGCGTTGCTGCTGCAGGCTTCCTCGGCGTGTCCGGGACGAGTGAGGAGCACAATGGCAAGCGCACAGACACAAGCTCCCACGACTTTTCGCATGGTTCCCTCGAGCAGCCCGACCCCCGCGTGCACCCTTTCCCTCGCATGTCCGAGCGCACGGCACCACTGGCCGGGCCAAAGACGACTAACAAAAAGTTAGTGTGTGTCACGACAGCGTACGCGCCGCGCCAACTGCAAGGCGCGGGTCGAGCGGAGCACACGGGCCAAGCCCTGCGTCCGGCTGCTTTGCGGCCCCGATCACCCGCTGGTGGTGTCCCGGCTCGCCATCGCCGCCAGCCAGGTCGTTGACCGGCAAGCGTCCGGTGCCATTGGCGCCGACCTCGCTTGAGGCTGCCCGCGGCTCCTGATCTTATAGCTGGCCCACATGCGGCGCAGGTGGCCGAGGCTTAAAATCAATGCCGGCTTAACGGGCCGGACATGCAACCGACGGCAGGAACAGATGAAGATGTCGGCAAAAACCGTGTGGCTCGACTATGCCGCCGCCGGCCGCAAGCCGAAGTTGTTGGCCAATCTGTCGGCTGTGGCCAAGGCGGGCGACTATCTGTGGACCGCGTCCGATGAGATGCGCACCATTGAATGCCTGGCACCCGAGGGCGGCGGCTATTGCCTCCACGCTCAATATGCCCTCGACCAGCTGTTTCCCGGGCTGCCAGGCGCCGACGATCAATTGGAGGCCGATGTCGAAGCGCTCGAGGTCGCCAACGATCGGCTTTGGATCTGCGGTTCGCATTCCCTGACCCGGCGTTCCCAGTCCAAGACCAAATCCGACCGCGTCGATCCCAAGATCCGCAAGCGCCCCAGCCGAAGGCTGCTGGGTAGCGTCGGGTTGGCGCCTGGCGGTGATGCCCTCGCGCCACCCGGTACTGCGTTACCCTTCAAGGGCGCCGGTAGCGTGCGCACCGTGCTTGGCGCGCACGCGCACATTGCTCCCTTCATGCAGCTGCCGAGCAAGGAGAATGGGTTCGACATCGAGGGGCTGACGGTTTGGCGCGGCAAGATCTTTGTCGGCCTGCGCGGACCCGTGGTTGACAACATAGCCATCATCGCGGCGATCACCGTGACCAGCGCATTTGCCATCGGGGCGGTTGTCTTGCATTTCGTGGACCTTGGTGGTCTCGGCGTGCGCGACCTTGCCCGCTGGCAGGACACGATTTTGATCCTGGCCGGCCCCGTCAACAGCGCCGATGGGCCATTCCGGCTGCTGCAGTGGCAACCGCAGCGGTCCCAAAAAATACAAACGCCCGATTGCCTGATGCGATTCGCGTCGGGTGTTGACCACCCCGAAGGCATCTGTCCCTTGCAACGCGAGCGCGCGGAGGGAGTGATCGTGCTCTACGACACGGCCAATAAGGATCGGACCAACGGCACACGGTACCGCGCCGATTGGATCGAGTTGCCGCGCCGCAGGGCCGGTGCCGGGGCGCTCGCGGCGCCAGCTGGCCAGCGCGCTCGGGTCCGTTAGCGGCATGGGCCGTGCCACACCAGCGCTGCGCTCGCTGACGTCACCACAAACGTGCGCCGGGATGGTTGGCGAGATCAAGATCGCGACGGCAATTCCAGACCTATCTCGCCCAGCCAGATCGGGATGACTTCAGATCAGGTGCTCGGCTCAAAAATGGTGCGGTCGAATAGCCGTTGTTGGGCGACATCGCCACGATCGGCCGGGAGTTTCCTCAACCGGAGCTTAACCGTGGACGGCGTCCCCACAAACACCCACGGTTGGGCTCATAGCCTTGCCCGGCTATCGCCAAGTCTCGCGGCATGTCGCGCGCCGGCTAAGACAAGTGAGTTAGCGGACACTTCAGAAAATGAGACCCCTGTCCAGCGCAGCTTCGGTGGTCGCGGACCAAATCCCATTGGGCGCGATCTTGAAATGCATGCAAGCCGGCGCCGGCTTTGAAGGCTAGAGGTCCGTTGCCACCGTGATCTACCACGTCATCGGCCAGCTTGTGGCAAAAGCTGCCCCATGGGCCTCACACAGAACGGGACAAGATTCAACCGAGCCAGTATAGTGCCCGGCGAGCCTCAAGATGCATCCACGATGCCGGAGGTATCGGACATTCAGCTAAAAAATATAAATAAGACGTTCGTATAAAAGGGAGGATCAGCCTATGACACGTGTCGATCGGATCACCCGTCGCCAAGCGCTCAAAGTCACGGCAGGCGCAGTCAGCACGACCCTACCGCTGGTGCACGTTCAGACCGCCGCCGCCGCTGGCAAGCTGGCGATGGGCATCTGGGATCACTGGGTGCCGGCGGCCAATCCAGTGCTGAAGGGGTTGATCGACGAATGGGCAGCCAAGAACAAGGTTGAGGTAACGATCGATTTCATTCCGTCCACTGGCAACAAGATAATTCTCACGCAGGCCGCAGAGGCGCAGGCGCGCAGTGGCCACGACATCCTTGCCTTCGACCAGTGGAATGCCCAGCAGTACGGCAACAAGCTAACGCCCGTGAATGACGTCATGGACGGACTGATCAAGCAATACGGGCCGGTGAGCGCGGCGGTTGAATATCTTGGCGTGTCGGACGGAAAATGGTTGGCCGTTCCGGTCGCCTGGGGCTCGGCAACCCTGCCGCCGTGCGCACGCATCTCCATGATTAAGAATTTTACGGGCGAGGACGTCACCGAGTGGTATCCGGCTAAGGACGTGAAGACCAAAGGTGCGGCCGAGTGGACCTACGAAAAGCAGCTGACCATGGCCGAGCAGTGCCACAAGGCAGGCCATCAGTTCGCCTTTGGCTGCGGAGCCAACAGCACGGATGCGAACCAGACCTGGGGCGCGACGTTCGGCGCGTTCGGGGCGCATCTCGTGGATGGCAAGGGCAACATCACCGTCGATTCAGATCCGGTCCGCGAGGCACTCGATTACGTCAAGCGCTTCGTCCCCTTCTTGCCCGCCAACACCGCCTCCTACGATGACGCGTCCAACAACAAGGCCTTCGTTGCAGGCTCAGCGGCCCTCATCTGGAACCCGCCCAGCGCCTGGGCGGTGGCCAAGCGTGATGCACCGGCGATCGCCACCGATACCTGGCACTTTCCAAATCCCAGGGGCAAGATGGGTCGACTTGTACCTCATCGCCCGTACTTCTGGGGCATTTGGCAATGGGCGCAGAACAAGCCGGCGGCAAAAGACCTGATGGCGTATCTCAGCCAGCGCGACATCGTCACCAAGCTGAGCATTCCGGCGGCGGGGTATGACATCCCACCATTTATGTCGATGGCGGACCTGCCGGTCTGGGCCGAAGTTGAGCCGCCCAAAGGCACGATCTATAATTATCCAGTGCGTCCCCACCATGATGCCGAGTACTACATCGTCGGCTCGAGCGGACCGCCAGACATTGGGGTGCAGATCTGGGGCCGTTACATGATCCCGGGGATGGTGGCGCGGATGGTGTCCGGTTTCACGGAAAAGCAGGTGATCGATTGGGCGAAGGGGGAACTCGAGGGCCTCCGTCGCTAACGCGACGGCGGTCGCGTTGAGGCTTGCCCCTCTCGTCCGTGACAGAGGCCCCAACGAAAGGTTGGGGTGTCAAGGCCGCGAACCCCAAGGCCAGCGACAAACCGCAGAGCGTGTGCCACGCCCAAGCCACCTCTGTCGGTGACGTGGCTTGGGATAGCGCCGGACCTCAACCCCGCAAATTCGCGGACGAATTGGGGGACGCGATTTCGGTTATGTCCGCTCGATTTCGGTCGGTATCGCAGCGAGAGCTTGCGCTATGCCAGGTCACCCCGAGATTTTGCGCGCCGAGCACGAGACGTTGCGCAACCTAGCTTGGCACACGATAGTCTTCCATTTGGGATGAAAGGACAATTGCGTCTAGGCAAGCAGCATGGGAGGCGCTCATGGACGAACGCCGGGTACGGGCCAATGGAGTGGAATTCGCGTATCTGGAAGAGGGGCGTGGTCCGACCGTCTTTCTGGTTCATGGGTTCCCTGATAACGCCTGGTCCTGGAGCCACCAAATGCCGGCGCTTTCTGCCGCCGGATATCGGGTGATCGCACCATTTCTGCGTGGCTACCCACCCACAGAGATCCCGGCGGCTGGATACTATGACATGGCAACCCTGGTGCTTGACCTGAAGGCGTTGATCGTCGCCTTGAATGGCGGCGAGCCAGCGTTCCTCGTGGGACAGGACTGGGGTGCTGGGATCACCTACAATCTCATCGCTGCCTTCCCGGAGCTGATCCGGCGCGCAGTAGTGCTAGCCGTAGCCCATCCCGGTCAGACCCGGCGAACGCTCCTTGGCTCGCCGAAGCACATTCACCGCTCGTTCCACTGGTGGTTCTTCCAGCTTTCAGAACTCCCGGAGGCGGCCATCGCCGCAAATGACTTCGCGTTCGTCGACTACCTTTGGAACTATTGGTCACCGGGCCACGAGGACGTGGCGCACCTGGCCCAGATCAAACGAATGTTGGCGCTGCCAGGGGCGCTGTCGGCAGCCCTTGCTTACTACCGGGCAATGTTCGATCCAATGAAGGCCGATCCGACCCTGACGGCCCTGAGGCAAGCGTGCGACCGACCGATCGTGGTGCCGACCCTGGCGCTCTGTGGATCAAATGACCTTCGAGGTGAAATGCTGGAGGCGCAAAAGGCGTTCTTTGTGGGTCCGTACGCGGGGATATTGGTCGACGGCTGCGGCCATTTCCTGCATCGCGAACGTCCCGCTGAAGTGACGCGTCTGGTCACCGACTGGCTGCAACGTCGCAACTGAGGGATTGGCTGCGGCAACGCTCCATTGGAGGAGTTGCTGGAGAATGAGGCACGGACCGACAAGGTCACGGGGCCAAGGGGGCCAAATTCGACCAAGGGCGTTACGACCAGCGTTGGGGCTGATCGCCCACCACCATGAGGAACTTGCGATCCACCTCGAGCCCAGGGCTCGTACTCCTCCGCACACGCTTCTTATTTTATAGCCCAGGCCGAGCAAGCCGGCACTTGCGGCCATTGCTGCATGTTGCCCTATCCGAATCCTGGCACTTCGCGATCAGGTCTGGCAGCTTGAGGCGGAACTCGTTCGCATCAGTCAGTGAAATGTCTATTGGACGCGCAGTCGAAGCTGCACCGGCCATACGACAGCTCGACTTCCTTCAGATCGTCGCCGGTGCAAGCAAGCGGCCTGGTAGGCCCGCCGGCTGGTCTCCAGCCGCGCTTTCCCTTCAGGGCTGGCGACCGTCACATCAGGATCCTGTGGACCGCCGGCCATCGCAGCTATCCAGATCAAACGCGAAGGGAATCCAACATGCAAAGCGCTGGCCGCGCATGACCATTGCGCTCGAAAGCGTGTTCGCGAAAAAAACTGGTTCGGCAGGGCTGGGGCGCGCAGAATCGGTCCGCCCGCATTGCGGGGAATCTGGAACGGAAAACCGGCGACCATGCCAGCAGCCACATCGCTTCCCCAAGCCGATCTGTCCGCCACCGTTGACTCGGCAAATCGGAAGCATAACCTAGGGCGAGCGAGCGGACTTAAAGGCCGCCAGGTGATGCGCGCTCGACAACTGATAGATGGGGCATCGTTCGGGCCAGAGGCTCTGAAAGCCGTCGGGCAAGCCTTCGACGCTGCCTGGGCGGAGATCGCCACCAACTTCGGCACAGATCCGGAGGATATCGACAACGCCCGCTACAAGCTCGCAACCGCGCTGCTCTTGGTTGCGAGCGAGGACAGTCGACACGTCGACGTCTTGAAGCGGGCCGCTCTGCAAAGTTTTGCGCTCGACTATCGAGAGAGAAGCGAGAGCTATTACGAATTCAAGCGACGAACGGCCCACCGCACCGATCAGTAGCAAACACGCTCGTGTCAGTTCCAGTGGCAAGACGGGCGATCGCCTACAATCTTGCTCGGTGCATTCAACCGCAGCGGTGCGCACCGGTCGTGGCAAGGGGCGGCTGACTTCGACCGACCGGAACTCCCATTCTACTCGCCGCGCTTGAACAGTTGATGACGGTCGATCGGTCAGACGCACGCCTTTTTCGGCGCCGGCATTGCCGCAAGGATAAAAACCGACCTGCAGAAGATATCCTGAAGCAGTAACTGGCGGGTTACGCTGCTAATCTGCTGGGGATTGGTGCTGAGTCCTTAATGACTCCGGGGGGTCGGTCGAGGATGTTTGAATTTGAGCCCCATGAACGCCTCGGCTCGGCAGGTAAACCGAAGAGGACCGACAATGGCTAGTCTCGGTAGTATTATAGATACGGGCAAAATCACGCTTGCTCGTGCCGGCGATGTGACCAGCAAAGGCGATCCCACGCCAGGCGACCCGCACGAGCTCATCCTCTGCGTGGAGCTCAAGACAATCGACGTTCACTGCTTCCACGTGCCCCTGACAGATGTCATAGACGACGCGAAAGCAAGCTGCCTCAAGTGGGCGTGGGCTGAGAGCAAGGAGTGGCCGAATACCTTGGCTGCGCGCCTAGAGGAGGCGGCGAGAGCCATGCTCGACGCTGCAGCGGAGCTTCGTGGCATTCGCGGCGCGGCTGAGCCAAAGAGCGATCTTTGCCAAACATTGAGGCAATGATCGATGCGCACAACTGATACCCAGCGCCATCGCTTGCCCTGTTAAGGATGACCTCGCGGACCTGTTGTCCCGCACTTTGTGCAGGAACGCTCACGCGACAACGCGCAAATGCAAAGCATGGTCATTAAAAAATTTGACATTGAATGTCGGTATTGAGGACGACCAAAGGGCGGCCTACCCAGTAGGGTTTTTCCTATAGTCAACGCAACCGTCGTTGAGCCCGAGAAAGCCGCACGTTCCACAAGACGCGCCATTCACGATTGAAAATCATTCGCGCCGCGTCGGCGGTAACTGGAGGCCATGGAGGCGCTCGAAGCCTTGCCTGTCGAGTCGGAAGCGCCTGGCGGATCTCCGCGCGCGCCGACAATCGAGGGATGCGATAAGAGGTGCAGGAGTTCCTCCTGGGCGTTCGATGAGAGCATCGATTGATGTTCACGCATGCATCCGATGGACAAAGCCTACCGGTGGGTTGCTGCTGTGCAAGGGGCGCGCGGCCTACCTCCTCGGCACTCGAGGGGGCAACGAAATGCCCAGCTGGCGATCGCCAACCGTCGTTATTTGGTTGACGAGGGGAACCAATAGACTGGCAATGCGACCGCTTCCCGCGCAATCGAGTACAGGTCGCGCATCTCGAAATAGCGCGCGTGCGCCGTACACACCGTTGCGACACCCGCCCTGCGCAAAGCATAGCGGGCGCGAGTGATATGGAAGTATTGGGTGATAACCACTGCGCTTGTCAGGCCGCGCTCCTTCATGATGGCTGCGCTGTTTTGTGCGGTGGCTTGCGTGGTATTCCCATACTCGTCGACGATAATGGCCTCGCGTGGTACGTGCTTCTCGCCGGCTAGATAGTCGGCCATTGCGCGGGCCTCGCTACGGCCTTCTTTGCCTGTGCCCCCGCTGACAATGACGTATTTGAACATGCCCTGCTGGAATAACTCACCAGCCTTGTCCAGGCGCGCCCGCAGGCGGGTGGAGGGAGTGCCGTCGGGCATGACCTTGGAACCAAGCACTATGCCCACATCGCTTGCCGTCACGTTGTCGGTCAAGCCATCAAGCAAGATGGCGATCACTAGTGCAAGCGGCGCCAATAGCAACATCAGCGTGGCGACGGGTTTCATTCGCATAATCTACCTTCCCCTTCAACTGGGCCGATTGCGCCTCGGGTCGTTCCGGGATCGTTGCGAGCGCTCCCGCAGGCATCTGGGTTACCAGCGGTGTGAAGATCTGGCGTCTGTTGGGATGTCAAGGACCTGAAAGGATCGCTGCGGTGCCGTGAACGGGCGGTCGCCATTTTGGGCTTTGCAACACACAGCTGCTCTTGCAGGACGTAGATCATCATGCGGTTGAGACCTGAGCTATTTTTGGGCAACGCTCCCTGAGGTGGGAAAGGCAGTTGCGTTTCGGGGATGAATGGTACGCAGGTTCGGAGAGGGGCTGGCCTTGTCATGGAGACAATCGACGGGACGGCCGATGAAGGCTGAAGGGCGTCCAGTGAAGTCCAGAAGCGGAGCGCTCGCGGCATCTGCCACTGGATCGAGAGCATCATGGGGGGCCACGCCACATTTCGTCCAGTATCGGGCTCATTGGAAAGCAGGTCGGGGCGGCGGCTCACGGCCTGACTGATTGATGGCCGCGATGCTCAGATCGGGATCGGGCGCAATTGGAGCGCTTCGAAGCGTTACAGATCGCAAGCACAGAGCATGGATCGATCATGCAGAGCTTCATTCCTCGTTTCGAAGTTGCGACCCTGCGGCCCCCTCAGACGCAGCTGATCCCGAAGCTTGGAGGCCTTCCATGGGGCTTTCCGGTAGAGATGTGGCCCCGTTGCCGTCAATGCAGCATGCCGATGGCGCTGCTGGCGCAACTTCCGCACCACGGCCCAGCGTTAGACTTCGGCGATTCACGCTGGGTGCTTCACATGTTTCAATGCACGACGGCTGGCTGCAGCACATGGACCTATGATGAGGGATGCAATGCAGCCTTCATGCTGCCGCGTGAGATTGTTGGCGAAGGACTGACCCAAGCGCCGCAGCCGACCAGCAAGCGTCCCGGCTATGCCTGGATCACTGCATCCGCGCCGGTCGTGCGTTCAATGCATGGCGAATTACGGCTCATCGGATGGCAACAGCATGAGGACGCAATTCAGCATTATATGAGCCCCGCCTATTTTGATCCTTACAGTTTTGGCCAGTTACCGATGGAATTTCAGTTCCCGCACGGTTTCAACGGGCGGCTTCGTACAAAGGCAGGCGGCGTGCCCTACTGGACGGCGAATGGGCCCGCTGGGGTTCCTCCTCGCCCGTTCGACTATCTGATGCAGATCGATACCTTCCTCGCCATAGAAGGACGCTTGCCGGACCCGTCCGCGATCGGTTGCAATGTCTACGCGCGCAGGGCGAACGGCCAGATGGATGCACGGCCGGTTCCGAGCGCAGCTAAACGAGAAAACGCGCCCTGGAGCGTCATGCAGGAGCTGGATCGAGATCATGAATATTACGTCGAATTCGCAAATTTCGGATCGGACGGCACCGCCTACGTTTTCATCGATCGCGAGACAACCCCGCCACGCGTCATTTTCTTCTGGAATCGCTAGGGGTGACGCGGCGAGATGGCTGTCGTTGCAGGCAACTGGCCTTCGGCTGCTGATGCAAGCATGGAGTGGGTTAGGATCACTCGGTACCGGATGCGGCGCAAACCAAGCAGAGCCGCTGGGTATTGGGGCCGACACCCAGCGCAATCTCGCGGCTAAGCGCCAACGTAGGGCAAGGCATGTGGGCCACAAACCACGAACCAACCAAGCACAGCGCGTAGTGGACGGGCAGCGGAGCCCAATTGGCCGCGGCTAGGGCAACCCACCCGCTACGTCGCTTTGATCGTAGGTTGGGAATCGCACGACGTTGCTTTCGATTTTGTTGACCCGTATGGCAATCGAGATTTGGGCTGCGCGGTCTCTGTCGATCGGCTTCGAAGCCACAATAGTGTTCGGCGGCTATTCCTTTTTTGCTGGTGAGTGAGCGCGGTTTGGGCTCTTGTCATTGCGATCGTGCGTGCGCACTCAGCACGGAGAGCCGGCTTGGCATCCACGGTGGCTTTCCGGGCATGTCCTTGCATGCACGGGACGCGTGCCTTTGGTGCCACACAGCTGGGCGATGTGCGGCCTCGGCCATCTCGCTCAGCATGTAATCCCGATTTCAGCCGATAATTCGCAGTGGCTAACCTCTCGAAGCCGTCTCCTTCTCGCACCATAGCCGCACGCACGAGCACGCAGGAGGTTCCACCATGGCGCTGACCCAACGCATCCTTCCTTTAATGCCGCAGTTCATGACGCGACTCGCCGTCACCCTGGGGGCACTAGCGATTTATCGTCTGGGCACCCATCTGCCATTGGCTGGCGTCGACCCGGCGGCGTTGGCAAACCTGTATCGAAGCAGCAGCTCGCCACTTGCAGTCGAACGCATTTCGATTTTCGCGCTGGGCGTAGTACCCATCATAAGCGCACTGTTGGTCGTTGAGGTGGCTCGCTTGGCATCGGGGCGCTTCAATGACTGGGTCGGCGCCACACCGAATGCGCGGCGCGTAGATCACTACGTTCTTATCGGATCGTTGCTGCTTGCGGCGTGGCAAGGCCACGGCATCGCCATTGGGCTTGAGCAGGCCAAGAATGTTGTCAACGAGCCAGGCCCTCAGTTCCAGGTCAACGTCATGGCGACGTTTGTTGCCGGCACCGCCTTGCTCGTCTGGCTGGCAGCGCTGATCTCCCGCCATGGCGTAGGCAGCGGCGTTTGGATCCTGCTGGTCGCCCCCTATCTGGCCGGCCTTCCAGGCTTAGTATTGTCCGTGTACATGGCTGTGCATTCGGGCGTCATGTCTCAGGCCGACCTTGTAATAGTTCTCGCGTACGTCCTCGTCGCCCTGACGACCGTTACCGCGCTGGCGCGTACGCTGACCAGATCGGGAATGCCGCTCGACCGTACGCTCATCTGGCCGCTTTACATCGCCATTCTCCCGGCGGGCGCGCTCGTATTGGTGCCTTGGCTTTTCCCGGACGGTCCGATGCGCGACACGGCTGCAGCCCTGTTGAACCGGGGCGCACCACTTTATCTCTTAGCTCTCGCAGTCATTGTCATCCTCACGTCGCTGGCGCAGTGGCAGCGAGTAGAGCCGCGGCCTGCACTTGCAGGTCCGTCCTCGCCACGAGTTGTGGGCGTGGACGCATCGCTAATTATCTTTACTGCGGTGACACTGGCTGCCATTACCGTGGTGCCGGAATTCCTCACGACACAGCTCGGCTTGCCGATGTTGATCGACGGACGTTTGATGACGGCGATCGTGGCAGTCGTTTTAGCTATGCAGGACCTGCCGCGACATAGGCAGACCTAGTCCGATTACCTCCAATAGCCGCCGAATGCGGCCAGCAGGTAAGTCGGGCAGCGGTCGATCGCGTGTCGGAGCGCATCAGGTCGATGCGCCCGCGCCGATGAATCACAGGGTGCAGTCCCAGTCACGAGTGTCGGGGATGGCGAAAAAAGTTGACGCTCCCCAGCAGCCCGGCCCGCGCGGCAGGGGCCACCATGCCTCAGCAGCCGTGCCGCCTCATGCACCGCCGATATAGCCAACCGTAACCCCAGCGGTAACTACACTTGCGATGCCACCCGCGGCAATAACGATACTGAATCTGCTGGACGATGGCTTCATCCCTAAGCGATTGGTCCGCACGAAGCGCGGGAGCTGCAGCAGCAGGTTGGCCACCGACAAGCATGCCACCCAACACCAGCACCCATCCAGCAACAACACCTCGGGTCATCACGATCGTCTCCTTAGCGATTGCGTTTGGATCCCCAGCTGCCAGGTAGTGTCGATCCAGGCGACTGAACCCACGGTGAACGGGGATGGGGGTGGTCGACGTCGTGCACGGGTCCGGACCCACCTTGGTCTCGCCATAAATGCCCCGTTCGTCCATGATCGTAGTGACCAACACGCGAGCCGCCGCGGCCAAAAATTGACTGTCCGCGGTGCAGCCGGGCCACGCGCCGAAATCTGGACGCGCGGGGGACTTACATGCCGCATAGCGTTGATGAAGCAGCGCAAACAGCCGAGCTGCTGGAGCGGAAGGCTCACGACGCGATCGAAGAATTGCATCTGAAGGACGCGGTCGCGATGTTCGGTGCCGCGCTCGCGATCCGCGAGGCCTATCAGGGAGAGGCGCATCCGGATCTGATCTGGACCCTATCACTCTGGATTTACGCGTTGCGCCGGGAGCACCGGCCTGAAAGCGCGCTGGAGGCGGCCGCTTGGGTGAGCGGCGTCTCTTGTTGCGTCGGACCGCTCTCGCTGGCGCTCCGGACGAGCTGGCGCATTCGCTCCGAGAGTTGATTGACGTCTATACCTTCGAAGACCAAGTGCTCGACGCGCACCGGGTGGATGAGCTTTGGCACGATCTGGCTGCGTTCACGGCCGCCGGCAGGGCCCAGGGGGAGGCTTAGGATATGGCCGGTGAGTTCCTGATCCAGGTCTTTGATATTGCCCGGTTCCGATCGATTCGCCCGGTGCTTGACGAGTTGGATGCGGGCCGCGCGCTCGGCTTGGAGTCCCGCGCGATCCTCGCCCCGTGGCAGATGAGAAATGTCGCCATATCTGCTCCGACTTAGCACCCAAGAGCAGCACTCCTGCCCATTTTGATATGCCAGCCGCCGCGCTCGGACGGTTGTGCTGATCGCTTTGGGATGCGCAAACCGCAATGCACCGACGCGCTCGAGGTCAGCAACTTGACGCGTGCCAGCACCATGTTAGGCACGGTGGACGTAACTCTGTAACCGTAGGCGCGGCCCGCCAACCGAAGCCGATGAAAACTGCCAGCATCCCTGGGCAGTGATCTTCAACGAGACACGAAGGGCAATGACGTCATTTATCATCCTTATCTTCGTGCTGACCTACTTGGGCATGGCGCTGGGACGCGTTCCTGGATTGAGGATCGACAGGTCTGGAATTGCCCTCGTGGCAGCCGTGATCCTCGTCGCCGCCGAGGCGATACCGCCCAATGAAATTGCCAGCGGGGTTCATTTTCCAACTCTGCTGCTGATGGGTGGCTTGATGATCCTGTCCGCGCGCGTCGGAACTGCCGGCATCTATGAGGCGGCTGCAGCGTGGGTCGCCGGTCAAGCGGGGCAGCCGCTGCGGTTGCTTATGTTGACTGTTGGTGTTGGCGGCGCGCTTTCAGCGCTTCTCGTCAACGACATTATCGTTTTCGCTATGACCCCACTTCTCTGTGCTGCAGTTTCGGCAAGGAAAGTCGATCCGCGCCCATTCCTGTTTGCGCTGGCAGCAGCGAGCAATGTGGGTTCTGCAGCAACCCTCATCGGCAATCCGCAGAACATTCTGATCGGCCAAGTCGGCCGGGTCGAGTTCTGGTCATACGTGTCGATCGCAATTTTGCCGACCATCGTCAGTCTCGTCATCGTGTTCGCATGCATTGCTATCGTGTGGCGATCAGCGTTAGTCGTACCGCCTAGCGACCGAATGACGGTGTCGCCATTATCCGTTGACTATCACCAAGCCGGCATTTGCGTCCTTGCACTGGCGATACTGCTTGTTCTCTTCGCGACACCTCTGCCGCGAGAAATATCGGCACTTCTCGTGGCCGCCTGCCTGATCGTGAGCCGCAGGGTTCCGAGTCGGCAGCTGCTGGATGAAATTGATCTGCCGCTTCTGATCCTGTTTGCGTCACTGTTTGTCGTCACCGATGCATTCAGGAGAACCGGGTTGGCCGACGAGGCGTTACGCGTGCTCGCCTCGCAGGGTCTGTTGCCAGATCGCGTGTCGCTTCTGGCGCCTCTCACCCTGCTCATCAGCAATACGATCGGCAATGTTCCCGGAGTCGTGATGGTTCTACAGGTCTGGCGTGACATTCCACATGGGACACTCATCGGGCTCGCCATTTTGTCGACATTTGCCGGCAATCTTCTGCTCGTTGGCAGTCTTGCCAACCTGATCGTGGCAGAGCGAGCGGGCGCAGCCGGCGTCCATCTGTCGTTTCGCGATCATGCCAAGGCCGGCGTGCCGATCTCCGTTGTCTCGATGCTCATCGCTGGATTGTGGCTGTGGGCGACGGGTCTAATGCGTCTGTAGCTCCACGTGCCTCAATCCAGAAAGATGCCTTGAGGATGCGCCGGTCGTCGACGCGGGCAACGCCGCGCGGCTTGGTCGGGAGCATCGTCCGAATGATGCTCCACTCCGTGTCAGTTGCTGCCTCCCGATCGGAGGGCTGCAAAATTTTATGCAAATATGTCAGGTAGTTAATCGGAACCGGACATCGCAGCTTGGTCGTAACTTCGCGTCGACCCAGAGGTGCCCTCTTTGACTTGCATAACTGCACGCGCGCTGGGGATCTGCAAGCAGGCCTCCTGGCAGTGTTGAATTTCTCAGCCATGGCCATGATGGCGCTGGTGACCGTGAAGTCACTTCCTGTCCACGCGAGAAAGCTGCTTCATTGCCGGTCCGCTCGCGGCTAGTGTCGACCCATCTGTTCAGGCGACATCCACCTTACTCCCGCCCGCGAGACGGGAAATCGGCGCGTTCGCTTACTTCGGAAGGACGACAGGATGCGGGCAGTGATTGTCGGTGCGGGAATGGGCGGGTTGATGACGGCGTTGGCGCTGCGACAGTCCGGCATCTTCGCATCAATCGATATCTACGAGCAGACGAAGGTGCCCAGCACCGCAGGCGCCGGGTTGAACATCCCGCCCAACGGGGCGCGGATATGTCGTTGGCTGGG
>Ga0126384_10000171_pt1 | contig 31859 bp, 29 predicted proteins | sample PanSoiMetPlot_36_FD_92543 | JGI IMG/M metagenome (GOLD analysis project Ga0126384, IMG submission 92543) | Tropical forest soil microbial communities from Panama - MetaG Plot_36 | ecosystem: Environmental > Terrestrial > Soil > Tropical forest > Bulk soil | place: Panama | collected 2016-02-17 | reverse complement strand
TGGCTGCGAGCGCGCTCGCCTTGAAGGCCGGCGGCCTCCACCGCGATCAGTGGCCGCAGGCTGGAATTGGGACAGTCGTCCTGCGTCCAAAGATCCACTCTCAATGCGCGGCCGTCAGACTCGGCGCGCGCCTGATTGATTTCCTCGATCCACCGCGTTCGTTCCGCCTCGGTCAGCGAGCTCGAGCGCGCAAGCAATGGAAACGGTCGAAACGTCCAATGCACCTCGGCGCCAAATTCTGCAGCCAAGGTCTGCAGGCGGAGCTCGGCCAGGTAGCCCCAGGCGCTAAGGATATCTTGATAAACGGTGACTGGCAGCGGAGCTCGGCCCATCGACTGCAACCGAGCTTAGAGGGGCATCCGAAGCTTCCACAATCAAGATCTGCGGAGTGGAACGAGCAAGCGCACGCTCGGGCGGCTCGCGGCAGACTGGCAGGAGAGCGCTTAGGCCTTCATCGGCTCGACTACTACCGCTGGCTTCAACGCCCGAACGCGCAGCGCGTGTTCAATTATCAGCCCGGCGATGTCGTTTCCAGTGGCCTTTTCCAGCCCCTTGAAGCCTGGACTCGAGTTCACCTCGAGCACCTTCGGCCCCTCGCTAGACTCGAGCATATCCACTCCAGCGACCTCGAGGCCGATCAGCTGCGCCGCGCGCACCGCGGCGCTCGCGTAATCCTTGGGAAGCTCGATGGCGACACCTTCTCCACCCCGATGAATGTTGGAACGAAATTCCCCGCGCTTGGCTCGCCGCTGCATCGCCCCCGCGACTTGATTTCCGACCACCAGCGCCCGGAGGTCCTTTCCCTCGGCCTCACGCACGAATTCTTGAAGCACGATCCGCTCGCCCAGGGTTCCGAAGGTGCTGAGAATGCTTTGAAGCTCGGCGACGCTCGAGGCCAGCATCACGCCCACCCCTTGCGTTCCGCGGATCAGCTTCAATACCGCCGGCAAGCCTCCCACTTCCTCGATCAGCTCGAAGACCTTGGAGCGGTCCCCCACCACCACGGTGCGAGGCACGGACACCCCGAACTTGGCCAGCATTTGCAAGCAGCGGAACTTGTCCCGGCTTCGCGCGATGGCGATCGCGTTGTTTAGAATCGGGATTCCCATCATGTCCAGGTGGTTCACCACCGCAAGTCCGTACTCGGTAATCGAAGCGCCGATCCTCGGAATCGCCACCGCGATTCCTCGGACCTCGACGCCGCGATACAGCATTCGGGGCAGGTTATTGCCGAGGACTAGGTTGCAACGGAGTGCGTCGAGCACGATCGGCCGGTGGCCGCGCTCGCGGATCGCGGTCACCAGGCGTCGCGTCGAGTACAGCGAGCGTTTGCGAGAGAGGATGGCAATCAGGCTCCGTTGAGCCGCGGGTTGAGATGGGCTCGTCGGGGGGCGAGTTCGCTTCCGCTTCTTTAGCGAGACTGTCATCGAAAGCTCGAGGGTACCATTAGCCCCGAATCGATTGCTGGCCAACCAACCCCATTGCTAGGTTGCCTCTGGTGAGATGACAGATTCTGCTCCGCCGCGCCGAGACTACAAAGACACGCTAAACCTTCCCAAGAGCGACTTTCCGATGAAGGGAAATCTCGCTCAGCTCGAGCCGCGGATGCTCCAGTGGTGGGAACAGCGCGGCATCTACCAGAAGATGCTCGAGAAGAACCGCGGCAAGTCGACCTTCGTTCTTCACGACGGTCCACCGTACGCGAACGGCGACCTGCACGCCGGCCACGCGCTCAACAAGATTCTCAAAGACTTGGTCGTAAAATACCGCAACCTGGCTGGCCGATACGCCGAATACATCCCGGGCTGGGATTGTCACGGCTTGCCGATTGAACAGGCGGTCGAAAAGCGGCTCAAGCACGACAAGATCGATCGGAAGTCGCTTTCACGGGAGGAGTTCCTGGAAAAGTGCCGCGCCTACGCCCTGGAATACATCGATCTCCAGCGCGAGGGGTTCAAACGGATGGGTGTCTTTGGCCGCTGGGATCGACCCTACCGCACGATGGATTTCGGCTACGAGGCGCAGGAAATCCGCGAGCTGGCAACCTTCGCCCGCCGCGGTTCCTTGTACCGCCGCAAGAAGCCGGTCTACTGGTGCATTCAGGACCAAACCGCTCTGGCCGAGGCGGAGGTTGAATACCAAGACCGAACCAGTCCTTCGATCTACGTGGCGTTCGAAGCCACGGGCGACCTGTCGCGCCGCTGGCCGGCGCTCGCGGGTCAGCGGGTCGCGTTCGTGATTTGGACCACCACGCCGTGGACCCTCCCAGCGAATCTGGCGATAGCGGTGCATCCAACCGTCGAATACGTCTTTTACAATCTGGGGCCACGAACCATTTGCGTGGCCAAGGATCTGCTCCCGTCCTTGCTGGCGAGCTTGGCGCCGGATCAGCTTGCGCTCAAGCACGTATCTCTAGGGGCTGGCGGGACGATCCCCGCTGCCTCGTTCGTGGCTCCAAGTCGGATCCTCGCGTACGCACTGGGCAGCGAGCTGGAGGGGCTCACCTATCGCCACCCGTTTTACGAACGCCAGGGGGAAATCGTTCTCGCCGACCACGTCAGCCTGGATCAGGGAACCGGGCTGGTGCACACCGCGCCCGGGCATGGGCAAGAGGACTATGAGATTGGCCTCAAATACGGCCTGGACGCATACAACCCGGTGAAGAACGACGGCCACTTCGACGACAGCGTTGGCCCGTTGCTTGCCGGCAAAAGGGTCTTCGACGCCAATCCGATCATCGTCGAGCTTCTCGCCGAGAAGGGCGCTCTGCTCAATCGCAAGGGTGAGCACATTCGCCACAGCTACCCGCACTGCTGGAGATGCCACCAGCCGGTGATCTTTCGCGCCACCCATCAGTGGTTCATCTCGATGGAAGTCAATGACCTTCGCCGCAAGGTGCTCTCGGAAATCGACAAGGTGCAGTGGATTCCGCGCTGGGGGCGAGATCGCATCTACGGGATGATCGAGAACCGGCCGGATTGGTGCGTCAGTCGGCAGCGGTTATGGGGAGTTCCCATCCCCATCGCCTATTGCGACGCCTGCGGCGAGCCGCTCATTTCTCCCGAAGTGATGGACTCGGTCGCCAAAGCGGTGGAAGAGCAAGGGACGGGGGTTTGGTACCGGACCCCGGTGGAAAAGTTTCTGCCGGCGGGTTTCATCTGCCCGGGCTGCGGGCAGTCCCGATTCCACCGCGAAACCGACATCCTCGACGTCTGGTTCGACTCCGCGTGCTCGTTCACGATCTATCCGGAAAATCGCTCCGACCTTGGCCTTCCCATCGATCTGTACCTCGAAGGATCGGACCAGCACCGCGGCTGGTTTCATTCCACGATCTTGGTGGGTGTCGGTACCCGGGACCGGTCCCCCTACCGAGCTTGCTTGACTCACGGATTTTTCGTCGACGCGGAAGGAAAGAAGATGTCGAAGAGCCAGGGGAACACCGTCGCCCCTGAGAAACTGATCAAACAATACGGCGCGGAGATCCTGCGCCTGTGGGTCGCATCTTCAGACTACCGGGACGACGTGCGCCTCTCCGAGCAGATCTTGCAGGGTCTGGTGGAAGGATACCGGAAAATCCGGAACACGGTCCGTTTTGCGCTGTCCAACCTCTACGATTTTGATCCCACCCGAGATCGCATCAAGGACGAAAAGCTGTTGCCGTTGGACAGATGGGCCAAAGGCCGTCTGGCGGCAATGATCGACAGGGTGACTCGGGCCTACGAAGAATACGAGTTTCACATCGTCTACCACGCGGTGGTGGACTTTTGCGCGATGGATCTGTCGGCGCTCTATTTCGACATCATCAAGGACCGACTCTACACTTGGAAGACCACCGGCGATGCGCGTCGCAGCGCTCAGACCCTTTTGCATGAGATTGCGACAAATCTGTTGAGCTTGCTGGCCCCGGTGATGAGCTTCACCGCCGAGGAAGCCTGGCAGGTGTTGCCGGGTAAGCGCGAGGAATCGGTGTTTCTGGCCGGGCTACCGTCGAGCGCGGACATTCCGACGGACATCAAACTGATGGCGAGGTACGAGATGCTCTTCGCCATTCGGTCCGAAGTTCAGAAGCTACTGGAGATGGCACGGCGCGACAAGTTGATTGGATCTTCACTGGAGGCGAAGGTGGTGCTGGCCGCAACCGGCCCGGAGCGAGAGTTGCTCCAAACTGCTTTGCCGGAGCTGCCCGCGTTGCTCATCGTCAGCCAAGTGGAGCTCGCACCGCTCCCGACGAGTCCGATGCTACCGGTCAGAGTCGCAACGGCAACGGGAACCGTCGAGTTCTATGCCGCGGTGGCGCGGGCGGAAGGCGCCAAGTGCCCGCGATGCTGGACGTACGCCCAAGAGGTGGGAAAAGAGAGCGAGATCTGCGCCAAGTGCGCCGCGGCTCTTGCCTGAAGGTTGCGAGCGAACGAACTCGGCAAGCGTAGGCTTGAGCAGCTATAACCAACCCGGATGCCTCGCAAATACCTCATCCTGCTGTTTGTGGCCGGCGCGGTTGCTCTCGCGGATCAATTCACCAAGTTTCTGGTTGTCCGCGAGCTGACCCCCGCGATGAGCGGTGTCTCTGATCTGACCGGGCAGCTGGAAGTGATGTACTCTTCCCCTCCGCCCGAAGGCCTCGATGGGAATCACTTCCGCACCAGGCGAATGATCATCCTTTCGCCGAAGTTCTTCCGGATACGCTACGCGGAAAACCCCGGGGCGGCGTGGGGCTTATTTCGTGGCCTGCCTGAATCCGTGCGCGGCCCCCTCTTCCACGTCGTCTCGCTGGGTGCGGTGTTCCTGATCGCCTACTACTTTCGAAAGCTGTCCGGCGTGAACCCAGCCGAGAAGTGGGCGCTCTGGGGCTTGCCGTTGGTTCTCGGTGGAGCGATCGGAAACTACATTGATCGCCTCGCCCGCGGCTATGTGGTCGACTTTCTGGAAGCCCATTGGTACGACCGGGCTGCCTGGCCGGTGTTCAATCTGGCCGATTCAGCGATCTGCGTAGGAATTGGAATGTTGGTCCTGGACGCGTTTTTGCGACGAGAGAAGAAAGATTCGCCGGCGACGGTTGGTTCATAAAGAATACCTCCCGCAGCAATGCTCCCGGTTCTCTATAAGCTCGATCCGAATACTCAGCTCAAGCAGGCGCTCGTCTATCTCTTGGCGCTGGCGATCGTGATTTATGCGACCTGGATGGGTTGGCGCGGAGCACATGGGCCCCTGAATCCGAAGACCGGCGAATTCAACCCTCCTCATCGAAAGGATCAGATCAACCGAGGTCTGCTGGGCGCGGCCATCGGTCTAGCCGTTGCCCTGTTCGGTCTCTACTACGTTCTGCCAGCCAGTGCATTCCTTGGAAAACAAGGCGAGGGAATCCCGATTCACACCTACGGCCTTTTGCTTGCCGGCGGATTCGTGGCCGCGGTCTCGCTGTCCGCAAGATTGGCGGAGCGCGAATGGCCGGGCGAAGAGGGGGAACGCAAGCGCGAGCAGGTTTTGGATCTCTCCTTCTGGGTGCTGGTCTCTGCTTTGGTCGGCTCGCGGGTTCTGTTTATCATCGTGAATTGGAAGGATTACGCCGCCGACCCCAAAAAGATCTTTTCATTGGGAGGTGGGCTGGTCTTTTACGGCGGTTTGCTCGGCGCGATCTCCGCGTCCTTGATTTACGCGCGTCGAAACGGAATCGACTTCCTCCGGCTTGCGGACGTGGCGATGCCCACCATTTCGCTCGGGCAATCGATCGGGCGACTCGGTTGTTTCGCCGCGGGTTGTTGCTGGGGTGACATCGCGCCCGCGAAGTTTCGTCTCGGAGTTCACTTTCCGGGTGTGGAGAGCGCGAAGAGCCTCTTCGGGCAAATCACCGGGACGCCATCATCGGCCTATGCCACGCAAGCCACCGATCCTCGGTGGGTTGTCGAGTCGACGGGCGAGGTGCTCCATCGCGCCGCGCCGGGCGCGGTGCGAATCTCTGACTGGGTGGCCCAACACGGGCACAGTCTGCCGGTGCACCCCACTCAGCTCTACGAATCCATTGGGCAGCTGTGTCTTTTCATCGGCCTGGTGATCGCTCGTCGATACCGACGGTTTCACGGCGAGATCTTCGCGATCTGGCTGATCTGCTATGCCCTCTTGCGAACCACGGTGGAACTCTTCCGCGGAGATCTCGAGCGGGGAACGCTCAACGGGCTTCTCAGCTCCCTCGGGCTTACTTCCTTGGCGGAGAAGGTCCCCCTCGAGGCCTGGTACAACATCTCGACCAGCCAGTTCATCTCCCTGTGCATGTTCGCCTTGGGTGCGACCATCCTTTACCGCCGAGGACGGGAAGTGTTTTTTCAGCACCCCCACGCCGCCCCCACCTCCGCCTAGTTCTCACCCCTCTCGGCCTGATGGTGTGGGTTTGATGCACCCGCCCCGCATACGAGATCATCTTGCAATCGATGGCGGGCCCCGAGAGCGAGAAGAAGCTGGTTACCGATTCCGGTCAGCTGATCAAGCAATGTGAAGCGCTCGAGGCGGAGCTGGCCGCGCTCAAGGCGCGCTACGAGCAATATTTCCTCGGGATCGATCGAAAACCGCCCTCGACGGCGCACCGACTGCTGAAGCAAAAAGTAGACGGGCTTAAGCCTGCAATGGCTCGCACCACTGTCGTCAAGCTCAAAGTCCAGAACCTTCACCAAAAGCTGCAGACGTATGAACGCTTGTGGGCACGAACTTGCCAGGAGATGGAAAACGGGACGTACCACCGAGATCTATTCAAGGCGCGACTACACGCTCGACAACGCGAAGATCAGATAGGTCAAACCGAACCCGCCCCACCGCGCGTTGAAAAGCCGGCGGATCCACTCGAGGAACACAAACTTCGCGCAATTTACGATTCGTTTTTGGCCGTGAAGCAACAGTGCGGCGAGGACATCTCCCGGGTCACATTCGACAGCGTCGCCTCCGCCTTGCGCAAGCAAGTGCCCGCCGTTCTGAAAAAACACAACGCGACTTCCGTCGAGTTCAAGGTCGCGGTTTCAGAGGGAAAAGCGGTGCTCAAAGCCATACCCAAGAAAGACTAGTTTCGAACCGGCCCCCGAGTTGACTGCGTGTCGGCAGGTTCCTACCTTGTCGCCCATCCTTGGGGAGACCGACCGGTGGGCGCGGCCAAGGGTCAGGACGGGTGGCATGGAGTGGCCGGGATTCCGAGTCGGTGTTGTGGGCTGGATGGTGGGATTGGTGGTGTCGGCGGGTTGCGCCAAGCCGCCCGCGGATGCGGCGTTGCGCCTGGCGGAAACGAAGAAGAACGAGGTCGAGTTGGAGCATCAGCTCTCGCAGCTCGAAGAACGGCTCCTTGGAGCTCAAGCGGCAGTTCACCTGTGGCAGGAGATCGGCCGGCGGCACGAGCAGGTATCGGCAGTCTCTTGCGAAAACGCCGGTCGTCACCTCGAAGACGTCGCCCGCCATCTCGAGCACCAAGATGCAAGGCAACGCCTGGCCAGGCGCGCGCCGAGCGCGAAGCTTTCCTTGTCGCGCTCCTCCATGGGAGGCACCCTCACTCCCGAGTAGTCCTGGTTGGCTAACTGCGGCTAAGCCGGATTAGCGGTTCGCTGCTGATTGTTGACCAGTTTGCAGCTACAACAGCGCACCGTGAAGAGGGCTTGGTGGATCCTTCTCGCCTGCTGCTTCCTTTTAGGATGTAATCAGTACCGCGTGTGCGGCGAGACTCGGACTGACGTTGTGGTAGATGGCGGACTCTTCCAGTGCCTCGACGGCCGAGACTGCCCTCGGCGCGCGAACGTGGTTGTCTGCCTCAACAACCAAAGCCCCATCCAAGACTGCGTGCAGTGCACCGATAACCACTGCGTGCAGGTCGCCCCGATCCCCTGCCAGTGAGCTCGATTGCGAACAGGAGCAGATGGCAGTGGCTGTTGGTGCTGGGCGTGGCCCTGCCCGGTTGCCACAAAACGGCAGACAACTACCTCCAGCGGGCAGACGAAGCCGCGTACCGAAAGGATCCCCAACGGGCTCTGCGCGAGTACCGCCTTGCTTTGGACGCACTCGACCGAGCAAACGCCCCGGGAGCGGAAACGATCCGCGCCCGCGCGCTTCGCGCAACTGCGGATATTTACTACCTCGAGCTGAGGGACATTCCCCGCGCTCTCGAGGCCTATCGCGAGCTGATTCAGAGTTGTCCCGAAGCTCGGGAGACAATCGAAGGGCACATCTACTTGGCGGACATCATGAAGAATCACTACCGCGACTTGCGCGGGGCCATCGGCGAGCTAAACGCCGCCGTGGCTCGCCGCGCGCCGCAAAGCGCGGAGCTGAGCTATCAAATTGCGAAGCTCTACTTTCAGCTCGCCAACTACCCCCAGTGCGTCCTTGAGGCGGACCGCGTTGTCGAGCAGCACGGCAATTCCGCGTTTGCCGACGACGCATTGCTGCTCAAGGCCCAAGCCCTTTCGATGATGGAGAACAAGCGCGCCGAGGCGACGAGGGTGCTGGAGACGCTGATCGAGCGATTCCCGAATTCCGAGCTTCAGCCTCACGCGCTCTTCGAGTTGGGAAGACTTCACGATGAGATGGGCCAGCCTGAGAAGGCGATTGAATGCTGGGTGGACGCACTCCGGCGGCATCCGGATCCCGCCATTGTGCAGGCGGCGATCTTGCGCGTCCGCAAGCGGATTGAGGACCAGACCCCGTTGCGCATTGGCGACCATGTCTCCGCGTTTGATCGGCAGCGCACCCGGAGCGCAGCGCAGCGGATGAGCGGCTCGTCACAGAGCGTCCTCGAATCGCAGCGCGAGAACGATCGCGGCAGCACTGAGTGAGGGAAATGAATCGCCCTCGAAGCGCCGAGCTGTTCCATAGGGCCAAGGAACTCCTGCCCGGCGGCGTGAATTCTCCGGTTCGTGCCTTTCGCGGCGTCGGAGGCGATCCCGTCTTCTTTCACGCCGGGCAGGGCGCGTACCTCACCGACGTAGATGGAAACCGCTACATCGACTACGTGGGCTCTTGGGGTGCCTTGCTGCTTGGCCACGCGCACCCGGCGGTGATTGAAGCGGTGTCCGAGGCCGCGACCCGGGGGACTTCCTACGGCGCTCCTCATCCCGCAGAAGTCGAGATGGCGGAGCTGATCTGCGCGGCCGTGCCCAGCGTCGAGAAGGTCCGGCTGGTGTCCAGCGGATCCGAGGCGACTGCGGCGGCGGTCCGATTGGCTCGGGGGGCAACTGGCCGGGAGAGAATCCTCAAATTCGAGGGCTGCTATCACGGCGCCGTGGACTCGTTCCTGGTCCATGCTGGGTCGGGCGTAGCTACTTTGGGGCTGCCCGACTCACCCGGCGTGCCGAAGTGCGTGGCAGAGCTGACGCTCACGGCGGCCTTCAATGATCTCGGCGCGGCGGAGCGGGTGTTCGGCAAATACGGCGACCAGTTGGCCTGCGCGATTGTCGAACCGGTCGTGGGCAACATGGGCGTTTTGGTCCCGGGCGGCGATTTTCTTCAGGGGCTCGCTGCGCTGTGCCGCAAGCACGGAGCTTTGTTCATCTGCGACGAAGTGATGACCGGATTTCGTGTGGCTCCTGGTGGCGCGCAGCAAATCTACGGCCTCCATCCCGACCTCAGCACGTTCGGCAAAGTGATCGGAGGAGGTCTTCCGGTGGGCGCGTTCGGCGGCCGCAGGGAACTGATGTCGAAGGTCGCTCCGGAAGGTCCCGTCTACCAAGCCGGAACCCTTTCCGGGAATCCGCTGGCTGTTGCCGCGGGAATTGCGTGCTTCAAGGAATTGGCGCGTCCGGGGACGTTTGAGCGCCTCGAGAAGATCTCCAGCGCCATCGCGGAAGGAATTTCATCCGCCGCAAGAGACGCTGGTGTCCCCGTGGTGCTGAACCGGGTCGGGAGCATGTGGACGGTCTTCTTCGCGCAAGAGCCGGTCTACGACTATCGGTCCGCAAAGAAGTCAGACACTTCTAAATTCGCTCGCTTCTTTCACGCGATGTTGGACCAGGGAGTGTATCTGCCGCCCTCTCAATTCGAGGCGGCGTTTGTGTCACTCGCGCACGGTCCCGCCGAAGTCAGCCGGACGATCGAAGCTGCCCGGAGAGCCCTCGCGGTCGTCCGGGCCGATACCTGTTAACAATGCTTGACTTAAATGGGGACGCGTCGACCTGGTGCGAACTTGCTGTCGACGCAGCGAGTACTACAGGAGCTCACAATTTCCAGAGCCGCCAAAGCCCGCGGGATTGGGCCCGAATGGACCGAGTGCTCCGAGATCCGCGCCGCTATGCACCTCCAGGAGCTGCGGCAAACTGAGCGCCCGCAGAGTGTGTTTTGTGAGGTGTAGTTTCTTGGTGGACTTCGTCATGCCGGACTCGCACCTTGTGATTGCTTTGCGCTTGACAGGTGGTGCAACTCCGATGCCCGAAGGCAGTTCTAGGGAAATCAGCGGCCTTCCCGCTGGCACAGGAAAACGAACGCGCGTTGAGCGCACTCGCTAGCGCAACTTGAGCAGTAATTTTTGCGTACTTGCGCGGGCGAGAGATGTTGTCGTCGCCCCTATTGGTCGCACGCGGCCACAACTTGCGCATCGACGAGCTTTCCCGAGTTCAATTGAAAGGGCACTCGACACGGCACGTAACGTTGAAGTTCCTCGCGTGTGCGGATTTCAGAAGCGGTATCCCACATTGTCACCCGTTCTTCATCTGAGGCGACGACGCGCGAACCGTCTCGAGTGAATTCTGCATTGCCGAGCGGTAGTGCGCCGCGAGAATAGCGGGATAGGAGATCTCCGCTCTGGGCATCCCAAATACCCAGAACGCCGGAGACATCAGACGTTAGCAGAAGCGTACCATCGTGATTGAACGCTACGCTGTTAACATTGGTGGAGGTGGACTTTTCTAGGGACAGCACCGGACGGCCAGTTTCCGAATCCCAAATGACAACGCGCTTGTCTCGACTGGCTGTAACAAATGTTCTTCCATCCGGGGAGAACGCCAGGGACCAAATTCTTCCTTTAAAGTCCGAGACCGCCAAAATCTCAGTGCGTGTGTCTACGTTCCATAGGACGACTCTTCGGCCCTCGCCGCCTGTGAGGAGGCGATGACCATCTGCGCTAAAGGCCAGTGCTCGCGTGGTGCCGCAAAGATTCTTGAGTTCTGAGCGCATCGATCCATCGCGAGTGTCCCAAAGTCGCGCACAGGAATCCGCAGATCCCGTGGCAAGAAGGGTGCCGTCCGGGCTGTAACTCAACGCCGAAATGGGCTGGGCGTTACGAGCGATGATTCGGGTTGTTTTATTTGGGAGATCCCAGATGAGTACGGCATTGTCCATTGAGGCCGCGACCTGGCGTTCGTCCGGTCTCCACGCTGCTGTCGTACAGCAGCTGCCTTCCAAGGTAATGCTGTGCACGAGAGCCCAGTTTTGGAGGTCCCTTACTTCGATTCTCCCTCCAGTATTGGTTGTCAGAATCCGGGTACCGTCCGCACTCAATCGAGAGTACGATTGATACGCGGTGGGTGTGGCCCATCCGACGTAAGCATCTAGCAGTAGAGGTCCCCGAGTTTTGTCCCAGATCTTCGCGCTGTAATCAGCACTGGCGGTAATGATTCGATTTGTATCTGGGGAAAACTCAGCCGAAAAGACGGTGTCGATATGACCGACGAAATTAAGAATTGGCCACCCCCAGGACGGGCTCCAGAGCCGCGCGGTGGTATCACTGCTGGTGGTGACCAACTGGGCTCCGTCTGCACTGTAAGATGCAGACCAAACAGGTCCAGAGTGACCTTGTAACAACCTGGTCATCGCGCCGGTCTTCACGTTCCATACCCTGACTGCGGGCTGATCGGTCGCGACGACGAATTCCTGACCGTTAGGACTGGTGGTGACCGAGCGAACAACTGCCTCCGCGTCTTCAGAAAAGCGATGGGCTCCGGTTGCGCTGTCCCAAACATTCACTTTGAAGTCGGTGCTCCCGGTGATGACCGTCTGTGTTTCGGGAGCAAGAGTGATTGGCTTTAAATGGGAGGCGTAAGCGTCCGGCTCTTGCGCAGTGATGGAAAAACGAAGCTGACCGTCCTTCGCGAACCGTTTCAACAATCCATCCTGCCCGTAGGTGAAGACGTCGTCGGTTTTCGGATCGATGGTGAACATCTTGATACGCTTTTGGTGGCCGCCCAACGTGGCGATTTGTGCCTGGCTGTACGCGTCCCAGACTTTGACGACCGTGCCAACGGCGGTAACAATGATTTTTCCATCCGAGCTGAAGTCGGCGAGCGTCGGCGCCTGGATGGGAGGTCCGGCCTCGAGTGTGCCGAGCAATTCACCGCGGAGCACGTCCCATATCTTCGCGGTGCCATCGGAGCTGGAGGTGACGATTCGGCGGCCATCGGGGCTGAAACGCGCCGAGTGCACCGCTTCGGTATGACCGCTCAACGTCGCGAGGAGCCTTCCTTTGTCGCTCTCCCAGACCCTGGCGGTCTTATCCAGGCTCGCGGTCACGACGCGCTTTCCATCGGGGCTGTAGTGTGCGTCCACCACCTGGTCCCGATGCTGCAGCGACGCCACCTGGACGTCGAGCGCGTGGGTTGCTCTTCCGAGGAGAAAGCGCAGCGCCGGGCTGTCAGCGCCTTCGCGGTAGGCCTGCTCGAGGTAGACAATTCCGCGGAGCGGGTCGCCCGAGAGAAGCAGCTGCCGCCCCTGTTCCTGGTAGCTTGCGAGCAGCCGCTGGCGGGCGATTCGGTTGGCGCGAGCAACTGACACCAGGCCAATGACGAGCATCACGAAGGCGCCGGCGATGAGGAGCCGCCGGGTTCGCCGGCCCCGGCTCTCTTCGCGCAGGCTCGCCGCCGCGAAGGCTTCCTCGGACTCGGTGAGACGACCGGAGTACCGGGAGCGCCATACCCGATATTCCATCAACGCTTCTTTGCGCCACAGGAGTCCCTTGCCGCGTTGGCGCTCCTCCCATTGCCGCGCGGCCGCTCGCAGCTGGTGGCGCATCCGGGCGCTCTCAGCGTCCTCCTGTTGCCAGCGGACGAGGCGCGGCCAGGACGTAAGAAGCGCCTCGTGGATCACTTCGATTCGGTCTTCGCCGCCCCCTCCCTCGCTGGCGGTCAGCAGCCGGGCGTGAATCAATTGTTCCAGAGCGCTTTCCGCCGCTGCGCCGCCGCCGAGCAATTGGCTCATTTCCGTGCGGCTCAACACCGCGCGCGTCCTGTCCGCGGTGACCAGGTGACGGAACGCCTCGCGTACCAGAGCCTGCTGTTCCGAGGACATCGCCGAGAGCGTCGCCTCGGCGTGTTGGGCCAATGCCCCTCCGACGCCTCCCAACGACTCGTAGGCTCGTCGACTCAGCCGATGAAAATGCCGATCGCGCAGCTCCCACAGCTTGCTGCCGGTAAATGAGAGGAGCGCCAGTGCACCGGGCTGTTCCGCGACTTCCTTGACCATCTGGGCCGGAAGTTCGGGGTCATCGAACTCGTATCCTGCCCCCTGCGCTGGACACGTCAGTATCCGAAGCAGATCCTCAGGCGCGGGCGTGCTCAGAAGCTGCAAGCCGACGCCGAGGGCATCGCGAAGCCCGGGGAGCTGCTGCGCGCGGATCAAGAAGTCGTCCCGCAGCGTGAGCACGATCCGGACTTCGCCGCTCGATGCTTCGGCCGCAGCCGCCAGCGCGCGGGAAAACTGCGAGCGCTCTTCGCTATCCTGGCAAAGAGTAAGCAGCTCTTCGAACTGGTCGACCACCAGCAGCACCGGGGCGCCGGACTCCCGTGCCCAGGCTCGCATTTGTTCGCCGGCGACTTTGGGCATTCGCCAGGTTTGGGGGCTGATTTCCAGCCGCCTTCCGTCGTGGGCGAGGCGATTGGCCAGAGCGGACAGTGGGCTCGCCCCTGGGCGCAGGGTGACGGCGTGCCACTCGGGGGGCAATGCGGGGATGACTCCGGCTTGGATGAAGGAGCTCTTGCCTGAGCCCGACGGACCAACCACGGCCAACAAGGTCTGAACGCGCAACCGGTTCGCGAAGGCTTCGGTTTCGCGCTCCCGGCCAAAAAAATTCTTGGCGTCGCCCGGAGTGAATGCCGAAAGTCCGAGGTAGGGAGCCGCTTCCTCGCGCTCGCCAACGTCTTGCTCATCCAGTCGGAAGATGTGCTCCGAAAACCAATTCCAGAGAGTTTCATCGTGCCGCTCGAAGCCGAGGGGAAAGGCGATGAGCTTGGCGCCATGTCGCCCATGGCCTGAGAGCATGAAGAGCTCCGGCGCGGCGCCCGGGGTCGGAACCAAGGCTTGCATCAAAGGCCCAAGCGACAGAACCAGGTTCCCTTCCCGGTCCAAAAGGACCAGCCTGTCTTCGGGCATTTGCGTTTGCAGCTGACGGGCGAACCGGTGAGTGCGCCGCACTCCGGTCCAGCTCTCGCCCTTGTCGCCCTGGGTCAAGATGAGCCGGTAGTCGAAGAGAAAGGGCATCGCCCGCAGCGCCTGCGTGAGGCGAGCAACGCTTCGGGCCAAGAGTTCCCGCCTTTGCAGTTCCGGCAGTGGGCCGCGCACGCCTTCAGAGCTGTCGGCATCCCCGAGCGCCTTGCTGCAAGCGGTGTCGCTGTCCCGCTCCCGCTCGAAGAAGAATGAGATCAACTCTGGAATGGGGTACGCCTCTCGGTACCTGACGAAGGGTCGACACAGTTCCCGCGCCAGCGCGATCCACTCCCCCTCCGCCAAGGAGTGGGCCCGAAGCTTGCGCACCAGCTCCAACACCGGCGCGCCATCCGCATCGCTCCCCGGGCCAATTCGGCTGCGACATGCAAGCGCTAGCATGCCGAGGTATTGAACCAGTGCACGCCGCAGGCCGGCTGCGGCTTCGAGTGCGGTCGTCGCCGATCGGCTTGCCTCCAGCGCGCTGAGGGCCTCGGCAATTGGCTGTGGCCCCTCCGCGATGGTTTGTTCTCGGATCGCATCATCGACTTGAGGGAGCTGATCGGGTTCTTCAGTCAACCCGGCGGCGCCGCGAAACGCGGCGGCAAACTCCAGCACGCTGGCAAAGCGGTCGGGGCCGCGCTTGGCCATTGCTCGCGCCAGCACGGCGTGGAGGGTCTCAGGAAGCTCCGAGCCAAGCGCGGGCAGCGGTTTGCTGGCATGCTGCCGTGCCAGCTCCAAACTCGTCGTTCCCTCAAACGGCCGCCGCCCGGTCAATGCTTCGAAGCTCAGCACCGCCAGCGCGTAGATGTCCGTTCGCTGGTCGACCGCCGCGGCATTCAGCCACTGCTCGGGCGCCATGTAGTGTGGCGTGCCAATGTACGGCCCGCGCTGCGTTAGGCCGGCGCGGACGGCTCGCTCATCGATGGAGACGACCCCCGAGGGGGCCAGCAACTCTCGTTGGCCGGGATCGGTTGCCTCGACTGCCTCTTCGAGCAGTTTGGCGATTCCAAAATCCAACAGCTTTGGAAGCAAACGGCCGGCGCGTGAGAGCACCATCACGTTAGCTGGTTTGAGATCTCTGTGGATGATGCCCTGGTCGTGCGCTGTCTGGACCACTTCGCAGATCCGATCCAGCAGCGGGACGAATCGAGCGAGGGCCAACGGCCCCTGGGTCTTTAAAAGCTTGTCCAAAGGAGTCCCATGAACGAACTCCATCGCGATCCACAGCAGTCCATCGGGCTCCGCGCCGAACGCATAGATGTGCGCGGCATAGGGATGATCCAGGTGCGAAGCCAGCCGCGCCTCGCGCAGGAAGCGTTGAACGGTCTCATCGTTTGGCTGAACCGAAGCGCCCAAAACCTTGATCAGCGCTTCTCGAGCTAGCAGCGGCTGTTCCGCGCGAAACACCAGCGCGGTGTTGCCCTCTGCGAGCTTCTCGCGAATGACGAACTCGCCGAGCCGGCGACCCAGCAGCGGGGCATCGATTTCCGCCGGCGTTTGCGCATCTGGGTCACGACCTGCGAGGTCGCGCATGAGCTAAGCGCTCCGTTCCCTCACCCCCCGCAACGGGTAAGGGAAGGATCTGGCGTTCGCGACCGGGAACACGGGCGGGACTCTACTTTAGGGGCTGCCCTCCTTCCAGTGCCGGCAGGGTCACCCGGATCCAGGCGTCAACCTCCATGGCTTCCGCTGGCGCCATCCAAGCAGGGACGCTATAGGTCGCGGGCTCGCCCTGGAGGTCCTGTGATCAGCTTTCGAACTGTTGTCGTTGTCCTTGCGGCGCTGGGCTGGGCAATCGCCTACGGTGCCCCTCAAGAGAATAATGCCAAGATCGGATCCAAAGTCTCGGACTTCGAGCGCAGCGACTCGAGCGGAAAACAGGTAAAGCTCTCGGAAGCGCTCAAGAGCTCGAAAGCCGTGGTCGTCGACTTTTGGTCTTCGCGGTGCCCGGTCAGCAAGAAGTACGAGCCCACGCTCAAGAAACTGGCCGAGGACTACACCACGAAAGGAGTGGCCTTTATCGCGATCGACTCAAATTACAATGAACCCGCTAACGAGGTGCAGCAGACGCGCGCGGAGCGCTCGGTTCCCTATCCAGTGTTGATGGACGGCAAAGAAGGCTCCTTGGCCACGTACTTTGGCGCTTCCCACACCCCCGAGGCGTACGTCATCACCCCTGCAGGGGTGCTCGTCTATCATGGCAACCTCGATGAGATTGGCCCCGCGATCGCCGCGGTTCTCGCCGGTCGAACCGTCGAGAAATCCGAGACGAAGGCATTCGGTTGTTCCATCAAGCGGCCTTAGCTCTCGGCCTGCTGCTGGCCTCGACGGCTTGGGCAGCCGGCCAAAATTCGCAGGCGCGGAGTACGGCGATGCCCGCAATCAAGCGGGTGGACGTGCGTCAGCTGGCGGCGGAACGGGCGCGGCATCGAGGCCATCCCCTCTTCGTGAATTTCTGGGCCACCTGGTGCGAGCCGTGCAAACAGGAGATGCCGACCATTGTCCGGGCCGCCGAGATGTGGCGCCCGCGAGGAGTCCACTTCATCAGCGTCTCCACCGATGACCCCGACGACATAAAGCTGGTGCAACAAGAGCTGCGCAAGCTGGGCGCGCATTTCGACGCGGTGCTGATTGCTACCGGGGATCCCGACGCGATGATTCGGGCGGTCGACGAAAAATGGACCGGCACCCTGCCAGCGAGCTTTCTCTACGACTCCTCCGGAAAGCGGATTCGCAGCAAGATCGGCATCGTGGACGCGAAGCTACTGCAGACCTGGTTCGAGCAGCCCGGCCCATAAGCACTGCTTGCGAACAGAGCCCGGCCTAGTAGTACGGCCGATGGCGGTAGCGACTCCTTGAGTGCCCGCTGCCGCCCGTGCCCAAGGTGACTTTCGCAGGTCCAGTCCCTATTGAAACTCGTGGACGAAGCCCCAACTGCAGATTCACTTTCGGGGATCTGTTCGTTCCCTGTTTGCGCGTGCCTCGGGTGCGCGAACTGGCCTTGGGCTTGGTAGTGGTGGCGGAGCTCGAGGTTGTAGTGCTGGCTTTTGGCTTTGCTTTCTTCGTTGCTGCCTCAGCGGTGGTAGCCATCACGAGAGTACCCACCGCCACGAGAACTGCGAAGAATCGACAAGTCACCGGGACCTCCTTGCGGTGAGGCCCAGAGCATCCGGCATGCCTCACCTAAAGTTCGGCAATTGCGGGGCCCGAAGACAACAAGCGGGTCTTTAGACTTGGCCGACGGTCCCGGTGTTGGACTGGGTGGAGCGAAGGATGCGCCACCCGAGAAGGGAAGAGATCAGCTTCCCGTGAACTGTGTGTCGAACGTGCCGTGGAGCTGGTCGAGGGAATTTGCTCCCGGCGGTGACGGCAGGCCGACAGCGCTGTCGATCGCTCCTCCAAAGAGGCCGCAGCCGTCCGAGCGGGGAACGCCAAACGAGTTGTTCACCAGCGTCACGTCGACCGTGTCTGGGCTGTAGGGGATACCCATCAGCCCTCCATCGGTCCCGCTGGTGAGAACCAGAGGGTCAGGAGTGATGCCGCAACCCGCCGGGAGGAACTGGTTCTCCAACCCAACCCGGAGCGCGAGCGTCGCGGTCATGTCGCCAGTCAGAGCATTGAGGTTTCCGGTTGCATCCTGAAGCGCTCTGAAGTGGACGATCACATCACCGATGATGGGCGCTGGGATGACGGCATCGGGCAGGACGATCGCGTCCGCCGGGATGTTTATGGCTCCGCTGGTGTCCAGGATTTGCCCAGAGATGTCCAAGGAATCGATTGTAAAGGGCGCCAGCGCGCCAAGTACCAGACTGCCGTTATCAAAGTGCAAGTTGAACGGGCCGGGGTTGTCGACCGGATCGGCGACGGCAGCTCCGTAAAGGGCGAAGGATGCAAATGCAGCGGCGAACAGACCCAACTTTCTCATGGTGTATCCCCCGTTTCAGTGGCTGAAGCGGCCGGAGAGTAGCGCACTTCACGGTCAAAAGGGGAACAGCAACCTAAATTACTCGTTACGCCGGCGGATGGCCCTCAAACAGGGCGGCGCAGTCCTCGAGGCGGGCCCCCTTGGCGTCGGCGACGGCGAACCGCGCGGGCTTTCCAGTACTTGTTGAGGACCACATGGCCGCTGAGCCGTAGGCACCGCGCTTGTTGAGCGCGTAGAAGCGGATTGAGAAATTTTTTCGTCCTTTGCCGTCCAGCAACCGTCGCTCTCGGGTAACCGCCGCAATTCGCCTCAGGGCTTCTAAGCAAGCATCCTTCGGGTGTTTTCCTTGCCTTATCATCTCGACGACAGTGTGGCCGCCGGCGATGAGAATGTTGGCTTCACCTCGTCCGGTCGAGCCGGCGCTCCCGACGCCGTTGTCGGTGAAGCAGCCGGCGCCGATCAGGGGCGAGTCGCCAACGCGCCCTGGCATCTTGAAGAACAGGCCGCTGGTGGACGTGCACCCCGCAAGGTCGCCGTTGGCGTTTACCGCCGATATGTGGACCGTCCCGTGGCTACGCGGGTTACGAAACATGTCCGAGCCGTATTCCTTGATGAAATCTCGAACATCCGGATCCAACTTATCGGGATCCGGCTCCAACCATTTGTCGAGTGGGGAGAGGTTCTGCTTCCAGTACAGCCAGACCTTCCGGGCTTTTTCGGTCAACAGGTTCTCATGGGGAAATCCATTGACGTCAGCGAAGCGTCTAGCGCCTGGGCCCACCAACAGCACATGGTCTGTCGTCTCCATGATCAGCTTGGCCAGCTTGCTCGGATTCTTGACGCCTTCGAGCGCCGCCACCGCACCGGCCTTGGCGGTGGGTCCGTGCATCACGCAGGCATCGAGCTGAACCACTCCATCCTCGTTTGGCACGCCTCCATAGCCGACCGTCATGTCGTTGGGGTCATCCTCGATGATGTTGACGCCTTCGAGCGCCGCGTCGAGTGGATCCGCGCCAGTTCCCATCCGCTCAACGGCCCGAGCCACCGCCCGAAGGCCGTTTGAGCTGCCGACGGCTACCGGCAGGTTGGCTCCGCCCTTGCTGGCACTCGGACTTGCCGCATCAGCGGTTCTGCCGCGACGCAGAACCGCGGCGCCGGCGGCGATGCTGGCAAGAAAGCTTCGACGAGATAGGCGTGGCATCTAGCGAGCCTCCGATGTGCTGGGAGGGCACACCTTCTCGACTGTACCTGACCGACGGTGGGCGAGTGGACTTTTTGCGAAGGCCTTCCATTGGGAACCGCGGCGGCCGTGGGTTGGCTGACTGCCGCTTATTGTGCAAGCACCGCCGCGCTGGGCTGGGCCGATGTCACCAGCGGGGCCACCTCTCGAAGACGAGCCGGGATGACCGGGGAGATGGACAGCGCGCCCTCCAGCGCCTCGACCGTTTTTAGGCCATTGCCGGTGATGCACAACACCACTTCGTCGTCGGGCTTGAAGCGTCCGCTTTGCGCCAGCGACAGCGCGGCGGCGAGCGTCGCTCCGCCGGCGGTCTCGGTGAAGACGCCGGTGCTTTGCGCGAGCAACTTGATTCCGGCAACCAGCTCCGGATCGGTCACGGCGACGGCCCAACCTTGGGATTCGCGGATCGCTGCGGCCGCGAACAAGCCGTCCGCCGGATTGCCGATCGCGATCGACCGAGCAATCGTTTTGGGAACAACGGGTCTGATCTCGTCCTCACCGCGTTGGACGAGGTCCACGATCGGCGAACACCCCTGGGCCTGGGCACCGTAGAGCCTGGGCGTTTCGCCCTCCACCAGTCCAGCCTGCAAAAACTCATGAAAACCTTTGTTGAGCTTGGTGATGAGCGAGCCGCCCGCCATCGGCGCCACCACGGCCGTCGGCAATCGCCAGTCAAGCTGCTCGGCGATTTCGTAAGCCATCGTTTTTGAACCCTCGCCGTAGTAGGAGCGCAGGTTCACGTTGACCAATCCCCAATTGTACTCGTCCGCCAGCTGCACGCAGAGCCGATTCACATCGTCGTAGGTGCCTTGAATGCGAACCAGACGGGGCCCGTAAACCGAGGTACCCACGATCTTGCCGAGCTCCAAGTCATAGGGAACGAAGATCCACGACTCCAATCCAGCCCGCGCCGCTTGTGCCGCGACCGCATTCGCCAAGTTCCCCGTCGAGGCGCACCCGACGGTCCGAATGCCAAGCGCGACGGCGGCGTTGAGGGCCGTGGCCACGACGCGATCTTTGAACGACAGCGAAGGGTGAGAGACCGCATCGTTTTTGATCCAAAGCCGCGCCACGCCAAGTCTGGCGGCCAGGCAAGGAGCTTCGAGCAGGGGGGTAAAGCCGGTATCGAGCGAGACCACGGGATCCCCGACGATGGGCAGGAACTCTCGGTATCGCCACAGGGATCGCGGACGCGCCTCGATGGCTTCCCGGGTTGGGCGACGATCCGAGGATTGATAGTCGACCTCCAGCGGACCTAGGCAGTTGCTGCAGATCGCCGTCGCCGCCGGCCCGCGCTTTTCACCGCAGAGTCGACAGACGAGCGGAAGAAGACCAATGCGAGAGTCGCTAGGCATACGCGCTCCTTCGAGACGGACGGTTGATCGAATGGACCGCGCAGAGAAGGTCGGCCAACAGTGCGGATGCGGTGGGAACTCCACCCGCTCCCAACCCGTGCCAACTGAGGTTGCCAGCCAGCTCTGTTTGAAGCTGGATAACGTTCTCCACCCCTTCGGCGGCGGCCAAGGGATCCCGGTCGAGAAGTGCTTCGGGTTTCACGGAGGCGGCGATGTGCCCGTTCCGCCAGGCTTTCGCGACCAGTCTGATGCGTTGCCCCTCGCGTTTGGCGCGCTGAACTTCATCGACAACGCTGGGGTCGATTCCTTGCACCTTGATGGACGACACCGGCACGGGTTCGCGCCAGGCAAGCGTGGTCAAGATCGAGAGCTTTGCGGCCGCATCGGCCCCGCTCAGATCCGCGGTCGGATCCGCTTCCGCGTAGCCGGCGGCTTGCGCCTCGCGCAGCACCGCCTCGAAACAGCGGGTTCGCTCGAGGTTCGAAAGGAGAAAATTGGTGGTGCCGTTCAGTATTCCGCGCAGCAGGTGAACGCGGTCCCCGCTCAACGACTCCCGCAACGTGCGGACGATCGGCAGCGCGCCGGCAACTGCCGCCTCGCAGTGCAGGTCGGGGTGATGGTCCGCGAGGCATTGGAGCAGCAATGGGCTCTTCACCAGCGCCTGTTTGTTGGCGGTAATCGCAACCCCGCCTCGGGCGAGCACTGCGGCGATCCACTCGTCGGCTTCTTTGGCGCCGCTGGCTTCCACCACGATCGGAATGTCTGGATCGGAGGCGATTTTCGCGGCACTGCCGTGGACGGGAATGGTGACTGCCACCGGTCGCGGAATCTGAGGACGAGCTACTGCGATCGTAACCACATCGAGAGCAAAGCCGGTGCGCTCGCGGATGGACTGCGCGCGCGCTCTGAGTACTTCCAAGAACGCGGTCCCTACCGTACCCAGCCCAATAAGTCCGATTTTCAATTCGGTCGTCGACACGGGGCACTTCCTTTCGCCCCGTGGAGCCCGCGAGGACCCTGAACGCCGGCCAAAAAAAAAGTCCCGGCGCCAAAGAGCACGCGGGACGCGGAGCTTTTTAGCGTCTTATTTTACGTGGCAGCAATACGCCGCAAATCACCACGAGTATTCAGTTGTTGCTGCACTTGTAGCCATGGGCCGGGATGCTGTCAACCCCGATCACCCGAACATTCGAAGGGACGGTGAAGCTCGAGGGTCAAACCCGGGAAACACTTTGTCAATGCGCTCCAAGCTGAACTGGCCGCCCAGGACTTCACAAAGGACCGTCCTGTAGTCCGTGGTGACGGGTAGATCGCGTCCTTCGAACAAATTCGCTGGCTTGAGCTCGGTCCAGCGCCCGTAGATTCGTCCACCCCTGACACCTCCCCCGAGGACGAGCATCACCGAGCCGGTGCCGTGGTCGGTACCGCGGTTGCCGTTCTCTTTCACGGTTCGGCCGAATTCCGTCATCGTCACCAGGCACAGGTCCGCCATTTTGTCTCGCAAGTCGGTCGTGAACGCCGCGATCGAATCACCGAAGTCTCTCAGTCGAGCGGCTAATTGTCCTTGTTCATTCCCCTGATTCACGTGCGTATCCCAGCCGCCGCAATCGGTCGCCGCGATCTCCATCCCGAGATCAGCATGGATGAGACGGGCGATGTCGGCCAGTCGCTTGCCCAACGGTGAATTGGGATATCGGGCTCCGTTTTGCGCCGGCATTTCCTCCAGCTTCACGCTCTGTACCTCGCGCAGCGCCCGAAAGATTTCTTGTCCATTGTGGCGAAGCGCGCCGTCGACTGCGGCCGAATACATGGACTCGAACCCTCTTTCGGTCGCGGCCGAGCTCCTGCCTGCGCGAAGGCGAAAGTCGGCCAATGAGTTGATTGCCACCGCCGGCGCGGCCCCCAGCAGCGATCGAGGCAAGTTGGGCTGAAGCGCCACCGCTCGAAACTCTGACGCATTGAGCTGGGGCGAGGAGAGGAGCGTCCGGTTCAGCCAGCCGTCTTCCGCACGTCTGCCCGGCGTTCCGGCCTCGAGAAAATCCTGGGCGTCGAAATGGGAGCGGGTCGGCTTTGGCGAACCGACCGCGTGCACGACGGCCATCGTTCCGGTACTCCAGAACGGGTAGAGCGCTTCGAGCGCGGGGTGCAGAGAAAAGGTATCGTCCAATCGAAGTGCAGAACCCGCTCCCCTCCCCGGGGGGCGCAAAGCCGTCGTGCTCCGCATCGCATGGTACTGAGCGTCCCCAGTGGGCGGGACCATCGAGAGGCCGTCCGCCGCGCCCCGCTGGAAGATGACCACCAAGATCTTCCCGGCTCGCTTGGTCGTCTCGGCCACGGCCCGCTCGAGGAACTGCGGCGCAAATCCGAAGCTGACCAGTGCCAGCCCAGAAGACTTGAAGAATGCGCGGCGGCTGAACTTCATCATCTTTACCTCTTTTGAAAATCGGGCGAGCCCAACATCAAGCCCGCGACCAAGGGGACGTCGATTGGCTTGTGCTCGCCGTCCGCCGGGGTCTCTCCCTCCTGCTCCGAAATCGCGCGGTATAGCGTCTCGCGGGTTTGCGGAGTCAGCTCTCGGTGAAGGATGAAGTTCGCGAACGCGTCCGCCACCCGATGCACGTCATTCCAGGCGGCATGGCGGCGCGCATATCCTCGTACGTCGGCGGTTGTCCCATGAATCCGGTTCGATGCCAGCGCGAGGCCGAAGTTGATTCGGTTGAGCAATGCGCCCGCGTTGATCCATGCTTGGGCCGCATCTGGGTAGCCGGTCGGGGCTTGCGCTCGATACAGCGGCTCACCGAGGCGTTCGATTTGTTGCAGGAGCTGAACATCGCCAGTGGTTTGGCCGCCCAGCGCCCGAATTCCGGAAACCGCGAATTCAAATGGAGTCTTGGTCTTTGCGCCGAAAGCTTCGTCAGACCAGAACTCCGGAGCGGAAAAGAGCGCCGCGTAAACGGAGGGCAGGTAACCGCCAGTCTGGAGAAACACCGCTGCAATTCGGTCCACCAGCTGTGGCGGCGGATTGTCGGAGACGAACTTTCGACAAAGCTTGGTGGCAATGAACCGAGCGGTTGCGGGATTTAGCGCGAGGTAGTCGAGCACCGCCTCGCCGTCCGAGACTCCGCCCCCTCGGGGAATCGACAGCCGCATCACCCGCTTGGGGCCCGGATCATGTGCGCGGTCCCGAAACACAAAGGTAGCTTTCCGATTCGGCTGCTCGATGGACCATCCGGTGAAGCATCGAGCGGTTTCGCTGACGTCTTGTTGTGTGTAGCCCCGGTTGACCCCCACGGTGTGGAGCTCCAAGAGCTCGCGAGCGTAGTTCTCGTTCAATCCCGCCCTCGGCGAGCCGGGTTTCGCCCGCGAGGGATCGGGCTCACGAACGCTGAGCCAGTTGTCGAGGTAGAAGAGCATCGCCGGGTGATGCGCGGTGGCTCCCAACAGCTCTCGGAAATAGCCGAACACGTGGGTTCGAATGGCATCGCGCTCGTAGGAGGTCACCATCCAACGCACTGGCCCCTTCTCCGCTGAGACGTTGAAGTGATTGAACCAGAAATCCACGAGCACTTCTTGCAACTGTCGCCGGCTTTCGACCGCGCGCACCACCTTCGCCGCCGTCAACTCCACCAAGATCTGCTGCGGCAACTCCTCGCGCGGAATCGCTTCGATCGCGCTCTTGGCCTCTGGGCTCGCGGGCGGGAGCCCGAGGACTTTCGCTCGCTCCTCGGGCGGAGCGTACTCCTCTTCGAGCTCAGCGCTGGATCGCGTCAGCGTCGGAAAAGCTCTGAGCTTGTAGGCAACCCATTGATCGGAAATTTCGTTTGGTTTGAGTTGCTGATTGATCCAGCGCTCGACGCCGATCTTCGCAACGGCCTCCCAATCCTCGGGGGAATAGCCGAAAGCGAGCCGGTTCAAGACGTGAACCGCTTCTTTTGACGCGGTCCAGTGGGTGCTAGGGACCGCGACCTCGGCGGGTGGCGTCGGCGATCTTGCATTCAACGAGTGTGGATTCGAGGCGCAACTTGGCAGTGCCGCGGCCGCTCCCAACGCAAGAAACCAAAGCCGAGTCCGTCTCATTGCCATCAATAAACACTCGAAGCCCCCGCTCGGTTACGGGGGAAAACCGACCCAGGCCGCTCCGGAAAAATTCTGGGAACAAAAACCGTTGTATCTGGTTGTCAGCGCGGACCTTGCCGGGCTGCCGCGTTGCCTGGACGCTGAACAAGCGCTATGTGGACGTGCATCCTGCATGAGGACAACTGGTGCCCCCCAATTCGACGGCCAAAATCCTGGTAGTCGATGATCGCCCTGGGGATTTGATCGCGCTCGAGGGGGTGCTGCGTTCGCTCGGCCACGAGGTGATCCGCGCGACATCGAGCGAGGCTGCGCTCAGGTACGCCCTTGCGGAGGACATCGCCTTCGTGGTCCTGGATCTGAATTTGCCGGAGATCGACGGATTTCAGCTGGCGCGAGCTCTTAAGCAGCAAGAGCGAACCCGCCTGGTGCCGATACTGTTTCTCACCGCGCAGACGGCAGAAGAGAGCTTCGTCCGCCAGGGTTACGCGTCCGGTGCAATCGACTTTTTGGTGAGGCCGATCCAGCCGGAGATTCTCAAGGCGAAGGCCGAGTTTTGTTTGGACCTGCATCGAGCGCGGAGGGAGGCGCTCGCCGCCGAGCAGCGTTCAGCATTCCTGGCGCGCGCGAGCTCGGTTCTCTCCGAATCGCTCGACCCCAGGATCACGCTCGCGAAGTTCGCAGACCTGGCGGTTTCGGCTCTGGCCGATTGGTGCACCGTCAGCCTGATTGACGAGGACAAAGCGCTGCGGCGCGTGGCCGTCGTCCATCGCGACCCGGAGAAACAGTGGCTCGCCCAGGAATACCAGCGGCGCTTTCTGCCGCCGTTCGACAGATCGCGGGAATTCGTGAATGTTCTTCGTCGCCGAAAGGCAGTGCTGCTGAATCAGGTCAGCGCGCCGCAGCTGGCTAGTTTCGCCGAAAGCCCCGAACATCTGCGAATTTTGACCGAGCTGGGAATCGCTTCTTTCATCATGGCGCCGCTGTCCAGCCGCGAGAGTCTGCTCGGGGTGATTACCCTGATCCGTTCGGATCCCAGAAACCCCTACCAGCAGGCGGATTTGTTGTTCGCGGAAGACTTGGCCGCGCGCGCTGCTCTCGCTGTCGACAATGCGCATTTGTACGAGCTTGAACGCCGGCGGGCGGATTTCGAGCAGCAGCTCATCGGAATCGTCAGTCATGATCTGCGCAATCCGCTCTCGGTGATTTCGATGGCGGCCTCGGCGATCGAACGCTCCGGCGGTGTCGACGATCGCTCTCGCCGATCCGCCGGGCGCATTCGTGCTGCCACCGACCGAGCCAATCAACTGATCAGGGACCTTTTGGATTTTACCCAGGCGCGCAGAACCGGCGGGATCCCCATCCGGCGTCAGCCAATCGATCTGCACCGTCTGACCAAGGAATTGATCGATGACTTCGCCGCAGACGCGCCCCAGGGCCGCATTGAACTCCTACAATCGGGCGACGGGCAGGGGGATTGGGACCCGAATCGCATACAACAGATGATTGAGAACCTGACTCAGAATGCATTCAAGTACAGTCCAGCTGAGTCATCGATCCGCATTGAGACCCGCGGGGAGGCCGAAGCAGTCTTCATCTCGGTTCAAAATGGAGGCGAGCCGATTCCGGCCGAGCTTTTGCCCCACTTGTTTAAACCGATGAGGGCCTTCGCCGGCAAGGTCGATAAGACAAACCGGAGCATCGGCTTGGGGCTCTACATCGTGCATCACATCGTCCAAGCCCACGGAGGAAGCATCGAGGTCAGCTCATCGAAGGAGAACGGCACCACCTTCGCTGTTCGTCTGCCGAGGGCGCCTCCCGTCTCCCTGACCGAGCCCTTCGAGCGTCGCAACATCCCGCGCGATGCGGCATTCTGAGGCTCGGTGCAATGGGAGGCCCACTCCGTGCCGAATCGTGAGGAACCAGGGTTGGGGAAGGCCGCACAGCAGCTGAGGGCGGCTGAACCTTACATCTCCGCAGTCTGGAAATTGGTTGGAGGAGCCGCCGTCGGCGTGCTGGGGGGCTACTTTCTGGACCGCTGGCTCAGCACAACTCCCTGGTTGCTGGTGGCGCTGTCCACCATCGGCATCGCCGTAGGCTTCTACGGATTCCTGCACGATTTGCTGCGTCCCAAGAAGCGATGATCTCCGCGGCGACTCGCGGCTGGTGGTTCACCGCTGGTATCGCGGCCACGGGGCTCGTGGGCCTCGTCGCATCGACTCTGTTGACGCGAGCCCCAGTCGACCAGCGATCCGCGTGCTTGGGCGTGAGCGCCGCGACTGCGTCGGGGCTGCTTAGTCTGGTGCTCAAGCGTTGGGCGCTGCGACACTCCCTAAAGGCAGCGCTGGCGGTTGTCGGGGTGATGTTTGGGATCCGGCTGATTGCGGTCGCATTAGGCATTGCGTTTCTCACATTCAGACGAGTAAATAGCCTTCCCTTCGTGGTCGGGTTTTTCGCCGTTTACTTCGTGCTCCAGTGGCTCGAAATCGGTTATGTGACGGGAGCGGCGAAGCAAAACTGGCATTCGTGAGAGGTCCGAATTTGGTCAAGTCGTTGCTAGCGATACTGGCGGCGTTGGTCCTCGCCGCTCCTTGCTTTGCAAGCGAGGAAACGCGGGCGCATGACGCCGACGCGGTGAAGGCCGAAGGCCAGGACCAGAGCGAGGAGAAAGAGGAAGAGACCGTCGCCGACTTCATCTTCCACCACGTTGCCGATTCGAACACCATCGAGATCGACATTCCTCTCAATCGAGGAAAAAACCCCATCATTCACCTCCCGGTGATTCGAATTCCGCTCAAGGAAGGGGCCTGTCTAGCTGATCCCCAGGGGAGTGCTTCGCTCGCCAAGGGATGTCTGGACCTGTCGATCACCAAGCACACGGTGATGATGTGGCTGGCGGCTGTTTTGCTGGTGGTCGGGGCGTTGCTCACCTCGAAGCGAGACAAGCGAGACTTGGTCCCACATGGACCGGCGGCCAATCTCTGGGAAATGACCGTGGTGTTTGTTCGCGACGAGCTGGCGATCAAGAACATCGGCCCCGAGGAAGGGCCCCGGTACACGCCGTACCTGATCACCGTGTTTGTTTTCATTCTGTTCATGAACTTTCTGGGGCTGTTTCCCTGGATGGCCACCGCGACCTCGAATTTGGCCATCACCCTCGGGCTCGCCCTCTGCACCTTCGTTTTGACTCAGGCCGCGGGAATCCGCGCTGCCGGGCTCGGTGGCTACCTCAAACACCTCACCGGCGGCGTGCACTGGAGCCTTTGGATCATCATGATTCCGGTGGAGATTATGGGGCTTTTCACCAAGCCATTCGCCCTGACCGTCCGATTGTTCGCAAACATGCTGGCAGGTCACATCGTGATCTTCTTCCTGCTCGCGCTGATTTTCCTTCTCGGCACGGTTGCGGTCGCGCCGGTCTCGGTCCTATTTGCGATGGGCATTTATTTCCTCGAGATGTTCGTGGCGTTGGTCCAGGCTTACGTGTTCACCATGCTGTCCTCGCTCTTCATTGGAATGGCCGTGGCGACCGGCCACCACGAGGAGCACGCTCCCGCAGCGGAGGGGACCCACAGCCACGAGCATCGCGCCGCTCACATGGTCGGCTCATGAGACGACCCACGTGTCCACGGCAGATACCTGGCGAGCGAGTAGCCGCCAGAGGTAGTTCGATGGGACCAACGGCCCTCCCGACAAGTGGGTCTTCGCGGTTGGAAAATCTGACCGAGGGGTAGCAATTCGTCATGACCAATTTCGCACTCGCATTTCTCTCAGCTGGGTTCGGCGCTGGGCTGGCGGTGCTGGGCGCCGGCATCGGTATTGGGCGGCTCGCCGCGGCAGCCATGGATGGCACCGCCCGGCAGCCTGCGGCGACCGGTGACATTCGTACCACGATGATCATTGCAGCGGCGCTGATCGAAGGCGTGACTCTGTTTGCAATAGTCGTCTGCATTATTCTTGCGGTGAAGTAAGGTTCAATCCCGGAGCCGGTGCGGGACGTTTGCCGCACCGATTCCGGAAAACGAAGGCACGGCAAAATGACCGGTTTCCTGATTCTTGGCGCCAGCGGCTTTACCGAGGTTCGCCCGGGTCTCATCTTCTGGACCCTGGTGACTTTCATCGTGGTGGCGCTTGTGCTGCGAGCCAAGGCCTGGAAGCCGATCCTGGACCTGGTGGCGGAACGAGAAAAGTCGATCAAGAAAGCCATTGAGGCGGCAAAGCGGGAGCGCGCTGAAGCGGAAAAGCTGCTCGCCGAGCAGAAGGCCGCCGCGGCCGAGGCACGGCGGGAAGCCGGCGAGATGATGCGCCGCAACCAGGCCGAGGTCGAGCGCTTCCGCGAGGAGTTGATGGCCAAAAGCCGCCAGGAAGCCGAACAGCTCAGGGTCGATGCTCAGAAGGTGATTGAAGAGGAGAAGGCCCGAGCAATTGCCGAGATCCGAGCCGTCGCCGTAGACCTCGCGATCGACATTGCCAGCAAGCTGCTGAGCGAGCGGCTCGACGATGCCAAGCAGCGAGCCTTGGCCCAGGAGTTCGTCGAGCAGCTGCCCAAGGCTGACGGGAGGGTGCGTTCCCCCGCTTAGAGGTACGTGGGTCTTTCGATTGGTATCGTGGGGCTGCCCAACGTGGGCAAATCCACCCTGTTCAACGCCCTGGCGACTGCCGGTGCCGAGGCGGCGAATTACCCATTCTGCACCATCGAGCCGAACCTCGGAATCGTTCCAGTCCCCGACCAGCGGCTGGATCGAATCGCGGAGGTGATCGAACCGAAAAAGACGACCCACGCAACGCTCGAATTCGTGGACATCGCCGGTTTGGTTCGCGGGGCATCCAAGGGGGAAGGGCTGGGCAATCAATTCCTGGCCAACATCCGGCAGGTCGATGCGTTGTTGCACGTGCTGCGCTGCTTTGAGGATCCCAACGTGGTGCACGTCGAGGGGCGCACCGATCCTCGGCGCGACAAGGAAGTGGTGGACACCGAACTGTGCCTCAAGGACATCGAGAGCATCGACAGACGCCGGGAGCGTACTTTGAAGGCAGCCAAGGCGGGCGGGAAAGCGGGCGAGGAAGCCAAATTGGAATTGGAGATCCTGGATCGTGTTCGGAGCCAACTGGATCGAGGTGCCCCGCTGCGCGCGATGAGCTTGTCGGATATGGACCGCGCCAAAGTCCGCGAGCTCTTCCTACTGACCGAAAAACCCGTGCTCTACGTGGCGAACATCGATGAATCTCAGCTCAACAAGCCTGACGACCCCAAGGTGCAGGCGGTGCGCGAACTGGCTACCGAGGAGCACTCCGAGCCGATTGTGCTCGCGGCCCGCATCGAAGCCGAGATCCAGCAGCTCCCTCCTGCCGAGCGTTCAGGATTTCTTGCGAGCGTCGGACTGGAAGAACCCGGACTGCACAAGGTGGTACGCGCCGGGTATCAGCTTCTGGGTTTGCAGACTTTTTTCACGCTCGGTCCTGAAGAATGCCGCGCCTGGACCATTCAGCGGGGCTGGAAAGCCGTTCAGGCAGCGGGCATCATTCACACCGATTTCGCTCGCGGCTTCATCAAGGCCGAGGTGATGAGTTGGAGGGACTTGCTTGACCTTGGCTCGGAAACTGCTGTACGCGAAAAAGGACTCCTTCGGATCGAAGGCAAGGAATACGTTGTCCAAGACGGCGACTGCATCCACTTTCGGTTCAACGTTTAGCGGCGCTCTCTCGCTGCGCGCAGCATTTCTATCCACGGGCTTGGCAGCGCTCGGGGTGGGCTGTGGAGGGAGTGGGCTGTGCGACCGAGTCAATGGAGTGGCCGCCAACGTTGCAACCAAGGCACAAGGGTGTGCGGGGGTAGGTTCCGCGGTGAGCCATGCGATGTTCACACAGTCGGCGTGCTTGGTGGCCTTGTCCCGCTGCTCGGAGACGGATCAGCGCGCGCTCAACGCACAGGTCGACTGCTTGTTGAAACTTCCGGCGTGCACGCCCGGCCAGGAAGCGCAGTTTCTCAGCGCCCTGGGGCCGTGCAAGTTCAGCGGCGCCGCTGTTTCCAGTGCCTGCGCCAATGCGCTCGAAACCCCTTGAGCCGGGCGAGCGCGCTTTAGCCAGGCTGGAACAGTTGAGCTTGCTGCGGCCGATGGACTCCGCGCTTCGCAACTCGCTGCGCGAGGACGAAAGCGGGGTTCTGCTTCGGCTCTGCGCTCGCGAGACCCTGGTGGGTGGAATCTCGGTCGATTTCCGGGTGCGCCCTGACGAGCTGATCGGCCCGCTGCTTTCGCTAATATCCGGTTCGGCGCGCGAGCTTCGCGTCTTGGATTCGCTGAGCTTGCCGATCCCTGAGCTGATTGTCTCCTATCGCGGACAGGCCCACCGCTGGCAGGTGGTTGGGCTGAAGGACTTAATCCGCGAGTTGAACGCGCTCTTCCGGGAGGATCCGCTCGCGGGCGCGATCGCAATCCTCGGCGAATGGGACGACATGCTGCAGCTCTGGTGTCTCGGCAAGAGTCAGCTCTCCTCACTGATGAAGGAGGGTTTCTTTCGGACAGAGAACCGAAGAGAGCTCTCCACCGTATTGCAGCGCGGGGTCAGGTAACCGCCAGGAGCATCCGTAATCCGTTGACGCTTCCCGATCACCGGATAGAAAGGGCTGCGCGTGGGTCTTCCAAGCTGGCAGGTCGGATTGCTGTGCGCGGTTTGCCTCAGCGACGCGGTGCGCGGCGAGACCGAGCCGGCCGATCACCACGTGCTGGAAACTCGGGTGGAGGCGGAGGCTCCCACGTCCACCGCTTCAGCCGAGACGGTTCGCGATCGCGATTTGGTGCTCCGTCCTCACGCCACGCCAGAAGACATCCTGCGCGTGGTTCCAGGTTTGGTCATCGCGCAGCACCAAGGAGGGGGCAAAGCCGACCAACTGTTT
>Ga0126384_10000170_pt1 | contig 31872 bp, 24 predicted proteins | sample PanSoiMetPlot_36_FD_92543 | JGI IMG/M metagenome (GOLD analysis project Ga0126384, IMG submission 92543) | Tropical forest soil microbial communities from Panama - MetaG Plot_36 | ecosystem: Environmental > Terrestrial > Soil > Tropical forest > Bulk soil | place: Panama | collected 2016-02-17 | reverse complement strand
TCGCCACTACCAGGTCGATCCGCCGCGTAACGCTCGCGTGGGCACCCCCCGATGACGCCCCTCGTCGGCATTCGCACGCTTGCAGGCCTGGCCCTCCGCCGTGACCGGATCAAGCTGCTCTTGTGGGTCCTGCTCGCCGCCGGACTCGTGGCCGGCACGGCGTCGTCCATCAAGGGCCTCTATGCCACCCTGGCCGAGCGGCAGCAGTACGCCGTGACTATCGGAGCCAATCCGGCGTCAGCCGTTCTCGGCGGCCCTGGTTTCGGTCTCTCCACCCTCGGCGGGATCACGGTCGCCGAGGTGGGCAGCACGCTCCTGGCTCTGGTGGCCCTGCCCAGCATCCTGCTGGTGGTCCGGTATACGCGGACCGAAGAGCAGACGGGCCGGGCCGAGCTCGTTGGCTCAGCAGTCGTGGGCCGGCACGCCCGGCTGGCAGCGGCGCTCCTCGTCGTGGGCGGCGCCAACCTCATGATCGCGGCGGCCACGATCGCCGTCCTGATCGGCTATGGGCTCCCGGTGGCCGGCTCGCTCGCGTTCGGACTGGCTGTGGCTGGGACCGGGTTGGTCTTCGCCGGCGTGGCCGCTGCGGTGGCGCAAATTACGGAGAATGGGCGGACCGCCAGTGGCAGCGCCGCCGCGGTTTTCGGCCTCGCCTTCATTCTGCGGGCCGTGGGAGACGCGAGCGCCGCGGCGCAAGGCGGCGGCGTGCTCAAGAGCCTCTCGTGGCTCTCGCCGATCGGGTGGGCCCAGCAGGTGCGCGCCTACGACGCCGAACGCTGGTGGGTCCTCGGACTGCAGCTCGCGGCCTTCATCGCGCTCGTGGGCGCGGGGGCTGCGCTGAGCGTCCGCCGCGACGTCGGCGCCGGCCTTGTACCGGCGCGACTGGGCCGCTCTGAGGCCGCTCCGAGCCTGGCCAGCACCTGGGCGCTCGCGTGGCGCTTGCAGCGGGGCACCCTGATCGGTTGGACGGTCGGCGTCGCGGTCGGCGCCGGCGTCTTCGGCGCGATCGCTCACGATATCGATGGCATGGTGGCGACGAACAGCGACGCCGCCAGAGTCTTCGCCGAGCTGGGCGGCTCCCGGGTGCTGGTCGACAGCTATCTCGCCTGGGTGCTCAGTCTCACCGGCATCGCTGCCGCCGCCTACGCGGTCGGCGCCGTTCTGCGTCTGCGCTCGGAGGAGACCGACCTGCGCGCCGAGCCGGTGTTGGCAACCGCCGTGACACGCTGGCAGTGGGCGGCTAGCCACCTGGTGGGCGCCGTCGTCGGGATCGTGACACTGCTGCTCACGGCTGGGCTCGTCGTTGGCCTGGTCCACGGCCTGCGCGGCGGAGATGTGGATCATGAGCTGCCGCGGGTGCTGACCGGAGCGCTGGTGCAGGTCCCCGCGGTGTTGGTCGTCGCGGGTGTCGCGATTGCGCTGTTCGGGCTGGCGCCGCGTGGCTGCGCGACGGCCTGGCTGGTCGTTGTGGCCGCTCTGCTGATCAGCCAGCTCGGCGGAATCCTCCGGCTGAATCGGTGGGTGACGGACCTCTCACCGTTTGCGCACGTCCCCAAGGTCCCGGGTCACGAGGTCACCGCCGCGCCACTGATCTGGCTCACTGCCGTCGCCACCCTGCTCGCTGTGGCTGGGCTCACCCGCTTCCGGCTGCGGGACCTCACATGACCTTTGTTCCTACGGCCCCGCGGAGGCCTGGTGCGACGCCTATCAGCACCGCATCTGAGCCTCGATGAGGGCGAGCGCGTTCGCGCGGTTCAGGCCGCGGCCCGCGGCGTAGGCGGCCTCGTAGTCGCGCTCGCCCATCTCGCCTCGCAGGTCTTCGACCAGACGTATGACATCCGGGTTGAACGCGTCTGGCGCGCCGCGGAGCGCATGCGCTGCGCCCAGCACCTGGGCCGCGCTCCCGGCGGCTCCATGCCGCAGTGTCAGCCGCGCCACCCCGACGGCGGCTATGGCCACCAGAGGCATGTCCGGAGCCTCGGCGGCCATGGCGAGCGCCTTCCCAAGGTGTTCATGCGCTGCCGCGAGGTCGTCCCTGGCAGCCGCCTGGTGGGCCATCCCGGACAGGAGCATCACGCCGAACAATGAGTCGTAGAAGGGAACCCGATCGAGATCATCACGCGCAGCGGCATAGTGCCGCGCCGCCTCCTCCAGGTCCCCGTTCTGGCGAGCCAGGTTGCCGAGGGTGATCCGGGCGAGGACGATGTGGCGTGACGAAGACGTCCCGGCGCCGGGCGCGACCATCTCCAGCAGCTCGGCTCGTGCGCGCTCCACGTCTCCCTTCTGACGGCGGGCGTCCGCGAGCCAGACCCGCTGCATGATGGCGTCGTCGCCGGCGTCGAGCTCTCGCAGGAGGCGTACCGACTCCTCCAGCGCCACGGTGGCGCCGTCAAAGTCGCCGAGTATCGTCTGCGCAAATCCCAGATACGTCAGCGACGTGGCCAGCCCCCACCGTTCCCCGGCCTGCCGGAACTCCGAGGCCGCACCCGCCAAGTCGCGGCACATGCCATCCATGTCGCCGGTGTTCCCGCCGAGGAGTGCGCGAATCAGCCGCAGCATCGCTCGTGCCCAGTGATCCGGATGGAACAGCTCCCGGTCGATCGCCGTCAGGCCCTGGACGGCGTCGTCGGCGATCAGCGCCATTGCGGGTTCGACCAACGTCCCCGCAGGGTGCCCCCCGATCGGCTCCGTGCCGGAGAGGCGAGTCCGGAGCTCCCCGACTGCGGGCAGCGCGGCCGCGTGGCCGCCGGAAAGCACCGCGTTGAAGAGGTACAGAGCCGTGGCAGTCGCCCTGGCCGTGCGCGGCGACTCGCCCGGGACGTCCAGCGCGAGGCGCAGCCAGCTCGCGGCCTCGGCGTGATTGCCCCGGATCGTCCAGAAGAGGCCAAGCGCGGCGCCCAGTCGTGTCGCCGTGCCGGCATCGCCCGCGTCGCGAGCGAAGTGGAGGGCAGCGACCAGATCGTCCCCTTCGGCGGTTAACGCGCGGATCCATGGCAGCTGGTGCGGTCCTCGCAGGTCTGGTTCCGCGGTCTCAGCCAGGCGCAGGAAGTGAGCGGCATGCGCGGCCCTGACCTCGGCGATTTGCCCGGCCTCTGCCAGCCGCTCCAGGCCGTACTCCCGGATCGTTTCCAGCATGCGGTAGCGGGGCTCGGGTCCCTCGACGACCTGGAGCAGCGACTTGTCGACGAGGGCGGCGAGCGTGTCCAGGACGGCAGGAGCGGGAGCGCCAAGATCGCCGGCGGCGTCGGGTGAGATGGTGGCCGGGAACACGGCCAGCCGCTGCGCGAGCTGCCGCTCGTCATCGTCGAGCAGGCTCCAGCTCCAGTCCACGACCGCTCGCAAGGTCCGGTGCCGCGGCAGCGCGGTCCGGCTGCCGCCGGTGAGCAACCGGAACCGGTCGTCGAGCCGCGCCGCCACCCGCTCGATGGGCAGCGCACGCAGCCGGGCCGCGGCCAGCTCGATCGCCAGCGGCAGCCCGTCCAGCCGACGGCAGATCTCGGCCACGGCGCCGACGTTGTCATGGGTGACCGCGAAGTCGGGCCGTGCGGCGGTGGCCCGGTCAGTGAAGAGTCGCACCGCCGGATTGTTGAGGGCACCGGCCAGCGATGTCCCGGGTTCCGGCACGATGAGCGGGGCCAATGGGCTCAGTGCCTCGCCGAGGATTCCAAGCGGCTCACGGCTGGTGGCGAGGATGCGCAGACCCGGACAACGACCGAGCAGATCCTCGGCGAGCCGCGCGGCCGCGTCCACCAGGTGCTCGCAGTTGTCCAGGACAATCAGCGTTTCGGTGGCCGAGAGGGCTTCGACCAGACGGCTCATCGGCTCACGTGCTATTGGAGGCGCGTCTGGCAGACCGGTCTCGCGGAGACCGAGTGCGCCGACAGCCGCCTGGACCACGGCGCCGGGATCGGTCACTGGCGCCAGCTCGACCAACCAGACCCCGCCGGGGAAACCATCAGCCATGTCAGCGGCCAGGGTGCTCGCGAGCCGGGTCTTCCCCGCACCGCCAGGGCCGACCAGCGTCACGAGGCGCCCGTCGTCGAGCTGCCTGGCGACCAGTGCCCGCTCCTCCGCTCGGCCGACGAAACTGGTCAGCGGCGCTCGCAGGTTGCCGCGCGGACTCCCGCCGCTCGGTCGCCGCACGACCTCCTGGCCGCGGAGCAGCGCCAGGTGGGTGCGCTGCAATTCGGGGCTCGGATCGGCCCCAAGCTCGTCGGCCAGAAGCCTCCTGAAATCCTCGTAGGCGGCGAGCGCCTCCGCCTGCCTTCCTTCACCGTGGAGCGCCTTGATGAGGAGGTGACGCAGCCGCTCCCGCAGGGGATGGGCGGCGGTGAGCTCCTCCAGCTCGGCGACGAGGTAAGACCGCTCGGGTGAGACCCGGAGCTCGGCCTCCAGGCGATCCTCGGTCGCTGCCAGGCGGAGCTCGTCGAGCCGGACGACGGCAGCCGCCGCGAATGGGGCCTCCGCAACGTTGGCCAGCGCATCGCCCCGCCACAGCCCGAGCGCCTCCTGGAGACGACGCGCGGCGATCGCTGCCTCCCCCCGTCCCAATGCGCGCCGACCCTCGCGGACCAGGCGCTCGAATCGGAGTGCGTCAACGGCCTCCGGCGGCAGATCAAGGCAATAGCCTCCGGGAGCCGACCGAACGACGTCTCCTCGTGGGAGGGCACGCCGGAGCCGGGATACGAGCGTCTGCAGCGCGTTCGCCGGATCGGCGGGTCCGTCATCAGGCCACAGCGCCGAGGCCAGGGATGCCATGGTGACCGTGCGTCCCGCGTCGAGAGCCAGCCGGATCAGGAGCGCGCGCAGGCGGACACCTCCGACCTCGACGACCTCGCCATCGACCGTAACCAGGAGCGGGCCCAGGACCCCGAGGCGCATGAAGCCACTTTGCCACGGATGCTCGCCGATGCCGAGGCCGAGGTGCAGGCCGCCCTCGACCTGGCCCAGCCCAACGATCTCTGGTGGACGGGGTGCGCCAGTGCCCGGGCTGCATACCTGCTCAAGCTGGGTCGTACCGAAGCCGCCGTGGCCATTATCGAAAGCGTCCGGCTGCTGCCGGGAATGGAGGGCGGCTGCCACGCGGCGTTCGTCCTGATCCGTCGAGGGCGGGTGCCTGCGCGGTGGGCCGGAAGGACGAGGGCATCGCCGCGCTTCGCGAATGCGGTGAGATCGCCTCCGCGCTCAGGTTGCTCAACCCGCTTTACTTCCCCTGGCGCTCGGACCTGGCGATGGACCTGCCTGTGGCGTCGTTCAGCGACCGTTCCCACACCGCATCCCAACCCCAGCTGTCGCCAGACCCCAGGGCCTGACACCCGCCGCGAGAAGAAGCGGCCCGCAGCCGGCCCTCGATCACAATCAAGAACTCTCTGCATGGCTGTCCCTCGACAGCAACCCGGCTGCCCGATCGCACAGCGATCTCATCCGCGTGCTGGAGAAGGGAGCGCAGCTGGGAGCCGGAGCACTGGGCCAGCTCGCGGGTCGACCGCAGCGCTCTGAGGCGGGAGTCCAGGCCCCGGGCGCCGCGAAGCGAAGTCACATTCAGCACTGGGGTCGGCCACCGTTTGTGAAGACGGTGTCGTCGGCGAGATGCTCCGAGACCAGGCCGACCAGGTCGCCAGCAACAACCACACGTGGCCGACCCCGTCCAGCCGCGAGCTTGCCCTGGGTCTGGTCTACTACGGATCGCTCGGGACGACCGGGCCCAGCTCGGCAGATGGTGGCCAAGGCCGACACCGACTCCTCGATCGAGCGCGCCCTGGATGGGGACTTCCACGCGCCGTTCTCCAGGCTGGTCGGCATCGAGGGGGCGGTGCCGGCCCCCATCTTCGCTGTCGTCCACGACCCCGCAGAAGACGAGTGGCGCGGCTATGCGTGGCGGTACAGGCGCTGCCCCGTGCCGGAACAGATCCGCCCATCGTCCCCGACGACCTCCCCTGAGCAGCGAGACCCACTTCCGGTAGCCGATGACCACTGACGACACCGGCCAGTTGCTGCCGAACATGAGCCGGTCCGGGCGAGGCAGTCGTAGAGATGGCGCACAAACGGGCGACCGCCTCGATGCGCAGCGGAGGGTCGTCCGCCGTGTGCTCAGGCACAGGCGACTTCGCCAGCACATTGGGGCAGGGTGTCGGCAAGTCTCCTCGCCCCGTGAGGTAGCCGCTGGACCACATTTGGACAGGTTGTCGGTACAAGAGTGGTCAGGCTAGTGTCAAGGTGGGGTACGCCAGAGGTTCGACTTGAGTTCAAGTCGGCCGTCTGGAGCCTCGGGACGCGGCAGCCTCCGAGGTCGGCTCTACCGGTCTTTGGATCCGTGACCGAAGGTTCGAATCCTTCCGCCCCAGCCATGCCAGAGGGCATCCGAACCTCGGCCCGAAGAGGCGCAGCCCGCCACGCGAGACGGGAGCGCGTGGGGGTGCTCAGTTGCACGAATGCATGGTTCCTTGGGGCCGGGAGCGCCGCAGTTGAACGAATGCGTGGTTCCTGAGGGCGGTGAACGCCGCAGTTGTACGAATTCGTGGTTCCTGAGGGCGGTGAACGCCGCATTTGCGCGAATGCGTGGTTCCCGACCCCTCGGGGTGGATCACGAATTAACGCCCAGCAGCATAAGCCTGCCTCGCTTGCATGATGCAAGATCGCGTGGTATGCTCGCTTTTTTCACGCAAGTATCTCCCAATCGGAGGCGCCAGCTTCGCAGGAGGATCTTTTCCGTGGAGCACAAGCCGAATTTCACGACCAGACCGATTCTGGTCACTGGCGCAACGGGTCGTCATGGCGGCACGGGAGCGACAGTGGCCCGACTCCTCCGTGACCATGGCCTGCCCGTCCGCGCGTTTACGCGAACCGCCGACAACCGTGTCGGCGCGCTGAAGGCGCTTGGGATTGAGGTTGCAACCGGTGATCTCCATGACCGGCAGTCACTGACCGCTGCGCTGGAGGACGTGGAGGTCGCCTACTTCACTTATCCGGTTGCAGCAGGAGTCGTTGACGCCGCCGCCAACTTTGCGTCCGCGGCCCGCGAGGCGGGCCTCAAGCGGCTCGTTGTCATGTCTATGTGCGCCTCGGAGCCGGACGCGCCAAGCGCCTTCGCCCGCGAGTACTGGCTGGCGGAGGAGCTGCTCGACAGACCCGGATTCTCCACTCTACATTTGCACGTCCTGGCGTTCTTCTTCGAGAATCTGCAGCTCCTTCATCGCGCCGACATCCTTGGGGACGGGGTCATCAAAAACTCGTTGCCGACGTGCCCCTCCTCTGGATCGCGGGGGAGGACGCCGGAAAGCTTGCAGTGGCGGCGCTGCTGCAGCCGGACTGCTTCGGCCACCAGGCGGTCATTTCTCCAAGTGGACGCTGTCGATACAGTCATGCGGAGATCGCACGAATCGTGGGCCGACATCTCGGTCGGGTACTGCGCCACGAGATCATCACCAGGGAAGCCTGGGAGGAGCGGATCCTCGCACTCAGTGCCTCGGACAGCCGTGTGAACGCGACAATGGCCGCCCACATCTCGGCCCTCGGGGCAGCCTTCAGCCATGGACATCCGCTTCCGACCAGCATGTTCGAGACGCTGACGGGGGATAGGGCGCTCTCGCTGATTGATGTCCTCGAATCGAACCGCCTGTCGTTCGAGAACGTCGTTGAGAGCACGTGACAGCTTCATAAGTACTCGAACAGGTTCTCGCGCTCCCACTCTGTCACGATGCCGGGCCACTCAGCGGTGCCATAAGCGCCGATGGCGTCCCTGGCCTTGGCGATCTCGTGGCGCTTGACAGCCATGAACAGCTGAACGAACTCGTCGCCCATGCAGTCACGGAGAGGCCTGTCCTGCTCGAATGCGGCGAGAGACTCATCGAGCGTGAAGGGTAGCTTGGGCGCCTCCTCGTCAAGGTACGCGATCTGAGCAGCCGGAGGCGGTGGCGCGAGCCGGCGGTCCACCCCGTCGATGCCGGCCGCCAGCACCGCCGCCATGACCAGATACGGATTGCTCCCCGCGCACGGCAGGCGGTTCTCCAGGTGCATCTCTGCGCCGCGGCCGCCCTTCACCCGCACAGCCACCGTGCGATCCTCGTGGCCCCAGGTCGCGTTCATCGGCGCGAAGCTGAACAGCTTGTACCGTTTGGCGCAGTTGATCGTAGGCGCGGCGATCGCCGTCAGCGCCGCCGCGTGTGCCAGCTGTCCGCCAATCCAGTGACGGGCCGTCTCCGACAGGCCATCGACAGCGTCAGGGTCGTAGAACGCGTTCGTCCCGTCGTCCGCGCGCAGCAAGCTGTGATGGTAGTGGCAGCCGCTCGCGCTCTGATCGGCGTATGGCTTGGTCATGAAGCTCGCCATGTAGCCGGCCTGCTGAGCCAGCTCCTTGACTGCGTTCTTGAACACGAAGGCCTGGTCGGCCGCCGCGACGCCCGATGCGGGCGCGAAGTTGATCTCCATCTGTCCCGGGCCATATTCGGCATTCGACGTGATGATGTCGACCCCGGTGCCATGGAGCGAGTCAAGCAGCCAGGTCACGAAGTCCTGGTCGAAGTTGTTTCGCACCGTCCAGAAGATCTGGATTCCGTCGAAGGCAGGCCTGCGAGCCTCGGCGTCAGCGAAGTAGACCTCGTACTCGAATCCGCTGCGAAGCGTGCACCCGAGCTCGTTGAGCTTTGAGAGCATCTCCCCAGCTAGATATCGCGGCGCTGCTTTGAGCGCCTGACCGTCGTACCAGCGGGGGTCGGCGATGACGCGGGCAGTCCTGTCCGCCCACGGGACCGGCCGAAGCGTGGCCAGGTCGGGAAAGATCAATGAGTCGGCGAAGTTCCGCTCCTCGAGGTATCCCGTTCCCGAGGCCACGCCTCCCTGCAAGTCGAGCCCCAGCAAGCCGCCAAGGAAGTTGAGCCCCTCGGTCGCGAAGCGTTCGAAGTGGCGGCTGGGCACGGTCTTACCGCGGCTGAGCCCATGAAGGTCGGGCTGCTCGAAGCGTACGTATTCGATCTCTTCGCTGGTGAGGTACGTCAGCGCTTCCTGGATGTCCACGCGCACCCTATGACGTGGCGCCGGCGACCGCCTGCGCTTCCGGTGGCAGGGGCACGTCCCTGGCCGTGCGGGCGCCGATCACGTACAGGATGGGCACGATCGCCAGCGATACTCCTTTCAGAACCATCCGCGCGCCTCCGTCTTACTCACCGGCCGCCGCCGGCGTGATTCCGGTGGCGGGTGCCGCCACCTGGCGCACTCCCGCTTCCCCTCGCTGCAGACGGCCCCGAAGCACAAGCAGCCACCAGGCCAATGCCACGACCTCCACAATTACGCACACCACGTCAGCGCCCCAGAAGTCCTTCGGGATCGTCAGCAGAACCAGCACCAGAAGGACCCACGCCAGCGCCGCGATCATGACCGGCCTTGCCCACCCGCCCAGCCTGAAGGCGCCCGGTAGGCTCATCAGCTGATTCCGCTTCCATACGTAGGCCAGTAGCGTCCCCAGGTAGACGAGATAGGGCAGCGTCGCGGTTGCCGTGATGAGAACCGTGAAGGCATTGCCGCCGAAGTAGACGTCGTTCAGATAGCCGTAGATGGTGAACATGAGCGACAGTGATGTCGCCGCAAGCAGAGCCGGGATCGGGGTCCGCGTACGGGGGTCGACGCGCCTCAGCAGCGACGACACAGGAAGCATGTTGTCGCGAGCCAGCGAGAATATGAGGCGCCCGGTAGCCGCCGTGCCTACGACGCTGAGCGAGAAGATCGAAAAGACCACGAAAAGCAGGAAGACCTTGGTCAGACCTGAACCCAGCCAGTAGGTGAAGATGTCCGCCAGCGGCACGGGCGAGGCGGCGATCTTCTTCAGGTCGGGAATGGCCAGCGCAAACCCGATCAGAGCGACGATACCGAGCACGGCCGAGCTCACCACCGACCAGATGACAGCCTTCGGCACCGTGACCCGCGCGTTGAAGGCCTCTTCGGACAGGTCCGCCGCCAGCTCGAAGCCGACTATGGTGAAGATCCCCATCAAGGCGGCGAACGGCAGCTGCGCCAGGATGTCGCTCCCCGTCACGCCGCCGGTGTCGAACAAGAAGCTGACCGGATGCATCGGCCTCGTGGCAAAAAGGATGATCAGGATCAGCGCCACCACCACCGTGCCGATGATCTCCGTGAACACCGCCACGTTGTTGATCCTGGCCGCCAGGGCAACCGAGATGATGTTGATGCCCAGCGGGAGCGCGAGGAGCACCAGCGTGATGACCAGGTTGGAGGTCTGGTTGGTCGGGTCGAGCCCCAGGATCGTGGCCCACAGGGGAGCGACGACCACAAAAGTGATGCCGGCACCACCGACCGACAGATAGCACAGTGCCGTGAAGCCGACGAACCAGCCGTAGACGGAGTTCACCAGGCGGGAGCCCCACTGGTACGAATAGCCGGCCAGAGGCATACGCGTGCCCAGCTCGGAGATCACCAGCGCCACCAGCAGCTGCCCGACGCCGGCCAGGATCCACAGCCAGATCGACGCTGGGCCGAGGTGGGCCAGGCCGAAGCCGAAGTTGGTGAAGATCCCGGTGGTGATCGAGATGATCGAGAACGCCACGGCATAGAGCGAGAAGAGCCGCAGCGCCCGCCGCAGCTCCTGCTGGTATCCGAAGGACTGCAGGACCTGCTCGTCCGTCAGTGAAGCCTGCTCTGGCACGCCCCCTCTCCTTTCGCTTCCTCTAGGCCCCGAGCACCCGGTCCAGGTAGGCGTTGCCGAAGCGTCGCTCGGGGTCAAGCCTATCGCGAACGGCGGTGAAGCTGTCCCAGAGCGGATAGCGTGGCCGCAACGTCTCGGCCGTCTGGTAGTGCAGCTTGCCCCAGTGCGGGCGGCCGTCGAAGGCGTTCATGATCGCCTCGACCTCTCTGAAGAACGGTTCGTACTCGGCCCGCCAGTACACGTGGACGGCGATGTAGCCGGTCTCACGGCCCGAGGCCGGGCTGAGCGGGATGTCGTCCGCGGCCACGGTCCTCACCTCGACAGGAAAGCTGACGCGCAGGCCTCTCCTCTCGATCATCGCACGCACCTCTTCCACCGCCTCGACCAGGCCGGCTCGCGGAATGGCGTACTCCATTTCGGCGAACCTGACCAGCCGCTCATTTGCAAAGACGCGGTCGCTGCGGTCGATGACCTCGCTCCTGGACATGGTCCGGGCGGTCATGCGCGCAAGCGCAGGTATCCAGCTGCTCCGCATTCGCCCGGCGCGCTGGATGACGCCGAAGACGTGGTTCTCGAGCACGACGTCGTCGAAATAGGCACGCATGCGGCTCTTCGGTCGTGCCGGTTCAAGGGTGCGGTTGTTCGTGATCGCCTGCACCCAGTCGGTGTGCGGGAACCAGAAGAATTCGAAGTGGTCGTTGCCTGCCGACAGCTCATCGAAGCCGTCGAGCACGTCGTCCAGACGGCGCGGTTCCTCTACGGATCGCAGGTTGAACGCGGGCACGCACTGCAGCGCCACGGTCGAGATGACGCCCAGCGCTCCCATCCCGACCCGGGCGGCCACGAAGATCTCCGGCTCCGCGGCCGGAGAGCAGTGCAGCACCCTGCCGTCGGCCAGCACGAGCGAGAGGGCGCAGACCTGTCTCGAGATGTTCCCCAGGCGCTCGCCCGTGCCGTGCGTGGCTGTCGAGATTGCGCCGCTGATGGTCTGGTAGGCGACGTCGCCCATGTTCTCCATCGCCAGGCCGTGGCGGGCGAGCTCCTCGCTGAGGCGCGCTATCGTTATTCCTGCCTGAGCGGTCACCGTTGCTCGCTTCCTGTCGACTTCGAGGACGCGGGCGTAGCGATCGAGTTTGATCAGGCGTCCATGCGTGCACGCGATGTCGGTGAACGAGTGACCGGTGCCGGCCACTTTGACGCTTTCTCCTGCTCCCGCGGCGGCCCGAACAAGTTCGGCGATCTCCTCCTCACCAGTGGGGTACTCGATGCCCGTTGGGCTGCAGGAGCAGGTCGAGCCCCAGTTGCTCCAGCGCTGTCTGGCTCCAGCCGGCGCGGTGGCCTCAGTCGTAGAAGGGCTCCTGCTTCAGCTCCGCCAGGACGTCTGCATCGTGACCAAAGAGCAGACGGGCGCCCGTCCGGTCCACCAGGTTCCTCGTGAACCTGTAGCTGCGCCACCAGGCGGCATGGTCCCGGAGCAGCCATCCCAGCGGCCGGCCCTGCTCGTAGTTGTCACGAAGATGGAACTGATCGCTGGTCAGGAAGAAGGTGCCTGAGTTTTCCAGGTCCAGCCGCAGGCCCAGCAGTCCTGGCGTGTGCCCCGGAAGCCGGTGGAGGTTGAACCCCTCGAACAGCTCGACGTGATCGCCGTCGACGGCCTGCCAGTTGAACGAGAAGTCGAGATAGTGCGGGAGATAAGCGCCGAGGTCTTCGCGAGTGGCTACCGCATAGAAGGCGTTCTTGAGCTCCTCCGCATGGACGTAGATCGGAATGTCTCTGCCACGAAAGAACTCGAGCCCTCCCCCGTGGTCCAGGTGGAGATGCGAAAGCACAACCGCTTTGACGTCGTTGAGGCCGTACCCGGCTGCGCCGACCACGGTGTCGAGTCGATTTTCGTCTCCATAGTGGGTGATGGCGAAGAGCTCGAAGACGACCGGCGGCCACAGCTCCTTGGCGTTGGGTGCAGCCCCGGTGTCGTACAGGACAGGACCGATCTTCGGATGATCGATGAGAGCACCGATGATGGCTACCTTTCGACGAGGCGAGGCGGGAGACGGCTCTGACAGTGTGCTCACTCCGGCACCGGCCAGCGGGAACCCCTCGTCGTACTCGATGTTGCCAAGGTCCAGCGGGTACAGCTTCACGGCCGCGCCTCCTCTCCAGATCTGTGGGTGGCATGGTAGGCCATGCGCCGCACCTACGGGTGCGTGAAAAAGTAGAGCCTTGTGTTCAGGCTTCGGACTTGACGACGGCGAGCTGCAGCACCGCGTCGACGAACTGCGGCTCGGGCAGCGCTCCGACGAACGCTCCCCGCTCGTTCACGACTATGCGCGGCACCCCCTGAACCCCGAAGCGGGCCGAGAGCTCAGGAAACTCGTTGGCCTCGACGGTCCGCGCGCTGATCAGCGGCGACGCGACCGAGACCCGGTTAGCCAGGCTCACGGCCTGGGGGCAGTAGCGTCAAGTCGGGGTGGCGAAGACCATCACATCGACGGGCTCGGTGAGCGTGCCCAGTGCCTCCAGCGTGGCTGCTGAAAGGCCGTGGTCTCCACTCGAGACCCTCTCCACCGCGTCCACCACGGTGGCGAACTCGTAGCCGGCCGGGAACCCCAGCCAGCGGATGCGTGGCGACTCGCCCGGACAGGCAAGGGTCAGCGTCGGCACCTCGCGGACATCCGTCTCCTGCACGCTGACGTCGATCACTTCCAGGCTGATCAGGTCCGGAGCGGCTTCCTGGAGATCGTCGACGAGCTGCCGAGCGTCATCGCAGGTCCGGCAGCCGAGGCCGGTCGGTAGGATCAGGCGCCCTGTACCTGGCCGTGTGTAAAGAGTGAGCTGGACCGGGCCGCTCAACTGCTCGGCAAAGCGTGCATGTACCTGCCGCTTCACCTGGTCGGTGAGGATCGCCATCAGCACCTAACTGTACTGTGACTTCATGACCGCAGTCGGCCTGATCGCGGACGATCTGACGGGCGCGTGCGACAGCGCTCTGCCATTCCTGGCGATGGGGCCGGTGCGGGTCGGCATCTGGCCCCACATGCCAGACGCGGAGGTCGCCAGCATGGCGGTCAGCACCGAGTCACGGGCGGAAAGCGCCAGCGTCGCTTACGACCGCAGCCGAGAGGCCGCGGCTCGGCTTCGCTGCGACCTCGTCTACCGCAAGCTCGACTCGCTGCTGCGTGGCAACGCTGTGGCCGATCTGGCAGGCGTTCTGACCGCTACCGGCATTTCACGCTGCGTTGTCGCTCCCGCGCTCCCGGGGGAAGGCCGGACCACCGCCGGCGGCGTCCAGCGCTGGCCTGGTGGCGAGGAAGATCTGTCCGCGTTGTTCGCAACCCTGGCCGGCCGCGTCGAGGTCCGCGATGCCGCAAGCGACGCCGACCTCGACCGGATCGCCCATGAGCTCCTCGCCCGCGGCGACGGGCTCGCGGCCGGCACGGCCGGCCTTGCCGCCGCACTGGCCAGGGAGATGGGCCTGGGGCCGCCACCAGCCGCAACATCGCCCCGGTGCGCGCGGCCCATGGCCCTGGTCGGCAGCCTCGCGGCAGCGGGCCAGGCCGAGTACGCCCGCTCCCGAGGCTGGCCCGTCCAGGTCCTCGGCCCGGGTGCACAGCCCCGCCTGGACGCGTACGACGGGCTGTTCGTGACCGGCGGCGACACGGCGGCACGCGTTCTCAAGGCCGCAGGCGTCCACGCGCTGGACCTGGTCGGCGAAGTGCTGCCACGCACACCGATGGCCCGGCTTCGCGGCGGCTGCCTCGATGGCATGCCGGTGGTCCTGAAGGCGGGCGCCTTTGGTCCGGAGGACGCCATCCACCGCGCAATGGAAGCGCTTCATGACGCGCCGGCACCTGCCTAGGCTGATCATCTCTGCGGGCGACCCGGCTGGAGTCGGCCCTGAGGTCACTGTGAAGGCCCTGGCCCAGTCCCACGTGCGCAACCTCGGGGAGATCGCGGTGGTCGGCGATCCAGCTCATCTGCGCCGGACCGCTGCGCAGCTCGGCCTCCCCACGCCCGAGAAAATCGAGCCTGCCGGAGATGCCGGTCACGTGCGCGCGGGCCAGCTGTCGGGGTACGGCGGCGCAGCGGCGGTGGCGGCTGTCCGTCGCGCCGTCGAGCTCATCCAGGCCGGCGGCTACGACGCGCTCGTCACCGCACCGATCAACAAAGAAGCGCTCAAGCTGGCCGGATTCGACTGGCCTGGGCACACGGAGATGCTGGCCGACCTCACCGCAAGCGAGGAGGTCCGCATGTTACTCGTGACGGATCGGCTGAAGGTGGTTCACGTAACCACACATCGATCGCTCAGGAGCGCCATCGACGCCGCCACCCGCGCACGCATCGTGCGAACGATCGAGCTGGCGCACGCGGGTGCCCGCCAGCTCGGGTTCGACCGCCCAAGGATCGCGGTAGCCGGCCTCAATCCCCACGCCGGCGAGGGCGGGCTCTTCGGAGACGAGGAGGCGCGTGAGATCGCTCCGGCCGTCGCCGAGGCCCGTGCTGAGGGCATCGACGCCAGTGGCCCGTGGCCGCCTGACACGCTGTTCTGGCGGGCAAAGAACGGCGACTTCGACCTCGTCGTGGCGATGTACCACGACCAGGGGCACATCCCCGCGAAGCTGGGCGGCTTCGACGAGGGCGTCAACGTCACCCTGGGCCTGCCGTTTCCGCGCGCCTCGGTCGATCATGGCACCGCCTTCGACATTGCCGGCAAAGGCGTCGCCCGCTGGACGAGCATGGCCGCTGCGATCGGCGTGGCGGCGCACCTCGTCGCCAACCGCCGGTAGCGACTGAGGAAAGGATGTCTAGACATTAATATGTCTTGAGGAATATGCCGGAACTCCGTCAGGCCGTGCTTGCCGACCTGATCCTGGATCGGGCAAGCCCAGTCCCGCTCTACCACCAGATCGTGAGCCGGATCGAAGGTGCGATAGAGCGCGGCGAGCTGCAGGCAGGGGTGCGGCTGGACAACGAAGTGGACATCGCGCGGCAGCTCGGCTTGAGCAGGCCGACGCTGCGGATGGCAATCGCCAGGCTGGTCGACAAGGGCTTGCTGATCCGGCGCCGGGGCGTTGGAACAATTGTGGCCCCCGCTCACGTCCGCCGTCCCTTCGCGCTGACCAGCCTTTACGACGATCTGGTGGCCGCCGGCAAGAGGCCGGTCACGCAGGTGCTCAGCTTCCAATCGCTGACCGCCCCGGAGTGGATCGCACGAGAGCTGAGGGCCGAGACTGGCGTGCGCCTCCTCTACATCAGGCGGCTGCGAACCATCGACGGCGAACCGATCGCCGTGATGACCAACTATTTGCCCGAGGGCGTGCTCCGGGCGGAGGCGCACGACCTGGAAGAATCCGGGCTCTACCTGCTCCTTCGGCGCCGCGGCATCCAGCCCCGGATCGCCAACCAGACAGTGGGTGCCAGGCTGGCCAGCGGAGCTGAGGCGCGGTTGCTGGCGGTTCGGCGCGGCGCGCCGCTGCTCACCATGAATCGAACCGCGTTCGATGACGCGGGCCAGCCGGTGGAGCTCGGCCTACACATCTATCCCGCTGAGAGGTACAGCCTGGAGATGACTGTTGTCCGGCACTGACCGGCTCGTTGCCGAGCTCACGAGAACGCGGCGCGAGGCACCAGAGAAGATAGCGGAGGCCCTGCAGCGCCGCCGCAGGCGCCCGCTGCTCGGCCCGTCCGGGCGCCTCTTCCTGGTTGCGGCGGACCACCCGGCGCGAGGCGTCCTCGGGGCTGGGCGGGATCCGCTCGCGATGGCCGATCGCGGTGAGATGCTGCACCGGCTCCTGGTTGCGCTGGGACGACCTGGCGTCGACGGCGTGCTAGCCACCCCCGACGTGGTCGAAGACCTCGCGCTTCTTGGCGCTCTGGACGAGAAGGTGGTCTTTGGATCGATGAACCGCGGTGGACTCGCAGGCGCCGTCTACGAGCTCGACGACCGGTTCAGCGCCTACACCGCAGAGGCGATCACATCCGCCGGCCTCGACGGCGGCAAGATGATGATCAGGGTGGCCGGCGACGACCCGGGGTCGGCGCGAACGCTGGTCGCCTGCGCTGAATCGATCAGCGATCTCGCCAGCAGACGACTTCCGGCCATGCTAGAGGTCTTCGCCAGCCGTCTAAACAACGGGCGGGCTGAGAACACTGATGACCCGGACGAGCTGGGAAGGGCTGTTCAGGTGGTGTCCGGGCTCGGAACCACCTCCGCCTACACCTGGCTGAAGCTGCCTGTCATGTCGGAGCTGGAGCGCGTGCTGCGAGCCACGACGCTGCCGGTGGTGCTGCTGGGTGGCGATCCCGGCGATCGCGTCGACGCGGTCTATCGGAGCTGGGAAGAGGCGATGATGCATCCTCAGGTGGCGGGCCTGGTGGTTGGGCGAACGCTGCTGTACCCGGAGCACGGCGACGTGGCGCGGGCGGTCGACGAAGCTGCGTCTATCGTGACCGCCCGGCCCTGAGCCCTCAGGCCGCGTCCGGCGCCTCGTCGCGGTCCACGGCGAGAAGCGGGGACCGACGGCGCGAGCGACGTCGCAGCAACGAGTAGACGATCGGGATGACCAGTAGGGTCAGGAAGGTCGAGCTGACCAGACCGCCCTCCACGACCAGGGCCAGCGGCTGGCCGATGAGGCCTCCACCGCCGGCGGTGCTGATGCCGGCCGCGATCGGCACCAGCGCCATGATGGTGGCCAGGGCGGTCATCATGATCGGCCTGATCCGAATGCTGCCGGCCTGCAGCAACGCCTCGGCGAGCGGCCGGTCGGCCCGGTTCCTCTCCACGAAGTCGATCAGCAAGATCGCGTTGGAGACCACGATGCCGAACACCATCAACACGCCTAGGAGCGCGGGCAGGCCCAACGCCTGATGGAAGATCAGGAGGGCCAGGAAGCTGCCGATCAGCGCCAGCGGCATGGTCAGCAGGATCACGAACGGGGTCACCACTGACCTAAAGAAGGTCACCAGGATCAGGAAAACGATGGCCACAGCCACTCCGATCGCGACCAGCATCTGGCTGAAAGCGTTGGCCAGGTCGGAGTTGGCGGCGCCCGAGCCCAGGGTAACGCCGCTCGGCAGCGAGAGCTTGTTGAGATCCGCTGTGGCGCGGCTGGTCGCACCCTGGGTGTCGCTTGTGGTGATGTCTGCACTCACCGTCACCTGTTGAACCCCGTCGACGCGGGTGACCGAAGTGGGTGCGAGGTTGTTCGTGATGGTCGCCACGTCTTTGAGCGTGGTGCCTGGGCCCATGGGCAAATTTGGAAGCTTGTCGGCTGAGACAGAGCGCGGATCGACCTGCAGCATCACATGCGGGCCGCCCGGGCCTAGTGCGCCGACGTCGCGAGAGGACAGAGCACCCGAGACAGCAAACGCAACCGCCTGGGGGGTGAGGCCGCGAGCCGCCGCCTTGGCGGGGTCGACCGAGACCAGCAGTTCGGGCTTTTCTGCGGCGAGGTCAGACTTTACGTGCGCCAGCTCTTGATCGCGCGCCAGTCGGGCGACGACCATGTCGGATGCTTGCCGAAGGGCGGCCGGGTCACGACCGCTGAGGGTCGCCGAGAATCCGCTCGACGGGGGCCCAGCCGTCTCGACGCTGATCTGGGAATTACCGGCGCCGTACAGGCTGTCAAGGTCTGCTTGCAGGCGCTTGGCGACGTCTTTCGCCCCGCTCTTGCTTTTGAGCTCGATTGCGAGGCGAGCCTCGTTGGTGTTGAAACCGGCCGTGTAGGCGCCGTAATCGGAGCTCGCGACCGTCACCTGTGTGATCTTCACCGCGGGGTCGGCCTTTGCTTTGGCTTCGAACGCCTTCAGGCGCTCGCTGGTCTGCTCGGCCGACGTGCCGGCCGGCAGCGTGACGGTGCCCGCAACCTGGGTCGACCCGCCAAAGTCGAAGAAGTTCTTGGGCACGAATGCCAGCGTGGCTGAGGCTCCGATCAGCAGCGCCAGCGCCGTTCCGAGGACTCCCACCTTCCGCCAGCTCCGGGCGAGCACCCAGGCCAGGACCGGCCGGTACGCGCGGGCCAACCCCCCGGGCACCTGGGCATCATAGGCGGCGGCGAGGCGCCGCGAGCGTCGCTGTAGCAGAAAGCTGACCAGCACAGGGATGAGCGTGAGGGCCACCAGCAGTGAGGCCAGCAGTGAGATGGTCACCGTCACCGAGAAGGGCAGGAAGAAGCGGCTGATGATGCCTCCCACCACACCGATTGGCAAGAAGACCCCGACTGTGGTCAGGGTGCTCGCGATCACCGGCCTTGCCACTTCCGTGGCGCCCTTGTAGGCGGCGTCTATGGGTGCGGAGCCTTGCTGGAGGTGGCGGTAGCTGTTCTCGAGCACGACGATGGCGTCGTCAACGATCCGGCCGACGGCGATGGTCAGGCCGGCCAGGGTCAGGGCGTTGAGCGAGAAGCCCCAGAGGTTTGTGCCCAGCAGGGCCACGAGCACGCTCGTGGGCAGCGAGACGGCGGTCACCAACGTCGCTCGGAGACTTCGCAGGAAGAGGAAGATCACAAGGACGGCCAGAAAGGCTCCCAGGACGCCTTCCAGCACCAGGTCGTTGAGCGACGCCCGGATCTCGCGGGCGGCGTCGGTCACAAGCTGAAAGTTGTCGGCTCTGTCGAGGTGGAGCCTGGCGACCCGGCTCTTGATGTCATTCGAGAGCGTGACCGCATTCCCGCTGGTTGTCCGAATCACCTGGATGGAGAGGGACGGCACTCCGTCGGTCCGGGTTATGCCGTTGACGGGCGCCGGCCCCTCGCTGACGGTGGCGACATCGCCGAGGAGCACAGGCGCGCTGGGCGCGCGAACGCTTTGACCAGACTGGTCGGCCGGCTGGCCGGCGGCAGCCTGCGACGCCTGTGGCGAGATCCCGGGCTGCGGGGCCGGCGGGCCCACGATGAGCCGCTTGATGTCGTCCACCGACTTGACGCTGCCCAACACCTCGACGGGGACCGTGCGGTCCGCCTGCAGAGACTCACCGGCCGGCATGTCGACCTGCGCACTACCCAACGCCTGCTGGACCTGCTGCACGGAGACGCCGTGAGCGGTCATCTTGGCGCTGTCGAGCGTGATCGCAACCGCCGTCTGAGCGCCGCCAGACACCCTTATCTGCGCCGCGTCCTGAGCGCCGTTGAGGGCCGGAACGATTACGTCGTTTGCTTCCCTGGTCGCCCGTGCGAGGTCCCCGTCGGTGGCAGCTAGCGAATAGGTCATCGAGGGGATGGCGCTGAAGTCGAACGTCTGTACGATCGGCTTGCCGGCGTTGGAGGGAAGCTGGACCTGCGACAGCCTCCGGTTGAGATTGTCCAGGTCGTCCTTCAACGAGGAGTCGAGCGCGAACGAGACCTCGATCTGGGAAAAGCCCTGTGAGGAGTTGGTCGTGATGTGGGAGGCGTTAGGAAGGCCGGTCAGATTCTGGATCAGCGGCTGGGTAATGTCGCGATCGACCTGCTCCGGACCGGCACCTGGCTCGGTGACCAGCACGAACACCGAGGGGAACTCGACCGAGGGGAGAAGCTCCTGGTTGATCCTGAAGATGCTGAGCACGCCGGCCCCCATCAGGATCAGGCTGAACAGTACGACGACGGCCCGGTTGCCCAGGCACCAGCGGACCACTGCTTGCATTCGGGGTCTCCTCGGGAGTGGCGGCCGGCCGCACAAACATGCCGGCGCGTTGCTTCTCCATGCTCGTAAACAAGATGATGGCTTTCCTAATACCAAGCACCGCCCGAGCCGTCGGTTGTGACGCTTGCATCTAGGGGTGCGGCACCTCCAGGGTGCGGATGCGCTCGATCAGGCGCTCGATCTGGTCCAGCTGGTCAGAGTCGTTGGTGCCGAACCAGGGAACGCTCAAGGTGATGCGCTCTGCCAAGCCGCGCCAGCGCTCGATGCCGGCGTCAAGGTCGTCGCCGATGATCACGCCCAGGCGGTCGAGGTAGCCACGGTCAATCAGCTCGCGAGCCTCATCACGTCTCGCTGTGATGACCCTGTCCGCCAGTTCGCCGAGCCCGGCGTGGTCGAGTACCCTGCGGTAGCCGGGAACGGAGTACGCATACATCTGGGTAGCAGCGGCCGCACGAGTCGGCGCCACGAGCAGCTGAAGCAACACCGGCGGCGTCGCCCGGCCCGCTCTGCTCGCGCCCGCCGCGAGCGCCGGCCGCAGGACATCGCGCAGGTACTCCGGAGTTGAGAATGGGTGTGCGGCCAGACCGTCGCCGACCTCTCCCGCGACGCCGCACATGAAGGGATTGACGGCGGCGAGGTAGATGGGCGGGTCCGGCTCCAGGTCTTCGCCGCCTGGCTGGAAGGCCGGCCGGGCGATTTGATAGAAGGCGCCATCGTAGCGGCCACGGCCGTCGCGGAAGGCGGTGAAGCAGCCGCGCACCGCGCGGACGTAGTCCAGCATTCGTGGGCCCGGGTGGTCAGCAGTCACCCCAAAGCGTGCGTTCAGCGTGGGTCCGACCTGGCTGCCCAGGCCAAGCACGAAGCGACCGCCGCTCCAGATTGCGAGGTCCCACGCGGCAGTCGCGGTGACTGTGGGTGAGCGGGCAAAGGCCACCGCGACGTTGGTTCCCACCTGGACTCGCCGGGTCGCCTGCACGGCCGCAGCGGCCAGGAGGTACGGTTCGCGCCTCACGTCAAGGATCCAGACCGCCTCGCATCCGGCCGCTTCCGCTTGTGCCGCCAGCCGGCCTGCGTCTTGTGGGTGCACGCCACCCGGCAACGTGATCCCGACCCGCATCCTGACCCAAAACCTAGCGAATGGGCCCAAGCGAAAGAGCCGGCGATGCTTGAAGGATCCGGCCGATGCGCGTTACTTCCTCCTCGAGCCTCTCGCGTTGACCGGTTGGTGAGCGGTACGAAGGGCTCGACACGCACGACGACCCGCTTGCCGCAGCGAAGGCGCCGCCACACACCGGCCACGACACCATCCACAAGGAGCACCGGCATCGGTCCGGCGAGAACGACCCGTGCCTGCCGCGCCGTCTTGACCCAGCTGCCGGCGTATGCCCGGGCGCGGCTGGGTGCAGGCGCCGGAATCAGGGCATCGCGCGGATGGCCTCCGACCAGGTAGCAGTCGAACTGCGGCAGCCGCAGCGAGTCACGCACGGCGATCTGGGGTGGGCCGGCGTCGGCCCCGAGCATCGATGTGCGGTAGCCCTCTACATCGACTTCGATGACGTCGTCGCCGAGCCGCCGCCATGCGGCGAGTGCGGCAGTCGGGCCCACCGCAAACCACTGAGCGAACTCCTGCAGGGTCGCCGGCCCGTATGCGGCGAGGTAGCGGCGGAGGACTTCGGCGAGCGCATCTCCTTGAACTACCTCGCTCCAGTCTTCCAGCCACTGATCGGGTCGCACGAACGTCACTTTGTTGCCCTGGCTGGGGCCAAAGCAGAGGAGCCCGGCCAGGGCCGCGCCCCCGATCGCGCCCCGCCACCTGGGCCACATCTCACTGAAGGCGGGGAAGAGGCGCTCCAGGGCCCATGAGCCGACTCGGCTGGCCACCTCGTCGCCCAGCTGCTCACGTGTCAAACAGCGCCCGTCCAGCGCTTCCCCGATGGCTGTGACAATCGCGTCGTGCTGCGCCGGTTCGAGGTGCATCCACGCCAGCTGGCTTGCAGTTGGCAGCGCGCCGCGAGCGCGCATCGCAGCCATCCACATCGGAAGCTCGGCGGCCGGGAGCAGGTGAAGGGTGCCTCGTATCCCATAGGTCTTGACGAGGCTGCGTCGCTCCCACACCTCCCCGCGCACATCCGCCGCGGTGACGCCGGCGGCCCGCAGGCCGAGGGAGAGTTCCGCAGCCTGCGCGATCTGGGCGTGGATACCGCAGACCGTGCCCACGACCTGGACCAGACGATCCCTTGATGCGGCTTGGACGAGGAAGTGGCGCAGAAGACGCCTGGATGAATGATTCCGATTCGCGGCGAGAGGTTTGGTGGCCAGGTGCCCCAGATCGTGGGCCTGCGCCGAGGACCGGAGCGAGCCCATTCGTCAATGGGTGAGCGAGGACCGCAGAAGCAGGGCCGCGAGATGGGGTGCATGGGCGCCGAAGATCCGTCGGCAATTCGGAATCATTCATCCAGCCCACACCTCCTTCCAGGTGAGGGACCACGCCACTACGGGACGATATTTATCAGCTTGTCCCGAACGTAGACCACCCGGCTGGGGCGGCCACCGTTCCCAAGGGCACGCCGAGCCGCTTCGCTGGCCAGCGCCAGCTCGGTTGCGGCCGGCTCGTCCAGGCCGGCCGGTACGCGCAGCCGGTCGCGCACCTTGCCCGCGACCTGCACCACCAGGGTGACCTCGTTGTCGGCCGCCGTGATCGCGTCGTAATCGGGCCAGGCAGCGTCAGCGCAGAGCCCCTGCCCGCCTGTCCGCTCCCAGAGCTCCTCGGCGATGTGGGGGGCCATCGGATTGAGCAGTCGAATCATGGTGCCGACCGCCTCAGACCACTCGGCGCCGCGCTCGCCGCCCCCGGCGAGGTAGTCCTGCATGGCGTTGGCAAGCTCCATCAAAGCCGCAACCGCGGTGTTGAAGCGAAAGCTCTCGTAGTCTTCCGTCACCTTGCGGATGGTCTGGTGCAGCTTGCGGCGCAGGTCCACGGCCCCGGCGCCGGTGCCCGTTGCAGCGATCGTGTCAGGGTCCAGGATCAAACGCCAGACCTTCTGAAGGAATCGCACCGGGCCCGCCACCGCTTCGTCCGTCCACTCGGCGTCCTCGTTCGGCGGTCCTATGAACATCTCGTATATCCGGCCGGCGTCGGCTCCCTCGCGTACGACGAGGTCGTCTGGGGCAACGCCGTTTCCAAGCGACTTGGACATCACCTGGCCGCCGCGAGTGACCATGCCCTGAGTGAACAGCCTTGCGAACGGTTCGACGGCGTCGACCAGGCCTGCATCGTGAAGGACCTTCTGGAAGAAGCGCGAGTAAAGCAGGTGCAGGATCGCGTGCTCGATGCCGCCCGTGTACTGGTCTACCGCCATCCAGTGGTTGGCCAGGCCGGGATCGAAGGGCGCGTCCTGGTCCTGGGCACTCGTGTAGCGCAGGAAGTACCAGGACGAGTCTATGAACGTGTCCATGGTGTCGGTCTCGCGGCGCGCCTTGCCGCCGCATCGCGAGCAGGTCGTCTCGTAGAACTCGGGCAGCTCGGAAAGCCGGCGATAGGTCTTGGGCAGGAGCACCGGCAGCTCGTCCAGCGGGACGGGGACCACGCCGCAGGATTCGCAGTGCACAATCGGGATCGGACAGCCCCAGTAGCGCTGGCGTGAGATCAGCCAATCTCGCAGGCGGTATCTGATGGCCCGCCGGCCATAGCCGCGCTCCTCCACGAAGTCGGCGACGGCGTCGAACCCGGCCTGTCCCTCCAGCCCGTCGAACCGGCCCGAGTTGACCATCACTCCGGCCGCTGTGTAGGCCTCACTCAGTCCATCCCGCCGGCCCCTTGGCGGCGCGATCACCTCGCGCACCGGCAGCCCGAATCGACGAGCGAACTCGAAGTCGCGCTGGTCGTGGCCCGGAACCGCCATGATCGCGCCCGTCCCATACGTCATCAGCACGTAGTCGGCGACCCAGATCGGCAACCGCTCGCCGGTGAGCGGGTTGATCGCCCAGCCCCCGGTAGGGACACCAGTCTTGGCGCCCTCGGTCGAGAGCCGCGCGATCTCCGTCTCGCGGCGCGCCCGCTCGACGTAGGCGCGGACCGCGCTACGGTTCTCTGGCGTCGTCACCTGCTCGAGCAGGGGATGCTCGGGCGCCAGCACCATGAACGTCACACCGAACAGGGTGTCCGGGCGCGTCGTGTAGATTCGCATGGTCTCGTCCAGGCCGACCACCGAGAAGTCGACCTCGACCCCATGGCTGCGGCCGATCCAGTTGGCCTGCATCACCCGCACCCGCTCTGGCCAGTGGTCCAGCAAGCCGATGTCGTCCAGCAGCCGGTCGGCGTACTCGGTGATGCGCAGGAACCACTGCTCCAGGTCGCGCTTTTCCACCGGCACGTCCGGATGTCGCCAGCAGGCGCCATTGACGACCTGCTCGTTGGCAAGCACGGTCTGGTCAACGGGGCACCAGTTGACCGGCGCCATCGCTCGGTAGGCCAACCCCCGCTCGTAGAAGAGGAGGAACAGCCACTGCGTCCAGCGGTAGTAGTCGGGGTCACAGGTGGTGACTTCGCGACTCCAGTCGTAGAGGATGCCCATCATCGCGAGCTGCTCTTTGGCGCGCGCGACGTTGTCGCGCGTCCAGGTTTCGGGGTGCAAACCTGCCTTCATCGCCGCGTTCTCAGCCGGCAGGCCAAAAGCGTCCCACCCGAACGGGTTCAGCACTTCGTAGTTGCGCATGCGCTGGAAGCGGGAGTAGAGATCGCCGATCACGTAGTTGCGCATGTGGCCCATGTGCAGGTCCCCGCTCGGGTACGGGAACATGACCAGGTTGTAGAACTTCGCCCGCGCCGAGGAGTCGTCGGCGCGCATCACACCTCGGTCACGCCAGATGCGCTGCCATTTCGATTCGATGTCTTGCGGCACGTAGCCGCGGCGCCTCGTCACCCGCATGAGGATCTCAAATGTTAGCGTCGGCGCAAATGCGCAACTTGTACGCGCCGTGGCGCATGGAATACATAGGGAGGCCGGAGGAGCCAGGCTGCCTGTTCTGCCGTGTCTGGGAGTCTCCGGTGGAAGAGGACCGGCAAAATCTGGTCGTGCACCGCGCGGGCGACGCGCTGGCGATGATGAACAAGTTCCCTTACAACAACGGTCACCTGATGATTGCGCCGCGCGCGCACCTCGGGTCGCTGACCGAGCTGGACGACGAGCAGACAGCCGCTGTGATGCGCCTGGTCCGGCGATCTCTGGGCGTGCTGGAGGCTGTGCTGCACCCACAGGGGTTCAATGTGGGCGTGAATCTCGGGCACGTGGCTGGCGCTGGCTTCCCGGACCACGTCCATGTGCATGTGGTGCCCCGCTGGAACGCCGACACCAACTTCATGCCCATCCTGGCCGAGGTTAAGGTCGTCAACGAACACCTGGACGTGACCTGGGAGAAGCTGGCTCAGGCTTTTGCGTCCAGCCGCCCCAAGGACACGTGAAACCATGACTGCCGCGGTCTGGGCCTGAGGTTGAGCGGCACCCACGGCACATGATCGGCCGGCGGTCTCACAGCCCGTAGCTCTTGGCGATGATCTCCTTCATGATCTCGTCTGTTCCAGCACCTATCCGGGATAGGCGAGCGTCGCGCCAAGCGCGTTCGACAGGGAACTCAGCCATGTAGCCATGGCCACCGAGGATCTGGATCGCGTCGTCTGCCACCTCAACGCCCACCTGTGAGGCCAGCAGCTTGCACTGCGAGATCTCCCGCACCGGGTACTCGCCGCGGTCCCAGCGGCCGCAGGTCTCGTACACGAGTGCCCGCACTGCCGCGATCTTGTTGCCCATGTCGACGAGCCTGTGCTTGATGACCTGGAACTGCGAGATCGGGCGGCCGAATGCGAGCCGGTCCCTGGCGTACTGCATCGCGTACTCGAACGTCGCCTGCGCACCCGCGACTTGACCGCAGGCCGCGATCAGGCGCTCTCCCTGCAGCTCCCACATCAGCTCCGTCCAGCCCTCGCCTTCGGCACCGAGCCGGTACTCGGCAGGCACACGGCAGTCCTCGAAGGTCAGCTCCGCGGTGTCCGACGAGTGCATGCCCAGCTTCCTCAGGGTTCGGGAGACGTTGAATCCGGGCGTCTCCTTGGGCACCAGGAACAGGGAGAAACCCTTGTGGCCGGCGTCGGTGTCCGTCTTGGCCACGAGCAAGCACCAGTGACAGCGCTTGCCGTTGGTTATGAACGTCTTGCGGCCGTTGATCACGTACTCGTTGCCATAACGGCGGGCTGCCGTCCTCATGCTGGCCAGGTCGGAACCGGCATCGGGCTCGGTCATGGCGATGGCGGCGATCGCCTCCCCGCTGATGGCTGGGGCCAGAAAGCGCCGCTTCTGCTCCTCGCTGCCGAAGCGCGCCACCGGCGGCGTCGCCATCTCGGTCTGGACCGCAACTGCCATGCCGAGACCACCGCAGTGGACGCGCGCCATCTCCTCTGAGAGGACCACTGCGGAGAAGTAGTCGCCCCCCTGGCCACCGTACTCAGGCGGATAGCGCAGACCGAGGAAGCCCAGATCGCCGAACCGCTTGATGATCGAGTCGGGAAACTGGCTCTCCTCCCACTGCTCGAGGTGAGGCACTACTTCGTTGCCGAGGAAGCGGCGGATCTGGAGCCGGAGCTCCTCGTGCGCAGCTGTGAAGTGCATCGGCACGGATCATATGGCTCGCGAACCACCCTGCGGCCATCTCGGCGCCCACTACGCTATGATTGCGCCCGGCTCGTGGGGGTTGGGCAATTCCCAACTCATCGGTCAAGCCTGCACAGGAGTTCGCTTGGGTTCGGTAATCAAGAAGCGGCGGAAGAAGATGCGGAAGCACAAGCATCGCAAGATGCTCAAGAAGACGCGTTGGGCTCGGAGGGCCCACGCGTAGTGCGGTACCGCGCCTGACCCGACGACCACAGTACACGAGCGCGCTCCCGGCAAGACTCCTGATCGAACTGGATGTAGACCAGGATCCGCGTTCACGCGCTCACGCAAGACGGCAGCCTAAAGGTGCGGCCGACAAGCCCGACCGGACCTCTGGCGCCTATCCACCCCACGAAGCAGGTTTCGTGGGGACCCGGGGTGCGGCCCGTTGCATCCCCACTGCGTGGGGGCCCCTTTCCCCGGGCCATCTCCTACCCCACGAAATCTTGGGTTTCGCGGGGACCCCGAGTCGGCGGCCCGGGCGCATTCGAACCACCTGGGCACCAGATGCCTCGGCCGGGTTTCCGACCGCACCTCTACCCGCTCATCGACCAATCCTGCTCGAAGCGACCGGCAAAGTCTGCTGCCGCTCGGGCGTCCTCAGACGCCAGGTCGAGCTCGTGGTTCACCGACAGGCCAGACTCGCTCCAGTTGGCTGACCCGAGCAGCAGCTTCCGGCCATCGAACAGGCCCGCCTTGGCGTGAAGCTTGGAGCCGGCAGCCACGTGGTACCAGCGGACCTCGACCCCTGCTGGTCGCAGCAGGTCCACACCTGGTCGGTTGACGTCCTGGCCAGGGTCAAGCAGGATGCGGACTCGGGCGCCACGCCGGTGGGCTGCGGCAAGCTCGGACACGACCTCGGGATCGGTCAGCACGAAGACCTCCGCGTCCACCGAATGCCGGGCCTCGCGGAGCGCGCTGATGAGCGCACTGCGTACCTCCTGACCCGGGGCGGTCTGCGCCACCGGCCCGAGCGTGACCGCCAGCGGGGCGGGCCGCCCGCCGGCAAGCGACCAGTCCTGGTCGAAGATCGCCCGCAGGCGGGCCGTAGCCTCGCGAGACGCAGTTTCCAGGGCGTAATCATGGTTGGCGGCGCTGGTCCGACCCCAGTTCATGCCCCCCACAAGGCTGGTCTCGCCGGCGAGCAGCAGCTTGACGTGGTCGATCTGATGGCGCTTGTCGTCGACGGGATAGGTGCGAACCGCCAGGCCAGCCGCCGCGAGCCTGCGGGCGGTTCGGGCGCTGACCGAGACTGAAGGGTCGACGATGAGGCGGACGTCGGCTCCCATTCGCCGGGCCTTCTGGAGCTCAGCCGCCAGGTCGGGACGGCCGAACTCGTACATCTCGACCCACAGCGGCTGGCCGTCGGCGGCCCCGTCGATCAGCCGGTGCACGACGTCGAAGATGGCCGAGTCCTGCCAGAGCCGGAGCGTCGTGCCGGCGGACATGGGTGTCGAGGGCGCTGGTCGGTAGGCGACCGGCTGAGGTCCCGTGCAAGCGGCGAGGAGGAGAGCCAGGGTCAGGAACGTCGAGGTCGTCCGTGGCATTGCCCGGCCAGCGTAGGCTGAAAGTGACGCCAGGCCAAGACTGCCTGTTAACGCCGAATTGATCTGTTACAGGGGCTCTATGGGGGTCCCCGGCTTGGCGCCCAGAAGCTCGTCGGCACGCGCCTGACGGAGTCCGATCTCGACGTAACCCATCGAGCCCACGTAGAGAAACGGGGCGTCGCGCGGAGCCTCCGCGTACGTCCGGGCCAGATGTCCCACCTCACGGCCATTGACGCGAAGTCCTGATACGGGCGGCTTCAGGCTCGTCACGAGGTTGCCTAAGCCATCCACCCAGAGCACGCTGGGGGGTCCAGGGGCGAGCCCGATAAGGGGCCGCGACAGCGGAAGCCCAAGAGCCTCCAGCGGGGTGCCTGCAGCCAGCCTGGCGGCGGCCGGCGCGAACAGGTCGCGGCCTTCGAACGTTGGCGCAGCGCCGGGTGGCCGCGCGAGCTCGATCGGGTGGTCGGGCTTGGCTTCGGCAAGGATCAGGCCGAACAGTCCGTTGTCCGGCCCGACATACCAGGAGCCTTTCATCGCGAACGCAACCGCCCGGCGCGGGCCACCGACGCCGGGGTCCACCACTGCCAGGTGGACCGCCCCGGGCTCGAAATGCCGAGTTCCCGCCCACAGCACGAACGCCCCCGCCACCACGTCGAATGCCGGCACCGAGTGACTGACGTCGATCAGCGTCGCGTCATGGCAGCCTGCCAGCAACTTCGCCTTCATCGCTGCGACGTAGGGCGATCCCTCGCCGAAGTCGCTGGTCAACGTGATCAGTGGCACCGCACAAGTTCACCGAGCTACCAGAAGCGCTGCTCCAGCCACGGGTCAGCCTCGTCGTGGTAGCCGCGCTGCTCCCAGAAGCCGAGCCTGTTGCGGGGCATGAACTCCAGACCGCGCAGCCACTTGGCCGACTTCCAGAAGTACTTCTTGGGCACGAACAGCCGCAGTGGGAAGCCGTGCTCGTCGCTGAGATCCTGACCGTTCCATCCGTAGCACAGGAGCACGCCGTCGTCGTCGAGCACCTCCAGGGGTAGGCTCGTGGTGTAGCCGAACTCGCAATGCGCCATCACGTGCGTGGCCTCTTTCTCCGGCTGTCCCCTGCGCAGGATCTCCTGAATGGCTACACCGTCCCACGTGTCGCTCAGCCGGCTCCACCCCGTGACGCAGTGGATGTCGGCTATGACTTCCGTCTGCGGAAGGCCTCGAAGCTCCTCATAGGTCAACCTCAGCTCGTTTCGGACCAGCCCGAAGACCCTCAGGTCCCACGCGGCGAGGTCAGTTCGTGGGACCGGCCCAAAGTGCAGCAGCGGCCAGCGATCACGAGCGGTCAGCCTCTGTCCCGGGGGGATTCGGTCTGGCTCGACAGCATCTGGCGCTGCCGTGCGGTTGGTGTGAGAGGACACATCCGAAGCCTACGGGCGGACAACGGTGAACGACCAGCGCTTCGAGAAGTCCTTGCCATCCACCGTGCCGATCACCTCAGCCGTGTACCTGGCCCCCGGCTTGAGCGGGCTGTGGGGCACAAGGCTCCATTCGGCGGCGCTGATCTGGTTGCCGGGGCTCAGAGTGTAGCTTGGCACGTCCTGACCGTCGGGGCCGAGCAGACGGCCGGTGGTCACGGTCAGCTTCTGTGCGCCCCCAAACGCGAGCGTGACCGGATAGCCGGCGGGCTTGGCAGCCCCTTGAGGCAGCGGGTCAGGGATCTCATCGTCGGCGAAAGCGGCTGGAACATCCACCTGGTCCGCCGCCGGGTAGACGACGGCCTCACCGACCCCGGGCTGGTCCGAACCAAGGTCCATGACCGCGATGCTCAGAAACCCGATGCGCGCTTCGCCGTAGCCGATTGACGACGTCTCGCGGTCCAGCAGAGGATAGCGGTGGAAGACCGCGTCCACCCAGTCGGCGATACTGCTCGATGGCGTCATCACGTGCGTGATGACCTCGTCCCCCCGGTTGCCGGAGTACCCAAAGTGCCGGTCCCGGTCGAGAGGGCGTGCACCGACAAATCCGGGCAGCGATTGATCTTCCGTGTGGATCCCCGTACCGCTGAGCTGCTGCTGGCCGGCGTTGAACATGTAGAAGTAGGCGTGGGCCTGGGCGGCCTCCGCCATCGCTGCGTCCTCGCGGACTGCCGGCAAGCCGAGCGAGGAGCGCAGGCTGTTCAAGCGGTCGAGAGCTGCTTTGCGATCAGCGTCCAGATCTCCCGGTCGCTGTGGGCTGATCGGGCCGAGCTCGGACGCAGGGTCCCTCTTCAGTACGAGCAAGTCAAGATAACGAAGGAACTCGTAGATGCCGCTGGAGGTGGGATCCTGCTTCAGCGCGTTGATCAGAACATCGTGCGCGGCGCTGAAGTCGCGGTTCAGAGCCACGTTCACCTCGGCCAGCCCCAGAGCTGCCTGGACACCGCCGGGGCGCACGGCTGCGGCTGCGCTGTAGAGCGCGGGAGCGCGCTGTATGTCACCGCCGGCGAACGCAGCGTCGGCTGCGGCCACAAGGATCGTGTAGTTCTTGGGATGCGACGCAAGGAGTCTGTCGGTGGCGGGGCGGGCGGCGCTTTGCTTGCCGTGGGCTGCGACATACTCGTACCGGATCAGGTCCAGCTGCCGCTCCGGAAACGCCGGCTGCGCCTTGACGGCCAGCTGGGTGTAGTTGAGCTCTGACTGGGGGTCGCCGCGCGCACGATAGTAGTTGGCCCACTCGCGGTAGATCTCCGCCTGAACGTACGCATCGCCACCGCCCATGTCCTCGGCTGCCCGCAGCTCCCGCGTGGCCATGTCGAAAAGGCCGGCGTCGGCCAGCGCCTCGGAATAGAAGACGTGGGCAAGAGGGTGGACGGGCTTCGAGGCGATGGCCCGAGAGCCTGCTGCAATCGCTGCGTTCGGGTCCTCCGACCAGTCGAGGGCGCGGCAGAGACGGGCCAGCGACTCCGAGTCGGGGGAGGCAGAGACGCCAGCCTGGGCCTGGGCGACCGCTTCCTTGAAGCGGGTCTCATACGCCAGCAGGGTCGACAGATGTGATGCTGCGCCCGGCACGTTGGCCTTCGCCAGCGAGCCATATGCCGCCTCCGCGCCGTCGTAATCGGCACTGTAAAGCCTGGTGTCGGCCGCCGCGACACGTCGGTCCAGCACGCGTCCGGGTCCCGAGCTCGGTGGCGATTTGTCGGAGGACACCTGGCATCCCGCGATGACCAGAGTGAGAGCCACGAGCAGATGAACGGACGCGCGCTCAGGCACCTCGGACATTCTAGGCGGCGCCGGTATACTGGCCCAGGCTTTGTTGGCGGGGCGATAGCTCAGCTGGGAGAGCGCCTCCCTCGCACGGAGGAGGTCGGCGGTTCGAATCCGCTTCG
>Ga0126384_10000169_pt1 | contig 31900 bp, 26 predicted proteins | sample PanSoiMetPlot_36_FD_92543 | JGI IMG/M metagenome (GOLD analysis project Ga0126384, IMG submission 92543) | Tropical forest soil microbial communities from Panama - MetaG Plot_36 | ecosystem: Environmental > Terrestrial > Soil > Tropical forest > Bulk soil | place: Panama | collected 2016-02-17 | reverse complement strand
GTTGTTGACGTTCGACTGGGTGTGGTTGCCGACCAGCTGGGTCGCGGCATCGCCGCCCGACTTGTAGGGCAGATAGAGGAATTTCGAGCCGGTGCGCTTCTCGATGAAGACCGTGAGGATCTGGTCCTCGCGCTTCGACCCGGTGCCGCCCATCTTGAACGGCGGACTGGCGGCCTTCGCGGCCGCAACGAAGTCCTTCACCGACGTGTAGGGGAGTTGCACGTTGTCCCACAGCACGAACTGGTCGAACGCCAGGACCGCAGCAGGCGTGAGATCGCGCCAGTCGAACGGCAGCTTGACCGACAGCGGCAACGTGTAGATCAGCGAATACGCGATGATGAACTTGTTGGGATCGCCTTCGCTCGACTTCATATACATGAGCGCTTCGGCGCCCGATGCCCCGCCCTTGAGCGAGACCACCATCGGCTGCTTCATCAAGTTGTTCTTCTGCACCGCCGCCTGCAGCATGCGTGCCATCTGATCGGACGCTCCGCCGGCGCCGGCCGCGACCACGATCTCGACCGGCTTCGACGGCTCCCATGCGACCGCCGACACTGGCGCGAGCGCGCAGACCAGCATGCCGACGCAAAGGCTCTTGGACAAATTGGGCATGGCGCTCTCCCGGTCGTCCGCCGCGACGCGCGGCAACGTTGGTTGTTGTGGATTCCTATTGTTAGTCGCGCATTTTGCGGTTTTGCGCCCGCCGTTCAAGCGGATTCGCGCCCCGACCACCCGCGACAAATTGGGTTTTGGTGTTCGGCCGTTGGGTCAGCCCGCCCCGCGAACGTGCGCCTTGCCGGCCAGCAGGCTTGCTTCCAGCACGCGCGCGACATGCATCGCCTCACGCCCGGTGCCGTCGTGGATCTGATGGCGGCACGAGGTGCCGTCGGCGACGACGATGGCGTCGTCCGGGGCCTTGCGCACGGCGGGAAGCAGCGACAGCTCGCCCATGGCGATCGACGCGTCGATGGTGTCGGCCGCGTAGCCGAACGCCCCCGCCATGCCGCAGCAGCTCGACTCGATGGTATCGACCGCAAGGCCTGGAACCAGCTTGAGCACGGTCTCGACCGGCGCGAGCGCGTCGAAGGATTTCTGGTGGCAATGGCCGTGCACCAGCGCACGCTTGGCGAGCGGCGCGAGCGGCAGCGCAAGCCTGCCGGCCTTGGCCTCGCGCGCCAAGAATTCCTCGAGCAGCAGCGCGTTGGCGGCGAGCGCGTCCGCCCGCTCGTCTTTGACGATCGCCGGGATCTCGTCGCGAAAGCCCAGGATGCAGCTCGGCTCGAGGCCGACGACGGGAACGCCGCGCGCCGCGAACGGGGCGAGCGCCGCCAGCGTGCGCTCCGCCTCCTTTCGGGCTTCGTCGACCCGACCGATGGAGAGGAAGGTGCGCCCGCAGCACAGCGGACGCGCCGCGCCATCGACCGGCGTCGCGACATGCACGCGATAGCCCGCGGCGACGAGCACCGCGAGCGCGGCGTCGAGGTTCTCACGCTCGAAATAGCGGTTGAAGGTGTCGGCGAAGAGCACGACGTCCTTTTCCCCTCCCCCGCTAGCGGGGGAGGGTGATCGCGCGTCACGCGATCGGGAGGGGGCAAGTGCGGCAGCCTCATTGCGCGCGGCTTCCCCCTCCCCACCCTCCCCCGCATGGCGGGGGAGGGAGAGAAAATCGGAATCTTTGAACCAATCACTGCGCCAGCGCGGCAGCGTGCGGCGCGCCGAGAATCCCGCGACCGCCTCCGACAGCACGGCGGCGCCCGGCAGCGCGTTGCGCAGATTGAGGAGCCAGGAGAGCCTCGCCGCATAAGGCGCGTAGCGCGGCAGGTAGCCGACCAGCCGGTCGTGCAGCGACAGCCCGTATTTCTCGACCCGCGCCGACAGCACTTCGACCTTCATGCGCGCCATGTCGACGCCGGTCGGACATTCGCGCCGGCACGCCTTGCAGGAGACGCACAGCCTGAGCGTCTCCGCCATCTCGTCGGACGTGAAGGCGTCGGGTCCGAGCTGGCCAGTGATGGCGAGCCGCAATGTGTTGGCGCGCCCGCGCGTGACGTCACGCTCCTCGCGCGTGACCCGGTAGGATGGGCACATCACGCCGCCCGCGAGCGCACGGCAAGCGCCGTTGTTGTTGCACATCTCGACCGCGCCCTGGAAACCGCCGCCCGCGCCCGGATAGGCCGACCAGTCGAGCACCGTCGCCATCGGCTCGCCGTGATACCCGGGCCCGTAGCGGAAATTGGCGCGATCGTCGAATTTCGGCGCGCGCACGATCTTGCCGGGGTTGAGCAGTCCGGTGGGATCGAAGCGATCCTTCACGTGTTCGAAGGCGCGCACGAGCCGCGACCCGAACATCATCTCGTGAAATTCCGAGCGCACGATGCCGTCGCCGTGCTCGCCCGAATGCGAGCCCTTGTAGTCGCGCACCATCGCGAACGCCTCCTCGGCGATCGCGCGCATGGCAGCCTTGTCCTTGTCGAGTCGTAGGTTGAGCACCGGCCGCACGTGCAGACAGCCGACCGAAGCATGCGCATACCAGGTCCCGCGCGTGCCGTGCTTTTCGAACACCTCGGTGAGCCGCGCGGTGTAGTCGGCGAGATGCGCAAGCGGCACCGCGCAGTCCTCGACGAAGGAGATCGGCTTTCCCTCCTCCTTCATCGACATCATGATGTTGAGGCCGGCGGTCCGCACCTCGGTGATCGCGCCCTGCAGCTTGGGGTCGAGCACCTCGACGACGCCGCCGCGCTGCGCGCCCTCCTTGTCCCAGGCGAAACCGAGGTCGCCCATGAGCGCCGCGAGCCGCTTGAGTCGGCGCAGGTTCTCGTCCCAGTCGTCCTCGGCGAACTCGACGAGCAGCACGGCATCGGGATCGCCACGCACGAACTGCTCCACGGTCGGACGAAAGATCGCGATGTCGCGCGCGAGCGCGATCATGGTGCGGTCGACCAGCTCGACCGCGATCGGCGCGAGCTTGACGATGTGCTGCGCCGCCTCCATTGCGTCGTAGAAGCCGCCGAAATGACAGGCGCCGACCGCACGCCGGCCGAGCAGCGGCGACAGCTTCAGCTCGATCCGGGTCGAGAAGCCGAGCGTGCCCTCGGAGCCCACAAGGACATGTGCGAGATTGAGGTCGTTGCGGCCGGGCAGCAGCGCATCGAGATTGTAGCCGCCGACCCGGCGCTGCACCTTGGGGAAGCGCGCCTCGATCTCGTCGGCCTCGCGCGCGCCGGTCGCCAGGAGCTCGGCGGCGAGCGGGCGCAGCGTCGGCGCCACATCCGAGAGATCGCGCGCCGCCGGCCCGAAACGGCTCGAGCGGCCATCGGCCAGAATGGCATCGATCGCGGTCACGTTCTCGCGCGTATTGCCGTAGCGCAGCGAACGTGCGCCGCACGAGTTGTTGCCGACCATGCCGCCGATGGTGGCGCGCGAGGCGGTCGAGACGTCGACCGGAAACCACAGCCCATGCGGCTTGAGCACGCGATTGAGATCATCGAGCACGATGCCTGGCTCGACCGCGCAGCGCCGGCCCGCGACGTCGAGATCGAGCACGCGGTTCAAGTATTTCGAGCAGTCGACCACCAGCGAGTGATTGACCGTCTGGCCGCTCTGCGAGGTGCCGCCGCCGCGCGCGAGCACGCTCACGCCTTCCTCGCGCGCGAGCGTCATCGCGCGCCCGGCGTCCGCGACCGTGCGCGGCATAACGACGCCGAGCGGCATGATCTGGTAGTGGGAGGCGTCGGTGGCGTAGCGGCCGCGGGTGAACCGGTCGAATCCGACCTCGCCCGAGATCTCGGCCTTGAGCCGGCGTTCGAGCCCCGGCATCAGCGTGGCAGACATCAATCGTTATCCTTGGCGCCGAGCCGGGGCCCGGATGGGCCGAAGCCCGCCGCGAATAGGCTTGACTGACATTCGCATTCGTCATTCATGGCGACAAGCCGCCGGGCCGCGAGCCGTTTACACGTTCAGCCGCTCCTTCCGGCCGTGTTTCCGACACCGAAAATCGAAGGAAAATCATGTCCAAGAACTCATCGCGCAGCACCGGCCGCCACTTCCTGCATATTCCCGGGCCGACGCCGCTGCCGGACCGCATCCTTCGGGCCATGGACACCCCGATCATCGACCACCGGGGTCCGGAATTCGCCAAGCTCGCCCGCCGCTGCCTCGACGGCATCAAGACCATTTTCAAGACCACCAACCCGGTCATCATCTATACGGCGACCGGCACCGGCGCCTGGGAGGCGTCGCTGGTCAATACCCTCTCGCCCGACGACAAGGTGCTGATGGTCGAGACCGGCCAGTTCGCCACCCAGTGGAAGACCATGGCGCAGAAGCTCGGGCTGGCGCCTGAGTTCATCAAGACCGACTGGCGGATCGGCGCCGACCCGGCAGTGATCGAGGCGCGGCTCAAGGAGGACAACAAGCACGAGATCAAGGCGGTCTGCGTGCTGCACAACGAGACCGCGACCGGCTGCCTCTCGCCGATCGCCGAGATTCGCAAGGCGATCGACCGCGCCGGCCATCCGGCGCTGTTCATGGTCGACACCATCTCGTCGCTCGCCTCGACCGACTACCGTCATGACGATTGGGGCGTCGACGTCACGGTCGGCGGCGCCCAGAAGGGCTTGATGCTGCCGCCGGGCATGTCGTTCAACGCGATCAGCGACAAGGCGCTGGCGGCGGCGAAGACCTCGAAGCTCACCAAATCGTTCTGGGCGTGGGACGACATGCTCACCATGAACAAGCAGGGCTTCTTCCCGTACACGCCGGCCACGCAAATGCTGCAGGGCCTCGCGGTCGCGATCGAGATGCTGCACGAGGAGGGCCTCGAGAACGTGTTTGCGCGCCATCATCGGCTCGCCGAGGCGACGCGCCGCGCCGTCAAGGCGTGGGGTCTCGAGACCGTGTGCCGCGATCCGAAGTATTATTCGCCCACCGTCACGGCGGTGCTGATGCCGGAGGGCCACGACGGCGACGCCTTCCGGGCGCTGGCGCTCGAGCACTTCAACATCTCATATGGCGCGAGCTTCGGACCGTTCGCGGGCAAGATGTTCCGCATCGGCCATCTTGGCGACACCAACGAGCTGATGATGATGGGCGCGCTCGCTGGCACCGAGATGGCGCTGGCGCTCGCCAGCGTGCCGCACAAGAAGGGCGGCGTGCAGGCCGCGATGGACTACCTGGTATCGACTGGCGCCAACCCGGCGCGCGCGGCCGCCGAGTAAAGCGTCATTGCGAGGAGCGCGAAGCGCGACGAGGCAATCTCCGCCACAGGGACCCGAGCGACAAGTGAAGCGAGATTGCTTCGCTTCACCTCGCAATAACGATCAAGAGGAGACCCGCCATGGATACACGTGCCCAAGAAATCCGCGCCGAAGACATCAATCCGCGCTTCAACTGGGGCCGCGCGCTGCCGGCGCTCGGCACCATGGGGGTCGATTTCGAGGAGCGCGTCGATTATCGCCGCCTGCACCGCTACCGGCTCTCGCGCGTCAAGCAGGCGCTGGAGAAATCCGAACTCGGCGCACTCCTGGTCTTCGACGTCAACAACATCCGCTACATCACGTCGACCAAGATCGGCGAATGGGAGCGTGACAAGTTGTGCCGCTGGGCGCTGCTCACCCGCACGGGCGAGCCGATCCTGTGGGATTTCGGCTCCGCCGCGGTCCATCACAAGCTCTATACGCCGTGGCTCGCGCCGGAAAACTGCAAGGCGGGGCTGATCGGCCTGCGCGGAACCGTCAACCCCTCGTTCGGACTGATGAAGCGCCACGCCGAGGAGATCGCCTCGCTCATCCGGGATGCGGGCGTCGCCGACATGCCGATCGGGGTCGACATCATCGAACCGCCGATGATGTTCGAGCTGCAGAAGGCCGGGCTCAATGTGCAGGACGGCCAGCAGGTCATGCTGGAGGCGCGCGAGATCAAGTCGATGGACGAGATCGCGCTGTTGAACCGCGCCGCCGCGATGGTGGACGGCGCCTATCATCTGATCAACGAGGAGCTCAAGCCGGGCGTGCGCGAGAACGACATCGTCGCCCAGGTCAACGAGTTCCTCTATCGCAACGGCTCCGACGACGTCGAGGCGATCAACGCGATCTCGGGCGAGCGCTGCAATCCGCATCCGCACAACTTCACCGACCGCATGCTGCGGCCCGGCGACCAGGCGTTCTTCGATATCCTGCAGAGCTTCATGGGCTATCGCACCTGCTACTACCGCACGTTCAACGTCGGGCGCGCCACGCCGGGCCAGCACGACGCCTACAAGAAGGCGCGCGAGTGGCTCGACAACGCGATCGCGCTGATCAAGCCGGGCGTGTCCACCGACAAGGTGTGCAGCGTGTGGCCGAAGGCGGAGGAATTCGGCTTCCCGGACGAAATGTCGGCCTTCGGCCTGCAGTTCGGCCACGGCCTCGGTCTCGCGCTGCACGAGCGGCCGATCATCTCGCGCGTGATCTCGATGACGCATCCGACCGAGATCAAGGAAGGCATGGTGTTCGCGCTCGAGACCTACTGCCCGGCCAAGGACGGGTACTCGGCGGCCCGCATCGAGGAGGAGGTCGTCGTCACCGACAAGGGCTGCCGCGTCATCACGCTGTTCCCGGCGGAGGAACTTCCGATCGCGAACCGCTACTGATTCCTCGCCCGTGAGGGTGATCTGGGGGCGGTTTGTCGGAATTCGTGATGACGGCCCGTCGCGATCCATCGTAAGATTTTCCGCAGGCTGGGGTTGGCCCCGCGCGGAACGGCGTAGCGCCGCGATCCTCGCGCGAGACCGGGGGAGTATCGGATCGCATGCGGTCGAATGTCGTGCCGGCGCTCTGCCTGGCGGCGGGGCTTGTGGTCTGCGCCGCACCTGTGCTTGCCCAGAACTACGATCCGGACCGGGTTCCGAGCGCCGTCGACGCGAAGGAGAGGGAGGCATGCACTCCCGACGTGATGCGGCTGTGCAACGACGCGATTCCGGATATTCCGGAGATCGTCGCCTGTCTCAAGCGCCAGCGGCTCAATCTCAGCCCCGCCTGCGCCGAAGTCTTCGGCGTGACCGAGGCCGAACAGGAGCCGCCCCCGCCTGAATCGCCGCCTGCCGCGAACGCAAAGGCGGAAAAGAAGGCGGCGAAGACGTCCGCGGAAAAAAAGAAGCCGACGAAAATCGGGCCGCCGCTGGACCTCACAAGCGACGCCGCCAAGGCGAAATGATCGCTCCGGCCGGCCAGTGGGCCCGGGTTCCGGACAGCTGAACGCGATCTTTGCGCAACCGGTTGGCGCCTCCCGCCGTTGTCTCAGGGATGTCGCCGCGCCGGGTTGCGACCGGAGCCGCGATTTGCACAATGCCCGCCCGGATGGCCCCCCTGATCGCAGAAAATGAAGGATTTTGAGATGATTAGACTTGGATTGAACCGTCATGCGGCGACCGCGGCACTGGCGGCGGCCGGCATGCTTCTCGGTCTCGCGGTCGCGACCGCCGCGCCCGCATCAAGAATCAATCCCGAGCAGGCCTGCAAGGACGATGCCTTCCGGCTGTGCAACGACCTCATTCCCGACCGAGCCAAGGTCGGCGCCTGCCTGCGCCGCAACGCGCGCAGCCTGAGCAGGGATTGCCGCACCGTGGTCTTCAGCGGCGGCGGCGGACATCACCGCACATCCCGCCACCACCACCACAAGCACTGACCGTCACGTCCGGGCGAGCGCGCGCAACGGCGTCGCGCCGTCCGGGATCGGCGTGCGGTTGACGTTGAGAACAAGCGACACGAAGCTGTAATAAGCCGCAAGACCGACGAGTTCGAGCAGCGTCGTCTCGCCGAAGCGCTCGACGGCAGCCGCGAAGGTCCGGTCGCTGACGTCGCGCGCGTGCAACAGCTCGGTGCAGAAATCGTAGACCAGCGCCTCCTCGGCAGAGAGCCGGGGCGGCCGTTCGCCCTGTGCGATCGCCTCCGGCACGCTCGGGTCAATGCCGGCCTTCAGCGCGTGCTCGCGATGGGCGTACCATTCGTATTGCGCGGTCCAGAATCGCGCGACCACCAGGATCGCGAGTTCGCGCAAATGCGCCGGCAGTGAACTCTCGAACCGCACGCAATCGCCGAGTGCACGCACCCGATCGGCGAGCGCAGGCACGCGCAACAGCGCCGGGAAGGGGCCGCGCACGCCGCCGCGCGGTCCCGTGGCGAGCGCCTGCGCGACGCGCTTCTGCTCGGCAGTCATCTGCTCCGCTGACAGCGGCTTGAAACGTGGTCCGTTCATCGCTCCCCTCGCCTCGCCCTCGGCGCAGATGCGCCTCAAGCGACATCAAGCAACGCTATCCGGTTCGAATGAGCGCCGCCACCTTCTTGATTTCCGGGAGCGCATCCGGATCGAGGAATATCGTTCCTTTCTCCTTCTGCCCCATCACCCGGGGCGTCGCACCGGAATTGTCGAACAGCCAGGCGCGATCGGCCTGTTCCAGGTACCACGGAAGCTGATCCAAGGAGCGCTGCCAGCGATCGATGATCTTCTGCGTCGGCACATCGTGGCCGCCCTTGGCGACGCGCAGCCGAACCCGCTCGACGCACAGCGCCGGCGATTGCAGGAGGACGTAGATGAGGTTGATCGCGAATTTCCGCGACTTGGCCGCGCTGACGAGGCGGCGATATTTGGGGGTGGACAGGACGGTTTCCACGCCGACGGTCTGGTGCGCCTGGATCGACGCGTCGAGCCACGCCTCGATGCGGCGAACCGCCTCGAGATTGGCGGCGTCGGGCTCGAGCGACTCCACCGAACGGATGCGCGCGGCCAGCAAATCGGGATTGATGATCCAGACCGACCGGCCGAAGGACTCGATGTTCGTCTGATCGTAAAGGCTGCTTTTGCCGGATCCGTTCGGGCCGGCGACGATCCAGAAGCGCGGCCCCTCAATCCTTGCGGAGGACACGATCCGGCGCACCGAACTTCATTTTGTTCTCGCGGCGCGCCTTGGCGACGTTTCGCCCGAATGTGTATCGCAAATCGCTTCCGAACGTCTCACTCTCGGCATCGAGGGAAAAGATCCGCGTCAACTGGCCATCGTCAGTCTGCACGCGCTTCGTCGGCACGGCCCGCTTGGCCTTGGCATGCCCGTTCGGCTTCGCCGGCCTTGGTTCGGCGTTGAGATCGCGGACGATGACTTTGGCCACGGCGTGTCTCCTCTCGACACTATATACGGCGTGTCTCCTCTCGACACTATATAATGTAAGCAGCTGGGCGCCACACACAATACCACGTCGTCAGGCCGGACGGGCTTCCCCTTGCCTGGTCAGGCGGGCTGCGCCGGGCGGCGCCAGGCCTCAATAGGTCGACCTCAGCCGCAGGTGATCGAGCCGGTTCATCGACTTGACGTCGAAATGCTGCTGTTCGTCGTTGCGCCGCACGTCGAGCGGAATCGTCACGCCGGCCACGCCGCGGGAATAGATCTTGCGGTAGAAGTCGGCCATGTCCTTGGGCGCGGCGCCGCCGACGCCGACGATGACATCCCCGTGGCGCACGCCGGCCCTCTCGGCCGGACCCCCCTCGGCGACCGAGACGACCACCAGCCTCCCACCCGCTTCGCGCGTCGTCACGCCGATCCACGGCCGGCCCGGCCCGGCTGCGCGTCCGTCCGCGATCAGATCGGCGAGAATCGGGGGCAGACGATCGATCGGCACGAACATGTTGCCCGGCCCGTCGCCGTGGCCGCTGACGTCGCCGACCACGAGCGAGCCGACGCCGACCAGCTTGCCGAGATGGTCGATCAAGGCCGCCCCGCTCCAGGCCGGATAGGGCGGCGCGGTGAAGATCGCCTCGTCGAGGAGATACTCCCAGCTGCCGGCGAACTCGCGCTTCGACACGACGAGCGCGGGTGCAAGACGGTCGGGACCGCCATAGCCCGCGACCATGACCGGCTGCTGCTCCTTGAGGTCGGCCGACCGGCCGAGCGGCAGCGCATGCACGTTGAGCGGCATGATCGCCCGCAACAGACCGAACCCGGTCTCGTGATCGTAGCCGACCACCGCGGCGGCGACCGCCCGGCCGTCATTGGTGATGACTTCGGCCGACTGCGCCTCGACCATGAGATAACCGATGGTGAGGATGAGGCCGCTGTCGTCGATGACGATCCCGGTGCCGTCGCGCTCGCGCCCGAGCGCGTCGACGGAGCGTCCCTCTGGATTGATGGTCGTCTTGACGTGCACCACGGCCGACACCAGCCGATCGAGCGCAACCGTCTCGCTCCGCGCCACGGCGGGCCACGTCGCGAGCGCCGCGAGCGCGACGAGGCAACACAGCAGGCCGCGTTGCGGTAGGAAGCCGAGACGGCAGGCGTTGCGCATCGATGCGTTGGTCAGAGCAGCCCGGTGGAGTCTCGCTTGCGACTATACGGCTTCCGCCGGGCGACGTCACGGGCAAACCCGGCCAGCGGGGATAAAGTCCCGCGGCGCTATTCGGCGGCCGCGACCCGCACCGGCGCGGTGCGCCGCGTCGGCGGCTCGCTCAGCAGGTGCTCGGCCGGGATCTCCAGCGTCCAGCAGAAGCCCTCGGGCAGAAAAAGGCTCTCGACGTGGCCGCCGAAGGTCACCGCAATGAAGCGCTCGATCACCATGGCGCCGAAGCCCTTACGCAGTGGCTGGGCGACCGGCGGCCCGCCGCTCTCCTGCCAGACGAAGCGCACGCTCTTGCGCGCGTCAGTCTCAGTCTCGGTGAGCTCCCAGCGGATCGTGACCTTGCCGGCCGGTGCCGCCAACGCGCCGTACTTCACCGCGTTGGTGCCGAGCTCGAACAGGGCGAAGCCAAGATTTTGCACCGCGTCGGGCTTGAGAATCAGGTTCTCGCCGATCATGTCGACGCTGGCGCCGTCCTCGCGCACGAACGGCGCGAGCTGCGCGCTGACGAGATCGCGGATGGTCGCGCCGGTCCAATCCTGGCGCACCAGCACGTCATGCGAACGCGCGAGCCCGTGCAGGCGGCCCATGAAGCGGCCTTCGAAGTCCTCGAAGCCGCTCGAGTGCTGCATGGTCTGGCGCGCCATCGCCTGCACCACGGCGAGCAGGTTCTTCGAGCGGTGCGACAGCTCGCGCATCACGAAATTGAGGTGACGCTCGTGCTCGACCTGCGCCGTGATGTCGGTGGACGTGCCGAACCAGCGCGCCACCTTGCCGTGGCTGTCGTGCAGCGGCACCACGCGGGTCAGGAAGGGCCGATACGCGCCGTCGGCGGCGCGCAGCGGGAACGTCATCTCGAACGGCGCGCCGGTCCGCACCGATTCGGTCCAGCGCGTCACCACGTCGGGAAGCACCTGCGGATCGTGCACGCTGTGCCAGCCGTCGCCCTCCATCTGCGCCGGCGTCGTGCCCGTGTATTCGTACCAGCGGTCGTTGTACCAGACGATCCAGCCGTCCGAGTTCGCCATCCACACCAGCTGCGGGATCGAGTTGGCGAGCGTGCGGAACTGCTCCTCGCGCTCCTGCAACGTCGCCTCGGCGCGCCGGCGCTCGGAGATGTCGTGCGTGACCTCCGAGATGCCGACCACAGCGCCATCGGCGGTGCGGATCGGCGCGGCGTCGACCGCGACTTCGACCAGCGAGCCGTCTCTGCGCCGGCGCACCGTCTCGAACCACATGTTCTCACCGGCGCGCACCGCCGCGATGGTGGGCGCGATCTCGCCGCGGCGCTCCTCGGGCACGATCAGGGAGAGCGGCTGGCCGATCGCCTCCTCGGCGCGGTAGCCATAAAGATCCTCGGCCGCCTGATTCCAGGTCAGGATGATGCCGTCGAGCGACACGCTCTCGATCGCGTCGGCCGAGGAGGCGACGACCGCGGCGAGATGGGCGTTGGCCATCTCGGCCTGCTTGCGCTCGTCGATGTCGAGCAGGACGCCGATCGCGTATTGCGGGACGCCGCCGGAATCGCGCACCGAGACGCTGCTCACCTGCACCCAGACGATGCGGCCGTCCTTGCGGATGAATCGCTTCTCGATCGTGTATCCGGTTCCCGACGCCATCATCCCGGCGAGCAATTCGAGATTGCGCGGCCGATCGTCGGGATGGGTGATGTCGATCAGGCTCATGGTGCGCAGCTCGTCCACCGTATAGCCGGTGATCTCGCAGTGGCGCCGGTTGGCGAGCCGGAAATGGCCGTCGAGATCGACGAGCGCGATGCCGGCGGTGCTCTGGTCGACGATGGCGCGGAAGCGCGTATCGCTCTCGCGCATCGCCGCCTCGGCGCGCTGGCGGTCACGCGATGCCCGGCTGAGCGCCTCGCCCACGTCGTTGACCTCGCGCAGGCTGGTGACGACCGGCGCCGTGACCTCGCCGCTGCCAATCGGGCGCGCCGCGGCCGCGAGCTCGGCGATCGAGCGCGCGATCCATTCGCCGGCCGCGGCGGCACCGATCACCGCGAGAGCCGCGAAGAAGAACAGGTTGAGCAGGACCTGCCGCTCCCACGCCCGCATCGGCTGGGCGATGATCTCGGGCGGCACCTGGATCGCGGCGGTCCAGCCGTTGGCGAGATGGGTGAAGGCCGCGAAGCTGCCGGCGTCGGTCGAGGTCTGGAGCGTCATTGATCCTTCGCGCGCGCTCGCGATGCGATCGCGCAGCTCGGGGCTCGCCAGTTTCTTGACGAAGGCGTCGGCATTGCGACTGCGCGCCATCACGGTGCCCTCGCGATCGAGCAGCACGGCGACGCGGTCGTCGGGGACCGCGGTGCGCAGGACGTCGCTCAAGTATTTCACCGGCAGCACGCCGCACAGCACCAGATCGCCGTAACCGACCGGATAGAACACGATGATCACCGGCTGCTGGCCGATGGAGCTGACGAGCAGATTGGACTCCTCCGGTTCACCGGTCCGCAATACCCGTTCCAGCGCGTCCGTCAGCCGCAATGGGTCGAGCGATGTGCCGGCCGGCATGAGCGTGTTGATGAGTTGCGTACCGTCGCGGCGCGCCAGCGCGACCCAGCCCGGACTGCCCTTGAGCGCGGCCTTCGCCTCGGCGTGGAAGGCCGCATAGTCTTCGTCGCGCAGGGTGCGCGAGGTCGCAAGCGCGACGAGCTGAGCGCGCTTGATCGCCAGCTCGCGGCCGACATCCGCCGCGACGCCACGTGCCATCTCGAGGCCTTCGCGCTCGACCTCGGTTCGCTTCTCGACCAGAGCACTGCGATACTGCAATCCGAAAAACAGCACCGCCGGAAGCACCAGGCTCAATGCGAACAGGCCGAGCGCGGTCCGCAACGGCCACGGCCGTTGCCAGAACCGCCGCGGCGGCGGGTCTGGGGGAGCTTGCTCGATCGTCGAGGAACTGGACACCGCCGAGGTCCAACGCCTTTCGCAAAAATGCCAATCCCCGCCGTGCGGTAAGGCATGGCGTCGGATGCCGAATCTACGTTCGCATCGGCGCGTGTGCAATCACACCAGTGCCGCAGCGCAGCAGCCCGGCCACCACACCCCGGCGGAACCAAGCGCCGCCACGATCGTTGTTTTGATTCAACCCGTGCGACCACTGCCCCAGGCAAAGCCAAGGGCTCAGCTTTCCAACCCGGTCGGCACGTTCTTGTTCTCGCTTGCGAGCGTTATTCCGGCGGCGAGCGCCATGGTTTCCATCAAGGCGGCGAAATCCTTCTGCAGATAGCCGTCAGGGTCCTTCTGCAGCTTGGCAGCGCCGAAATGGGCCTGCAACATCTCGCGCGTCGCGGCCGTCACCGGCATCGGGACGTCCATTTCGCGCGCGAGCTCGAGGCCGAGGTCGAGGTCCTTGCGCAGGAGCTCGGGCGTGAACGTCGTCGTCCAGTCGAGATTGACCAGCGCCGGCGACTTGTAGGCGGTGAACATCGAGCCCATCACGCCGTTGTTGAGGAACGACAGGAAGGCGTGACGCGGCACGCCCATCTTGTTGGTGAGCAGCGTGATCTCGATCAGATTCTCTATGACGACCCCGAGCATGACGTTGTGCGCGATCTTGCAGACGCGCGCGAGCTCGCCTTCGCCCACGTAGGAGACGCCGCGCGGCGCAAAGGCCTTGATCATCGGTTCGACCGTACGGAAAGCCGCCTCCGGGCCGGACGCGACGGAGGACAGCTTGCCGGCCTTGATCACCTTGGCGTTGCCGCTCACCGGCGCACAGATGAAATCGCTGCCCCGTTCCTTGAGGCTCGTGCGGATCGCAACCGACTCCTCGACCGCGATGGTGGAGCAATCGACGAAGATCTTCGGCAGCTGATTGCTGCCGGTGGTGACCACCCCGCTCTTGCCGAAGTAGACCTCGTCGAGATCCGGGCCGGCCGAGACGATCGAAAACAGCACGTCGACGCCGGCAAGGTCGGCCAGCGTGTCGACCACCTTGGCGCCGCTCCTGGCCAACGGCTCGGCCTTGGACTTCGTCCGATTCCAGACCGAAACATCATAGCCGGCCTTGACCAGCCTTTCCGCCATGGGAAATCCCATGCGGCCCATGCCGATCCAGCCGATCTTGTGATTGCCCTGTGCCATTTACTTGTCTCCTTGATCGTCATGGCCGGGTTCGTCCCGGCCATCCACGCCTTTGAACTGGTCGAGCCGCAGAGACGTGGATGCCCGGCCACAAGCGAGCGAAAGCGACGCCGTTCTTCGAACGGCTATGGCCGGGCATGACGTCTGCGCTCAGCGCGGTGTCTACGGCCTTGCGAGGGCGACATCAAGCCACGCCCAAGCGATCCATCACCCGGTCGAACAGCTTGAACACTGGCACCACCAGGCCCATCACCATGATGATGCGCACGGTGTGAAAACCGCTGATCAGCGCGGCGTCAAGACCGAGCACCTTGCCGGTGAGCGTCATCTCGGCCATGCCGGCAGGCGCGAAGGCGAGCGCCAACGCGGCAACCGGAAGCCCGAACGCATAGGCGCAGCCGATCGCGGCCGCCGCCATGGTGACCAGCACCAACACGATCGAGACGGCGGACGCCAGCACCATGCGGAGCAGCTTGGTCAGGAACTCGCGCCGGAATTGCGCGCCGAGCGAGCAGCCGATCACGATCTGCGAAAGATTGACCAGGATGTTCGGCACCCGTCCCTCCAGCAAGCCCGCCATGCTGATGAGCGCGCAGGCGAGCAGCGGACCCATGAACCATCCATTGGGAAAGGTCGTGCGCGACATCAGGAAGCCGCCCGCGCCCGCCGCCACGGCGAGGAGCGTGAGCCCCGGCCATCCGATCAGTGCCGCCTGGTCGACCTGATGAAATTGCCCGTCATTGGCGAAATGGATGACCAGGAACGGCGCCGCCATCACGGTCATGACGACGCGGATGGTCTGCGCCACCATGATCGGCTCCGGCTCTCCGCCGTAGCGTGCCGCGATGTTCGCCATCTCGGCGGCGCCGGCCGGCGCGGTTGCGAAGAACGCGGTCTTGCGGTCGAGCCCCGCCGCCGCGATCAGGAACGCGGCGGCGCCCGCGCAGACCGCGATCGACATCAGCGCCGAGCCGACGATCAGCGGCAGCAGCAGGAGAAGCCGCGCCACCACGGCGTGAGTGAACTGAATGCCGATCGCAGAACCGATCACGAACTGGGCGCCCGGCCGCAATCGGCGCACGCCGACCACCGGCTGACCCGCGAGCCCGAGGCCCGCAGTCGCCGCCAGCGGGCCAAGAACGAAGGGCAGCGGAAGGCGGACGAGCTGCGCACAGGCCCCGACCGCGGCGCCGAGCGCGAGAACGCCGACCAGGCGCGCCAATGACCGCGCCGCACCCTCGCCCGGAACTCCGAACAGCTCGTCGAAGCTGCGCCGGTGCGAAAGCGCACGCAGCGTCGTCGGGGTCGCGGCCGGAGCGGGATCGGAGGCGGACATGCGCTTGTCCAGATGCGGGACTGAGCATTATCCTCGCTTCACCGAGGCTTCAATGCGAAATCGTCGCGCCGCCGCGGTGCGCCGCGTCCGGCCGCTCTGACGCAGCGTGAGGACGCGCGGACGATCTGGAGGATTCGATGACACACGCGCCGTTGCGACGCGGCTTGCTGCACGCGGCCTGACGGGCCGCGCAAACGCCATGTACGACGCACTTTCCGCTTCCACCGCCACCGCGGCGCCTCTCTCAGGGATGCCCGCCGGGGATGCGCGCTGGCGCGTCATCGCGCGCACGGCGTTTCCGTTCATCGTGGTCGGCGGCGCCTGGGAAATCGTCGCCCATCTCGGCCTTTTTCCGCCCCGGCTCTTTCCGCCGCTCGAGGCAGTCGCGGCCACGCTCACGCGCCTCACGATCGCGGGAATTCTGCCGCACCACGCATTCGACACGCTGGTGCGCCTGCTCGCCGGCTTTGCCATCGCGGCACTTGCGGGCGTGGCGATCGGAATCGCGATGGGCCGCTCGCGCCGCGCCGAGGACATCTTCCTTCCGCTCGTGAGCATCGGCGCGCCGATCCCCGGCATCGCGTATGCGCCGCTGTTTCTGTTGTGGTTCGGCCTCGGCAATGTCTCGGCCGTGCTGCTGGTCGGCTTCGTGTCGGCATTTCCGATCATCTTCAACACCTGGACCGGCGTGAAGGCCGTCAAGGAAATCTGGGTGCGCTCGGCCCAGGCGATGGGAGCCGACCAGCAGCGGCTGTTCGCCAAGGTGATCCTGCCGGGTGCGTTGCCCTACATCTTCACCGGCCTGCGGCTCGGTCTCGCGCAGGCTTGGCGCATCCTGGTCGGCGTCGAGATGCTGGCGGCCGTCCCGTGGGGCCTCGGCTGGCTCATCTTCGGGGCGCGCGAGTTTCTCGACACCGACGTCATGCTGGCCGGCATCGTGGTCATCGCCGTGATCGGGCTTGCGCTCGAGAAGCTGGTGTTTCAGCGGCTCGAGCAGTTCACGGTCGTGCGCTGGGGGATGATGACGTGACGGCCGAGCGCATGCGCATGGTTTCGCGCGCCGCCCTGACCTTGCTGGCGGTCGCCGCGATCTACGAAGCGGTCGCGCGCAGCGGCCTGTTTCCGACGGTGCTGCTGCCGACATTGCCGGTCGTCGCCCGCACGCTCTATGCGATGCTGGCCGACGGCTCGATGCCGATGCACGCCCTCTATACCCTCGAGCGCGTGCTGATCGGCTGCGGCCTCGCGGTCGCGCTCGGCCTGCCGCTCGGCATCCTGATGGGACGTTACCGGCAGGTGGAGAATTTCGTGCTGCCGCTCGCGAGCGCGCTGATGCCGATCCCCTCGCTGGCCTGGGTGCCGGTGTTCATCCTGTGGTTCGGCCTCGGCAATGCGGTCACCATCATGATCGTGTTCTATGCCGCGCTGTTTCCGATGCTGCTCAACACCTGGTCGGGCGTGCGCTCGGTCAATCCGCTGTGGCTGCGCGCCGCGGGCGCCATGGGCGCCGACGAGCGCGCGCTGTTCTGGAAGGTGATGATTCCGGCCGCCTCGCCGTTCATCATCACCGGCATGCGCCAGGCGTTCCTGCGCTCGTGGATCGCGGTGGTCGGCGCGGAGATGCTGGCGGCGTCCGACTGGGGCCTCGGCTGGGTTATCTTCGACGCCAAGGAATTCCTCAACGCCGACGTGATGCTCGCCTCGCTGATGGTGATCGGCGCCATCGGCTTCGCATTCGAGCGGCTGGTGTTCGGGTCGCTTGAGCGCGCCACCGTGCTGCGCTGGGGCATGGTGCGCACCGCCAAGGGCTGATAGGCGTAGATCGATGTCGAGAGCGCGTTCGGCCCAGCCGGAAACCGGCTTTGCGTCCGAGCGCGCTCGCCCTTTGATAACGAGCCGCACGAAGAGCCAAGATGTCCCATATCGAAATCCGCGATGTCTCGCTCGTCTATGACACGCCTTCGGGGCGGGTCCACGCCGTCGACAACGTCAGCTTCAATATCGCGGCATCCGAATTCCTCTGCATCGTCGGTCCGAGCGGCTGCGGCAAGTCGACGCTTCTCAACATCATTGCGGGCTTCATTCCGCCGACGGGCGGCGAGATCAGCATCGCCGGCAAGGCCGTCACCGGACACGGCATGGACCGCGGTGTCGTGTTTCAGGATTTCGCCCAGCTGTTTCCCTGGCGCACCGCACTCGGCAACGTCGCGTTCGGGCTCGAAATGAAGGGCGTCGCGAAGGAGGAGCGCGAGGCGGTCGCGCTCAAGCAGCTTGCGCTCGTGAAGCTCGAAAAGTTCGCACGCTCCTATCCGCACCATCTTTCCGGCGGGATGCAGCAACGCGTCGCCATCGCGCGCGCGCTCGCCTACAACCCGGCCGTTCTGCTGATGGACGAGCCGTTCGCCGCGCTCGACGCGCTCACCCGCGACGACATGCAGCGACTGCTTGCCGAGGTGTGGCGCGAGACCGGCAAGACCGTGATCTACGTCACCCACAACGTCGCGGAGGCCGTGTATTTGGCGGATCGGGTGGTGGTGATGACGCCGCATCCCGGCAAGCTCAAATCCGAGATCAGCATTCGGCTGCCGCGGCCGCGCGACCCGTTGAGCGTCGAATTTCTCGACTACCAGAAGCAGCTCCTTGCCCAACTCGGCGAGCGCGCAGGCTAGCGCATGTTCCGGCGAAAGCCTGCCCCGGACTTGATCCGGGGTGGCCGCCGGTTCGCCGACAAGAGTTTGGAGCGGGATGTCGACTCGAAGACGAGTCACTCCCTGGGCGAGCCTGCGACAGGAGCCCGCAGCCGGTTGACGGCGGATACCGGCCCCTCGGAAAAAGTGCGACAATCATCGCGGACGTCCGTTCGACGACGCGGCTTGCAGGGAGACTCAACGATGACGATCGCGCAACTCCGAATGACCCGCCGGCAATATCTCGCGGCAAGCGCCGCGGCGGCGCTCGGCGCCGGTCTCTCGCGTCCCGCCGTCGCGCTCGAGACCGTGCGGCAAGGTTATCAGACCAACATCTGGGGCATGCCGACCTATTATTTGATGCGCTCGGGCCTGCTCGAGAAGCACGGCGTCCGGGTTGAGGAATTCGCGGTGCCGTCAGGCAATCTCACGATGCAGCAGATGGTGGCACGTCAGGTCGATGTCGGCACCTATGCGGCGCAGTCCTTGCTCCTCGGCAACGCCAAGGGCGGCCTCGTCGCCATCGCACTGATCGAATATGTCGGCAAGACCGGACGCGTGGTGGCACGCAAGGACCTCGGCATCACCAAGCTTGAGCAACTCAAGGGCATGAAGATCGCGAACCAGGTCGGATCGTCGATCGCGACCGTCTTCGCCGACACCATCGGCCCACAGCACGGCCTCAAGCGGGGCGACTACCAGGAAGTCCGGATGGACGTGAACAACATGGTGGCGGCGCTCGCGGCGAAGACCGTCGACGCGATGGTCAACGTCGAGCCCTACAACGTGATCGCGGAGGCGGACGGAATCGGCGTCGATCTCATCGATTTCTCGTCCGTCGACAAGATGCCGGTGTTCATGGCGGCGACGCCCGATTTCGTCGAGCGGAGCCCAGAGACCGTCATCGCCTATCTCAAGGCGTGGCTCGATGCGGCGAAGGATTTCAAGCAGGACCCGAACAAGGTCGCGGCGATGATCTATTCGTTCTACACCGACAAGGGCTACAAGATGTCGGAGGAGACCTTCCGAAAGGCGATGTCGCGCGTCGAGGTCGATCCCGGCTTTCCCTCGGATCTGCAGCCCTACATGCAGGAGCAGGCCCAAATCCTGCTGAAAGAGAGGAAGATTCCCGCGGTGCCCGACTGGAGCAAGGTGCTGCGACCGGAGTTCATGGAGAAGGCGCGCACGTCGACCTGATCACGCGCGCATTTTGTTTCGTCGGGCGCACGGTGGTACGTCCCTACGAGTCGGAACGACGCGCAGAAATTTAATTCAAAGTCTTCGCAGTGACGACGCGGTTACGCGGCGAATGGCCGCATCACGTCGACGCGGTGGCGCATCCGCCAAGCCGCGGCTGCTGAGTTCGCTCTCTGCGTCCCGCCATGGATTACCCTGACCTCTGCGCTCATGGCTACGTGAAACGACACGCCGGGATCTGGGTCCTTCCGAAGAGGTATGAAGATGAGGCGATCGCCAATCGGCGCGACGAAACTGTCGATAAGACCCTGAAATGAGTATCAAAGACGCCGGCTGTGCCGCATAAATTTTGCGTAAACAACTCACGGATCTGTGACTTTTGTTGCAGGTACAAATAACAATACTACTTTGACGAGGAATACCGGTGTATTTTCGCGTAGGTGAAAATGACCAACTGGTCAGGGGCGGATGCGGTCATCCCAGACAAGGTCTGAATTTTCACGCGAGGCTTTTGCATTCCTCGACAGCCTGGAACGGCTGTCGACGCTGGATGGCGTAACTTCCGCGCTCGAAGAGGCGCTGGCACGATTTGGAGTGGAAAGCTTCATCGTCACCGGCCTGCCGACGAGGGATCAGGCCTTCGACGATCACGTCATCACATCGCGGTGGCCGCCCGAATTCTTCATGCTCTATGTGGAGAACGACTACGCCCGTTTCGATCCGCTGGCCGAGCGATCGATTCACTCGCACATGCCGTTCGAGTGGAGCGCCGATTCCTATCGCTCGAACGCGGACCCGCGCGTCGCCGAGATCATGGAACGATCTGCGGATTTCGGCCTCAAGCACGGATACGTGGTCCCGATCCACGGACCGAACGGCTACGAGGGCTGCGTGTCGATGGCGGGGTCCGAGCTCAGGCTTTCGGCGCGCGCCAAGGCGGCCATTCACCTGATTGCACTGTACGCTTTCGACCGCATGCGCCAAATGCGCGGACAACGTTCCGACAAGAAATCTCCCCTGACGACGCGCGAACGCGAGGTGCTGGCGTGGGCTGCCAAGGGAAAATCGGCCTCGCAAATCAGCCAGGCGTTGCGGATCTCCAAGCGCACGGTCGACGAGCACACTCAGACGGCAGCGCGCAAACTCGGCGCCGCGAACCGGACCCAGGCGGTCGCGATCGCGTTGCGTGATCGCATTATTGATGCGTGATCACCGAGAAATGTCGGGTTGATTACCGGAGAAATGACGGTTGTGAAAAATGACTAGGTATTGCTCCCACTAGCAGCAATACTAATTTCGTTATATTCCTATCAGCAATACGGTTTCCTCCTCTGAAAGAGACGGAGACCGGAGCGTAAAACCACCGGCGTGGCATTGCGTGAACCCATCCTCCGGTCGCTATGCGCGAAATTCGCCCCCGGCGCGCATTTAGCGGGTTGGCCGGATGATCCACCGGCTCTGCCAATGATAGGGGCATACATGAACTCCACGGTCACAAAGCGGTCAGTCGTCATCGCGGGTCGCAAGACCAGCATCAGCCTCGAGGACGAGTTCTGGAACGGCCTCAAGGCGATTGCACATCATCATCGTCGCACGCTCTCGGCGGTCGTGGGCGAAATTGATCAAAAGCGTCGCGGCAATCTCTCTTCGGCAATCCGCGTCTTCGTGTTCGGAAATCTGTGCACGCAGACGCCCGCCAGTGCGGAAGATGGCGTGGGGGGCAACGTCATCAGTCCCGCGTTCGGTCGACACGAACAGCGCTCGCTCTGATTCTGCGGAGCACGCCACATGTCGATCGCGACTGGATCCAATCGCGAAGTCTTCATCGTTGACGACGATCCGACGGCGCGCGAATCGTTGGCGACGTTGCTCTCCGACGCGGGCTTCGAGGTCACGCTCTTCGCCGACGGCACGTCCGTCGTCGGCGAAGCGCGCGCCAGAACACCAGCCTGCATCATCCTCGACCTGCACATGCCGGGCGGCTCGGGGCTCGACATTCTCTCCCGGCTCGACGCCAAACACTACGGGGCGCCGATCCTGGTGGTATCCGGACGCAGCGACATTCCCTGCGTCGTTGAAGCGATCAAGCGCGGCGCCTTCGACTACATCGAAAAGCACCGCGTGACCGAGAATTTCGTCGCCCGCGTGCGGGAGGCGATCGAGACGGTAGGTCAGCAGGTCTCGCGCTACGCCGGATGGAACCCTACCCGGCCGGCATTTCCCGGGTCTTCATCGCTGACGCCGCGTGAGCATGAGGTCCTCGCCCAGATCGTCGGCTGCGCCTCCAACAAGGAGGCCGCCTTGAAGCTCGGCATCAGCCGACGCACGGTCGAGATTCATCGCGCGCACATCATGCAGAAGCTTGGCGCCAAGAACTCGGTCGATCTCATGCGCATCGTGCTGAGCGGCACGTACGACCTGGGTCCGCGGCAACTCAGCGCGTAAGTAACCGCATCTCAGCGCGTAAGTAACCGCATCGAAGATACCCGCCGTCGTCTGGCGGAAGCCCCACAATGTCGTGCCCCGCGCCGCAACCCTCGCGGCGCGGGGCATACCGGGATATGCCCTTGGATGCTGGCAATTTATCTATGATTTTCAGCTTGGCGACTTGCATCATTTCTACTCAGCGAATATTCCGACTTAACATGTTGTCAGGCATCGTCTCGCTATAAAAGACACGGCTCCCGAGACACGGCTCCCGCAAAAAACCGTCGTTCCAGCGCAGGGCCGCATGAGATTTGTCGCAGTCGTAGCTATGCCGACCTTGCGCGTCGCCGAACCGGTGCCGGCGTGCGTGGCGATGCGCACGACCCTCGCCCGCGCCGGCGACTCGCCGTGTCCACGATGACGTCCGCTCCGGCACGCAGACGAGGCAGACGACGGCGCGATCAAGCGAGCGATGACGCGCCAGGCGCGCTCGCCGAACTGTACAGCCCCGACATTCGCGTCTGGGCCGGCGGCCCCGACGGGGGAGGCTCGCCCCGCAATCACGGCCTGTTGGGTGTAATCGAGTTTGCGCTCAGTCCGGTCATCACCGAAACGCTGCACGGTACCATTACCATGTGGAATCCGGCCGCGGAGCGGATGTACGGATTCACTGCGGCGGAAGTGATCGGCGGCAATATCAACATCATCATCCCGCAGGAACGCCGCGAGGAATATTGGCAGGCCGTCGAAAAGATTCGCGCCGATCAGCCGGTCGACGATTTCGAGACCGTGCGCGTCGCCAAGGACGGCCGCATGATCGACGTCATGCTCAGCGTCTCCGCGCTCAAGTCGCCAGCCGGCGAGGTGATCGGAGTCGTGAACATCGCGCACGACAATACGGAGCACAAGGCAGCCGAGGAAAAGTTCCGGATTGCCGTCGAGGCATGCCCGGACGGAATGCTCATGGTCGATGCGGCCGGCACGATTGTCATGGTGAACGGTGAGATCGAGCGGCTGTCTGGTTATTGTCGCGACGAGTTGATCGGCCAACCGGTCGAGATGCTGGTGCCCGAGCGCCTGCGCCGGGAGCACGTGCGCTACCGCGACATCTTTGCCCAGAATCCCGAGAGACGCCGGCTGCGGACCGCGCTGACTGGGTTGCGCAAGGACGGAACCCAATTCCCGGTCGAGGTCGCCCTCAATCAGATCCGGACCCGCAACGGCCTCATGATCTTGGGCGCCGTCACGGACATCACCGAGCGCAAGCGCCTTGACCGGCTCAAGGACGAGTTCGTCTCGGTCGTGAGCCACGAGCTGCGCACGCCGCTCACCTCGATTGCCGGCGCGCTCGGGCTCCTGCTGGGCAATGCCGCCGGCACGTTGCCTGAGCCGGCCATGCGATTGCTCACGATCGCGCAGTCCAACAGCCAGCGACTGGTGCGACTGATCAACGATATTCTCGATCTCCAGAAGATCGAAGCCGGCGAGGTCGTTTTCCGTCTCGAATATCTCGATCTGCGGCCGCTGATCGAACAGACGATCGATGCCAATCGCGCATTCGCCGAGGGCTTCGGCGTCCGACTAAGCCTCGCCGCGGATTCCGTCGCGGGTGAAGTGCTCGCCGACCCCGACCGGATCGCCCAGGTCGTCACCAACCTGCTCTCCAACGCCGTCAAGTTTTCGCCGTTCGGCGATGAGGTCATCGTTGCGATCGAGCGCCACGGCGACACCGTTCGCGTCTCGGTGCGCGACCACGGTCCCGGCATTCCCGAGGAGTTCAAGCCGCGCATCTTCCAGAAATTCGCCCAGGCCGACTCGTCGGACGCACGCCAGAAGGGCGGCACGGGCCTCGGGCTGAATATCGTCCAGCAACTCCTCCATCAACACGGCGGCAAGGTCGGCTTCGAAACGGCTCCCGGCGGCGGCACGATCTTCTACTGCGATCTGCCGCGCGCCCCCGCGCCGGCCGAAATCGATCGACTCGCGCGTGCAGGCGCGGAAGGCATCTCGGTCCTGCTGAGCGACGAGGATACCGTTGTATCGGCAACACTCGCTGCTTTGCTGCGCCGCGCCGGTTTTGCTGTCGAGACCGTCTCGACCGCCGCTCGCGCATGCGCGCAGGCGGCGAGCACTCCTTATGCGGCGCTGCTGATCGGCCTGCAATTCCCCGATCTCGACGGCATCCGGTTGATCCGGCGGTTGCGTGCTTTGCCGCACCATGCCGACACCCCGATCCTGGTCATTTCCGTCGATCCCACGCGCAGGCGAGGCGAGCCGCGATCCGCGGCATTGCCGGTCTGCGACTGGCTCGACAAGCCGTCCGACCACAACCACTTGCTGCACGCCTTCCGTCGGGCGATCGCCCGCCTCGACGCTGTCCGTCCACGTGTGCTGCACGTCGAGCCGGACGAGGATTTGCGCAACCTCGTGCGCGAGACGCTGCGCGCGCACGCCGAGGTCATGTCGGCCGGGTCCGCCGACCATGCGCGCAAGGTACTGACGACCTTCGACCACCTTGATCTGGCGGCACTCGACCTCACGTCCATGAACGACACCGACCTCAACCTCCTGACCGAGTTGCGCAATCGCGATGGCCAGGCAATTCCCGTCCTGCTGTTCTCGACCGACGGTCCGGCATTCGCAGAGCGCGTGAACACGGTCCTCGCGAGGGCGCACATGTCGATCGAGCGGGTGGTCGGCGCCGTCCAGTTCGCCGTCCTCACGCACCGACACAAGGCGCCCGGGAAGACCGAGGTCGCATGATCAGGCTTTTCACGCTCACGGTCGACGACGAGCCCGACATCCGCGAGATCGTCGACCTGGCGCTGGCCCTCGATCCGATATTCCTCGTCCGCCACTGCCCCTCGGGCCGCGATGCGGTCAAGGCAGCGGTCGAGTGGCGGCCCGATGTCATCCTGCTCGACGTGATGATGCCCATCATGGACGGGCCGACCACGCTTGCCCAGTTGCGGGCCGATCGCCGGACCGCGATGATTCCGGTCATATTCATGACGGCGCGCGCACAGATGCACGAGCGTCAGCGCTTCAAGTCGCTCGGCGCGGCCGGTGTCATCGCAAAGCCGTTCGATCCGATGCAGCTTCCGGCGCTGGTGCGCGAATGCGTCGTGTCCTCGGCCGCGCCGGCGCAGGACTTCCTGGGTCGCCTCGACGAGGCATCCGCAACGCTTGCGGCTTACCGGTCGGACCCAACGCGAATGCATGAACGGGCCGCGCTCGCGCGGATCAAGGACATCGCGCAGAAGCTTACCGGTCCGACCCTCAGCCAGGGTTTCGCGGGAATCAGCCTCGAATGGGCGGCGCTCGAGGAGGCTGCCGAGGATGACCTCACCGGCCGCGGCGCACCAATGCAGCTCGAGCAGGCGCTCGATCGGGTCCTCTCCCGAATCGAGACGCACTAGAGCACGTTCCGTTACTACGGAATCGGAACGTGCTCTAGATTCGTTCGTTTGGCGCATATTCTTATCGGCGAACCGGTGCCCACTTCGCCGGAATATGCGCTAACGCAGCGTCGCCGCGACGCCCGGCTCGGCCAGCGACGGCTTCGGTCCGCATGCCATGATGCCGGCGGCAATCAGATTTGCGGCGACCCCGGCAAGAATCGGCAACGCGTAGCTGCGGCTGAGGTCGAAGGCCAAGCCGGCGGCGCTCGGGCCGATCAGGGTGCCGAACGCCACGCTGGTGTAGAGAACGCCGATAATGCCGCCGACGTTGCGTCCGCCGAAATAGTCCGCGACCAGCGCCGGCAGCACTGCAACCCACCCGCCGTAGAAAACGCCGTAGATGAGTGCGAAAGCCGCAAGCAGCCAGAAGTCTGTGGCCAAGGCCCAGAGCGCCAGCGCAAACGCCATCCCGGCGAACATCGCCAGCAGCGCGAGACGGCGGCCGAACCGGTCGGCCAGACCGCCGAGAAAGAAGCGTCCGGCGGTGCTGCCGGCGCCGATCGTACCGAGGAGCAGGACGGCTGACGACTGCGCAACGCCGCGATCCATCGCGGATGGAACGAGGTGAACGAACGGTACGAACGCGGCGAACGAACAGATCAGGCAGGCCGCATAAAGGGCCGCAAAGGATCGCGAGCCGACGGCCTCGCGCACCGTGGCGCCGGCCGGCTGCGCCGACGCAGCGGCCGCCCCCAGCGGATCGCCGTCGGGACCGACCTGACGATCGCGCGGATCGCTCTCGATCAGCAGCGCCGCGCCGCCGCCCGCCACCGCCGCGAAGCCGCCGAGCGCCAGATAGGCCTCGCGCCAGCCCAAGGCGGCGATCAACAGGGATGCCAGCGGCGGCATGAGCAGCGTGCCGACGCCGATGCCGCTGACCGCGAGCCCGGACGCGAGGCCGCGGTGCCGTACGAACCACCGCTGCACGGCGCCGACAGCCGGAACGTAGGCGCAGCCGACACCCGCGCCCACGCCGAGCCCGTAGGCCGCATAGATCGCGACCAGGCTGTGCGCCGCGCCGGCGAGCGCGAGGCCAGCCCCCGTCAGGATCATGCCGACGACCGCCAGCCGGCGCGAGCCCCAGCGATCGGCCAGCGGCCCGCTGACGACGCCGAGGCCGAAATAGAGAGCGCCTGCGAGCGAGAACACCAGCGAAACCGATGCGCGCGAGGCGCCGAATTCGCTCTGCAGCGATCCGACGAATGCGCTGAACGTGTAGGCGGAGCCAAAGCCGACGAAGGTCACCGCGAACGCCGCCGCCACGACGACCCAGCCGTAGAAGATGCGCGAGCTGACGCGCGTCGGATCGCTGCTCATGGGACACTCCATTGCGCTCGCGCGGGCCCGGTCGGCGACGGGAGCCAGTCGGCGGTCGACCACAGGGCCGCTACATCGGGGCGCACGTCGTCCGATTCCAGCCGATTTGCTTCGGTCGCGGCCGTAGCGTCGGTGCTGGCATCGGGTCGCGGCGCGCCGCATATTGGCGGCATGCCCGATGCGCCCCAAATGGCCGAAGTTGCCGCGCTGGTCGGAGATCCGGCCCGCGCCAACATCCTGTGCGCCCTGCTCGGCGGGCGCGCGCTGACCGCGACGGAGCTCGCCTTCGCGGCCGGCGTCTCACCGCAGACGACGAGCGGCCATCTCGGCAAGCTGCTCACGGCACGCCTGCTGGTGCTCATGCGGCAGGGCCGTCACCGCTACTATCGCCTGGCCGGCCCGCATGTCGGGCTCATGCTGGAGAGCATCATGAATGTCGCGCTGACCGGACCGCCGCGCTATCAACCGCCGTCGAAACGCGACGAGACGCTGCGCCACGCCCGTACCTGCTATGATCATATTGCGGGCGTGCTCGGCGTCGGCCTCGCGGAACGCCTGACCGAGCGCGACTTCGTCATTCTCGGCGCTGAGGCCGGCGAAGTGACGCCGGCGGGCGCCGAATTCCTGTCGAACTTCGGCGTCGATCTTTCGAGCGCGCGGGCGCGGCGGCGCGTCTTCTGCCGGCCGTGCGTCGATTGGACGGAGCGGCGGCCCCATATCGGCGGCGCGGTGGGTGCCGCCCTGGCGAACCGTTGTTTCGAGCTGCGATGGATCGAGCGGATGCGCGACACCCGTGCCCTCACGGTCACGCCGGCCGGCCGCCGCGGACTGAGGGAGATCTTCGGGCTGTCGATCTAGCGCATATTCCGGCGAAAGCCTGCCCCGGACTTGATCCGGGGTGGGCACCGGTTCGCCGACAAGAATATGCGCCCAACAAACGAATCTAGAGCACGTTCCGACTCCGTAGGAACGGAATGTGCTCTAGTCTCTGCCGCCGTCCGTGCAAGCGGACGATCCAGTACCTGCAGACTTTTCGGATAGACCACGCTCCAGAATCAATGAGACGAGCCAGGAATCGCGACGCATCGATCTACACCGACAAGGCGAGCACGCGGTTGCCGCCGGCCGCGATCGCATCCTGCACCTTGGCAATCGCCTGCGTGAGCAGATGTATCCGGTCGATGCCGCGCTTGACGCGGCCGGTGACCGCCGCGACGCTCGCGGTCACGCGATCGCATCCGGACGAATCGGATGCCGGCAGCCGTAGCCGGGAGATCGTCGTGCACAAGGTCTCGCCGAGCTGACGGGCCGAGGTGGCGCTGAGCTCCGGCGCGATCAGGATGATCATTCCATTGCGATAGGCCGCCGGAATGATCCCGACGGTCGCCGCAAGCCCGCGCACCGCCCGCGCCACCTGCGCGAGGACGCCGTGCGACGCGCTTTCGCCATGCGCCGAGCGGTAGTCCTCGAAGCGGTCGAGTTCGAGCGCGATGACGGAGACCACCTCCTCGCCCGGATACCTGGCGCCTGCCGTGATGTAGGCTTCGGCGACCTCGCCGACGAACAGGCCGGTCGCCTCGTCGATCCACAGGTTGGCCCGTCGGTCGCCCCAGCTCGACAGGAACGCCAGCAGCTCGCGCTCGCGCTCCTGGCGGCGCTCGAGCTCCGATTTGAGCTTGAGCGCCGAGCGCACGCGTGCCACCACCTCGATGCGGTTGATCGGCTTGGTGACGTAATCGTTCGCGCCCGCCACGAAGGCATTGGCAAGCGAGCCCATGTCGTCGAGCGACGTCACCATGATGATCGGAATGTCGGCGTAGCGGTGGTCGGCGCGGATTCGCGCGCAGGCCTCGATCCCGTCCATGTCGGGCATGATGATGTCGAGCAGTATCAGATCGAAGCTCGGCGTCGCGTCGACGGTGCGGCCGACGTCGAGAGTCTTGAGCGCCTCCCAGGCGGAGCCCGCGGTCACGACGTTGGTGTAGCCGGACGACAGCAGCGCCGCCTCGGTGATGTCGCGCGAATCCTCGACATCGTCCACGACCAATAGGCGCATGCCTTCCTCCGTGCTGGTATTTGCGACGCGATAGGCCTCACATGCAGCCGAACGGCATGTTCGTTCGGCTGATGGGTGCCGATCGGGTTGGGGCACGCATTGCTACATTCCGCTGGGCGCGTCGAGGTCCAGCTCCCGCTGGGCCGCGGCACGCAACGTCTGCAATTCCTTTCTGAGCGCGATGGCCTCCTCGGCCTTGAGGCCGCGTCCGGCGTAATGAGCCGGCATGAGGATGTTCTCGACGCTGCGGGCGGCGCGGCCGGTCGCCGCAAAGCCGATCGCCTTGCCGATGCCGGCGATGCTGTGGATGCGACGATAGGTTTCCCCGACCGCCTCGGCAACCTCGGCGCCCTCGCCTGACAGATTCGGCAGGGCGACGAAGGCGTCCTCGATCTTACTCTCGAGCGTTGAGGCGAAGCGGTGGCGGACCTTTGCGAGTCGCTCGGTGAATGGCTCGATTGGCATGGTGGATTTCCCGGAGCGGCCACGGCCAAGCGTTGCCTCACGCGAGTTAAGAATCTCTAGTTGACGATGGAACAATTGGCAAAAAACGCGCGGCACGTCGCGAGGTCACCGCCGAGCGCGCCTCGGTGTCGTCCATATGTATTAATGCCTAGATTGCATCCCCGCCGCGCGCGACGCGGCGCCTAGGCGCGAAGGCGTGTTGCCCTGGCCCAACGACCCCGCGTGGGCCTGCGCCGCGGCGCCGATTCGTTTTCGTCGCGGCCCGGTATCCAGATCGCGGGGAAATGATCTATTTTGCCCGCCTGGAAACGACGGAGACGGGAATGGCCAGGAAGTCGATCAAGAAAACCACGAAAAAGTCGGCCAAGAAGCCGGCGCGCGCGGCGCGCAAGTCCGCCGCGAAGACCGCGAAGGGCGCGAAGGGCGCAAAGCGCGCCGCAAAGAAGCGGCTCACGAAGCAGCCTGCCGCGAGATCCGCCGCGCCAGGGCACAGCGGCCCCTCCAATGTGAGCTGGAACTTCAAGCTTCTTGCGCACGACACGCTCGCGGGCTTCGGCGGCATGGGTGAAGGCATGGCGGTGCAGGTCGCCAAGGACGGCCGTCGCATCCTCTGGCTCGCCCATGAAAGCGCACCGAAGAATTTCACCGCGCTTGACGTCTCGGATCCGCGCAAGCCGAAGGTGGTGGTGCAGACCGACCTGCCGCAGAGCCACATGCGCTCGAACTCGCTGGAGATAACCGGCGACATCATGGCGGTCGCCTACCAGACCCAGAAGACCGGGCAGGTGCCGGCCGGCTTCGAACTGTTCGACATCTCGAAACCCGAGAACCCGAAGTCGATCAGCTTCACCGACTGCTCGGGGCCGCATTCGCGCGGCGTGCACCAGCTCTGGTTCTGCGACGGCCAGTACGTCCACATGGCGGCCGGTGCGCCCGACTTCAAGCCGACGCACGAGCTCGACGACCAGTTCTATCGCATCTTCGACGTGCGCAACCCGTCGAGGCCGACCGAGGTCGGGCGCTGGTGGCTGCCCGGCACCCGCGAGGGCGACAACGAGCCGCCGCCCGAGCGCCACCAGAAGCCGGCGCTCGACAAGGGCTTTCGCGCCCACAACACCAATGTCTATCCGGAGCGGCCGGACCGCTGCTATCTCGGCTATATCGACGGCGGCATGTTCGTGATGGACATCTCCGACAAGGCGCATCCCAAGCCGATCTGCCGCTGGGACAACTCGCCGCCCTATACCGGCTTCACCCACACGGTGCTGCCGCTGTTCGAGCGCAACCTGCTCGTGGTCACGGACGAGTCGACCAACAACAACGCGGCCGACTGGCCGAAGCTGGTGTGGCTGCTCGACATCCGCGACGAGAAGCACCCGGTTCCGATCTCGACCTGCCCGCTGCCGCCGGTCGACGCCTTCTCGAGCCGCGGCGGGCGCTTCGGCGCGCACAACATCCATGAGAACACCCCGTCGCCTTACTGCTGGCATTCCGACGAGATCGTGGTCGGCACCTTCTTCAACGGCGGCCTGCGCGCCTATGACATCTCCAACGCCTACCAGCCGAAGGAAGTGGGTGCCTTCGTGCCGCCGGCGCCGGCACTCTCGCCGGTCGGCGCGATCCAGCTCAACGACGTATTCGTCGACGAGCGCGAGGTGGTCTACACGGTCGACCGCTTCACCGGTGGCCTGTACATCCTCGAGATGGACTTCTAAGGCGAATGTCTGCCTCACCGCTCCTCCCCTCCCCCCGCGCGCGAAGCGCGTGGCGGGGAGGGGTCGGGGGTGGGCGGGGGTAAAGGCTGCGCTTGAGGGTGGGAGAAGCAAGTCATGCAAGAACTCTTCCCCTCACCGTCCGCCGGCCGCTTCGGGCGCCGGCAGAAACGCGAGCGCGGCGCGCGGATTCCCGTGACCGTCGTCACCGGCTTTCTGGGCGCCGGCAAGACGACACTCGTGCGGCATTTCCTCGAGACGCCCGAGGGCCGCGGGACCGCGGTGCTGGTCAACGAGTTCGGTGAGGCCGGCATCGACGACGCGCTGCTGCGCAATTCGACCGAGAAGACCGTACTGCTCGGCAACGGCTGCCTGTGCTGCAATTTTCGCTCCGACCTGCAGGTGGCGCTGCATCGCCTGGTGGTCGACCGCGAGCGCGGCGTCATTCCGCATTTCGGCCGCATCGTGATCGAGACCAGCGGGCTCGCCGACCCGAGCCCGATTCTCACGACCTTCGCGACCGACCGCGCGCTCGGCGGCGAATTCTTCGTCGAGGCGGTGATCGCCGTGATCGCCGCTGCCGACGGCATCAAGACCGTCGCAAAATTCGCCGAGGCGCGCCGGCAGATCATGCTGGCCGACCGCATCGTCATCTCCAAGACCGATATCGCCGACGACGATGCGGTCGACACGCTCACAGGACGGCTGCGCGAGCTCAATCCGCGCGCCCGCGTCATCGCGGCGGACTACGGCCGGCTCGATCCGGGCTGGATCGCCGATGCCG
>Ga0126384_10000168_pt1 | contig 31912 bp, 30 predicted proteins | sample PanSoiMetPlot_36_FD_92543 | JGI IMG/M metagenome (GOLD analysis project Ga0126384, IMG submission 92543) | Tropical forest soil microbial communities from Panama - MetaG Plot_36 | ecosystem: Environmental > Terrestrial > Soil > Tropical forest > Bulk soil | place: Panama | collected 2016-02-17 | reverse complement strand
TCCTTTTGGCAACCCGGCGGAGGTGCCTCCGCTCAAGGTCAACGAGAACCGTTCCGACAGGTCCGGGACATTGAGCGTCATCAAATCGTGGCGCCCATCCAGGACCAGAGCAAACGTGGTGGCGGGCAGCAGCACTGTCAGCGGACCATCCACCGCAAGAAGACTCAGCTCCAAGAGCTGCGTATCCCGCAAGTCGATCACATCCGCCTGCGGCAACCGCCAGCTCAGACGGCGCAGGAAGGGGAGCTGGCGTGCCACCTCCAACAGCCCACGATCGGCACCCTCGTACTCGAGGTCGGTAATACACGAAAGCGCGGAAAGGCCCTGCCACTTCACCGGCATGCTGCCGTCGGGAAGTAGATCGCGCGTGTCGAGCCGGTGGCTGTCGCGACGCATCTCGCTGGGACGACCTCCGAGATCGACGACGACGGGTGCTGGATCATACGACCAAGCAGGCACCGGATGTCCCGACCGCTTCATGCGCGCGAGCTGCGCCCCAATGGCGATCCCCTCCCAGCCGCCGTAGCCCCGCGGGCTGGCCCGCGGACGGACCCGAGCCTCCCCGATGCGCTGCGCCCACCAGGGCACGAACGCTGGCACCCACAGACAGTCATCCTGATCCGCAATCGCGCTCTCGGCCGCCGACACAGCCACCTCGGATAGCTGGGGCGGCAAGGCACCGTCGACGTCAAGCCGCAGCAGTTGAACCCAGGGGTCGCTGCCATCCGGCTCTGCGGCGATCACCTGAGCGGCGCCGTAGCCGCCGCCGAGAATGCGAAAGCTATAGATTTCGCCGGGTCTCGCCTGTCCCATTAAGCACCCGATGGTCTTGACGATGTTGAAATTGACAGCGGTTGGAGCCGCGGCCGGCCGCTCGTGAGGTCTCCGAACGCGCAGTGATGGCGTGAGCGGCCGCCAGCTTGTCTCGCAGACGGATCGGGTCGGCAGCGCGGCAAACGACGGTCCCCGTCTCGGCTGTAACTCGAATAGCAGCGCCACTTTCTCGATGAAGCGCTCAGGAGCCTTTGGATATCGTGCCGAGCAGCCTCCAATGCGCTTCCAGGTCTGACAAAGCAGCCGATAGACGATCAGGAAGTGTACTACGCGCCCTCAGAAACGCGGCCTTCTCTTCGCCAAGAAAAACGTTCTCCAGATACGAAACATGGACAGCGTTCTCGACGTCCGATGTTGCATTCGAATGCACGCTATCGATGAATTCAAAATGACGGCGGATGGAATGCTCATCGCCCTTCTCGATAGCGCGACAGGTCGCCCGCGCTAAGGCTGACATTTCCATGTGGAGCGATCTGTCGTCGTCGTCGATCTCTGCGGCTTCGTCCGGCAACACGGAGATGAGCGGCCGCTCGAACGCGGCATGGTCTATGAGACCAGTTTTAACGACGATATCAGTCATGAACCATGAACCCACGATTATGGGTAGCCCGTCAGCATAGCGGGACGCGCGATCCCGAACATCATCAAGCTCCGCAGCGCGTCGAAGGCCGCCTTCGAGCAGTGCTCATGGCCTTCAACCGCCGTCCGGAGCTCCAGTGGACCGACGCAACGTGATGCGGTTCGATGTCCTCTTGGGGCGCCACCTAAGCAGAATTGCGCTAAAGCTCACTGCTTTTTGCTCTGGTACGCAACAGCGCTTCAAGGCGAGCTGGATCCGCTAGCCGATAAGCGCCGCCGCGTTGCTTGAGTACTTAAGATTGAGCGCAAAAGGCGAGCGACAACTTACGCTGCCACCAATGACAAACTTTGTGCCGTCACGCCTTCACACCGCTCTATCGCCTTACAGCTCCTTGACCTCTACTTTGCGGAACTTGATCGTGCCCTGACCGTGCTGCAGGGCGATCGCCCCCTCGTCGAACATGCCGTTGCGTAGCTTCACAGTCTCCTTGCCGTCGAGCACTACGCTAATGTCTCGGCCTTTGACCGTAATTTCGAAGGTATTCCACTTTTCTCCGGCCTTCGGCATGGGATTGATCTCGACATAGCGCGTGATCGCGCCGGTGCCGTAGCTGGGATCAGGGCGCTCGTCGAAGATGTTGGCCTCATAGCACGTGCGGTCGGTGATCTTCTTGGGATCGAGACAGCGAAAGTAGATGCCGCTGTTGGCATCGTGACTTGGCCAGAATTCGACCCGCACGATGAAATTCTTGTACGATTTCTTGCTCACCAGGTAGCCAGGGACGGTCTTGTCGGTCATCTGATCGGCAACGACGGCCCCATCGGCGATGTGCCAATTTGACCCGCCGACCTGATCCCACTGATCGAGGTTTTTGCCGTCGAACAATGTCACCCAGCCGTCCTGCGCCCCTGCCGGCGCAAAGGGATTCACAACGACGAAACCCAGCAACGCCATCCATACCGCAATTTGGAAGGCGCGCTTTGGCAATTGAGTCATGACTTTCCTCCGATCGACTGAATTAAAGCTGGCAAGCCAGCATCTCATGACGGCTCTCGACAATTTTTTACCGGTGATGGTAGTGGCCCCGGCTCCTGATGTCATCCGTCAAACGGTGGAGAAGGCGCGCTTTGCCTGTGTTTCAGACTGTGCACGGCGCTCGCCGCTTCGATCGTCGGCGTCTTGGGCGGCTGTCCGAGGGCAAATGCATGTTACATCGCCTCGGAGAGGGCAAGGGCAAGAAGGACCGGCGCGCCTTCCAACGCGTCGGTAGACGGTCCGATTTTTGAAGCAGCTACCACGGCAGCGTGGATGATAGGTCTGTGTCAGAGCGGTCGACCTCGGTGCCGACGTCTTCTCCTCCAAAGCAACGGCGCAATGGCCCTTCTCTAGGCTGAGGCGCTTCTCTTCGGTTGGGTTCTTCCCACAGCTCATGCGGCGTCTCGCTTGCCATCTTTTTTGGTAGGCGCCAGCATACCCGAACATGCGTCACTCCCCGACAGCTCGAGCTTTGTTACAATGGAAGCCGTTTCGGTTCGCCTCGAATGTCGGATCAAAATGCGTTCGACGACGCGGCACTTAGCTGGTAGTTCCAGCCTCAGTGGCAGAGGGGAAGGCCAGCCCAGTTACGGGTTCCAGAGGGTAATGCTGACCGCGCCCAGGGTCGTGGGCACCGTGTGAGAAGAAGGCAGCTCACACCTTGCCTCTGCCGCCAAAGCTTCCCCACCCCAATTCCATCTGCACGCGTGCGGCCTGACGATCGCGGACGAGATGCAGCCGCCAAGGTGGGGTAGGAAGCCGGCCGCCTCACTGGTGGGCTCGGTGTCCCCAGCACGCGACGAGCCGCCTTAGTCGGGGCTCGCCTGAAGAGGGCAATCCAACACGAATTCGGTTCCTCCCGCTGAGGGTCTTTCCACTCGCAGCTCGGCGCCCATCTGCTGAACCAGCACGGTTACAACGCGCAACCCCATGGTCCGTGCGTTGGCGATGTCGAACCCACGCGGAAGCCCTTTCCCATTGTCACGAACGGTAAGGTTCAGGCGGTCCGGTTCCTTGGGCATGAGCGTGACCCACACGCGCACGGCGCCTTCCGCGCGAGATGCGTGTTTACAGGCGTTCATGACCAGCTCATTCACGATCAACGCGACACGCACAGCGCGGTCGGTCGGCATAACAATCGGCACGGGAGCGGTGAACTCCAGGTCGCAGTCAGTCGTTTGGTCCTCAACATCCTTGCAGATGCTGCCGAGGTACAGAGCCAAGTCGATGTGAGCAACGTCGAAGCTGCCGGTGAGCCGCTCATGCGCTAGGGCGATGACGGCTATCCTGCTGGAGGCCTGGCGCAGAACATCAGCAGGATCACCTGCGGTCCCGGCACGAAGGTTGATCATGGCGGCCACCAGTTGGAGACTGTTTTTCACCCTGTGGTTTATCTCGTTCACGAGAACCTTGTGGTAATCGAGCGCGGCCTGCAAAGCTCCCTCACGTCGTTGCCGCTCGATGGCCATGCCGAGGATGTTGGCGGCCCCCTGAAGGAAGGTAATGTCGTCCTCGTTGAATTCCCCCGGCGAGCGGCTATCCACTTCCAGCACGCCGTAGGGCGTGCCGTCGCCTTGCAAGATGACGTTGATGGCACGGCGCACGCCGTGGACTAGCAACAGCTCCGGGGTTCTAAACCGCTCCTCGTTTTCCAGATGATTTGAGATCACCGGCTTGCCAGTATGCAGCGCATAGCCCGAAGGGGACCCCATGTCCGCGCCAACGCTGCCAACCCCGACCAATCCTTCATGCCAACCGAAACCGGCTTTCATTAGCAGCCGGTTTTCTTGGAGTTGATACTCCAGCACCTTGCACAGTTCGGCATTGAGCCCGTCTGCACATACCCGCACCGCTTCATTGAGCAGGTCTTGGAGCGGCACGCCGCGCAGTGCGATCACGCCCAAGGCGGACAGCAAACTCTGTTGTCGCAATCGATCATTCGAACCGTGCTCAGCAGCGGGCGAGCGCTGAGGTACGGGGGGTGTCTCGACGACCGGTTCGGTCTCGTCACTCTGATCCGTCGGCAGCAATTTTGAATGCTCAGCTAAAGCTACTCTGACAAAAGCTCGCGCAGTGCCGTGATGAATCGCTCAGGACTGAATGGCTTGGCAAGCACAATCGGCGGCGGCGAAAACTCAGCTATTAAGCGAGGATCGGCGGTCTGAAATAAGAATCGGACCTTGCGGGTATGAAGTTCCTTGGCGAACTCGATGGTGTTTCCGTGTTCCAGGCGAATGTCCAAAACGACCGCGTCGACGACGTTATCCTCGATGACCTTCTGCGCAGCGAGTGTCGTCGACACCGTCCCAACCACAACCATTCCGGCCGAGGTCACGATGCTGGACAGGTCCAGCGCAATAATTGGATCGTCTTCTACGATCAAAATGCGCCAGCGTCCGGGAGCTCCTTCTGGCTGCCTGGTATTGGAATGACCCAGCATAAAGTATCTTCCCAAAGCACCGCAGCCGCTCAGGTCGCCCTGAACTCGGAACCGTCAACACCACCCTGGAGCCCTGTCGCGGCGGCTGATGGAGCCGACCTCGGTCTACCTAGTAGACGAGACGCCCATGCAGTCGTGTTTAGTCATACTCGCGACGGCTCGACTGAAGGGCGGAAGGTCATCATTGGGACCGAGATTGCAATTCTCGGACAGCTGAGCCCCGAATGTGCCGGTAACTTTGCGAGCTTGAGCTTTCGGATCTGGAGCACCATCGATCCAGTGCGCCCCTATCCATGACCAACGATGATTTTTAGTGGACATATGTGCGGTAACGTACCGACTCGCTAATGAGTTCCAGCAACAACGACGCCAGAGCAGACGCTGCCTCAGCGCCACGACATGTTACCGTCCGTGGACTGATGGGACGCCATCACCGGCCGTCAACCGACGGGCGATGGTATGCAACATGACTTTGGATTGCCGCCAGTGCAGCAGCCGACTTGCCCTTCAACGGCAACTCAACTGCAAGTCAATAAAGCTTCAACGTTGGCCACCAGCTCCGCCTCCCGCATTGGCTTAGCGAGAGCTGGAACGCCTGCCCATTCGCGCAATAAGCGGTGCGTGTCGAAGCCGGTAAGGAAGATGAACGGGACTTGTCTGGATTTGAGTGCGGTACACACCGCGCCCGTGTCGGCCGCGCCCAGTGCCACGTCCAGAATGGCAGCCGAGAAGCTGCCGTTCAGCGCGGCTTCCAAGGCGGTGGCCAAATTATGGGCCGTGACAATCTCCGCTCCGGCATCGGCAAGCGCTGCGCCGATGCCCACGGCGACGAGCGGCTCGTCCTCTACAATGAGAATTATGTAGCCGCTGAGCGGTCCCACAGCACTGGCTCCAGTGCTTTCAGAAGCGGGAGGATAGCAGCTAGAGCTTTAGCATCAAATTATGGAAAACCCGTAGCGCCGGGACGTATCACTCATGAGGGGAGCGCGTTGCAAAAAAGCGAGCGACGGGCGAGGAAGCACCTCCCCCGCCTCGTCGATCGTCGTCCCGCAGAGCTGGAACCCTGAGGCTGGCTCCCGATCAAACGATCAAGCGGCCGTCAACTCGGTCGGCCGTGAGCAAAGGGATTGCGAGCGCGCAGCCGGCCAGAAGGAACTGGCATGAGCCCGGCCTCGCTGGCGCTGAGGCGCCATGGCGGGATCAGATGCGGCACCATCGCGGCCGGCACAACCACGTGCGGCCGCGCCTTGCCAACATGGCGGTGACCAGTGCGCGACCGCTCAAACGCACGAGGGGCATTGTTGCGTGGTTGGTTCTTTCACCACTTCCAATGCCGGCTTGACGACCGCCAATTATTTCTATAGTTGTTGAACTATGGATAAGATGGATGCAGTCGCAGCCCTCGCCGCGCTCGCGCAAGAGCATAGGCTCGAAGTCTACCGGGTGTTGGTTCAGGCCGGGCCCGAGGGCATGGCCGCCGGGGAAGTGGCAAGTGCGATCGGCATCGCCCCCAACACTTTGTCATTTCATTTCGACCGCCTTCGCCACGCCGGGCTTGTTAGCGTCGCCCGTCAAGGCCGCTCGCTGATCTACGCGGCACGTTACGAGACCATGAACAATCTGCTCGGCTACCTCACCGACAACTGCTGCGGTGGGCGCCCAGAACTCTGTGCTTCCGGCGCCGGCAAGCCGATCAGAGCGCCACGCAAGCGGAAGGAGACCGCACGATGAAGCGCATGCACGTCCACGTTGCCGTTGACAACCTCGACAGCGCCATTGGCTTTTACTCGACGTTGTTCGCGGCACAGCCAAGCGTGGTCAAGCCCGATTACGCCAAGTGGATGCTCGATGACCCGCGCGTCAACTTCGCCATTTCCATGCGGGGCAACAAAGTCGGGCTCAACCATCTGGGCATTCAGGTGGAGGACGAAGCCGAGTTGGCAGAAGTTTACGGGCGCCTGAAGGCGGCCGACGCCCCGATGCTGGAAGAGGGCAAGACGACCTGCTGCTACGCGCGATCGGAAAAAGCCTGGATCGATGATCCTGCCGGCATCTCCTGGGAGGCGTTTCTAACCACGGGCGAAGCAACGGTCTATGGGACGTCGAGGCCACAGAGCGCTCCAAGGGTGCGTTGCTGTGAACCCGATGACGCCCAGACGACGACTTGCTGCCCATGACCCAGAAACTCAACGTACTATTCCTTTGCACGGGTAATTCGGCGCGCTCAATCATGGCGGAGGCGATCCTGCGCAAGGATGGCGCTCAGAATTTCCGTGCCTTTTCGGCCGGGAGCATGCCCAAGGGCCTGGTCAATCCCTACGCGCTTAAGGTGCTCGACAGCTTCCAATACCCGACCGACAGCCTCTACTCTAAGAGCTGGGAGGTCTACAGCGCCCCGAACGCCCCAGAGATGGATTTCGTGCTGACCGTCTGCGACGCCGCTGCCGGCGAGGCGTGCCCGTTTTGGCCTGGTCAGCCAATCACGGCACACTGGGGCATCGAAGATCCCGCAGCGGTTGAGGGAAGCGACGCCGAGAAGGAACGGGCGTTTGTCACCGCGTTCAAGCACCTGCACAACCGGATTTCACTCCTCACGAACCTTCCCATTCGCTCGCTCAGCCAACTCGCGCTCACCGCCAAGTTACGGGACATTGGCCGCATCGAGGGGTCGACGTCGAGCAAACATGAGGTGACCTGAATGCCAGCCCCCTCCTGGTCGCGACGGCTGCTCGCGGAGGGCCTGGGCACGGCCTTCCTGCTTGCCACGGTGATTGGCTCAGGCGTCATGGGCACCAAGCTGTCGGGCGGGAACATGGCGCTGGCGCTGCTTGGTAACACGCTGCCGACAGGTGCCATTCTCGTGGTCTTGATCTTGATCTTCGGCCCAATCTCTGGGGCGCACTTCAATCCAGCCGTCACGGTCGCTTTGATGTTGCGCGGCCAGCTGCCCTGGAGCGAAGCGGTGGCCTACTTGGCGGTGCAAGTTGTTGGAGCGGTGCTCGGTGTGTGGGCTGCCCATGTCATGTTCGAGCTTCCGGTGTGGCAGCTCTCCACCACGGCGAGAGGTGGGCTTGGCCAGTGCTTCGCGGAGGCCGTCGCCACCTTCGGCCTGCTGCTGGCGATTTTCGGCTGCATAGGCGTAGCACCCGCCGCCACGCCCTATGCGGTCGGGCTCTACATCACGGCGGCCTACTGGTTCACATCGTCGACATCGTTCGCAAACCCAGCGGTGACCCTCGCGCGGGGCCTCAGTGACACGTTCGCAGGCATTGCGCCAGCGAACGTGCCAGCCTTCATCTGCTCTCAGCTGGTAGGTGCCGCAGTTGCACTGTTGGTTGCCGGCCTGTTTTGGCCTGCCAACGCCGCCGAACGCCACGCCACCCTCTCCTCCTGAAGCGCTCACGCGCATGCTGTGCGGCACCGCCCGAGGTAACGATCTCGGTTGGGTAACCCAATCAACGCACCTCGACGAGGCACGAGCCCGCGGCGCGGCGACCGCCAGGTTGCGCTTTCTGGCCAACGTTTAAGCGCATCGCAACCTTGGTCGCCACAGCCCGTGCTGTGACGTAGCTGGTGTGCGTTTGGTCGTATCACATTGCACAGCCGAAGGAACCGCGGGCATAGCCTGCGCAGGATCCCGGTCATCCGCGCAAACCAGCGTGGACCGCCGCACTGATCGAAGCGCATGGACACGGGAAGTGTTGAGGGGGCAGGCTGATCGGGCTGCCGAACGCCACCAGGGTAATCTCCGTGACCAACGGCATAAACTATAATGCCGCTCCCGATCGTCAGCGTACGGTAACGCACTGACATTGCTGTTGAAACACGCCCACGTCGGCGCACATTGGAGGTGCGCCGTGACCAGCAGACCCCACCGGCGCACGTTATGCGGTTCTCCTTCCCTCACCGCATGATCTCAGCGAGAGCGGCGGTCTCCCCCAGCCGTCGCTCTCCCCCTTTGCATTAGCCGAGCGTCGATCAGGTCGCGGTGCGTCGGCCTCCACCACTTTGCCGTGCCGCAGCCACGAGCCCCAGCCAAGGATCGCCGCGTGCTCCCCGTGATCGACGAGACGTCGACCAGTGCACGCCATCGGGTTGCTTGGCTTCCGTACTGCTTTGACATGTATTTTGCCGACCTGCCGATAAGGCACAGTACCGACACTGCTAGCCGGCGCGATACCGGTCGGCAAAGGGCGAAATACCGACAGCTCACGCGGCGGCTTCGAACAGGTCCTGCTTTTTGGTCCCTTCCTGCACGATCCGCATTTGGTCGGGCGGATACTCCCGCGCCAACGCGAACGCGAGGTGGGGAGCGCCGTTGAGCCACGCGTCGAATTCGTCGGCGCACGTCAGCAAAACCGGCATTCGCTCGTGATTGATCGTCACCACCAGCTTGTTGGGCGTGGTGGTCAGGAAGGCATAGACCTCGACGTCAACCGTTGGCCCATCCTTTTTCAGAGGGCCTTGATACCGGCGCCAGATCCCGGGGAACGCGAACATTGGGCGCTGGTCCTTCCCGTGCAGCGCGAACCAGTGCCAAGTGGCGGGCTTCACGTCACCGTTGGGCTCACAAAATGACGTCGCCGGCACAAGACAGCGGCGTTCCTCGAACGAGCCGCGCCAGAACCTGCTTTCCAGGATCTTGTCGTCGCGCACATTTGTGACACGACGCGGGGCCCGGCCTTTTTGCAGCAGCACAAAGCCCCAGCTCATCACAACGATCTCGCGATCACCATCCGCAGTCTGGCGAATGATCGGCGCGGCGTGCCCCGGAAAGATCGCCGGCAAGGGCTCGAAGGCCGCACCTCGGTTGTGCGAGACACGGAAAAAACGAGCCACGGCATCCCGCTTCTTGTTGAGCGAATAGAGGTTGCACATGGCAAGCTAGCCTTTGCGCCACGGCAGTTCGCCGCGCGGCCTGCACTTCTCCTGGCAGGCTACAAGAGCATCGATGATCGGTGTGCGTTCAGCCTCCTCGAGCGAGCCTTTACACCCGGCGAGCTCATCCCCTCGTCGCACCAGCAGGGCGAATAAACCATCGGCTTCGGATAGCAGGTCCGCGTCGCTCGCGTTCCGCCTGGCACCTGCGCGCCAAGCGAGCCCGAGATTCCGCAGCTTACGCACGGCTTCGCGGCGCTGCCGATCGATGTCGCCCATGCAAACCCTCGCGTCTTCTAGAAAGCGCGATGGCGAGGTTAGGTGATTCGCACGGAGGTTGGCGCTCCGTGTCCACAGGTTCAAACGGTGCCGCCAGGGCTCGACGGGCTCGCGCACCACCGCCAACCGAGCGCACCGCGCCTACCCCGTGTTGGTGCACAGGTGGGTGCGCCGCCGCTTGCCAGGCCAGGCGTCCCGGCGCCAGCAGCCAGGACAGCCGCAGCGATCTTGTTGGTTTGTCGTGCGCCGCGACGCACACACCTTGTCGCACCACAGATCTGATCGCTGGCGATCTGAACGAGATCGATCTCTTGTCCGATGCCGTTGAGGGCCGATCTGCCCATGCTGCCGGGGCTCGGCCACACCAATGCGTTGCTGATAATGGGTCTCGCTCGAGCTTTACTTTCGCTTGCCCGCAACCGTGCAGGCTGAGCCCAATTCGCTTTCTTCAATCGAGAAAATCTGGCCAGCCTCGACTTTGATGTTTTTTACCAGGCAGGTGCGCCCTTTGACGTCGGTGAACTTTGCGTCGTATACGCCAGTTTCGACCCCGGTAATACGTAGCCGCTCGTCGTGATCAACGGTGCCGTCTTTGTCATTCTTGCACTGATTGGGGCCGAAACTGGTGGTGCCAGCGGGCGCCAGATAGAATTCCGCGATGGTGTACTGTGTCAGATTCCAAAAGCGCGTCGGGCGGCCTTGAGCAAGCACCGCGACGGATGTCGCCGCCAGCGCCACCATCAGCAGGGTTGTTCTTCGCATAGCAAAACCTCGCGTCGGCAAAAGTGCAGCTTGGGCCAGCGCGCGCCGCAGACGCGCAGGCAACAACAACGGCATCGCCCGCGATACACTAACCATTTCGGTGCTGCCTTCTGCATCAGATACCATTTGGCGGTGGCGCCGACATCGTCCCTGCTGGTCTGAAGCGAGGAACGCGCATCAGCCGCGCCTGCACTATCGCGCGACCGACCGGCCTCACCTGGTTGCCATTCGCGTCACTCGAGCGCCTCGACTGTGCACAAACGACGGGACGACGGCAAGTTCGACGTGGGTCCGGGCGGCGCCGTCCGGCTTTGACGTTTGCGCAAGCCTCAAAGTGCTCAGGTCGAGCGCGTCAGCCGTTTCTCGTAGCGCCACACTTCCAGCGGCAACGGGCCGCTCGACGTATCGGCGGGATTGACGACCGTGCCGGCCAGGTGCCAGCCGTTCTTCTCGTAGAACCGCGCAGCGCGATCGTTGCCCACCGCGCACGCGAGCCATGCCGTCTCCACACCGGATGCGGCAAGCCGTGTCTCCGCGTCGGCGATCAGCGCCGCCGCGACTCCCAAACCGTGGACGTCAAGCGCCACGAAAAGCTGATACAATTCCGGTCCCCTAAGGATGCAGAAGCCGACGGGCGCACCGAACGGGCCGGCAACGCGCACATTCGGCAAGGCGGCCTCAAGCCGCGCGCGAAAGTTGTCGAGGGTGCGCAGACGGGTAAGCGCCGGCGGCAGCAGCGGCGCATGCGTTTGGTGCCACACGTCGTACCACAAACGGGCGAGGTGATCGATCTCGGCAGCGTCGGCAGACCTCAGCTCAATCACTGCTGCTCCGTGGCGTTAGTTCCAAGAACGGTCATTAGCATGGGGGTGTATTTGCTCAAGGGCGACCGTTGGCATCGGCTGACCTGTCACCGGGCTGGCGGCACAACCGCACCGACAAGGGGTAACGATCAGAAGCGCCGCCTCAAATTCGCGGGTGCCGGCTTGTCGGTGTCGCCCCCGGGCGTATCATCTCTGCCATCACAGCAAAGGAAGGATTAGATGCCGAGCCCCACACCCGCAGCACTCCCGAGTTCCGCCGACAGCGACCCGCGCGCGCTTGGCTGGATGACTGGATTTCCACCGCCGCAGGATAAGGCCGTCATGTTCGCCGACGGCTCCTTTCGCGAATTTCCGCAGTCGCGCTGGGCATGGAGCAATATCCGCCAGCTTGTGCCGACGGTCGGGGTCTGGCGTGGCCCGGGCCCGGCCACGGTGCTGCCCCGCGCCGAGCGCGACCTTGGTGGTGTGAAGCTCACGACCATGGACGGCCGGCCGATCACCTTCAATCAGGCCCTCGCCGAGACCTATGCCGACGGCATCGCCGTCCTCTATCGCGGTCGCCTGGTTTTCGAGCGCTATTTCGGTGCCCTCGAACCGCACCAGCAGCACATCGCCATGTCGGTGACAAAGTCGTTCACCGGCGTGCTCGCCGGTATGCTGATCGCCGAGGGCAGGCTCGATCCGCACGCCCCCGTGACGGCCTACGTACCGGAGCTCAAAGCGAGCGCCTTTGCCGATGCCACCGTCGAGCAGGTCATGGATATGACCACCGGCCTTAAATACACGGAGGTGTATACCGATACCAACTCGGACGTGTGGGCGATGCGACGGGCAAACGGCATGGCACCACCGCAGCCCGGAGCACCGCGGATTTCCCTACTCGAATACCTGACAACACAACAGAAACAAGGCGAGCACGGCCGCGAGTTCGCCTACAAGACCGTCAATACCGACGTCCTCGCCTGGATCACGCGTCGCATAACCGGCAACTCCCTCTCGACCCAGCTTTCGACGCGCATCTGGCAGCCGATGGGTGCGGAGGAAGACGCTCACTACACCGTCGACCATCTCGGCATCGAAAGTGGCGGGGGCGGTCTTAACACGACACTGCGCGATCTCGTCCGCTTTGGCGAAGTCATGCGCAATCGCGGTTACTTCAATGGCCGCCAAATGCTACCTGCAAGCGTCGTTGACGACATCGCCCGCGGCGGTGATCCGAGAAAATTCGCCCCGGCCGGCTACGCGACATTGCCGGGCTGGTCCTACCGCGGTCAGTGGTGGGTAAGCCACAACGCGCATGGCGTCTATATGGCGCGAGGCATCCATGGCCAGTCGATCTACGTCGATCCCAGGGCCGAGATGGTCATTGCACGCTACGCCTCGCATCCGGCTGCCGGCAATGTCAATAACGATCCGGTCACGCTGCCAGCCTTTGCCGCGGTGGCGGAGGCGCTGATGGAGTAGGGCCTTGAGGCGCACGACACGACTGGCCCGAATTTGGCCTGCCGACCGAAAAACAGACGTGCGGCGAGCGCCGGCCGGCAGGCGAAAGACCGACGGGAGGCGGGCCACCAATGCGGGCATCGACGTTTTTTTGCACGCGGCGCGTCGGCACCAGCTTGGTTGGACCGTCCTTAGATTATGGCACCGGTCTGTTGGCGGTTGCCGCGGATGGGACGCACATCGCACATCATTGAGGAGGCACACGATGAAGATCACTGTCGAAACGACCGTCGCCGCACCGATCGCGGAGGTGTGGCGGGCTTATACGACACCGGAAGACATCAAGCAGTGGAATGCTGCGTCCGATGACTGGCACACAACCGCTGCCACGGTCGACCTGCGCGTGGGCGGTGCCTTCTCTTCTCGCATGGAGGCAAAGGATGGCAGCATGGGCTTTGATTTTGCAGGTACCTACACCAAACTGGTCGAGCACAAGCTGATTGAGTATAGCTTTGGTGATCGCACAGCCCAGGTCGAATTTGGCGAGACCCCGAGTGGTGTCAAGGTCAGGGTCACCTTCGACAGTGAAGCAACGCATTCGATCGAGCAGCAGCGCGACGGCTGGCAAGCCATTCTCAATAACTTTACGCGCCATGTTGAAGCGAAGCGGCCGGACTGACGCAACCGATTGACAAGGGGGCGCCTCACCAACGGCATGTCTGGCGCTGCCGTGAGGTGCAGCGAGCATCATCGAGGTGGCCGGCCGACCAAGCAGAGCGGCAGTGGCCCAAGATACCGCCCGCTGCCGTCAGGAGAAGGCAATCAATCGGCCGCACGAGTGTCGATGCCGCCCCCGGGCATCGCGGCCGACGCCACTCACCCACCAGCCAGGCCGAGGCCCAAGACCTACCATCGCCTGCGGCGCCTGGGTCAGGGCCGCAGGCCGCTGGCTTGGACCCGAAGTCATCGCCCAAGTCAGCGCGCGAAAGTCCACCGGCATGGCGGTGGCGATCGTGCCCGCCAACGACCGGCTGCGATCGCTCGTCAGCGGATCGGCGCGGCCGCCGCACTCCTGCCCGGGGCGCGGCCGTGGCGTTCGCAACCAGCGCGCAGCAGTGCCGGCGATCGGTCGTGAGCACGTGTGTTGCCCTGCCGCCCGGAGCTCCCGCGCTCGGCCAGCCATCGTCCCTCTGCGCTCAGAGTTTGGGGTCTCTGACCCTCGCCATCACGCAAGGGGTGGGTGCACTGCTGCGGACGCGTTCGATGTCAGTGCAAGGTCCGCTCGACGGTTGGCTCCGGCGGCTTGGGTGGCGCGGCCGCAAATGCCCAGGCGATGTGGTCGTTGGCACAAAGCAGTTCGAGCCGCAGCATTAGCTTGTCGGCGCGTCGCCGGTGCGTTGCGGCGGTGACGCTCGGAAGCGCGGCGCGGGCAGCCGCGGCTGCCGTCACCGCCAGTCCGCCGTACCACGCATCGAGCTGTTCCCAGATCGTGAGGGCTCCGGCCACGACGGTGAGGGCCGACCCCGCCAGACTGGCAAGGACGCTGCTTTCCAAGTCGCTCAACGGTCGCTCAAGCTGCTCATGACGGTTGCGGCAACGCATGGTCGCCGGCCAATCGGCAACCCGCGCGTACTGGCCGACGATGTCCTCAACCCGGGTCAGATCCGGTTCGCTGAGACAATGATGGCGGGCCATACGCAATGTGGAAAGGGCCGCATGATGCCCCCGTTGCATTTGCCGCCGCAGTGTCCGCAGCTGATGGATGCTGTCGGCCACGGTATCGACCGCGAACTGGATGGTCGCTAGCGCCGCGCGGCTGTGGCGCAATTGCTGTTTACGTGTGCGAGCCGGCTTCCTGGGCATGACCAACACGCCTCAGACCAGCTTCGGGTCCGCAGATTTGCGGCCTCGGGTTTCATGGTTCAGTCGGGCACGCTCAGCCTGCTCGGCCTTGGCCAAGCCCGGACCAACGGCGCCAAACGCGGTGGCAAGCCAATGACCGAGGCAGCGTGCGGCCTTCGGGCTCAATTCGCGGGCACGGCGCCGCACGCGTTGGCGGCGGTGGTCCCAGCTCTCGACCACGTCGGGGTCGGCCAGACTGCGCACCCGGCGGGCGAGTTGGATCCAAAGCGCGGCGTCGGATTTGAACTGAAGCGGGTCCATGATGCTCATCATCAGCAGGGCGCCCACCACCTCGAGCACATCGCGCGCTTCGACCGTGTACGCCAGCTTCACGAGCTCCCGTGCCGCCATCAGTTCGTGCCCCGTGTCGGACGGGCCGCCCTCGCCGTCGCCAATGAGGCCCCTGGCATGGTCCAAGAGCGCCGGCCAGCGGCTGTCCAGGGTCGCCCACGCCTGGTTGTCGGGGGTCCCGGCGATTCGCGCCTTCACCATCGCCACGTATGGCTTGAGCTGGGCTTTGGTGACGACCGTCTGATCGACGGCGCCATGGCGCCGCAACCGAGCCTGATGTGGCCGACAGTAGGCAGCAAACGACGATGCTATGGGTCCCCCGCAACCGGGCGCCTGGCACATTCGTTGGGTCATGATCAAAAAAACCTGTCCCGCCGGGTTGCAGCCGGGCGCGGCCTCTGGGTGCGCCAGCAGGTAAGGGCTTTGCCGGCCAAGGCAGATCACCAGAAAGGGTGAGATCTAAAGCGCCGTCGGAGCCTTGGTCCCGCGCCGAAACACTCCGATCACGTGGTGTTCTTGCCGAACCGCCGGGGAATGGCCATGGTCGATTTTCCGGCTGGCGGGCATACGGCGCCGTCTTTGAACGGAAGCTGGGAACAGAAGCTGGCGCCGGCAGGCGCGCGACAAAGAATCCGGTCGACGGCCCTCTCGACCCCGGCAATCACGGTGCCACCATAGGAATGGCCGCAGAACACGACCTAAAAAAGATCTTCGCACGTCATGACGGCGAGCACATCCTCGATATGGGTCGCCGGCGCGACCAACACAAATGTCGCTATTGCATCCTCCCTGGGCATTGCGGGTCGACTGCGGCCGGTGGCATCTGAGCATCGGTGCACCAGCCGGCGCCTTGGCCTGCGACAATCGCGGCCAGGTCAGGGCCCAGGTCAGGGCCCAGGTCAGGGCAGGTCAGGGCACGCCACCTCGATTAAGGTGCACGATCGGTCCGGTGCGGCCGCAGCAGTCAGACGATCGTCGCCAAGCCGTGACCGCGATCGATGGCAGTGCCCTAGGGCACTGCGGCGATCGGCACGCGGCTTAAAGTGATCGGAGGCGCATCGGAGGACCTCGATCATGTCTGCCGCCCACAGCCTCACCGTTTCCGCATGGCTTCACTGGGTCCTGTCGCTCTTCTCGTTCCGGACCCCGTCTAAACCGGCGCATCGCGCCAACGACATTGCCTTCAGTGTGGCATGGTCTGGCCATCCACCGGGAGCCTGATCGGTCCGGTAGCGATCGGACCGATATGGGCCGCGTTGGCCTCGCGATCCCGCAAGCGTGGGCTTGCTGCCCGCCAGCGAGGGAAACTGCCGATCCAACCTTGTCGATTGGCAGCTCATGTCGCGTTGCCCCGGCGCGGAGCCCTGAGCGCCAAGGCCACCCGCGACCCCAGCGCATGGGGAACAAGCGCCGCTCCAAAAAACGGCAGCACACCCGATAGTGGGGCGTTGGCCGGAGCCGGGCGATGGCCCCGCGGCAAACATTGAGCCAGCAGCGCCACAGCGTCCGCTAGCCCAGCCGGGTTCGCCGCCATCCGGCGTGCGCAACGTTCAGGGCTTTTGCCCTCCCGCCTCATGGCTTCCTTGGATATTCGCCGCCGCATCCAGCGCCTATCGTTTAGGGCAAACCGTCCGCATCGCGGCGTTGGCGTGCGGCCGTGCTTAGGAGCGGAGAGCGTCGATGAATGTCCGTCTTTGTGGCCTCATGGCGGTTAGCCTGATCGTGCTATCGGCCGGCAGCGCCGATGCCCAGCAAAGGCAGAACAAAAATCGTCCCAGCTACGGCTACACCGCCCCTCCCGGCGCCGACCAACGGCAGCGCCAGTTGCGCAACGAGCGCGCCTACGAGCGCGGCGAGTATTACGAGCACGATTCCAACGCCCTGCCGTTCGGTAGCCGCGCCTGGTGGGAGCAAAAGGAGCGCGAGCGCGCCGACGAGCACTAGCTGGGTCGACAACGCCAGTCATCATCGAAAGCGCTCCGGCCGACGGCCGTTGCCTGCGTTGCCTGGCGCGCGGGCTCACCCACTCGTTGCGCGCTGGTCGAGGCTCGCCCGGGTCAACCCGTGGCTTTGCTGCCAGCGCCTGCGGCGGGCGGCAGCACACACCAAAATGGCTTGCCTTCATGGCCGCAGTTGAGGGAGCCTCGGTTTGCCGCTTGTCGGCGATGCCAGCATCGGGGCGGGGGCTTGACCCCGGAGCACTAGGTCATGGGCACGGTCCGCAACATCCTCTTCATCATGTGCGACCAGCTGCGCTGGGACTACCTGTCCTGCTACGGCCACCCAACGCTCGCCACGCCAAACATCGACGCCTTAGCGCAGAGCGGGGTGCGCTTCACGCGCGCCTACGTGCAGTCACCGGTGTGTGGCCCCTCACGCATGAGCTTTTACACCGGACGCTACGTGCAGTCCCACGGCGCGTCCTGGAACGCCTATCCCCTGAAGGTGGGCGAGATGACGCTGGGCGACTATCTGCGCCCGCTGGGCGTCGAGGCGGTTCTGGTCGGCAAGACCCACATGCGCCCCGACCGCGAAGGCATGCAGCGGCTCGGCATTGATCCCAATTCGCTGATCGGCGTCCGGGTCGCAGAGTGCGGCTTTGATCCCTATGAGCGTGACGATGGCTTGCACGCCATCGGCCCCGACGGGCGCTACGACCCCCAACTCCCGCGCTACAACAGCTACCTCAATAGCAAGGGCTACCCTGGGAGCAATCCGTGGCACGACTGGGCCAATGCCGCCGAGGCGGACGGCAATCGGCTGGCCTCCGGCTGGGCCATGCGTCATGCGCAAAAACCGGCACGCGTCCGCGAGGAGGATTCCGAGACACCCTACATTACGCGGCGAGCCATCGACTTCATCAGCCAAGCCGACGACCGACCCTGGTGCCTGCATCTCTCCTATATCAAGCCACACTGGCCTTACATTGCGCCGGCGCCCTACCATGCCATCTACGGCCCGACCGATGTGATCCCCGTCGTTCGCGCCGAAGAGGAGCGCCGACACCCCCACCCCATCTATCGCGCGTTCATGGAAGAACGCGTGGCGGGCAGCTTTGCCCGCGACGAGGTCCGAGCCACGGTCATCCCGGTCTACATGGGCCTCATCAAGCAGATCGACGACCAGCTCGGCCAGCTGTTTGCGTTCCTGCGGCGATCCGGACTTTTCGATCGGACGCTGATCGTCTTCACCTCCGACCATGGTGACTATTTGGGCGATCACTGGCTGGGCGAGAAGGACTTCTTTCACGAACCTTCGGTCAAAGTGCCGCTGATCATTCGAGACCCGGCGGCGGCGGCGGATCGAGCGCGGGGCACGACGTGCGACGAGCTGGTAGAAGCCATCGATCTGGCGCCCACCTTTCTCGAAGCGCTCGGCAGCGATCCTGCCCTGCAGTCACACCGCCTCGAAGGCCGCTCGCTGCTGCCGTTCGTTCACGGTCGAGTGCCGCCGGCCTGGCGCACCTACGCGGTGAGCGAATACGACTACGCCATCCCGTTGGCGGCCAAGCTTGGCGTTGCGCCGCCCGACGCCCGCCTGTTCATGGTCGCCGACAAGCGCTGGAAATACGTGCACGCCGTGGGCTTCCGGCCCATGCTCTTTGACCTCAGGTCGGATCCCAATGAGTTCCGCGACCTCGGCGCCGAGCCCGCGTTCGAGGCCGAACGTCAGCGGCTGGCGGCGGCCCTCGCTGCATGGGGGCTGCGCCTGTCCCAGCGCACCACGCTCTCAGAGGCGCAGCTGATTGCCCGGCGCGGCGCCTCCGAGCGGCGCGGCATCCTGATTGGCGTCTGGGATGAAGCCGATGTCCCCGCGGAATTGTGGAGCCGGTACCTTGGCGAGGAGCCCTGAGGGTCGGCGCCAAGCGGTCGCCGGCGCCGGCAAGACCGGCGCCTGAGATCGGCGGCTTTAAATTGGGTGGGACGAGGCTAAAACCCGGCCCGGCACCAGCGCGGCCGACCCTTGCTACGCCCGCGACCGATCGCTGCACTCAAGCAGAGCCAGCAGACCCTTGAGGAGGGCCGTCGGCGTCGGCGGGCACCCTGCGATGGCCACGTCGACCGGAATCACGGCAGCGACCGACCCGACGCAGGCGTAGCTGCCGGCGAACACGCCGCAACCACGCGCGCAGTCGCCAGCCGCCACCACCCATTTCGGGTCCGGGGTTGCCGCCCAGGTACGCTCCAGGGCCTCGCGCATGTTCTTGGTCACCGGTCCCGTAACCAGCAGCACATCGGCGTGACGCGGTGAGGCGACAAAACGCAGCCCAAAACGCTCGAGGTCGTAAAAGGCATTGTTGAGCGCGTGGATTTCAAGCTCGCACCCGTTGCACGAGCCGGCATCGACCTCGCGGATGGCAAGACTGCGTCCGAGCCGGCGGTGACCGGCGCTTCGCAAGCTCTGCGCCAGGCGATCGAGCTCGGCATCATCGGCCGTCGGCGCCGGTTCGGTCAGCGGCGCCTGCAGCAGGCTTTTGAGGAGCAGCGTGCGCATGTTGCCTCCTAGAGGTCATGACCCGAATAGGAGCAGTTGAAGGACTTGTTGCAGAGGGGAAAGTCGGCGACGATGTTGCCCTCGATGGCGGCTTCCAGCAGGGGCCACTGAAACCACGACGGGTCGCGCAAATGACTGTGCGCCACCGTGCCGTCACCGTTGAGGCGAACCCAGGCCAGGATGTCACCACGGAACCCTTCGACCACGGCTAGACCCTCGGCGCCGTGGCGCGCAAGCGGCAGCGGTGGCAGCCTGACGACACCCCGAGGCAGTTGCGCCAACAGTTGCGCCAGCAGCGACAGCGACTGGCGGAGTTCCTCGATCCGGATCCAAACGCGGGCATCGACGTCGCCCTGCTCGCGCACCGGCACGTCAAATGTGAGGTCGGCATAGGGTGGATAGCCCGGCGCTTTGCGCGCGTCGAAGGCGCGGCCAGAGGCGCGGCCGACAAAGCCGCCTGCACCATAGTGGCGAACCAGAGCGGGCTTGAGGATGCCGGTCGCAACCGTGCGGTCTTGCAGGGAAGCGGTGCGATCGTAGAGCTCGACCAGCTCGGGAAAACGCTGCCCGATGCTGTCGATCAAGGTGTGCAGCGCGTCGGCCGCGTGCGGCTGAAGATCAGCGCTGATGCCGCCCGGCACGATGCGATCCATCATCAGGCGATGCCCGAAACAGGTTTCGGCCGCCCGCAGCACCTCTTCACGCAGAACGCCGCAATGGGCGTGGATCAGCGCGAACGCGGCATCGTTGCAGATCGCGCCGATGTCGCCGAGATGATTGGCTATTCGTTCCAATTCGGCCATCACCGCGCGGAGCCAATCGGCGCGCGGCGGCGCCATCACCCCGAGCGCCGCCTCCACGGCGCGCGCAAAGGCCAGCGCATAGGCTACCGTGCTGTCGCCACTGACGCGGCCGGCAACGCGTGCGGCGGCTTCAAGCGTGGCGCCGCGCATGATCCGCTCAATGCCCTTGTGCACATAGCCCAACCGCTGCTCGAGCCGCACGATCGTCTCACCGTTGGCAGTGAAGCGAAAATGGCCCGGCTCGATGATGCCGGCATGCACCGGCCCGACCGGAATTAAGTGCATCGGCGGACCCTCGGCGGCGTGAAAGGCATAAGGGGCGCCATCGGCAGCAGCGGCTTGGTTGCGGCCGAGCGGCTGGTGCACGCCCCAACGGCCATGATCGAGCCAGGCGCGCCGATCGGGCGAGGCGACCGGCTCTAGGCCATAGAGGTCGTGAATGGCGCGCTCCAGCCGCAGCGCCGGCGGATAAAGACCGCCGATGGCCGGAAACCGCCGGCTCGGGCAGGCATGCGTGAGGATGCCGATCAGGGGCTCCTGCAGTACGCACAAATGCACGCACTCGCCGTCACCCCACAGGCCGAGCATGCTCCCCTGGCCTGATGCCAACTGCTGCGCGACCGCGATCCAGGCGGCGTCGTCGACGATGGCGCGGCCGTAGCCAGCCGCCGCGCACACCGGTCGACCGTGCTCCATCGTCTGCTGCAGCCATGCCATCGGTGGGCCTCAACCGAGCAGCCGCGCCACGCTCTGCAACCAGGTGACCAGCGATTGCGGCAGATAGAGGCCGGCCACCAGCACCAGCGCGAGGTGGGCATAGAGGGGAAGGTAGGACGCCTTGACGGGCGCCGTGCTACCGGTCGGGTGCCCGAACGCCAGCTCGCTCAAGCGCAGCATCAGCGCGCCCAGCGCCAGCAGCAGGCCAAGCCCGAGGACGATGGCGAGCCAGGGTGCGCGCGCAAAGGTGGAGCTGACGATCAGGAACTCGCTCATGAAGATGCCGAGCGGCGGCAGGCCGGCGATGGCGACCACACCCAGCACCAGGCCCCAGCCAAGCACCGGATGACTTTCGGTCAGGCCGCGGATCGCGCCGAGCCGCTGCGTACCCTTGGCCTGGGCGATGTGGCCGACGGCGAAAAAGATCGCCGACTTGGTCAAGGAGTGCATGCTCATGTGCAAAAGCCCGGCGAAATTGGCGAGCGCCCCGCCGATACCGAAGGCGAAGGTGACGATGCCCATGTGCTCGATAGATGAATAGGCGAACAGGCGCTTGATATCGCGGCGCCGGAAAAGCATGAAGGCGGCAAACACCACCGAGATGAGGCCCATCGTCATCATCAGCGGGCCCGGCGCGATGGCAGCGGGGTTGGTGGCCAGCAGCATCTTGAACCGCAGCACGGCGTAGAGCGCCACGTTCAACAGCAGCCCGGACAGCACCGCCGAGATTGGCGTCGGGCCTTCGGCGTGCGCGTCCGGCAGCCAGGCGTGCAACGGCGCCAGACCCACCTTGGTGCCGTAGCCCAGCATCAGGAAGATGAAGGCCACGTTCATGAGCTCCGGGCTAAAGCGCGCCGCCTGGTCGATGAGCGTGGTCCACACCATCGCGTCCTGCCCCTCGCCAACCACCGGACGCGCCGCCACGTACACCAGGATGGTGCCGAACAGCGCCAGCGCAATGCCGACGCTGCCCAGAATGAAGTACTTCCATGCCGCCTCCAGCGCCTCGTGCGTGCGATAGATGCCGACCATCGCCACCGTGGTCAGGGTCGCCAGCTCGATTGCGACCCACATCAGGCCGATATTGTTGGCGAGCAGCGCCAGGTTCATGGCGAACATCAAGATCTGGTACATGGCGTGGTAGAAGCGCAGGTATCGCGGTGACAGCCGACCGATGCTGAGTTCGTGGGCGATGTAGCTGGCGCTGAAGGCGCTGGTGGTAAAGCCGACGAACGTGGCCAACACCACGAACACCACGTTGAGATCGTCGACAAACAGATAGCCGCCGACCGCCGGCCGCTGCAGCAACAGGCCAAGCGCCGCGAGGAAGGTTGCCAAGGCCATCGCCACGTTGAGGCGTGCGCCAAGCCGGTAGCCGGGCAACAGCAGCAGCAGCGCCGCCGCCGCCAACGGCAGCATCAGGACCGCGGTCACGGGCTCGAGCGCCAGCTTGTGCCAGAGACCGCTCATCGGCGTTCGCCGCGAAAACTATCGAGTGCCGCCACGTCGACCGTGTCGAAGCGCTCGCGAATCCGGAACAGGAACACGCCGATGACGATGAATGCCACCAGCACCGAAAAGGCGATGCTGATCTCGACCACCAGCGGCATGCCTTTGGCGCCGGTGGCGGCCAGCAGCAGGCCATTTTCCATCGACATGAAACCGACGATTTGACTGACGGCGTTGCGGCGCATGACCATCATCAACAGGCCCAGCAGCACTACCGACAAGGCAAACGCCAGATCCTCGCGCGCCAGCGGGTCGATGCTGGCGCCGGTGGCTTTGAGCATCACCACCATCGACAGCGCAACCAGGGCAATGCCGGCGAACAGCGTCGGGCCGACGCCGACCACGGTCTCGATGCTGCGGTGGATGTCGAGCCGGATGACGATGCGGCGCAGCGCAATAGGAATGATCACGGCCTTGAGCAGCAGGGCGATGGCGGCAGGGACGTAGAGATGTTCGGCGCCCTGGATGTAGGCCTGCCAGGCGATCGACGCCGATAGCACGAGTGCGTGCACGGCAAAGACATTGAGCAGGGCGAACATGCGATCCTGGTAGAGCAGCATGAAGCTCACCAGCACCAGCCCACCGGCCAGCATGTGCGCCACGTCGAAGGCATGCCGGTCCATGCTAGAAGCTCCGCGACACGAACAGCAGCAAGGTACCGAGTAGCCCGAGCATCAGCGCCGCCGCCAGAAACTGCGGCACCCGAAACACGCGCATCTTGGCGATCGAGGTCTCGAACAGCACCATGAAAAAGCCGCCGGCGGCGAGCTTGCCCAGGTAGAGCGCCGCCCCGATGGCGTAGGCCGCGGCGCCGCTGCCGGTGGCGGCCAGACCCCAGGGCAGAAAAATGCAGGCGACCAGCGAAACGTAGAGCAACAGCTTCAACGCCGCCGCCAGCTCGATCATGGCCAGGTGGCGGCCGCCGTACTCGAGCACCATCGCCTCGTGCACCATCGTCAGCTCCAGGTGGGTGGCGGGATTGTCGACCGGGATGCGGGCGTTCTCGGCCAGAGCAACGATCGCCAGTGCCGCCACCGCCAGCCCGAGCGAGACGCGCAAGCTAACGTTGTCGTGCATGAACGACGCCACGAACGACAATTGCGTGGAGCCGGCGACCAGAGCCACCGTGAACACGATCATGATCATGGCGGGTTCGGCCAGTGATGCGAACAACATCTCGCGGCTGGAGCCGATACCGCCGAAGGAGGTACCGACATCCATGCCGGCCAGCGCCAGCAGGAAGCGCGCCGTGCCCAACAGCGCAATGACGGCGATCATGTCGCCGATCCAGCTGAAGGTGAGGCCGATGGCAAAGGTCGGGACCAGGGCCGCCGCCACCCAGGTTGCCGCGAAGATCACGTAAGGTGCGCCGCGAAACAGCCATGAGGCGTTATCGGCCAGCACCACCTGTTTGCGGACCAGCTTCAGCAGATCGCGATAGGGCTGCAACAGCGGTGGCCCGCGCCGGCGCAACAGGCGCGCCTTGAGCCTGCGCGTGAAGCCCAACAGCAGCGGTGCCAACAGCAGCACGCCACACATTTGCCCGCCCTGCAGCGCCAGTGCCAGCATCACGTCCATATCGACACCGCCAGCAGCAAGCCGACCAGGGCCACGAACACCAAGCTCAGATACTGCCGGATGGTCAGGAACTGGAGGTGGTTGAGGCGCTCGGCAGCGATCACGACGCCGGCCGCCAGCGGGGCATAGAGGCCGTCCCAGACCAAGTCCTTGAGGGTGACGGTGAGGCGGGCCGGCCGCGCGTCGCCGGGGGGTGGCATTTCGACGTGTTCGCGGGCCTGAAACACCACGCGACCAAACACGCGCCGGATCGGCTGGGCGAAACTGTCGGCCGAGTACTGGCTGAGCGGGCTCACAAGCGGAAAGCCGCAATCCCAGGCCGGGCCGCGGCGCACCGCGCGCGAGCCGACGCAATAGACAACGGCGATGCTGAGCAACGTGCCGGCGGCCACGAACACGAACACCAGCAGGCCATTATAGGAGCTACGGCTCTCGGCCACCGGCACCAACGACAGGGCGGTGAGCCAGCTCTGCGGCGGCATGCGCGCGCCGGTCAGGGCTTCGACCACCGGCGCCAGGGCATCGAGGCAGGGACCCGGCAGCACACCAGCCATCAGACACAACAGCGCCGCGGCAAGCATGGCGGTAAGCGAGGCCCGGTCGGTCTCTCGCGCCGCGGCGGCCGCGGCGGTACGCGGCCGACCGAGGAAGGTAACGCCGAACGCCTTGACGAAGCAGGCGGCGGCCAGTGCCGCCGACAGCGCCAGCATGGCGCCTGCGGCCGGAACAATGAGCTTGAGCGCCCACGATGGCAGCTGCGGGCTGATTAGGATCGCCTGCAAGGTCAGCCACTCGGACACAAACCCATTGAGCGGCGGCAGCGCCGAGATCGCCATGGCGCCGGTCAGGAAGGCAAATGCCGTGAGCGGCATGCGCCCGATCAGGCCGCCGAGACGCTCCATGTCGCGCTCGCCGGTAGCGCCGAGCACCGCACCGGAGCCAAAGAACAACAGGCTCTTGAACAGGCTGTGATTGAACACGTGGAACAGGGCGGCGGACAGCGCCAGCGCCGCCGGCGCCGGCAGCGCGTGCGCCGAGAACGCCAGCGCGAGACCGAGACCAAGGAAGATGATGCCGATATTCTCGACCGTATGGTAGGCGAGCAGCCGCTTCAGATCGTGCTGCATCAGGGCACCGAGCACGCCGAGTAGCGAGCTGATGCCGGCCAGCGTGATCACCAGTACGCTCCACCACCACGCCGGGGCGCCGTTGAGGTCAAACACCATGCGCATGAAGCCGTAAACGGCAACCTTGGTCATCACCCCGCTCATCAGCGCGGAGACGTGGCTGGGGGCTGCCGGGTGCGCGAGCGGCAGCCACACGTGCAGCGGTACCAGACCGGCCTTGGAGCCGGCGCCGACCAGGGCGAGAAGCAAAATCAGACCCGGCGCCGCCGGGCTGGCCGAGCGCATTTCGGCAAAGCTGTAGCCGCCACTGCTCGCCGCCAGCACGCCGAACGCCAACAGCAGCGCCAAGGTGCCGAAGCTTGCCATCAGGATGTAGATATAGCCCGCGCGCAGGTTGTCAGGGTCGTGGTGGTGGGCCACCACCAGCGCCCATGACGCCAACGACATCAACTCCCAGGCGAGCAGGAAGCCAAAGGCATCGTCGGCGAGTACGACCAGGTTCATGGCCGCGAGAAACAGCGGATAGAACGGCAGCACGCGTGCCGGCTGCGGCTCGTTACGGCCATAGCCAATGGCAAACAGGCTGGCGCCGGCGCCGCCGAGGTTGACCACCAACAGGAAGTAGGCTGCCAGTGGGTCGAGCCGAAAATAGGCTCCCGTCCACGGCAAGCCCACGGGCAGGTGCAGGCTCTGCGGCGCCGGCGCCAGCACCAGGTAGTGACCGCTCGCCAGCATCAAGCCCAGGCAGGCGCCGAGGCAGAGGCCGTAGCCGACATGGCGGGCCCAGCGATGGCTGGCAATCAGCGCCGCCACGCCCGCGCTCGCCAGTAGGACGGCCACGCCCCACAGTGCGATCCCAACTTGCACTTCGCCCCCATTTTCTCGGCACCGGAACGCCTCCGGCCCCCGATGGCCTCAGCTTATTTGATGCGGACCGTCGCGCGTCCCTTCTTGGCGCGAGGGAGAACCGGCGCCGGGACTTGGCGGGCGACTGCCGCGGGCTCTTTGAAGCGCACGCCGCGCCCGCCACCGTCACTCTTGGCATTGTCGCCAAGCAACTCGATGCCTGCCGCATTCAGCGCCTCGACCACCTTGGTCAAGGTGTCGACCACGCCGCGCACGTTGCCCTGGCTTGCTTCCATGCGCTGAATGGTGGGCAGCGACACGCCCGCAAGGTCGGCAAGCGTTTGCTGGTCGATGCCGAGCAGGGCGCGCGCGGCGCGCAATTGGACTGCGATGATCATGCGGGGGAATTGGCCGGCAGGGCTTTGGTTTATAGCATAAGAGTTAGGTTATCAGCACTGAGGACTGATGTGCAAGATATCAATGCTAAGGGTCTGGACCGGTGCGCGGCGCGCTTTGCCGCGGCCGGCGGCGAGCGGCCCGGCGGCGGGCGCGCCTTGGCTATTTGATCGCCCTGCCGCCGACGCCCGGCGCGTCGCCGGCGGCAAAGATGTGCTTCCAGTCCGTCTTCATGTCGATGACGATCCAGCCGTTGGCCGGCGCCGCATCGAGGGCGGCGCTGAGGCGGCCGACATGGGAGAGGCGGTCATAGGCGTACTCACGCTCGGCATCGGTGTGATGCACGATCATGCCGAGACGGCGCCGGTTGCCGGCAAGCGTTGTCCACTGGAGCATTTCAAGATCACCATCGGAATTGCCAAACGCCGCGATCGGGCGACGGCCGATGTGACTGTTGATGCCGACCGGCTTGCCAGCCCCGTCGTCGACGAAGTCGATGTCGGCAAGCCGCAGCAGCTGTGGCTCGCCGCTGCCGAGCTCGAACCGGGTCTTGATGCTCGAGCCCACCACGTACTCGGGCGGAACGCCATAAACCGGCTCGGTCCAGGGCCGCATGAACTCGATGCCGCCGCCAGAGACAATGAAGGTCTTGAAGCCATTGTCGCGCAAATAGCTCATCAGCTCGAGCATCGGCTGGTAGACGAGTTCGGTGTAGGGCCGCTCGAAGCGCGGGTGGCGGGCGGTCTTCAACCATTGGCTGACGATCGCCATAAACTCGGCGGTGCTCATGCCGGCGTGCGTCGCCACCACCAGTTCCACCATGGCGCGCTCGCCGCCCTTGGCGAGCGCCTCCAAGTCGCCGTCCAGGACGGCCTTGAACGGCTCTTTCTCGCGCCACTCCGGATGTCGCGGGGCCAGCGCCTTGACGCGATCGAGCGCAAAGGCGAGCTGGGTATACATTGGCTGCTCGACCCACAAGGTACCGTCGTTGTCGAAGGTCGCGATGCGCTCGGGGGGCGGAACGTATTGCGGCGAGCCCTCGCGCGTTACCGCGGCAACGAAGTCGAGGATCGACTGCTTGGCCGCACCGGCATTCCACGCCGGCAACGGATCGGCGCCCTGTGCTTTGACCGACCGGCTGGCGAGTGGTGCCACGCCGGCCGCGACCAGCGCCAAGCTCGAAAACAGGCTGCGCCGGCTGATGCCCGACTGGCGTGGCCGCATACCATCACTCCGCTCATGAACGCCGGGCGTCCGGTCCGCCGCGGGGCGCTATTGTCCGGGCTTGTTCTTGACCACGGCCTCGATTTGCTGCTTCACGGCCTCGAGGTTGAAGGACGCAGGATCCTGCATCGGCGGGTACTCGGCGGCGGTCTTGGCCAGGTCCGCGACGCGCTGTTGCACCAGCACGAAGCGCCAAAACTCGCGAGCATAGAAATCATTCATGTAGCCGCCACCGAGATTGTTGAGGCTCTCGGAGTTGATCGACGGGGTGCGCTCGAAAGGATCCTGCCGGATGTTGACCATTCCTGGCATGTCGGTGGTGATCTTGCCGCCGGGCCAGCCGCTGGGCTGGCGGAAGAACTGGAACTTGAAGTCGTCGAGACGCAGGGCACCAAGATGCGGTCCCGCGAAGTAGAAAAACTCGTGGCGCGCCGACGGCCCCTTGTCCTCTAGGAGCGCCGTCTGGTCGTAGCCGTCGAGGTGGTTCTTGTAGGTCCGCTCGCCAAGCTTCACCCCCTTCAGCAGCTGATCGGTGACGTTGGAATTGCCGGCCGCGGCCAGCAGGGTCGGGAACCAATCGAGCGCCGAAAAGATGCCGTTCTGGACGCTGCCCGGCTTGACCTTGCCCGGCCAGCGGACGATGCACGGGGCACGGAAGCCGCCCTCGTAAGCGGTACCCTTGGTGCCTTTGAACGGCGTCATACCACCATCCGGCCAGGTAAACACCTCCGCGCCGTTGTCGGTGGTGAAAACGACGAGGGTATTGTCGGCCTCGCCGATGTCGTCGAGGTGCTTCATCAGCGCACCGACAGCATCATCGAGCTGCTTCATGCCGGCTTCCTCGAGGCCGAAGTTGGTGTCGCTGTTCATGGTCTCGGCATACTTATCGGACAGGAACGTCCAAACATGCATGCGCGTGGTGTTGTGCCAGAGGAAGAACGGTTTGCCGTCGCTCTTGGCCTTGTCGATGAAGCGTTTTGAATTATCGACCAGCACCTCGTCGAAGGTGGTCATGTCATAGCGGGCCTTCTGCAAGCCCTCCTGCATGTTGGGGACCTTGGACATGTCGGGATAGGGAGCCAACGGCCCCTCATCGAGGATGCGTTGTTTGCCGATCTTGCCCCAGCGCGGCATCACGGTTTGATCATCATTTTCGGTCGCCCAGCTGTGAACCAGGTTGCGGGGTCCGTATTGCGCCTGGAAGCCGGGGTCGCGCGGGTAGGAGTACCAGTAGGGGTCCGACATGGCGTCGAGGTGGTACAGGTAGCCAAAGAATTCATCGAAGCCATGGAGCGTCGGCAGGTACTTGTTAAGGTCGCCCAGATGGTTCTTGCCGAATTGGCCGGTGGCATAGCCCTGCGCCTTGAGCGCGGTGGCGATGGTGCAGGCCTGCGCCGGCATGCCGACGTCGGCGCCGGCTTGGCCGACGGTGGTGAGGCCGGTGCGCAGCGGAATTTCGCCGGTGATGAACGCCGCCCTGCCGGCCGTGCAGCTGGCCTCGGCGTAGTAGTCGGTGAACAGCATGCCGTCCGCGGCGAGCTTGTCGAGGTTCGGGGTCTTGCCCGACATCATGCCACGATGGTAGGCGCCGATGTTGAACCAGCCGATGTCGTCACCCATGATGACAATGATGTTCGGCGGACGCTGGCCGGCGCGTGCGCCCGCTGCCGGGGCTTGCGCTTGCGCCGCCGCCGGGCCGGTCATGGCGACGCCCGCCGCCACCGATGCTGCCAGCAGCGAGCTCCCCGACAGCAACACATCTCGCCGTCTTAGTCCGTGCGCGTCAGATTGCGTTTGACGTTGGGTCTTGTCGTGCGAGCTGCCGGTCATGGTGTGTCGAACCCCAAAAGAGCGGATTGCTGATGGTCGTGTCGTGCGCGTGCCAAGCCATCGCCTGCCGGCTTCTGCTTAGAGCGGCGCGGCAAGCAACCGGGATATCTTTCGCCGCACCAACGCGCACTCGGGACGAATCCCGAAAATACCGGCGGGCAACCCTAGAGCGCGGCGATCGCCTGCGAGCGACGGCAAGGCGTGCGCCAGCCGCTGGGCGCGGCCGCGCGCACGCGTGCGCGCACACACGCGCGCGTCGGCGCTTCGTGGCGGCGATGCTGTTGGCCGGTTGGCAGGCGCCCGTGCGAGGCGGGAGCCGGTCCCCCCGGCAGGTGCGCGACGATCGACAATACCCCTGGCGATGAAGCCGGTGACCCGCGCGGGACGCGAGCCCCGCGACGTCGCGGATGAGCCGATTGCCATCGCCTCGCGAGCGTCGGCACCGGTGAGGTTGGTCGGCGCTACAGCGTGCGGCGCGCAATTTTTTGTGGCTGGGCGGTGGCCAAAACCTCGGGCGGGCGATGCGCGCAAAAAAAAGACCCGAAGCACTCAACAGCGCTTCGGATCACTCAGTCGCACCCCAACGAGAAAGCCCGCGCTTTCTGCACCGTTCCCGCAATGGCAGCTTCGATAGCATGGCGATCGTGTGACTGCCTGTCACCCAGGTGACAGCGGGCAACTGCGCGGGCAAGTGTGGTGCGCGGGCAACGCAACGCCCTCGGAGCGACGCGCGGTGCCACCGCCACGCCGGTGTCGGCTCAAGTGCCGACGCACTCGCAGGTAGGGCTCTCACGACGGTTGAGGTCCAGGTTTCCCCGGATACCGGTGGTCGCGGCGATGCGCCAGGCTCGGAGGCAGCTTTAACGTTGCGCGAGGGCGCATCCATGGCGTCGCAGGGACTGCTGCACTCGCTGCCGATCACGCCGGTCCTCAACGAATTCACCGATGCCATGCAGGGCCGCAAGGTGCCCAGCGAGGTGCTCGAGGCGCTGCACGTCTTGGCCAGCAAGTATCTCCCTCTGTCGGTGTTGGGCGCGGCCCGCTTTCCCGTCAAAACCTCCGATTGGCGATCGACGCGGCTCGGCAGGGATGCCTTCCTGCACCCCTCCGTGCCGCCAGGATGGTGGGAGGAGTATAGCGCCATGGCCGGGCGCGAGTACGATCCCGGCGTGATGATGGCGCGGTCGAGCCTGATGGCGTGCACGTGGACCGAGACCATGCAAATGCTGGACCCGATCGGCATCGACCGATGGCCCTACGAACTGTCGCTCAAATACGGCATGCGCGATGCCCTCACCTGTTCGGTGGGTCGGCGCTGGCTCGTGTCCTACTGGTCGCGCCACCCGCTGAGCAACGTCTTGACCCAGCCGGCGCGCATCCTGCTGTTTGCCGCAGCAAGCTTTGCCGCGCTGCGCCTTGAGCAGTTGATCGAACACAATCCGAGGTGGATGGGGAAAGCGGCGCGGATCACCCCTCGCGAGCTGGCGGTGCTGCGTCTCGTCTCGGTGGGAAAGCAAACCGAAGAAATTTCGCGCCTGCTCGGGTTGGGTGAAGAGACGGTGCGCTCGCATCTCAAAAAGGCGCAGAGCAAGCTTGGCGTGCGCAACCGGGCGCAGGCGGCCTGCGAAGCGATCCGGCAAAACTTGATCCCCTGATGGACGACCGGCGGTGGCGCTCGCCTAGCCGACTGGCACGGCAGCCCGTACGCTGAGTTTCTCTGCGGCGCGCGGCCGACACGGCCCGCCGCCAAACCGGATAGGTCGCCATGCGACACGTTCAGGGATATTGGACTATTGGCGGATGACAGCGCCGCAAACCTTTCGCACCATTGCGACGCGGCGGAACAAGGAGCCAAGTTGAGGGGGCGGGCCATGTCGAAAGTTGCGGAGCGGCTCCATGAGAACAGCAAGCGGGTGCGGGAAAACGAAAAGCGCGTCGCCGCCCAGCTGGCTTTTGTCGAGCGCCTGCAGGCGTCCGGCAAGAACACGCGATCGGCCGAAGAAGCCCTGGAAGTGATGCGCAGCTTGCTGTGCGACCTTTACCGGGCGCGCGTGCTTTTGCGCCGCCAGGCGGCCGGCGCCCGCAATGGCGCGATGGTGACAACCAGCACCGCGGCCAAG
>Ga0126384_10000167_pt1 | contig 31915 bp, 28 predicted proteins | sample PanSoiMetPlot_36_FD_92543 | JGI IMG/M metagenome (GOLD analysis project Ga0126384, IMG submission 92543) | Tropical forest soil microbial communities from Panama - MetaG Plot_36 | ecosystem: Environmental > Terrestrial > Soil > Tropical forest > Bulk soil | place: Panama | collected 2016-02-17 | reverse complement strand
TTTGCATCTTTGCGGCTTTGCGTGAAGGCTTTTTAATCGAGCACCACATTTCACGCTGAGCCGCAAAGAAGCAAAGGCGCAAAGCAAACAGGCAGTAGTACGTGCTATACTCCCTCGTTTACTTCCGGGAGAGTAGAGTAACCACATTAAGTGAGTAATATCTTAGAGATCATCCCCCTTGGTGGCATCGGGGAGTTTGGGATGAATTGTATGGCCGTCCGTTATGAGGATGAAATGCTCATCCTGGACGCGGGCATGGGGTTTCCAGAAGAAACTGCTTTTGGCGTCGATGTCTCAATACCCACCTTTGATTTTCTCGAGGAGTATCGCGACGATATCACGGCGATCATCCTCACTCACGGACACGAGGACCATCTCGGCGCGCTGCCTTATTTGCTGAAGAAGTTCAATGTGCCGGTCTACTGCTCGCATTTCACCGCAGGTCTGGCCGAAAGCAAGCTCGAAGAACACGACCTCACCGGCGACACGCTGATTCATCGCGTCGAGCCGCGGGACCAGGTCGAGCTGGGCTACTTCACGATCGAATTCATACGCGTGTCCCACTCACTGGTTGATTGTTTCTCGCTGGCAATCAACACTCCGGTAGGGACCATCATTCACACCGGTGATTATAAAGTCGACGAAACTCCGGTAATCGGCGAGCCAATTGACTTGCGTTCATTTCGGCGCTACGGACAGGAAGGCGTGCTGGCGCTGCTTTCTGATTCGACCAACGCGACTGTGCCTGGCCGCACTCCTTCTGAACGGGCTGTCATACCGGCGTTTGAGGAAATCTTTGCCGAAGCGCCGGGTCGCATCGTGGTTTCTGCCTTCGCTTCGTCGATTCATCGCTTGCAGATCGTGCTGGACGTTGCCCAGCAGTTCAATCGAAAAGTCTGTGTGCTTGGGCGCTCGATGCAGAAGAATGTCGAAATCGCCGAGCGCCTTGGATATCTCGATATTCCCGACGGCCTCCTGGTTTCTCTGAATGAAACCAAAATATTAAGCGATCGCGAGGTCGTTCTGCTGGTGACGGGTTCGCAGGGTGAATCGCGCGCCGCTCTCTCGCAGATGGCGACCCAGATGTACAAAGGGGTAACAATCGAAGAAGGTGACACTGTGGTCCTCTCCGCGCGCATCATCCCCGGAAACGAGCGCACCATCTCGCGAATGATCGGCTATATCTACAAAAGAGGCGCCAACATCATCGAAGAGAAGCGCCGTCTGGTCCATGTCAGTGGTCATGCTTCACAGGAAGACATTCGCATCATGACTGAGGCGGTACGGCCAAAGTTTGTCGTGCCTATTCACGGCGAGTATCGCATGCTGTTTCGTCACAAGGAGTTTGTCAAAAACCACCTTGGCTATGCCGAGGAGAACATTATCCTGATCGAAAATGGTGACGTCCTCGAGCTCGATGGCGAGCGCGCCGCTATTGTGAACAAGAAAGAAATCGGGCGCACCTATATCGACGAGAGTGGTTTTGAGGAGATTCGGCGTGATACCGTCCGCGAACGACGGCAACTGGCAAGCGACGGCATGGTCACTTTGCTAGTCACGATCAACTCACACACCGGCGAGTTGCAGGCGCCTCCGGAAATTGTGGCCCGTGGTGTGCGCGGCTTTGATGAGGCCAATGGATTTTCGGAAGAAGCCAGCCGCATCGTGACGGCGGCTTTGACGGGCGCATCGCGCGACACATTAGCTGACGACGGACTTCTGAAGGAACATATCAGGGTCGAGCTCAAGCGGTTCATTCAAAAACGAACAGGCGGACGCCCGGTGATTACTTCTATGCTGGTTCGTGTCTAAGCTCAACAAGGGTCCGATTAGTTAGTGCAGGCTGCCGGCTTGCGCTGAGCGACGACGCATCACTGCGATCGCAAAGAGCTGGCAGCCTGTTGTTCTGGTTAATGATCATGTCCTCGACTCTTCAGCCTGACAGTGTCGTTGAACTGCTACGCAGGACGAGAGTCGATGTAGCGCCCTCGACCTATGTCATTGTTGCCGTCGGCCATCAGGATTGGAGCCGGTTGCTGGAAAGCCCGGAACTAAGCCCCCGGGTTGACGCCCCGTTCATGATTTTCCGCGATACTCATGAAGTAACACTCGTGATTGAGGACGAAGATTGGCAGCGCATTCGTCATGCGGTTCGTGATGCGAAAGTTGAGACAGACTATCGTTTGGTCACGTTGGATATCGAACTACCATGGCACGTCGTTGGTTATCTGGCTCGAATCACGGAGATCCTGGCAAGTGCAAACGTTTCGGTCGGAGTACTTTCCTCGTTTTCGCGCGATCATTTGCTGATCAAGCAAGCCGATCTGGGAACAGCGCTCAAGGTCTTGGGCGAGCACGTTTCTGAGTTGTGTTGAGTCACAGCAATGTCCTTCAATGGCAAAACCATCATGATCACGGGCGCGTCGTCCGGAATAGGTCACGGGTTAGCATTGGAGCTGGGAAAGCGAGGAGCTCGGCTTGGCTTGCTCGCGAGGCGCAAGGATCTGCTGGACGAACTCGTAAGTGCGATTCAGGTCGCGGGTGGTCAAGCACTCGCGTTGCCTGTAAACGTGCAGGATGAGTCAGCCGTGCGTGAAGCCGCCGATCGTCTCAGGACCAAGTTTGGACCTGTCGATATCATGGTCGCGAATGCCGGCGTTGGCGGCAATTCAGAAGCGCAGCAAATAAAGTCGAGTGATTTCTCGAAGGTAATTGGTGTTAATGTGATGGGTGTGGTCAACTCCGTGACCGCGGTTGTTCCGGAGATGGTCGCCCAAGGTCATGGTCAATTAGTCGCCATCTCGAGCCTGGCGGCGTATCGCGGCCTACCGAAATCAGCAGCGTATTGTGCCAGCAAAGCAGCAGTATCCATTCTTTTCGAGAGTTTGCGACTTGACCTTGAACCAAAGGGAATTGACGTAACAATCATTCACCCCGGCTTCATCAAAACTCCGTTGACTGCGGGTCGCCACGCACAGATGCCGTTTCTGATGGAACTGAACGACGCGGTGAAGAAAATCCTGACAGCGATTGAGAAGAAGAAAAAGAGCTACGCCTTTCCCTGGCAACTGGCAACCATTGTGCGCCTGGGAATGATCATGCCGACATTCATGTACGATTCGATCTCGAGAAGGAATTCATTCAGGGAGTAAGACGATCTTTGGTCTTTGATCTTTGGTTTTTGTTCGCTATCGCTACTTGAACGCTGAAAGTAACGAAGTGAATAACCAGGGACAACCAAAGACCAAAGATCAAAGACCAAAACCCTAATAGGACAACATGACACTAATTCAAGCGATCATCTTAGGTATCGTTCAAGGATTAACAGAATTCATCCCTGTTAGTTCTACCGCGCACTTGATCTTTGCTGGCAGAGTGGTGGCACTTTATGCTGGCGTAAATCCAGTGTTGCGCGCGGAACAAACCACCGCAACCATCGCGGTACTCCAACTCGGAACCTTGCTGGCTGTACTCGTCTACTTCGCAAGCGACATCGTGAAGATTACGCGCGCTTTTATAGAAGACCATTTGGCGCTAGTAACTGGCGGACGTGGAGCCACTGGCCAAACAGAAGGTCGCAAGCTGTCTCACGACGCGTGGCTCGGTTGGCTCATCATAATTGGTTCGGTGCCGATCGCAGTTGTGGGATTATTATTCAAGAAGCAAATCGAAGGCACCTTTACAAAAAACCTTTGGGTGATAGCGACAATGATGATCGTTATCGCAGTGCTGTTGGCAATCGCGGAATTAGTAGGCAAACAGCAACGGACCATGGAACAGTTGGGAATTTTCGACGCGCTTATTGTTGGTGGTGCCCAATGCCTGGCGTTGATACCGGGTTCCTCGCGTTCGGGCTCGACCATCATGGCGGGCTTATTTGCTGGTGAAGTTCGCGAGACGGCCGCTCGGTTTTCATTTCTTTTGTCGATACCCGCGGTAGCGGCGAGCGGCTTGCTCGAACTCAAAGAAGCGGTACACAAACTACCGCCAGGCAGCGCTGTTGCCATGGCCGTAGGCACGTTCGTGTCGTTTCTGGTTGGGTATGGCTCGATCTGGTTTCTGCTTCGCTTTCTGCGCACACATTCAACCGGAGTATTCATTGCCTATCGACTCATTATTGGAATATTGATCCTGGTGGGTTTATTGGGCGGATACGTCTCAGCCACCGTCAAGTGAGCGGCCGGTTCAAGAAAGAACTACCATGAATGCGTAGAAATCGGTTAGACTAACTTTGCTCTTTCCCTCCTCTCAGATTTCGGCCTGGCCGAGCTTACTTTGATCCAATAAGGTGGTAACGAATAAATGAATGACGAACGGTCGGATGGCCTGCCCGTGCGTTCCCAGCGCCCGCGCAACCCCCGCGTTCCCGTTGAGTTTGCTTTAGAAGTCAGAGGCACTGACAGCTCGGGGAAGCCATTTCACTTGCCTGCGCAAGCCATCAAAATTAGTCGGGGCGGCGCCACCATCCTTGTCGAAGCTGACCTGGAACCCGGGGCTCGGGTTCGACTTTCTCCTCCTTTTGGCCGTGACCTTGAGGCCGAAGTCAATGGAACCTGGACGGACGAGATTGACGGTCGGCGAAGAATTGGCGTCAAGCTGCTCTCAGATGATGGCTGGTTCGCGGAATAAAGCAGTAAAGCAAAGCATACCCATAATCTCATTCTCACCAAGTTGAGACAGCCGCGCGTACGGCACGGGCGGGACGCCCGTGCCACTCTTGTCTAATATCATTTGGTGCTCTTATTCATCAGCCTGTATTCTTTAACCTGCATTTTGCCCTGGAGAAACAGATGCAGGAGATTAGACGAAGACGAGCTGTAGCAATTGGTCTGCGCGCGAAATTACCCCAAATAACGCGCATGCTAGCGCTCATCGTGCTAGTGACGGGCGTCGTTTTTGTGCTGGTGTCCTATTACAAACTGCGCGGCCGGACGGTCTTTTGGATGAAGTCCGGCGCAGCCGAACTCTCGAAAGAGGAGACAGGAAGGGTCGAAGGCTACGAACAACGAATCACAAAAGCTGGCCACCTCTACCTGTGGCTACGAGCTGCTCGCGAGATAACGTTCGCCGATGGGCACCACGAGCTTGAAAACGTTAATGTCACACTCTATTCCGCAAATCCCAATGACAAGCCCGATCAGATTACGGCCAATCGAGCTATCTACGATCAGAAGAACAGCATCATTTCATTTCTGGGGAACGTTCAGATCGAAACTAAAGACGCGCTCAAAGTAAATACCGAAGGCATCGTCTACAACCAAACCACCGAAGTCGCACAAACGGACGTCGCCATTTCCTTCAGTCGCGAGAATGTTTCAGGTCATGCGGTGGGCGCGCTGGTTGAATCCAAGAACAAGAAGCTTGAGTTACGCAAGGACGTCGAGATCACCGTCGCTCCCGAGGTCAAGGACACGCAGGCAAAACCTACCTCAACGCGTTCCCGTCCCGTCACCATCCATGCCGCGCACGCGTTGTTCGAACAGAACATAATGAAGTTGTCTTTTTCGGGCGGCGTAACGGCCGAACAAGAGCAGGACATCATGAGCGGCGACAACATGAACGCCGTATTAAACCAACAAAAGCGTTTGGAGCGAGTTGAAGTTCGCGGCAATTCCTACCTGCGGTCAATGAATCCCGGTCACGCCGCAGAGGTTCATTCAGTCGATATGGATTTCTGGCTCGATGGCGATCAACGACTGAAGACAGCTGTCGCTAGCAACGATACCCGGGCTCACAGCCTCGATGCGGACTCAGAAATGTTGGTCACGGGTGCAACAGTGCTCGAGGCGAATTTTCAAGCCCAGGGTGATCAGAGTCTCCTCCAGGAGATGCACTCGCAGGGTAGAACGACAGTAAATCTCTCGGCTCCAAAGTCGCGCGCCAACGATCCTAAAGCCAAAAACAAAAGACTGATCGCCGACGGTATCAAGCTGGAATGGCGTCCGACCGGCAAGGACCTGCAACGAGCAGAGGCTGTCGGCAACGCTGAGCTTTATGTCGAGCCCGTCGTCAACGATGCCAAGTCCGAACGTCAAACAGTGACGGGACCGCGATTCGATTGTGACTTTTACGAAGCGGGAAATCTGGCGCATAACTGTGTTGTGACCGGTGGCGCAAAAGTTGTTATCAACCCATCACAGCCCAGCGAGAAGCGAGGCACCCGCACTATAACTTCGGATAAGATCACAACTCTGTTTGTTCGCGAGACTCAGGATCCCGAACGAGTTGAGGCGCAGGGGAATGCTAAGTTCAATGAGCTCGATCGCAATGGCACCGCTGCGGCAGTCACCTATACCACGGCGGACGAGACCGTACGGCTTCGTGGCGGTGAACCGACTGTCTGGGACTCGCGCGCTCGCACCAAAGCTCTGGAAATGGATTCGGATTTAAAGAACGATATTTCATACAGCCGCGGCAAGACGGCGACGACTTACTACAATCAGGAACAAACGAACGGCGCTACTCCATTCACCAAGGTCAAAAGCCCGGTCTATATCGTCAGCGATCGCGGCGAGTTTCAACACGATCAAGGGGTTGCCACGTATACCGGAGATGCGCGTGCGTGGCAGGACGACAATTTTGTGCGTGCTGAGAAATTGACGATATACACAAATGAAAAGCGCATGACCGCCAATGGTCATGTTCAAAGCGCGCTATACAACGCCAAGCGGCGCGAAAAAGGAGTCACCAGCACAGTGCCCGTATTTGCGACGGCCGAGTCTATGCGTTACTCGGATCCCGATCGCATCATTCACTATGAAACTAATGTCGACATCCGTCAGGGAACGGATCGTATTACCAGCGCCGTATCTGATATCTATCTGAACAAAGAGACCAACGATCTTGATAAAACCATTGCCGAACGAACAGTTGTCTTGACTCAGCCCGGTCGAAAGGGCACCGGCGATTGGATGCAATATACCGCAGTTGATGACGTCGCTGTCCTCAAAGGCAATCCTGCGCATGTCGATGATGTCGAGCAAGGTTCCGTCGATGGCGGTCGTTTGACCGTCAACATGCGAGAAGGTAGAGTCGTAGCCGATGACGCGCGTGGTCCACAGTCGGGCGGACGTGTTCACTCAACACACAAAGTCAAGAAGGGTTGAGAATTTCGAATTGCGGATTTCGAATTTCGCGATTGTGGACTAAGAGCAACTCAAATCCGAAATTCCAAATTCGCAATTCGCAATTCGTAATTCTTCATGCCACCAATCAGTTCACAAGTGCCGGAAGTCTTGGCGCAGCCGACCACCAGCAACCAAATTCTCGAAACGGCGCCAGGCTCCGCCGGCGAGCAACATTCGGCAGCTCCGTCTGCGCAGGCGCTTGCCGCAGCCGGTCTGTTTAAGTCGTACGGCAAGCGCTGCGTGGTTGACGACGTCAGTCTTCACGTTGAGCGCGGTGAGGTCGTCGGATTGCTGGGAGCCAACGGCGCCGGAAAGACAACTACGTTCTACATGATCGTGGGGCTCGAAAGACCCGACTCCGGATCGGTGAGGTTGGGTGATCGTGAAGTTACCCGGTTGCCGATGTACCTGAGGGCTCGGTTGGGCCTTGGCTATTTGCCTCAGGAACCTTCCATCTTTCGCAAGATGACGACAGCACAGAACCTTCTTGCTGTGCTTGAAACGATGGGCCTACGACGCCGCGAACGTCTTTCTCGTCTCGAGCAGTTGTTAGAAGAATTTGGCATCGCACACGTTCGTAATACGCGCGGTGACGCTTTATCCGGTGGCGAGCGGCGTCGCACTGAAATTGCCCGCGCGCTTGCAACGGAACCTCAATATATTTTGCTTGACGAACCTTTCGCCGGTATTGATCCAAAAGCGGTGGATGATATTCAAAATGTGATAATTTACTTACGTAATCGTGGCATCGGCATCCTCATCACAGACCATAATGTTCGAGAGACTCTTGGTGTTACAGATCGGGCTTACATCATGGCCGAAGGGCGCATTTTCCGCTCCGGTGAGCCCCGCGATTTAACCGAAGATGCCGAAGTTAGACGGCTTTATCTTGGTGAGAAATTCCGCATGTGAAACTCAGGCGCGCAAAGCCTCAAGGATGGGTTATAATCTTTCCGCGCGTAAACACGCCAATCCCGAAAGAGTATTGAACAAGGAATGTCGCTTAAGCTAACTACCAGCCTATCTCAACGTCTCGTATTGACGCCCCAGTTGCGACAACGCATTGAGATGTTGCAGATGACCACGCTTGAGTTAAGCGAGCTGATTCAGCAACAACTGCTGGAAAATCCCGTTCTGGAAGAAGTGCCAACTCAGGAAGAAGCTCGCGAGCTGGCTGAGAAGATTCTCGATCACCTGGCGAGCCCTGACGACGTTAGCAGTTTTGATAAACCTGCCGGCGAGCCGGTTGAAGCTGACGCCGGCGCAGTCACTTCAAACGGCACAGGAGATCTGGACGCTTCCCTTGCTTCTTTTGCCGAACGCGAATTTGACACTGGTGGCGAGCCCACTGAGGCTGCCGGCACCGGCGAGTTGGCAGGCGAAAGTGGGAGCGATGATGTCAGCAGTGAAGCTCGAGACTCCTTCGAGGAAATAGATTTCGGACGCGAGTTTCAAGATTACCTCGATCCCGGCTACAAGACTCAGGAATACGAATACAAGGAAGACGCGCCGACATTCGAACAGTTTCTCACCAAGGCGCAATCGCTTTCCGAACATCTGGAATGGCAACTGCATATGGACCCGATTGCCGAGGACGTGCAGGATGCCGCGGTGTGCGTGATTGGCAATCTCGACGCTGATGGGCGTCTAACGGCAACCAATGAAGAGATTGCGGCCATGGGGCCATGGTCTGAAGAAATTGTGGAGCAAGCGCGACAGGCAGTAATGAGATTGGATCCGCTGGGATGTGGTGCTCGCGACGTCCGCGAGTGCTTGCTAGTGCAGCTCGAGCTCGCAGGGGATACCGAACGACTTGCGCACCGTTTAATCAGCGAGCACCTGTCAGACCTGCAGCAGCACAAGCTGCCTCATCTTTCAAAACAGACGGGGATCGATATCGATACCTTGATGAATGAGGTGCAGTTCATCCGCACGCTCGATCCGTATCCTGGCCGCCGTTACTCGTCCGAGGAACCGGTGCTAATCGCTCCAGAGATTTATATTGAGAAGCTCGATGCCGACGATGAAGAATATGTCATCTACTTCGCAGACGATGGCAGCCCGCGGCTGCGCCTGAGCCCGCAGTATCAGACGATGCTCGCTCAGCAGGGCGTGAGTAACGAGACCAAGAGCTTTATCCGGGAAAAGATGCGCTCGGCCGTCGATCTGCTGCGCAATATCGAGCATCGCCGGCAGACCATTTACAAAGTGGTCGAATCGATAGTGCACCGGCAGAAAGACTTTTTAGACCACGGTGTGCAGCACATCAAGCCGATGATGCTGAAAGACATTGCTGAAGATATCGGCATGCATTTGTCCACCGTGTCGCGCGTTGTTAATCGAAAGTACGCGCACACGCCGCAGGGCGTGATCGAGTTGCGTCGCTTCTTCACCGACGGTATGAGAAATGAAGATGGGGAAGAGATATCGACCCGAATTATCAAACTGAAGATCAAAAAGCTGATCGAAGATGAGGACTCACGCAATCCTATTACCGATGATCAGGTAGTCAAGATCCTGGCCCGAGACGGTATCAAGCTGTCGCGCCGGACGGTTGCTAAATACAGGGACCAAATGCAAATACCCGGGTCGCGAGAACGTCGCGCCGTGGTCTGAGCCGCTATTGGACTGAGGTGCACGCATCTGTGCGCCCTGCTGGGGCGGCTAACAATCAACCGCCCCAAAAAACTGAACGAGGAGGGGTTGGGCTGATGAAATTTGAGTATACAGGTCGACACGTCGAAGTTTCGCCGGCCATACGCAGGCACGTTGAGGATCATTTCAAGAAGTTGGATGGAATCTTTAATAACTCAGCCAGGACACATGTGATCATCGAAGTAGAAAAAAACCGTCACATTGGCGAAGTGATTGTCCATTGGCGCGATCACACGCTAGCCGCCAAAGATACGAATGTCGATATGTATATGGCCCTGACGCGGGCAATGACAAAGGTCGAAAAACAGGCAGTAAAACTTAAGAAGAAAATCATCGATCGAAAGCAGGGTGCGAAGCGAACGGCAGCAGTGGCGCCTCAACCCGACGGGCACGTTGAAGCTACGCCAAATCCGGCGCGCATCATTGCCGCGCGCCGCTACTCGGTCAAACCGATGACCGCGGAAGAAGCAGCGCTTCGTCTATCTGGAGAAAGAGACCAGTTCCTTGTCTTTCGCGATGCCGATACTGCGCGTCTGGGCGTGCTCTATAAGCGCACTGATGGCAATTACGGCTTAATTGAACCATAGGAACAGTTGTTCCAACTGAAAAACCAACCATGTCCGACAAACTTCAGTTTGTCGTCGCACCACGGAAAGTTGCGGGAAGCGATCGACAGATTCAAGCCTTGTCGGACATTTTGTTTTCGACGGGAGGCTACGAAGATATTCGCTCTCGGTCAAAGTTGAAGCATGGGTGGCTCTCCGCAAACTAACAGTTTGCGGTACGGTATGAAACGGAAAAAAGCACAAGCGCCGAGTCTGGAAATAGTGCCCGATATCGTGATTATCACCGGGCTTAGCGGATCGGGAATGTCTTCGGCGATGAATGCTTTTCAGGATCTGGGCTACTTCTGTGTTGATAACCTGCCACTGACGATGTTGCCGACCTTCGCGCGCCTCATTGAGGTCAGTCAGGATCAGAACGGAATCTCGCGCGCCGCATTGGTAATTGACATCCGTGAGGGTTCCTTTCTGGCAGACTTTCCCAAACAGCTTGAAGCATTGCGCAAACAGGGCTTGAATGTTTATGTCCTTTTTTTGGAAGCGTCTGACGAAGCTTTGCATCATCGTTTCAGCGAAACGCGTCGTCCACACCCGGCGGACAGGGGTCACAGGCTAGCGCGCGCGATTGAGAAAGAGCGCACCGCAATGAGCGGCATTCGCCAACTCGCCGACCAGATAATCGATACTTCCGATCACACAGTTCATACGCTGCGCAGCGAGTTGGTCAGCCGTTTCAGTCCTGACAACGAAGGCGCCCCGATGCGAGTGCAGGTTTTGAGTTTCGGTCATAAGTATGGCTGTCCCTCAAATCTTGAGCTACTCTTTGATGTTCGTCACTTGCCTAATCCGCATTTTGTTCCGGAGTTGAAGCCACTCTCAGGGCGCGATCCGCGAGTGGTTAGTTATCTGAAGGCGCAACCGGAAGTGGAAGAGACAGTCAGACGCTTCAGTGAGCTATTGGACTACCTGTTGCCGCAATACAAGCGAGAAGGAAAGGCTTACGTCACCGTAGGTATTGGCTGCACCGGAGGACGGCATCGTTCAGTAATGATCGCAAATGCACTTGCCCGGCGGTTACGCCGCGCTGGATTCGACGCTCAGGCTGTGCACCGTGATGTGCGCAAAGATCGGAAAGTTCGATAAGCTTTGGCTTGTCGATGAGTCTTGTCTGATGAACGTTTAGGATAGCCGCTTTTGGGCGCCAGGGATGGATGCAGAAACCCTCTGGACGCGGTTCATTCTGGTCCTTCGTCTTGAATCGGGCTGAAGTTACGACAAACTGAAGTTTATCGGACGGAAGAACGAGATGAGCAGTAATCCTCAGCACAATCCTGGAGAGGCTGCCGGCCTTCGTAAGGTTGCCGGTGTAATTGTCACGCACGGGAATCTTGCCGGAGAACTGCTCGCAGCCGCCGAAATGATCGTTGGTCCAATCTCACACATCTCGGCCGTCTCAATCGGATGGCACGACGACGTTGACGCCGCGCGCGAGGAAGTTGAACGAGCGATTAAAAGGGTTTCGCAAGGGGCCGGCGCGTTGTTGATGACCGATATGTTCGGTGGCACTCCCACCAACATCGCATCTATGTTTCTCGAAGCGGGAGCGGTCGAAGTCGTGACGGGTGTAAATCTGCCGATGGTCATCAAGCTTGCTTCTCAAAATGAACAAGCGTCACTGGCTGAACTCGCGCACCAGCTTTGCGACGTAGGCCGCCAGGGAATTTATGTCGCCAGTGATTTGCTCACACCTCCCGGAAAGGGCACTAAAGCATAGATGGTCGAAGCTACCGTGGCAGTCAGAAATGATCTCGGCCTTCATGCGAGGGCAGCTGCCCGGCTTGTTAGGACCGCCAATCGCTTCCAGAGTACCTTGCGTCTCGAACGTCTGGACGGTAGTGCCAGCGCGGACGCGAAATCTATTTTGAATGTCCTCATGCTGGCAGCCAGCGGCGGCACTGAGCTGCGTGCTATAGCTGACGGACACGACGAAGCTGAGGCGTTGGCGGCATTGTCCTGTTTGTTCGAGAATGGCTTCGGAGAGCTGTAGCAGTCGTGGTAACCGAAGTAGGAGCCAGAGCTGAAGAACGACGTTGGCACGGCTTAAGTGTCTCTGAAGGACTTGTAATTGGCCGTGTATTGAGGATTCACAAAGGGACCAGGCACGCATATCCCGCCCGCATCGAGGTAGGTGACGTCGAAAGAGAAGTAAGCAGGCTCAGAGAGGCAATCGATCAAGCCCGCCGGCAACTGCTCGAGATAAAACAGCGCGCTGCGAAGCTGCTCGGTGAGGAGCACGCTTATATTTTCGACGCACATCTGTTACTGCTCGAAGATCGCAAGCTCAGCGACGAGATCGAGAACTACATAATTGATAAGCGCGCCAACGCGGAGTGGGCGGTCAAGGTAATCGGCGATCGGCTGCTGTCGGTTTACGCCCGAATCAAAGACGCCTACTTACGCGAAAGAGGTTCAGATATCGAAGATGTGATTCATCGCGTCCTCGAGGCTCTCAGTGGCGAGCGTCCCGGCTACCTCGATGCAGTAGAAGACGCTGTAATCGTCTCTGAAGACCTATTACCTTCCGCCGTCGCGGAGCTCGATCTTGAGCACGCGCGCGCGATCGTCACGGATGCCGGCGGCTGGACTTCTCACACAGCAATCATCGCTCGTGGCTTGGGAATACCTGCAATGGTCGGGCTCCAGGATCTTTGTCAGCATGCGCGCACTGGCGACGAGATTGTTGTTGATTCTTACATTGGTGAGGTTGTGCTTCATCCGTCGCTCGCTACCCTTGAGCGCACGCGAGCAGAGATTGAGCGCCGCAAGGGCTCGGCTCCCATGACGGCTGCGAGCGCCACGGGTCTGGTCGCGACGCGAGACGGCATTCAAATTAGCCTGCGCGCCAACGTGGAGCTGCCGGCAGAGTTCGCAGGTGTGAATAAGTACGGCGCAATGGGAATTGGTTTGTATCGCTCGGAGTTCCTGCTGGCCCAGCCGGGTGTGATGCATTCCGAACAAAAGCAATATGAGGCCTATGTGGAAGTAGCTCAGCTGGCCGGGGAACATGGCGCAGTTGTGCGCTTATTTGATCTCGGCGGTGACAAGAGCGGGGCTGCCGTTGTCGAATCAGAACGCAATCCAGCGCTTGGCCTGCGCGCAATCAGGTTTTGTTTGCGCAATGAATCGGTATTACGTACGCAAGTGCGGGCGATAATTCGCGCGGCGGCGCAGGGCCGGCTGGATATTGTTTTGCCCATGATTGGTGATGTCGCAGACGTTCTCAGAGCGAAAGCAATCATCGACGAAGAGCGGAAGAAACTTGAACGTGAGCAGGTTGAGTCTGGTCCAGTTCGCCTGGGCGCAATGATCGAAGTCCCTTCAGCCGTTATGACCGCCGACAAGATTGCGCGGATGGTGGACTTTTTTGAGTTAGGAACGAACGATTTGATCCAGTATGTGCTCGCGGTCGACCGCGGCAATGAAAGAGTTGCAGACTGGTTTCGCTCGCTGCACCCAGCCGTTCTTGAAAGCCTTTCACGCACGATTCAGGCGGCCGGAAAGGCTGGAATTCCGGCCATCATTTGCGGTGAGATGGCTGCGACCCCCGCCTATGCAGTCGTGCTGGTCGGTCTTGGCGCCAGAGATTTGAGTATGACGCCGTCGGCAATTCCCAAAGTAACCCGCGTGCTCAGCAAAATTGAGGCTAAGGACGCTGAAAACATCGCGGCCGATTGCTTGCGCTGCTCCTCTGCAGATGAAGTCGAATCTCTTATTCGCGCGCAGTTCCTCGCCCGCTGGCCCGAGTTATTTACGGCCAAGACACTGCCCGCCGCAAGACAATAGCAAGTAAAACGAGTTCAACTTTCACGGCGCCGCTACATAGGAACGCGACGGAAAACAGATGCAGCCACAGATATTCATGGATGACATGGATATGAAATGATGCCAATCAGATCTGTGTGGTCAGTGTTCTGCCTTTGGCCATTTCGGTTTGTAATCCGCGTCCCTTCCGCGTGCATCCGCGGCTGAACTTCTTTTGGCTCGCGGTTTAACTGACGCCTCGCCGCCCATCCGCAAAGCAGCGGTTTGCGTTACAATCGCGGCCATATGAAGCTGGCCCACGCCCTGATTGCCAAATCAATTGCCGAATCAATTCTGGTGGGAGTTCTCGCGGTTACTTTTTACATCTCAGCGTTTCCACCAACCTACCACGGGTGGGGAGAAGTCTTGCCGGATGGTATCGCTGGTTGGGCCGTCAATCATGCGAGCCCCTGGGAACGAGTCGAAGTGCAACTCTTTATCGACGCAAAGTTTGTTGCCACCGCAACCGCGAATCTAAACCGGCCGGATATTGTCGCTGTAGGATGGGCCAGAGATGCATGGCACGGTTATAAGTTCGATGGATTGAAAGTCAGAGGACCTGGTCGGCATCAAGCAATAGTCTATGTCTTGCATTCAACCCGGTCGGGCTCGCAGCAAACACTGCAGCGGCTCGGCGATCCGATCTGGTTCAACGTTGACGATAGTGGGATGCTGGAGCCTATATACACACGTCGCTTCGTTGCTCGATAATTCGATGATGTCACATGACCTGGATACAACTACTCACGGTGATCCGGCCTTGGCGGGTTGGGAGATTGCCTCTGTCGTGACATCGTGCCTGATCGCTGAGTGGACCATATTCACGTTCGCAGGCGGCAGTCAGGTTGTAGGTGCAATTCCCGTGACGTTGGCAATAGCGTTCATGATCTTCTCGCATCGAGCGCGTGGTGAAACCCTGAAAGACATCGGATTTCGGCTTGATAACTTTTTCAGGGCCGCAAGGGTTTTGGCTTTGCCGACGATCGTCGCCGTGGGGCTGATTATCCTCGTTTCCTGGCTCAGGAGAAATCACCAGTTCGCATTTGCTCCCTTACGGCTGAGGTTCCTTTGGGTTCCGCTCTGGGCCTTGTTTCAGCAATACGCGCTGCAGGGCTTTATCAACAGACGCGCGCAAATCGCACTTGGCGCGGGAGTGAAGAGCGTTGTGTTGGTGGCGTTGATCTTTAGCTTGATGCATTTGCCGAACCCGCTGCTCACTGTGCTTACGCTTGTTGGGGGGCTGATTTGGGCATGGGCCTATCAAAAAGAAACGAACCTTTTTGCGCTCGCTTTGTCGCACACGATAGTCTCCGGCGTGTTGGCGCTGTCCCTTGCGCAGGACCTGGTTTATAACCTGCGCGTCGGCTTCAAATACTTCGGATAAGAGGGTTTCGGTGCGGTGCCTGTACCCGTTGAACACTCTCTTGCTATAATTCGCTGCCTTGCAAATAGAGCAGGTCGGGCGATTGCTGCTGGAGCAATCCAGGAGAGGAAAGTCCGAACACTACAGGGCAGCGAGCCCGCTAACGGCGGGGCATCCTGGCGCAAGTTGGGATGACGACAAGTGCAACAGAAAAGAAACCAGCTCCGACTTGTCGGGGTGATGGGTGAAACGGTGCGGCCCGCAACGGGCTTAATGTAAGAGCGCACCGGCACGCATGGTGACATGCGTGGCCAGGCAAACTCCTCGCAGTGCAAGACCAAATAGGGAGGCGTCAACCAGGGCTGCCCGCCCGATCTCGATTTATCGGGAACGACCTCCGGGTAGGTCGCTTGAACCATTTGGCAACAAATGGTCTAGATGAATGATCGCCACTCTGGCTTTTGCCAGATGACAGAATTCGGCTTACAGACCTGCTCTTGATTTGCTGGGCTCGAACTACGTCCCAAGGAGAAAGCGACAAGCGATGGCAAACCGTAAGGGAGTCTTTATCGGTGCTTACGTCCCCAATCACCTAAAAGAGTCGCTGCGCCGGCGGGCCGCCGCTGAGCACCGCACCCTTTCTCAGGAAATCACTCGCATTCTGGAAGAGGCTGTGCATGGGCGCGGACTCCCAGCCGGTAGCATTGACCGGCGGGCTAAAGAGTCAGTACCGCGCCGACGCGCAACAGATCCCGGCCCACGACGACGTGCTGTTGACGTTTCTTACGTCGCTACACCCGACGGATCCGAGGAATGAAGGTCGCCCGAAGTTAAGTCTTGAAATATTTACTCGTTCTGGCGCTAATTGCGCTGCTTCTCTGGTTCCTCTATCGGCGACTGAGACCTTACATCCAGCTGGTACGGCAATTCTTAGGTGCGTTCAGAGGCACGATCGATATTGGCGGAGCTTCGCCCGGAGAATTCGGTGGCGACGGGCAAGGCGCCAATAGCCGCTTGGTGCGATGCGCTCAGTGTAATACGTGGATTCCGCTGAGTCGCGCGCTTTCGGAGAATGCGAACCATTTTTGCTCGCGCGCATGTCTGAAGAAGACCCCAGCCGGCAAGCGTCGGAACGCCAGCTGAGATCGCGATCTCAACAATCAAGCCACGCGACATGGAGTCAGTACCACCGCGCGGGTAGCTATAGTGTCAAAGGTCGGAAAATCCACCAACGGCAGTTGGTGGATGGCTTTAGATCCTTTCTAAAACGCGACGCACCACATTTTCAGCGAAATCCCACCAACGGCAGTTGGTTGGATAGTTCAGATTCTTTCTACAACGCGACGCCGCACATTTTCAGCGAATGCCACCAACTGCCGTTGGTGGGATTCGCTGAAAATGTGATGCGATGTGTTGTAGAAAGGATCTGAAGCGTCCACCAACTGCCGTTGGTGGGATTTCAATAGGTCTGCGCGAAGACCTCTGTGGAGTCAGTACTACCGTACGAGCAACGGATGGATCTCATGCATGTCGCGATCATTGACACTTGTTGGTTAAGTCGTCATCGAGTTGGTACCCTGCTTTCGACCGCCCCACAGGAAAAACGCTGACGACAACAGTAACGCTACCGGCACCACCAGCAGAGCAGCAGTCAAGTGCTCGTTCTTCGGATCAATGCCGAGAAACCGTGCTATCGAAGCCAGGGTCTGCAAGCCGCCCGCGTAAAGTGAATCCGACAGCACCCCCACTCCGAAACGAGAAATCACATCGCCGAAAATGTGAATCGCGACAATGTTCAAGGCCACTGCGGTAGCGCGCACGTTGGCTGAAACGCTGTTGACGAGGATCGCATGAAACGGAGCATTGTTGATGAAGAGAAACAGCACTGTGAAGAAGATCGCGGGAATAAACACCAGTGGGTTACTCGCAGATAAACTCACGAAAGCCGGAATGATCCCAAAAAAGCTGCTGGCGGCGCATACCAGCCAATAGGCATTGGGCCGTTTACGAGCGATGTGATCGGCTATCCACCCGCCACCAAAAGTTCCCGCGGCGCCGGCGAGCAGAATCACGACACCCAGCGTAATTCCGGCGGCTTGCAGACTCATTCCTTTCTCACGCCGCAGCAGAATGGTGGCCCACGTTCCGAAGGCGCCCAGCACAAACGTCAACGCGGTGTAGCCTGCGGTCGAAAGAAACCAGTTCCGATTGCGTATGATTTTCCAGGACGTTCGCAACCACGACTCAGTCGGTTGCGCAGTTACTCGAGGCGTGTTTGTTTCTGTGTCGTGTATTCCACGAGCAGGCTCGCGCAAGCGCCAAACAAAAGCCGCGGTAATCATTCCCGGCACACCCACGATCATGAAAGCCATGCGCCAGCCAAAGAAGTTGGCCAGGACCACACCAATCACAGCTCCCAACGCAAAGCCCATCGGGATCGCGGCTTGAAAGATTCCCAAAGCCGTTGCGCGCCAATGCAACGGAAAATAATCCGCGATGAGACTCGGGGTGATAGTCGAGTAAGACGATTCGCCGACACCAACTGCCGCTCTGACGACACAAAGCAGGATCGCCACTCCGGAAAGACCGAGACTAAACTGCACCAGCGGCACATTTACATGAATAGCGCCGGGTAGGACAGGCGAGCGATCAATGATGCCGGTCAACGCAGTTGCGATACTCCACAACACTGCTGCGGTGGCCATGAGCCGCGTGCGCGAGTAACGATCACCGAGGCGACCAAAAAGCGGAGCAAGCACGGTGAATGAAAGCAGCAACGATGCCTCCATCGCCCCGATCTCTGTATCGGTGAGGCGCAGGTCTTCCTGCATCAACGTCGCTACAGCCGGCAAAATCTGCCGGTCAATGTAGTTGAGAAAATTGACCAGCGTGAGCACGCCCAACGCGTAATATGAGTAGCGTGAAATAGGCGCGAGCGATTGGTGGGCCGTGGCTGAAGACTCGCTCGGCATCGGGCTATCCATCCGTGATCCTTTCATCTGGAGTGCGCCAACCTGTCGATGCCTGGTCACCGCGCTCCAAGAACTTCAAGAATTGCAGGTGTGATGTCAGCGAGGCTTCGTACGCGACTAGCCACGCGTTGACGCTGGGCGCCCCAGACGATAGTTGGTACAGCATTCAACGTGTGGTTGCGCGTCGATAAGTCTTCAATGTTCCCGTGGTCGCTGGTGAGTATAACGGTTGTTCGATCCAGATCAAGGTGACCCAACAAGCTCCTGATCATGGTGGCCAGCTTATTGAGAACCAACCGAGCCGCATTCATGTCCTGCGCGTGACCCATTTTGTCGGTGATGAAGTACTCGTAGAGTGTGAAGCGGTGATTCGCCACAATATTGGCGAGCACTGCTGCTGCTTCCTGCGGTGTGCGCGGAGCAACATCTTCACCTCGCGCTATCAAAAGTCCGTTGCTGAAGTCCTGATAGACTGCCTGACCGGCTTTCAAATCCGTTACGGTCTTGAACGGAAGCTGCGCTGCCTCGACTGCTGCGGTGGTGGCTGAGACCCAGCGCGGGCGGTCATCGAAGAACCGTTGCGTGTAGGCGTTTGCGAACGTGATTGGACTGATGCCTGCCTGGCGTAGCTGCCTGAAGAGGGAATGTTCACCAAGGATCTCCAGCAACGGCGCATTCGGAAAACCCTGTTTGTGATACCCAAGCCTCGCAGGAGCATTGACTCCGGTAAGTATTGTGGTTTGACCGGACGCGCTCTGCGGCCTGCCTTCAACACCCATGCAAGGATCAGTTGGAATAATCACGCCGTCGAAAATGACGGGGTGAGCTTCCTCTTGAAACACTGCGAGCGGCTCGGCTTCTTCGAGAGCATCCAGCGGGTTTTGTGGTCCCCGAGTTCCGATTCCCAGGCCATCAATAAAAAAGAGAAGTACAGACATGGCGCCTATCAGTAGCATTCAGCATGCGCTCGATGCAAATCAGCAGATATTCAGAGTTCAATCTTTAGATTGCCGCTAGAGTGCTGCGCGCAATGGAAGGTGTCTATAAATGATGGCAAGCGTATTGATTGTGACTGCTTCTCATTCTCATTCTCGCCCGGTTTCAACCGGGCGATCCAAAGCCTCTCTCAGAGACTTCGTAACCGTTTTAACGGTTTCGGGGTGCGGCCGAAGAAAGGAACGCCGTTGACAGGGCAGCTACTTTCCAACATCCACCGGCCATCCGAGTTGAAATCAGATATGAATTTAGAGAAATCCAACACAAACGAGGGAGCGCTCAGTTCTTTTTAATTTGTGGGAACCAATCACCGTATTGTGGTGTCAATAAGTCGCGCGATACATTAACCCTGATACTGAATCCTCGTAATGTGTGGAAATAATGGCTAACCAAATCTTACTGATGCTGTTCGTGTTGGCATTGATACTGATGCCAGGATTCATAATTGAGACTCGTTCTCAATCCCAGCAATCATCTTCCCTCTGCAGTCCCGACGCACTCAGAACAGTTTATGCTCAATACAAGCTGAGTCTCGAAAAGAAAGACACTAAAACGGCACTGACGGCGGCGAAAGGGTATTTATCTTGCGCTGATAACTCTTCCGTCGAGCTCGTGGCGGAACTGAATCTCGGGGTCGGCGAATTACTCACACAGGAACAACGCTACACTGAATCCATATCCTACTTAATCAACGCAGCGACCTATGACACAAAGATAAAGGGCATGCCTCATGTTTACTTTCTGCTGGCGCGCGCCTACGAAGAGGGTCCATATCGAGTGCTCGCTGATCGTTACAAGGAGAGGTTTCAAGGAAAGGACGAAACTCAAAAAAGTCTGCAGGAGCTTGAGAGGATTAACCAACTCATCGACCGGATAATTGATGCCTGCGCTCGAGGATTAGTACTCTCGGGTATCAAGCTGGGTGTGCAAACTCTACGCCAACCCTACATTGTGAGAAGCGACAAAGCGTCGGACTGTGATGCCCCTGAGATCATCGACCTCTACAAATTTCGTCACAAGGGGTCAGACGAAGGGCTCATTGAGTTTATTTCAACCGTCCTTTCGAGACCTCTGCCGCGTGCCCCAGATTTCATTGCTTCACTCCTTGACCGGAAACAGTAGAACGTTCGATCTAGTACCTGCCAAACTCACAACTCACTTATTCCTGATAGTGTGAAAACCCTTTCGGTGGCTACTGCTATGTTGTAGTATGCGCGCACCGCTACGACCGAAATCCATTGAAGGGACCCTTATGATCACCAGAACCCGAGTGTCTAAGACTGTGTTTGGCAATCTGCCCGTGTTATTTGTACTCATCGTGCTCGTTACACTACGAGTTAATGGCCAGACCCAACCAGTGCCCTATTTCACTGAGCCTGCGATCTCGCCTGACCTTTCGGAAATCGCGTTTGTGTCCGGCGGCGACATCTGGACGGTGCCGGCTGCGGGTGGTGAGGCGCACTTGCTCGTCTCGAATCCGGCCAACGAGTCCCGACCACTTTACTCGCCGGATGGTCGCAAACTCGCATTTATTTCCACACGGACGGGTAATGGTGACATCTATGTGTTGACGATCGACAGCGGCGATCTCAAGCGTTTGACGTTCGACGACAGCAACGATCAGCTTGACGCGTGGTCGGCAGATGGCAAGTGGATCTATTTCTCGTCATCAAGCCGCGACATCTCAGGAATGACTGACATCTTCCGCGTTAGTGTCGACGGCGGCACTCCCATGCAGGTAAGCGCCGATCGTTACACCGCCGAGTACTTTGCCGCGCCTTCACCGGAGGGGAACACGATCGCGCTGAGTGGTCACGGGTTTGGGCTCGCGCAATGGTGGCGTAAAGGCCACAGTCACATTGATGAGAGTGAGATTTGGTTAATGCATCCCGGCGCCACACCAACTTATGAACAGATCAGCGAGGGCGGCGCCAAAGAAGTCTGGCCTATGTGGCACAAAGACGGACGCAGTGTCTACTACATTTCAGATCGGAGCGGCGCTGAAAACATTTGGCTGGCCGAACCCGGCCGGAAGCCGCGAGCTCTGACCAACTTCACGAATGGCAGAGCAATCTGGCCAACCATTTCTTACGACGGTCGCATGATTGTATTCAACCGCGACTCTCAGATTTGGAAGTTTGATACCGCCACTTCGAAAGCCAGCCAGGTCAACATCACAAGACGAGGAGCTTCTGCCGGGCCGGCGATTGATCATATACGTCTTACAGATCAGATTTCAGAGCTCGCGCTGTCGCCGGATGGCAAGAAGGCGGCCTTTGTTGTGCGCGGCGAAGTCTTCGCAGCATCAGCCAGCGATGGAGGCGATGCAGCTCGCGTTACCAATAATCCTGCAGAGGAGTCTCAAATTGCCTGGTCGCCCGACAGTCGCCGGCTTGTATACATCTCCGACCGCGATGGAGCGACGCACTTGTTTTTGTATGACTTCAACTCCGGTGCAGAGACTCAACTTACACGCGGTCCGGCGAGCGACGACACTCCGCGCTATTCTCCTGACGGGAAACTGATCGCATTCGAACGGGGTGGCGAAGAGATTCGTGTCATAGATGTCGAATCCAAACAGGAGCGAACCATCGCTCGCGCTCAACTCGAACGACCTCCCTTGAGTTCCGATCGGCCATTTGCGTGGTCGCCGGACAGCAAATGGATTGCTTACGTACCCGTTGGTGAGAAGCTTTTCAAGAACGTTTTCATAGTGCCCGTCAGTGGCAGCGAAAGTCGTGCAGTCAGCTTCCTTTCCAACGGTGGCAGCAACACCATTTCGTGGAGTCCCGATGGAAGCTACATTCTGTTTGACACCGGCCAACGAACTGAGAACGGCCAGATCGCGCGTATTGACCTTCTGCCACGCATTCCGAAGTTTCGCGAGGATCAGTTCCGCGACCTTTTCAAGGAAGAGACTCCGCGGACTCCACCGCTGCGAACGCCTACGCCTGAGCCGGCGGCCACGCCGCCACCGGCAGCCTCGCCGACTCCGACTCCAGCTGCTGACGCCCGCAGTAAACCTGCGCCTAAACCGGTAGAGATCAATTTCGATCAGATCCGGCGTCGTCTGACCCTGCTGCCGGTGGGAATAGACGTCAATTATCAAACCATTAGCCCGGACGGAAAATGGGTCTTGATGATTGCAGCGGTGGCAAATCAACAGAACCTATACCTGTTTCCGCTTGATGAGCTTTCGCGCGATCCATTTGTTGCCCGGCAGCTGACTTCTACCGCAGGTGGAAAACGTTGGGCGCAGTTTTCACCCGACAGTAAAGAGGTCTATTACCTCGAACAAGGACGCATCAACATTTACACCATTGACAATCGCCAAACACGGCCGCTCGCGGTGACCGCTGAGATGGACGTGGACTTTGCCAGGGAGAGACTGAATGTCTTTCGGCAGGCATGGACGTACTTGCGCGATAACTTCTTTGATTCCAATTTTCATGGAGCGAACTGGGACCAGGTGCGCGCTCAATACGAGCCCCTGGCGGCGGGAGCTCGCACGCCTGATGAGCTCCGTCGAATAATCTCGCTGATGTTGGGTGAACTGAATGCATCGCACCTCGGCATTTCGGGTCCGGCTGTTGGTCCTGTGGCTCCTGTGACTGGCCGTCTTGGCGCTCGCTTCGATCGTAACGAATATGAACGCTCGGGCGCGCTGCGAATAACCGAGGTGATTCCGCTGACGCCGGCTGCGATTGGGAATATCAAGACGGGCGAATATCTATTGGAGGTTGACGGAACCAAAATCACCGGGCGCACGAATCTAGACGAATTGTTAGCGTACAAGATTAATCGTCGCGTGGTGCTTGCAGTTGGCGCTTCAGCCGCCGGAGCTCAGCGACGTGAAGTCGTGGTAAGGCCGATAAACCAGGCAACGGAAAAAGGTCTGCTTTACCGGAGTTGGGTCGAGGAGAATCGCGCTTACGTCGCCGCTGCAAGCAATGGCCGCCTGGGCTACGTGCACATGCCGGATATGTCTTCTCAATCGCTCTCGCAGTTTTATGTCGATCTGGATGCAGAGAACCAAAGACGAGAGGGCGTCGTGGTCGACATGCGCAACAACAACGGAGGGTTTGTTAATGTTTACGCGATCGACGTGCTGGCGCGGCGCAGTTACTTCACCATGGGACCTCGCGGGCTTTCGACCGCGCCGTCGCGTACAGTGCTGGGCCAGCGAGCTTTGGAGACGCCCACGATTCTGGTAATCAATCGCCACACGCTCTCGGATGGCGAGGATTTCACCGAAGGGTATCGTGCGCTCAAGTTGGGCAAGGTGATTGGGGAACCTACCGCGGGCTGGATTATCTATACTTCCGGAGTGCAATTGATTGATGGATCATTCTTGCGCCTGCCGTTCATAAAGATAACTGCGAATGATGGGACAGTGATGGAAATGAATCCTCGTCCTGTTGATCTGCCGGTCGCGAAGCCGGTCGGCGAAAGCTACATCAACAAAGATAGTCAACTGGATGCTGCTGTTAAGGAGCTCATGAAGAGCCTTGTCCGATAAGCTTCAGCTTGTCGTGACTTACTAAAGGGATAAGCCACAGATAAACACGGAAACCACGGAAACCACGGATCAGAAAAAACCTTTCTGGCCGTGTCCTCTGTGCAGATCTGTGGCTAACTTTTAAGTTGAGCTACGTTCAAGTCGATAACTAACGAAAGAGATAGCCACAGATAAACACGGAAACCGCACGTCAGAAAAAACATTTCCGACCAGTGTCCTCTGTATAGATCTGTGGCTAACTTTTAAGTTGAGCTACGTTCAAGTCGACGACAAACTAAAGTTTATCGGACCTCTATCGGGCTTCTAGGAATCCAGCTGCGAGCGGTCGCGGTAAAGATTGAGCTTATTGTGCAGAGTCTTGAGGCTAATCCCGAGCAACTCTGCAGCGCGTGTCTTGTTGTTATTTGTCTTGGTTAATGTTCGCAGGATCATCTGACGTTCGACTTCTTCGAGCGGTGTGCCGACCGGAAAAGTAATCGTGTCTTCCTGTCGAAGGCGTTCGCGCTGCTCGATCGGATATGGAGCAAAGTGGTGACGCTCGATCTGCTCTCCTGAACAAATGACAACCGCGCGTTCGATTACGTTTCTTAATTCGCGTACGTTTCCAGGCCACGCATGAAACTGGAGGACCGAAAGCGCGGCGGGGCTAAGAAAGCGGGCCGGGCGATTGTGCTTCATCGCCAGTTGCGTGATGAGATGTTGGGCCAGCAGCGGCAGATCGTCTTTGCGATCCTTCAAAGCCGGCAGCTGAATCCGAATCACGTTTAGGCGATACAGCAGGTCGCCGCGCAATGTGCCTGCCTGGACTGCTTCCTCCGGATCGCGGTTGGTAGCCGCCAGCAAGCGCACGTCAATCTCTATCTCCTGCTTGCTGCCGAGCCGTCGAAAAGTGCGCTCTTCAATAACCCGCAGTAGTTTTGATTGCAGCAGCGCAGGCATTTCCGCAATCTCGTCCAGCAGCAAGGTCCCGTGGTTCGCGAGTTCAAAACAACCCTGCCGTCGCGAGGCGGCGCCAGTAAAAGCTCCCTTTTCGTGTCCGAAGAGCTCAGACTCCATCAGCGTTTCCGGAATTGCGGAGCAATTGATAGCGACAAAGGGTTCTTCACGACGTGGACTGAGGTTGTGAATCGATCTGGCTACCAGCTCTTTGCCGGTACCCGATTCACCGGTAATCAGGACGGAAGCGCTTGACGGGGCAACCTGCTCGATTAGCGCATAAACCTGTCGCATGGATTCAGAAGCGCCTACAAGTTCACCGAAGGCGCCGCGGTCCTGCAGTTGGCGTCTCAATACTTCATTTTCGCGCCGCGTCTCCGAGAGCTCCTGCAGCAGTTCGGGTTCGGTGTTGGTTGCGATTTCGACTGTGGTGGCGGGGTCGCGATCCATCGGGAGTGAGTGTAACACAGAGCACGGCAGTGACTTTGACAGTAGTTAGTCTGACGCAAAGCCGCAAAGAGGCAAAGGCGCAAAGGAAGCCTACAAAGCCTTGGAAGCAAAATGCTCGGCGATAGCCTGCGCCAGGGCGGGGACGGTGAATTCCTTCGGCTGGATCTCGGTGTGCAAGCCGTATTCGGCCGCTGTCGTTGCAGTGATGTCGCCGATACATGCAACGGTGACGCCCTTCAGCGCGTCGCTCAGGTCCGCAGTATCAAAGAGCAGCGCCAGATTGCGCACGGTTGATGAACTGGTGAAGGCGATGCAGTCGGCTGCTCCTCCGCTTAACATGGCACCCACTCGACCGCGAGTAAGACCACTCGGCTGCACTGTGCGGTAGGCTGTCACGACATCGACCCGCGCTCCGGCGCTTTCAAGAGCAGCGGGAAGATAATCGCGCGCAACAGCAGCGCGTGGTATCAGAAAATTAAGCGCGCCCAACGCCTCTCGACTACCAGTGTACTGCTCGAGCGCGGCAAAAATACCTTCAGCTTTGAACTCCTGCGGAATGACATCAACGTGCACGTGAGCGTCCTGGAGCTTCTCAGCTGTAGCCTCACCGATAGCGCATACGTGCAGTTTATCGAGCTCGCTGACTTGATGCCCGCATTGGACCAGGCGTCGAAAGAAATACTCGACGCCATTAACGCTTGTGAAGATTATCCAGTCGTACCCATAGAGGTGCTCGATTGCCTCATCGAGCAAGTCGTGATTCTCCGGTTCAGTAATTTCAATGGTCGGGCAAAGCAGAACCTGGGCTCCGAAAGCTTCAAGCGCAGAAACGAACTCGGCTGCCTGGGCAGCAGCGCGAGTAATGACAATCGTTCGCCCAGCGAGTGGTTGGGTTTCTTTTACAGCTTCGTTCACGGCAATTGACACTTTGCGTCGTTGTAGGCCTGGTTTCTCAGCACACGTACCGACTCAGGTTTCAAGCTAGCTTAAGGGTCCAACAACTCTCTCGCGCCGGCGTGCAATAGTCGCTCTGAGAGTTCCCGACCTAACTGTTCTGAATCCTCAATGGAGCCGCTGATTTGATCTCGCACAATGCGCTTCCCGTCACGGCTTGCGACCAAGCCATCAAGAGTCAACTTCAATTCCGCTACTGTTCCATGTGCGGCGATGGGCAACTGGCAGCCGCCACCGAGCTCGCGCAACAATGCGCGCTCGGCCCGGCAAGCCGCGCTGGTTTCCTTATGATCCAAACCTGCCACCGATTCTTGAATTGCGGGATCGTTGTCTCGCGTCTGGATGCCGATTGCGCCCTGGCCCACCGCTGGGAGCATCTCCTCTGTCGGAATGACAACACTAATGCGATCTTTCAATCCCAAACGGCGTAATCCGGCCGCAGCCAGGACCAGCGCATCATACTGACCTTCATCAAGCTTACGCAGCCGCGTATCGACGTTTCCTCGCAAGTCGTTAATCCGCAAATCGGGACGAATATTCTTGAGCTGGGCCAGGCGTCGTGGGCTTGAAGTGCCGACTACGGCACCTGCACCCAAGTCTGTGAGCGACGAGAAGTCTCCCCGAGTCTCCTTTCGCAAGACCAGCGCGTCATGAGGGTCTTCACGCTCGCAGATAGCCGCCAGCCGCAGCCCCACCGGTACCAGTGTCGGCAAGTCCTTCAGCGAATGAACGGCTACATCTACACGCCGGTCCAGCAGCGCTTCTTCGAGTTCTTTCGTGAAGACGCCTTTTCCGCCAATCACCGCTAACGGGTCCGTTTTCACATCTCCGGTTGTCTTGATGATTTCCAGCGCGATATCGCAATCGGGTTGAAGCAACGAAAGTTGATTCCTCACCAATTGGGCTTGAACGAGCGCTAGTTTTGAGCCTCGTGAGCCAATGACAATACGGCTAACCATCGGCTTGCTCATCATCCGTATTTTTCGGTTCGGGTTCGAGTCCAAAGCTGGCGCGCCAGGCCTGAATATCTTCCTTCTCGCCGGCGCCGTAAGCGCGTCTCAAATGGCTCAGGACCGGGTGAGAGATCTTCTTCACTGTTGACATCAGCAGCGACTCGACGGCTTTTTCCTGTTCGCTGGTGAGTGGACCAAGCTTGCTGCGTTGTTTATCCAGCTCGGCCCGGGCGATATCCTGCAGCTTGTTCCGGAGCGCTCCCAGCGTTGGTCCGATGTCGAGCGCGCGTAGCGCCTGCTGAAACTGCATAACTTCGGAATCAACTATCAACTCGGCTCGCTGGGCTTCGTGCTCGCGTTCCCGAATGTTCGAGGAGATCACGGACTCGAGGTCATCGATATCAAACACGAAAAGATTTGGCAACCTGCCGATTGCCGGATCAATGTTTCTGGGAACACTGATGTCAATAAAAAACGCGGGCCGGTTTCGCCGCTTCCCGAGCGCAGCCTGGGCCTGTGCCGCAGTGACGACATATTCATCGGCGCCCGTGGAACAGATCACGATATCAGCCTCTGGCAGGTGATCCGTGAAGCGATTGAAGTTCACAGTCTCGCCGCCAAACTCTGTTGCGAGACGGTCGGCTGCGGACTCCGTGCGATTGGTAACCAGCACGCGCGCGACGCCCGCATTCAGCAGATGGCGCGCCGATAATTCAGCCATCTCGCCCGCTCCAATCAGTAGCACAGTCCGGCCCTCAAGTGATCCGAAGATCTTTTTGCCGAGTTCGACGGCCATATAACTAATGGAGACTGCAGAAGCCGCGATGCCTGTTTCGGCTCGCACGCGTTTCGCGGCGTGAAATGCATGGTGAATTAACCGATTGAGGATGCGGCCCGCGGTTCCGGCTTCGAGCGCTTGCGAGTAAGCTCGCCGCACCTGGCCCAGCACTTGGGGCTCGCCGACTACCATCGAATCGAGCGACGATGTCACTCGAAACAGATGCCGAACGGCGTGATCGTCGATGTGTTGGTACAGATGCGGGAGGAAGGCTTCGCGAGCAAGATTCCTGGAGCTGGAAAGGAACTCCGTGACGCGTTCGATCCCCTGCGAGAGTCGATCGTTCGCGGTTGCGGTCACGATCTCAACACGGTTGCAAGTCGACACGATTAAGCCTTCGCGAAGCAATTCGCCATCAACCAGCGCGCGAAGACTCTCAGTGCAGGCACTATCGGAGAAGGCCAATAGCTCACGCACCTCCACAGGCGCGGTCTTGTGATTTACTCCGATAAGGACTATTGACATGGTCAGTGAGTAAGTGTTGGTCGGGCGTCCTTAGCTTCTGAGCTTTGTTCTTGGTTCTTTGTTCCTGGCAAGTGAGTGAGACGTACAATTTTGTGCGAACTGTCGAACGACGAACGGTGCCAAGATCAAAGTACCAAGCTCAAAGAACGTTTTATCCAAATACATGATAACTACCCATTAGGAACGGACCGACAAAGGTGCAGAGGACCAGAACAAACCCGAGCACTCCTAACCACGCCGCCCGCCGGCCACGCCAACGTGCCGTCGAGCGATAGATAAGCAAAGCAACATAAAGCAGCCATGTGAGCGCTGCAAACACTTCTTTTGGATCGTTGTGCCAGAGACGGCCATCGCGCGAAGATGACCAAAGCATTCCGGTCGCGATACCCAAAGTCAAGAGAGTTAAACCTATGGTTGCCGAGGTCGTTGCCAGCTGGTTCACCGTAGTTAATGACGGCAAGCGATGAAAAATCGCGCTGAACCTCTTCAGTTTCAACTCGCGTTCCTGAAGCAGGTACATCACGCTCGAAACAAAGACAACGAAGAACGCGGCATAAGCAAAGGCGAGCAGGGTTGTGTGCATCGGGAAGAGCCACTTTGCTGAAACCACGTCATCGAAGCCGGTTGCCGGTCCACTGTGAATGAAAAGCGAAACAAAAACCAGCAGCGATACGAGTGGTAACGCAATTACACCCAGAGCCTGAGCGCCGTAGCGATAAAGAACCACTCCATAAGCGGCAACCACGGTCCAGGCGAGAAAGCACAGCGTCTCGCGCAGCGACAGGAGCGGGTAACGGCCATCAATGAACCAGTCGCCGATGAGCACTGCCGTGTGAAATACAAACCCTACAGCCATAGAAACGTCGGAAACACGCTGCAGCGCGCGGCGCTTATTTACGAACGCCAACACAGAGTGAATGGCAGCGACGAGATAGGCTGCAAGTACTGCGAGTAGAAGAGCCTTCATTGGTGGTGCGGCGGACGAGAGTATTTTAAAGGGCAAAGGGCAAACAGCAAAGGGCTAAGGGCAAAGAGGTAAGGGCAAAGCGCTGAGTGCTGAGCGCTGAGCGCTGATTGCTGAGGGCTGAGCGCTGAGGGCTGAGCACTGATGAGGGCACATTGCTCGCTCTTCTTCGCCCTGCCCTCAGCCCTCAGCCCTTTGCCCTTTGCTGCGGGGCGGGGCAAACGCTATGCTTTGTGGGAACATCGAAGCCACATTACCGCTGGGAATCTACGTAGCAATTCAGAGAAGGGAAGACCACGATGCGAAAGCTAACGATCTGCTTCGGTCTTACGATTCTAATCCTGGCAGTCACTTCGATATCACTCCTCGGACAAAGTCCTCGTAAAGTCCGCTCCCGAGCGGAATCCCCGCCGCCGCAGGGGTCGCAAACAGCTGCGCCAGAACCTACTCCGCCCGAATCCTCTCAAGTTGAAACGCTCAAAATTGACACGAACCTTGTAACGATTCCCGTAATAGCCACGGACGCGGGAGGGCTGTTCGTCGGTGACCTGCGACAGGAAGAATTCAATATCTTTGAGGACGACATCAAGCAGGACATTGCGTTCTTTGCCACGGTAAACACACCGTTTCAGGTAATCCTCATGATCGATACCAGCGCCAGCACCGAAGGAAAGCTGCGCCAGATTCAGGACGCTGCGGTGGCGTTTGTCGACCAGCTGAAGCCGGCCGATCGGGTCAAGGTGATCTCTTTTGATAACGAGTTACGAGATTTAAATGAATTTACGAATGATCGTCAGGAACTCCGTTCGGCGATTATGAAGACGCGTTCGGGTCAGGGGACCAGGTTGTATGACGCAGTTGATCTGGCTCTTTCCACGATCAGGCCGATACAGGGACGAAAGGCGATCGTACTGTTCACTGACGGAGTCGACTATCACAGCGATTCATCCACGTTTGATGGTACGTTGCGAGGACTTGATGAAGAAGGAGTCATAGTCTATCCGATTCGTTACGACACGCGCGTGGAGACTGAGCGGATCGCTCGTGAACAAGCAGGAGAGCAGCTGCCCACTCTCAGCGTCATTCGTACTCAACCATCGGGAACGACGGCGCCTACGTTCCCAAGCGACGAACCATCTTCAGTCCCCAACGTGAATCGCAGCCGAGGAATTTTGGGCCTACCGTCACCTGATGAGATTCTTCGCGGCACCCGCCGAAATGATCCGAGATATCCGGATCCCAACGGTGGAGGTATACCCCCAGACGACCGAGCTCGAAGGTCCCCGGATCCTAATGACCCGCGCAACGTGCCCCCAGGGTCGACGAGTGGTACCGCAGGACGGGACAGTGCTAATCGCGATATGAGGAGAACCAACGACACCATTAGCGCCATGCTGGATGGGCTGTATGCCACTGCGGATTCATATCTGGAAAAGTTAGCGGCGAAGTCCGGCGGCCACTTATTGCGCGCGGATACGCTACGTTCGCTGCCTGATGCATTTGGCAAAATTGCAGCTGAACTGCGCACTCAGTATTCACTTGGCTACTATCCCACTAATCGTGCTCACGACGGACGCTACCGCAAAGTCAAAGTAGTGATAAATCGGAAAGGCGTCATGTTACGAGCCCGCCCCGGCTACAGCGCACCGGCGAACTAAGAATTGCGGATTTCGGATTTCGGATTGCGGATTTTAAGACGAGAGCCGCTAGGTCCTCTAAAGGGTTCGATAACGTGGCAGTCAGGCAAAATCCGCAATCCGCAATCCGCAATCCGCAATTCTGAGAACTTGTTCCTCAATCAACACCCGTGCTAGCTTTGTCGGGCACACACCACTCCAAAGAAAAGAGCGTCTAATGCCGGATCGAAACGAAGCCTGGGAATTGCTGTGCGAGTACACCAAGGGTGACAGTCTCCGTAAGCACGCGTTGGCCGTTGAAGCTGCGATGCGCGCCTGTGCTAAGCGTTACGGACCGCCCGACGCCGATGTAGACGAGTGAGGAATTGTCGGACTGCTGCACGACTTTGATTACGAGATGTTTCCCACGCCGGACCAGCATCCCTTTACCGGCGCGAACATTTTGTGTGGACGCGGTTACTCTGAACGCATGATTCGCGCCATTATGGGCCATGCTACTTACACAGGAGTGCCGCGCGATACGAGGATGGCGCGTGCTCTTTTTGCGACCGACGAATTATGCGGGTTTCTTGTCGCCTGCGCGCTCGTGCGGCCCGGCAAGACGCTCGACGGCCTGGAAGTCTCATCCGTCAAGAAGAAGCTCAAGGACAAGGCCTTTGCGC
>Ga0126384_10000166_pt1 | contig 32046 bp, 42 predicted proteins | sample PanSoiMetPlot_36_FD_92543 | JGI IMG/M metagenome (GOLD analysis project Ga0126384, IMG submission 92543) | Tropical forest soil microbial communities from Panama - MetaG Plot_36 | ecosystem: Environmental > Terrestrial > Soil > Tropical forest > Bulk soil | place: Panama | collected 2016-02-17 | reverse complement strand
TGGAAGGAGGAGGCGAAGGAGCAGGAGGTCGGGCCGAGGGGCGGGCTCAAGCGGAAGACGGCGAACTGGCCCCAGTTCTTGCGGTACTGCGGGAAGGACGCCCGCCACACCATCGAGCTGCACCAGCTCTACCACAGGCGGTTAGCCGAGGCCGGGCTCCTTCCCGTGTACCGGGCACACTACAAGCGCGTCATGTGGGCCGGGCTGGACCTGTCGCTGGAGGGCATGACGGTCGATCACCAGGAGCGCGACCGGCTCCACGGGCTGGCGACGGCGGAGCTGGAGCGCCTCAGGGTGGCGACCACGGCGGCAGCCGGGACCCCGCTCCATACCGGGCCGAAGATGCTCAAGTCCGGGTTGCCGTCGAAGGCCAAGAACCAGCCAAAAGGTGGACTGAGTGGTCCAAAGGTACTTAGCTACTTTTATGATACCTTGAAGTGTAAGGAGTATCGGAAGGGCGGCAAGCGCACCGCGAACGAGGTGGCGCTCCGACGCCTCGAACTCAAGTACCGGAAGGCAGCCCCGGTGGCACGGCTCTTGCTCCAGTTCAGGCACCAGGAGAAGGTGGCGCAGTTCACGGCGCCCGAGCGGCTCGACCGTGACGGGCGGATGCGCTCGTTGTTCAGGCCGCTCACGAAGACGGGCCGGTGCCGGGCCCAGAAGCCGCCCACGGGCGTCGGCACGAACCTCCAGAACCAGTTCCACAAGGTCCGCTCGATGTTCGTGGCGTCGAAGCCGGGGCACCTGCTGCTGGAGCTGGACCTCTCCCAGGCCGAGGCCCGGATCGTGGATGGGCAGAGCGGGGACCCGAGGGCGCTGGAGCTGGCCCGCATGGGGCCGCTAGAGCTGGACCAGCACCGGCTGATGGCCGCCGACTGCCTGGGGAAGAACGCCGACCAGGTGACCGAGGAGGAGCGCGACGTCATCGGCAAGCGGGGGCGCTACGCCTACAGCTACGGCATGGAGGGCTATCGGTTCTCGGAGGTGCTGATCGTCGAGACCGAGTCGGAGGTCGTGAAGACGCCCGAGGAGTGCGAGGCCATCCTCCAGTTGGTCGAGCGAGCGCGCCCGTACATCGCCGAGTGGCAGGCGTGGGTGAAGGACCGGATGATGAACGAGCGCCGGCTCACCAACTCCTGGGGCCGTCACCTGCTGTGGACCGGGCGCACGGTCAGCAAGGAAGACCAGAAGGAGTGGCTGGCGTGGGGACCGCAGTCGGAGGTCGGGTGCCTGCTGAACCAGGAGGGCTGGCTGCCACTCTGGGCGGCGCTCAAGCAGACGGCGCTGACGTCGCGGCTGGTGAACCAGGGCCACGACTCGATCATCCTGGATGGACCAGCGGACGAGCTGTACGAACTCGCCATGGGGGCGGTGCGGCGGCTGTCCAAGGAACGCGAGTACCAGGGGAAGGGCGGGCCGTGGACACTCAAGATGCCGGTCGGTGTGAAGATCGGCCGGCGCTGGGGTCGGGGGATGTATGCCTGGAAAGACGGCCGGGGGCTTGAATGGCGTGCGTTCGAGACCCAGGCGCGAGCGATGCTTGATAACGAGGGAGGGCTGGCTCGTGGTGCAGGACGAGCCGGGGCCGGGATTCCTGCTCGCCATCACGGCTAAAGTCGGTGGCGAGGAGCGGCTGTTCACCTACGATGGCACCGTCGTCGAGCGCGACGAGCACGGACGTCCGTTCGAGATGCTCATTTACGTGGAGACCCCACTTGAAGGTGGGTGACGCAGAGGTGTACGAGAGATGGCACCAGGGCGACCTGGATCAGGGAACAATCCAACAGATCGGGAGGATGGCGAGTGCGCGGGCGACGGGGAGGGTGTGTCTGGGATGGCAGAGTTTTATGCGGGGAACGGGAAAAGAAAGGAATCATGGCTTGACCTCTATCTAGGCTACACCCGGGGGCTGGAGGCCCCGACGCTGTTTCACAAGTGGGCGGCCATTGCGGGATGCGGGCATGTGCTCGGGCGGAGGGTGTGGTGTGTCCGGTGGGCCGAGGGCTACGAGTACCCGGTCTATCCGGGGCAGGTGATGGTCTGCCTGGTGGCGGCGACGGCCCTCCTTCGCAAGAGCACGGCCGTCGATGCCATGGCGCGGCTGCTCCGTGATCTGACGCCGGGGACTGTCAACCTGCTGCCGGCGCGCACCAGCCCGTCGATGATGATTAAGTCGTTGCAGCCGAGGGATGAGGTCGGCGATCCCATCGACGGTGCGGACTGCGTCGGCCTTATCCTGGCGAGCGAGCTGGGGGCGTTCTTCTCGGCCGAGGGGTTTCTGGAGACGATGGCGACGCACGTCACCAATCTGAACGATGCGCCCCATGGCCGGTACGACCCGGAGGTGGGAGCGTTCCGGGACCGCGAGTACGAGCTGCGCTTCATGAACAAGGACTCCAGCGCCACGCTCTTGAACCCGTGCGTCGGCATGTTGGCTGCCACCACGCCGGTCGGGATGGCGAAGGAGCTGCCGACGCAGGCGCAGACGGCGGGCCTGTTCGGGCGGATGCTGATGGTCTGGCAGGAGACCACGGATCGGACGCCGAACGCCCTGGTGGACCGGCCACCGCAGGACGAGCAGCTCAGGCGAGCGGGCCGGGTGGAGGCGATGCTGGAGGGGCTCCAGCGCATGGGGCAGCTCCAGGGCGAGTTTCGGCTGACCAAGCAAGCGAAGGAGTATTTTCGGGACTGGTACGAGGACCACTGCCGCCAGCACCAGGGGGCGGCGACGTCGGCCGAGTCAGGCTACATTGGTAGGAAGGGAGATCATGCGATCCGGGTGGCGACGGTGCTGGCGGCGATGGAGCTGGTGCGAGGTGACTGGCCGCCGCCGAAGCAGGTTATCAGAGAAGGGCATCTGCGAACCGCGCTGTCGTGGCTCCGGGCCCTGGAGCCTGGGTTCGAGCGTGCCATCGGCGAGACGGCGGCAGCCCGGAGGCTCACCGTAGCCGACACGGTGCTGCGCTACCTGCGCCGGCCTCGGAACACCGGCAAGTGGGTGGCACGGCGGGAGATCCAGCGCCGGCTCTGGCACCGCTGTCAGTCTGGCAAGGAGCTGCGCCTCGCGCTCGACACGCTGGTCGAGATCGAGAAGGTCAGGATGCGCGAGCGCGAGCGGGGACGGGTCGAGTACAAGGCGCGGCGTGGGGTTGGGCTCTCGGCGGCGGGCGAGGTGACGGCTACTGAATGAGAGCGCGGCCGATGGCCTCGCGGAAGTTGTAGAGGACAGCGGTCGGGATCAGGTAGCGAGCGGCGCGGCCAATGCCACGCTGGAGCGCAACCCGGGTGCCGTAGGACGTGGCGAGCTGGCGCTGCGTCGCACCGAGATCGCCGAGCGCCTCGATCACCGGGAGGGTGCGGTTACCAAGATAGTTGCGAGCGATGGCAACCGCCCGGTTGACCAGGATGGACTGCTCCCCGGGGGCGATGGTGCCCGCAGCGCGGTCGAGCAGGCGGCCCACCTGCCGTTGCACCACCTGTGCCGCTGGGGTCAGCCGGGCGGGCGCGGCGGGGACCGACTGGACGACCTGTTGGGCGCGGGAGATCGCCGCCGCCATCTCGGGTTCGAGGGCCTGGAGCTGACGAGCGGTGACGGCGGGCGACACCAGGCGGCGGGCTGCCCCCGAGGCGAGCGCGATGTCGGTGGCAGCCTGCGCTGCGGTGCCGGCTGCTCGGGACCCGGTCGCTGCCTCGGTGCCGGCGCCGACCACCGCACCAGGGGCGCCGAGGAACCCGAGCCCAGCTCGGGCCGTCTGGCCCAGCTTCCGGGGGTTCGGCACATCGACAACGGTCTGGAGGAGCCGGCGTCCGAACTGCCCCGGCTCGGCCACCATCTCGGCTGGCTTGCGTGGGACGAGGGGCTGCCCCAGCTCGGCGCGTCGGACGTTCTCGGCTCGGCGGGCCTGGGTCTCCTCGGGCGTCTCGCCGGGGTACTCGGGGGCCAGGTTCAGGCGGTCAGCTAGGGCGATGTCGTAGGCCCGACCCGCCTGCCCCGCCTCGCTGGCCGGGACGCCCCCCTGGGGTGGGCCCCGGAGCGCCAGGGGCTCAGGAGGCGCTCCAGGGGCTCCAGGAGCCGTGCCAGGGGCAGGAGGCGCCCCACCGATGGCGGGAGGCGCAGCGGCGCCCCCTGGCGCTCCTGGGGGCAATGTGGTGGTCGTCGTGGACGTCCCGGGCGTTGCGCCGGGCAGGCCGCGCTGCTCCAGGGGGGCGATGTGGAAGCGAGGGAACAGGGGGGCGGCTGGGGCCTCGGTAGCGAGGATGCGAGCGGTGGCCTCGGGGCCGACCCCATGGCTGTTCATGATGTCCACGATCTTCGCTCGGGCGCGCTCGTCGAACTGGCGGCCCTTCTCGACCAGCTCGGTGGCCCCACCCAGCTCGGTGCCGGTCGGGACGAACTGCTCGACCACGCCCTTCTCGATCCCCGTGAGCTGCTTCCCACCGATGGCGAACATGGCCGACTTGAGCTGCCCCATGTAGCCCCGGAAGGCAGCGAAACGGCGGTTGACCGCGTTCGGGTCCTTGGCGAAGCCGAGCGCCTGGCCGATCTCGGACTGGGTGAAGGCTGCGATGGCCTGCTTGGTCCGCATGGTCGGGTTGTTCACCCAGCCCGTGTACTGCTCCAGCTCCTCGGGCGAGAAGGTGTCGGAGATCTCGCGCATCAGGCGGGTGACATCCAGGTAGCCCGCGACCGAGTCCCCGGCATCGGCCGGCAGGGTCTTCAAGAGCGCCTTCGCTTCGGCGGAGGCGTGGGCTCGGGCGGCGGCGGCAGCCTCGGCATGGCGGTCCTCGTAGGCGACCCGGAGCCGGCGCACCTCGGGGTCCCGCATCGCCTGCTCGACGGTGAGGCCAGGGTGACCACGGAGATAGTTTTTTAGATCGGGGTCAACGGACGCCGCGTCTCGGAGATCATCGACGGCCTTGGCCGAGATCGTGGCGGGCTTCGGGACGCCCACTCGGCCCGGAGGCACCTCGCCCTGCACGCCGGCCTCGGGTGCTGGGGGCGCGTAGCCGACTGTGCCCTCACGGACACCCGGCGCCTCAGGCGCAGGAGCAGGCAGGGCAGCCGGTGCCGGGGTGGCGATGGCCGCAGGCGGTGGGGCAGCCGGGGCCGGCGCAGGGGGCGGAGGCCCCTGGACCCCAGCCCCAGGGGCCGGCGAGGGATAGGCAGGCTGCTCCGGGGGCAGGAGACCCGTGGCTGGACCAGCGAGCACGTCGGGCGAGGCGGGCTCCTCACCAGGCGCGGGGGCTTCGGCGGGCGCAGCCGGCGTGGTGGCGGCCGGCGGCGTGGCGGCAGCGATCCGCCGGGGCGGAGCGGCAGGCTGGGCGGCGATCTGGCGTGGGGCGCCGCGGTAGCCCTCCCGAGCAGCCATCCGCTGCCCCAGCTCGTCGAGCTGCTGGTTCGACATCGCGCCGATGGGCTGGTTGGGATCGACCCCGACGTCGGCAGCCCCGTAGCCGCCACCCGACCAGCGCCGCATGGCAGCGTCGGCGGGGAGCCGTCCGTAGCCGTGGCGGAGCAGCGTGGAGATGGCAGCGAAGCCAGACTGCGGGGAGTCGAACTGGAGGAAGTAGCCTCCATCGGCGGCTGGCTGGGGGTCGATGCCGGTGACGCCAGGGAGGCTCCTGGTGTATTGGCTGGCTTTAATGTTGCCTGGGTTGTTGTTTCGCTGGGCACGGTTGCCGCCCTCGACGGCGCCCTTCCCTGGCGGGGCGCTGACGCCACCCGGGCCTTCGAGGAGCGGCTCCTGCCCCGGGGCCTCGGGCATCGCGTAGGGCTGCGGATAGCCGAAGGTCATCGGGCCGACCCGAATCTGGTTCGGCTGCATGCCGGCGGGGAGCTGCAAGTTGCCCCCGAGCCACCGCTGGTAGAGCTGGTTCTCGGTCTCCTTCTCCTGGGCGGCGGCGAGCTGCTCGCGCTCCTGGGGGCTGTAGACGCGAGGGGGGAGCTGCTGCTCGCCGAGCGGCTGCTGGCCGGCCAGGCCAGCGATCCGGGGGACGCCGAGCCCAGCGCGTCCCGCCTCGGTCTGGTAGAGCTGAGCCAGGTGTTGGGCGGCGGTCATGTTGGCCGAGCCGACCTCGGCGCCGGGCTGGGCAGCGCGGCCAAGCACGTATTCGAGGACGCCGGTCGGGAGCTGGAGCACGTCGGCAGCGGCGCGAGCGGGGATGGCCCGAGCGATGTCGAGGATGCTGCCCCAGGGGCGGTTCGGGTCGGGCGGGTAGAAGCCGGTGCCGTACTGGTTCTGCGGGCCGTAGTAGGGGTTCACCGCCGGGCGTGTGGGCGGGGCGCCCTCACCGTAGGGGACCGCCTGGGAGGTGTCGGAGGCACCAGGCGGGACGGCGACCGGGCCGCCCGGGGTGGACATGCCGATCTGCGCCGGACCCGTCTGCGTGCCGTAGCCGGCAGGCTGCTGCCCGAACAGCGCCCGGAGGAAGTCACCCATCACTCACCTCACTTGAGGACCCCGTAGCCCCAACTGGAGGACGTCTGGGCCACCTGCGGCAGCACCAGCCGGAGCAGCGAATAGGCCGGATTCTGGGTGGCGGAGAGGAAGTTGAGGGCCTGGTTGGCGCCTTCGAGCGGCAGGCCCGTCGCCGTGGTCAGGAGCTGCGCGAGCTGCGGGTAGGCTTGGAAGAGGGCTCCGGCGGCCTGCGGACCCAGACCAGCGAGGCCCGCCTGGTTCTGGGTGAGCCCGCCGAGATTACTCGCAGCCCCGCCCAGACCTTGGATCGCGGCCTGGCGATTTTGCTGCTCTTGCTGGAGCGCATTAAAGGCCAGGTCTTGAGTGATCTTGTTTTCTTGGGCACCGGCAGTTCCTGTCTCCAGGGCGCCGCGAGCAGCCATGCCGGGCCGGGCGGCGGCGAGGGCGCGCTGGGCGGCCTCCTGGAAGAGAGCACGGCCCTCCAGGGGCGAGAAGGCTTCCTGGGCGGCGGTGCGGGCGTAGTTGAGCGCCTCGCCGCCGCCAGCGGTCGCCTGGCCGGCCGTCGCCTGGAAGCCGGGGAGCTGCTGGAGGAAGGCGTCGATCTGGTTCTGGTAGCCCGTGTAGGCATCCTTGGCCCCGGCGCCGATGGTCGCCCCGAGCGCCGAGAAGGAGGGGATGACGTTCGAGAGGACCGGGGTGGCCTGGCTGATGAAGTTCTGGGTCGGCGTGCCAGGGCCCCCACCGCGAGGGGCGAAGCCTTGCTGGAGCGGGCGGGAGAAGCCGACGTTCTCCCCGGCAGCGATCTTGTAGGGGAGATTGCCAAAGGGGTTGACGATCTCGGGATGGGACTGTGCCGAGCTGTAGTTCCAGAAGCGGACCCGGGGACGGGGCAGGCGATGGTAGCGCCGGCTGTCAGGCGTCATCGGCGTCCTCCGGATCGAGCGGTGGGGGGACGGCGAAGTCGGCCTCGGCGTCGTGCCCGTTTGCCCGACGCGCTCGGCGCCGTGCCACCGCGTCGGCGATGCCTGCCACGGGGGCGTGGTGGCGCAGCTCGAAGGGGAGGAAGCCGAGATCGGCCCAGCCCGTGTTGGTGGGCAACGTGGTGATCTCGACGTGCTCCAGCCCTTGGGCGAGCATGTGCTCGGCGGTCAGCTCGGCGAGCGTGGTGGCGATGCCCCGGTGGCGGGCAGCGGGCCGGGTGTAGCAGTAATGCACGAACCCGAGCCGGGAAGGCTCGCCGAGCTGGCGCTGCTGCACCTCGTAGGCGAGGAAGGCATCGGGCCGCTCGGAGTCCGGGAGCTGAGCCAGGAAGACGAAGGCTTGGGGTGGGCTCTGGACGAGGGCCAGGGCGAGCGAGCGGGTGAAGGCGTCGATGGAGTCCAGGACGGCAGCCGGGTACGGCGGCGCTCCCTCCGCCAGCATCTCACGCCAGAGCTGACGGATCCAGGGGAGGTCCTCGATGGTGGCGAGCCGGATCTGGGGCTGGTCCATGCGCCCTCCTAGCCGAGTTCAACGACGGAGATCGACGAGTCGAGATGGCTGAAATGAATGTCCGTGGTGACGGTGCTGGTGATCCCGGTGACGAGTTTCAAGCGGTGGACGGGCGGCGTGGGCCCGGCGGCGAAGAAGGTCGAGATGCCCCACCAGGGAAGCGAGAAGTGGACCGGGATCGAGATGAGCGCGGCGGTCGGGGTCGTGGACAGCGTGACGGAGGCCGTGCGCTCCAGGAGGACCGTGCCATCGGCCGCGCCACCCGGGGTGCCGTCGAGCGTCAACTGGACCGTGATGAAGCCCCCGGAGACGCCGGAGGAGATGACGGGGGTCACCTGGTAGTTCATCGTGCCGAGAATGAGCACCGGGCCGCCTCGGGACGTCCAGGTGGTCTCGACGGTGGCCGCCATGGCGCCGACCAGGAAGTTGTCCTCGCGGTAGGCAGTCTGGGGAAGAGACTGGCAGGAGGAGCCGAGGGCCAGGTTGCCGACCGAGGTGACGAAGGGGCCTGGCGGGGTCGTGGTGACGATGCCCGCGTTCCCCGCAGCCGGGTTCCAGAGCTGGAGGGGGCCGATGGTGTGGTCCTGGATGGCGGTGCCGGGGATGCCCGTCGTGCCACCGGGCGGGAAGAAGGTCGGCGGGATCGGGTCCGTGTTGGTCGGATCGAAGTCGGAGCCTTTCAGCTTGTGGAACAGGTCCAGCTTCACGTACTCGATCCGGGGGCCGGTGTGAGGCGGGACTAGAATGTTATCGTTGTCGATGCCTCCATTGAACTCGCCGTAGACGATATTGAAGTCATGGTCCACCTCGTCCTCACGGATGAGGTCAAAGCCGTTCTGCACCTCGGTCGTGTAGAGGCGCGTGCCACCAACTTTCGTGGGGCGGAGGATCGTTGCCATCTCATCCCCTTCTGGTTAGGTCGAAACTTTCTCGCCCAAGTAGCGCACCTTGCGCCCGGTGGGAAGGAACAGGATCTCGAAGTCGCGGAGCTGCACATCGACGGCAGTATCATGCTGGAGGAGCAGCTCGCAGGAGAGGCCCCGGGGACGTTCGGCGGGCGTGATGGTCTGCACCTCCAGCGGCCCCAGGTGCAGCCAATGCGAGACGCCCCAGCGCGCCCGGTTCGCGGTATCGAGCGTGCCGAACCACTTGGCGCCGACCGGGCCCGCCACCTCGATAGGGTCGATGTCCCAGCCCTGGCCGCCATCGGTGAACAGGCGCACCTTGAGTTGGGAGCCCGAGGCGGCACGGGAGATGGCGCGCAGCCGGGTGAAGACTTTGGGCTGGAACGGCTGCTCGGCATCGAAAACGCCTGAGCGGAGTGAGGAGTGCATCTCGTAGGGCCGGTAGGGCGGCGTCGTCGCCGGATCGGGGCCGACCTCGTAGTAGAGGTTCATCTGGTGGTGGAGAAAGAGCTGATCGGTCATCGACTGCGCGGCGAACCCCTTGTCCGGCTCATCGGGATCGAGGAGCGCGGTGGCGAAGGCGCTGACAGCGGGGCCGATATGCGGACCCCACCACGACGGCGTGTCGCCAATGCCCTGGCGCAGGTCCAGCCACCACTGGACGGCGTTGCCGCCGCCCCCAGGGAGCGGGATAGCTAGCTTGTAGAAATACTTGTGGTAGATAGCGCAGCACTCGCCCCGGCCAGCGAAGATCTCGCGGATCTGGTCGGCGATGGGCCAGCCGACGTCTTGGGGCGGGCCGCCATCCGAGCCCAAGAGATAGACCGAGTCCATGCCCATGAAGAGGAGACCGAGGGGGGTGGGGACGATGGTGTCGTGGGCGGGGCAGCCGATGCGATCCGACAGTTGGATCTGGGCGGCGCCGGTGTCCTCGGGATCGAAGGGATCGCCGACGTAGAGGAAGGTCTTGGTCGCGGTGAAGGCGACCAGCGGGGAGCGCGGGTCCTGCGCCCCCGTGGAGCCCGAGACGCCGAGGCCGGTGCAGCGGTCGGGCAGCGGGATGCGGGCCCAGGCCGGGAAGAAGGCGCCCTGGTTGAAGACGTCCTGCTCCAGGCCCGGGAGGATGACGCCCGTGGCACAGAAGGCCATCGGGTCATTGGCGTTGCCCGCGAAGATGACTCTCCCCCTATAGATAGTAAAGATGTTGCCTGTTCGATGGACGTTGTTGTCGATGGGGACGCGGTCGTCGGTGACGTCGAAGCTGGTGAAGGTGCGCGCCGTGGTGTCGGTGAAGTCCTTGCCCTGCGCCGTGGCGTACTCGATGGGCCAGCCCTGCGGCGAGACGAAGAGGCGGTAGACGAGCGGAGCCGAGGGCGTGCCGGGGGCGGTGGCGGTCGCCATCTGGTTCGCGGTGATGGTGAGCGTCTGGGCGGCCGAGCGGGCGGTGTAGAGTTTGGTGGTGGTGTTGTAGAGCGCCCAGGCGAATTGGTAGGAGCCGGTCGCGAGCCGAGGGGTGCCGACGTCGGTGCCCGCGATGGCGGTCGGGGCGAGGGAGCCGCCTGGGGCATCGGCGATGGGCGCCAGGGTGACGACGGGTGTGGTCGCCGCATCGACGAAGGCGACGGGCACCTGGCGGAGGTCGTCGATCCCGTTGCCGACGTAGAGGTAGTGCCCGTAGCGGATCAGGCGCCCGAAGGCCCGGGTCTCCGTGAAAGTGGTGATCGGCGTCGAGACGGCGGCGTCGTTCTTGGTCCGGAAGAGGGCGTCGCCCCCGGTGTCCCGTTGGCCGTACCAGTAGAGGTAGCGGTCGCCCGTCTCGTAGTAGCGCCCGATGGCGGTGATGTGCTTGGTGCCCTGACCCGTCACATCGTACTGGCGCGAGCCGGGCTTCTTGGACAGGCGGTAGGTCTGGTTCGGGATCCAGTTCTGCGCCTCGGCCAGGAACTGGGGACCGAGGAAGACCGGGTCGATGAAGGTGTTGACGCCCGAGAAGCGGCGGAGGCGGAAGGCCAGCTCGGGGGAGTCGGCCGGGGCCGCCATCTAGCGGCTCCTGGCTAGGCGATGCCGATCACTCGCAGCAGCTCCGCCTGGTGGCGGTAGACGATGCCGAGCACGACCGCCCAGGTGGAGAGCACCATCAGGATCGAGGCGCGCTCCCAGCTCGATCCGACATAGCGGAGAACCATGCGAACGAGCGAGCGTGCCATATGGCGAATGACGCGCTGTGTGACCGGAGTGTGTCATTCGCCTCGCCAGGGGGTCGTGAAGACGGTGGGATCGAGCGGGACGGTTGACCTGAACGAACGCTCGGGCCAGGTCGCGCCCCGGATCATGGCGAGCTGCTCACGGTTCTTCGCGAGCTGGTCGTTGGCGCGAGGGTCGGCCTCGTACTCCATGCCCCACTGGACGATGGCGTCGATCAGGTAGGCGTCCCACGGGAAGGCGGGGATGTCGTCGTCGTAGGGCTGCGTCGGGGTCTCGGGGACATCGGGTGGGAGGCGCTTGTAGCGCAGCGTGGCGGCGCAGGTATCCACCGGCCGGGGCCACACCTGGCCGGTCTTGGTCGCGTAGTCCATGGTCCAGAGCCGAGGCAGGGTGGCCTCGGTGCCGGGGCGAGCCACCTGGGCGAACATCAGGTGATCGACTTCCTGGAGCGGGAGGAGGTACTGCGTCCCCATCGTCGAGACCAGGACGAGCGCCTGGTCGTCCTCGGGTTTCAAGAAGTCGGTCGGGAGTGCAAAGACACCATTCGTGGGCACCGTGATGGGGACGGTGGTCCAGAGGAAGGGCCAGTCCCACTGGAGGTAGAGGTCTTGGAGGATTCTATTTAGCTTGATCCTGGCTTGCTTGCGAAGGGACTCGGTGTTGTTGCCGATGCGCTGGAGTCCCTGGTCAATGATGTCACGACGCCGCATCCGCATCGGGAGGCTCCTCGTCGGTCTCGGGGGCGTCGGGGTGAGCGGCGTCCTGCTTCTGCGCCACCAGGGCGGCGATCTCGGCCTCCAGGCGCCGAGCCTCCTGACCGCGCTCCTCGATCAGGCGCTCGATCTTCTCCAGGTGGCCTTGCTGCACCAGGACCACCTGCTCATTGTAGGCTTGCATGTGAGCGCGGAAGTCGGCGAGGAACTCGCGGAGGTAGCCCCGAGCGTCGGTGACGGTCTGCGCGTAGCACTCGACCGAGAGCTGCTCCTCCTCCGACACGCGGCGCTGAGCCACCACACGGAAGGGTCCGTAGGCCCACGGCTCTGCTTTGCCCGAGCGCGCAACAGCTTTCGTTGCGGGCGCGGTGGCCTTCTTCGCTAGCGGGACGTAGCGGCGGTCGGCGGTGATTGGCATGGTCATGTACGAGAGGCAGGGACGACCCGAGAGGGGCCGCACCAGCACTCGGGTCACTTCTTTCGGAGTCCCTTGAGCGTCTGTGCGAAGCGAGCCTGCTTGCCGACCTTGCCAGGCTTCTTGGCAGCGGCGGCGATCTCACCCGCTGGAATCTTCTTCCCCATCGGCACGCCGAGGGAGCGATGGAGGCCGCCCTTGGCGCCTGGCTTGGAGAGCGCCTTCTGGATGAACTTCTTTGCCATCAGCCTGCGCGACCCGTGTAGTCGTCGCCTCCGTCGTCGCGAGCGATGCGCGCCATGCGGGCCCGCTCGCCGATCAGGCCCAAGTTGATATTCCTATTCTTAGCTTGAGTTCTTTGCAACTCAATGCGCTGGTTCTCGGCGATCATCCACAGGAGATATTCGGCGACCGACTTGCGGATGCGGTGGAAGCCAGGGTGGAAGGTGGCCGGGCCGATGATGAAGGGCTCCCCGGTGACCGACGCCGGGACGTGGATCTCGACGAACGGCTCCCGGAGATCGAGGACGTCCTGGATCTGGCGCATCAGGCGAGCCAGCTCGACCCGCCGGGTGAGTGCCGCCTGGGTGGCGTCGGGGGCCAGCATCCCCCACTCCTCGGTGTAGAGCCGGAGTTTGGTCCGCAGCTTCTTGTCCGACATCTCGGCGTAGGGCGTGCTCGCCGCCCGCTCCGGGTTCGGAGGCGGCGAGGACGGCCGGGGGCCGACCTCCGTGCGGAACTTCTGGACCTTCGCCATCACGACCTCAGTTGAAGGCCGACGCGGACTCGATGCGGACGCCGAAGGCCGGGTTCAGCACCAGGGCCTTGAACATCTGCTTCCACGATGCCTTGGTGCGCTGCGCCAGCGGGTCGGAGTCCGACGCGGTCGCCGCCGTCACGAAGGTCTTCAAGCCCGAGAGCGTGGTCGCTCCCAGATACCCACGCCCCATGACGTAGGAGATGTGGACGTTGATCGAGGCGGGAGGGATCGGAGGCGCCACCGGCCCACTGCCCAGCACCACATACGCACTGCCCGTCGATGGCGCCCCCGAGGCCACCAGGTAGATCGGTCCATCGGTCGCCCCGGCCGTGTGCCGCATGCGGACCTGGAGCGTGCCCGTGCCCGCCGCCCCGTTCTGGAGCGTCGAGTAGACCTTGTAGGTGCCGGTGGGCGCGGCCGGCTGGATCGTCACCGTGGCGGCGAAGGCCGACGCATTGGTGACCGTCACATCGGCCGAGATGGCGGTCTCGAAGCCGGTCATCGGGTCGATGCGGGTGACCCGCACCAGGACCGACGAGCCGCCGAGGAAGCCGTTGCCTCCAGTGAAGCCCGTGGTCGCCCCGCCCACCGGGATGTTGTACCAGGTCGGCGACATGAGGGAGAGGATCGGGATGCCGTTGGAGCGTGACCACTCGACGCCCATCCAGCGGCCAGCCACGAAATCTTTCAAGGTGCCGATGTTCGAGTAGCTGGCGGCGGTCTGGAAGGTCGGGTCCTTGGAGATGTCGGCCTCGACGAAGGGGTCGATGACGCCGTCGAACATGCCGCCCTTGCGAGGCGGCGCACCGTTCTGGCGCAGCGTGGCGACCAGGCGACGGATGTCGTCGGTCGAGAGCACGTTGGAGGCGATCAGCGCCGAGCGGCTGCCGACGTTGCCTCCGAAGTAGACGTTGGTCGAGCCCATCGCCACCACTTGCACTTCCCGGTCCACCAGCTCGTTGTGCTGGAGGGTGAGCAGCTCGCGGGCCTGCTGCACGATGGGATGCTTGATGACGAGCTGCACCACGTCCGACATCGAGACGAAGGCGCCCCACTGGTCGAGCACCGCGTCCACCGTGGAGAGGGTGATCGGCGTCGCCAGAGGCGTGACGGCTTCTTCGAGCGGCGCCTCTGGCAGGGGGAGCCGCTCATAGCGCGTGAACTGGGCCGTCTTCCCCGAGCCCTCGGGAATGGGCGACTTCTCGCACTTGTCCCAGAAGACCAGGTCCTTCTCCGCCCGGTCGAGCAGCTCGTCCATCATGTAGACGGCGAGGATGTCGGGGGAGAGGCTGGCGCTGGTGGAGAGATACTGTTCGGCTGGCATTACGGCCTCCTAGATAGCTATGGTTGCTATCTCCGCGCCTCGATGGGCGTGTTCCCGTGCTGCTCGTAGAACTTGCGGCGCTCCTCCCGGGAGAGCGAGAGGAGATCGCGGGCGTCCTTCACCTCGGGCTCAGGCGCGACCGCCGGGGCGCGGACGTTGCGGAGTCCGGCCCCAGCCCCGACGTCTCGGGAGCGCGTCGTCTGCGGGGACGCGGGGGGCGAGACGGTGCCCCCGCCCTCACCGACGCCGAGCTGGTCGTAGTTTTGGGCAAACGCGATCTTGTAGGCCGTCTCAGGGGGCAGGTAGCGGCCTTGCCGAGCGGACTCCTGCCTGATCGACACCATGGAGTCGTAGAGCGCGTCGAAGTGCGGGAACTTCTTCTGCTGGCGGGCCATGCGCTCCATGGCGACGTCGTCCTGCACGCCCTGGATGATGCCGAGGACCTCGTTGGCGGCGGCGCCGAGATAGGCTTCGACGATGGGGAGGATGAGCGGCGAGTTGGTCTCCAGCTCGGCCTCGGACATGCCGCGAGCGGTGATCTCGCGACGGATGTGCTCGGGGATCGGGCGGCGGCCGGTGGGCTGCGGCTGCTCGGGTTGGCGGGGCTGCTGGAGGGCCCGGAAGGTCTCCTCCATCTGCGCCAGCTTGCCCTCGGCGCGAGCCAGCTTCTGATCGCGCTCGGCGATCTGCGCCGCGTAGTCCGGCTGCTCGGGGGCGACCTGGCCAGTCCCTGGGTCGCCAGCTAGTTCGTCTGGCATCTACTTGTCTCCTGCCCGCATCCGGTGGGCGCGGGCCACGTAGGTGCGCTCACCAGCCCCGCCTCCCTCCTCCTCGTCCTCGGTCTCGGCTGGGTCCGCGTATTGCATGGCGAGCTGGGGGCCACCGTGTAGCAGCAAGGAGAGCTGCTGGATAGCCCCCCATCTGGCTTCTAGCGTCTCTCCCTTTTCGACATTCAGGGGCGTGGCGAGGAGCGCCTCGCGCTGGGCCGAGATCCCTTTCGCGAGGCACTGCCAGAGTTCGGATTGCTCGATTTGCCGCAGTTGGCCCCGAGCCTTCTCCGAAAAGAGGGGGTGGTCCTCCTGAGGTTCCGGCTCCTCGTCCATCTGGCCGCGACGGATCATCGTGAGCGTCCCCGGGGCCGGGCGTTCGCCATGGCGGCCTTGGTGCGCGGGCCGAGCTGCTCGCGCTGGCCGATGGCGAGGATGGGGGCGGCCATCCGAGGTCGGGGTCCGGGTGGAGGGGCGCCGGGACCCGTGATGCCGGGCAGCATGCCGGCGCCGGGCCCCTTCGGCACCTTCGCCCGCACTGGGGGGCGGCCCGCAGGCGGTGGTCCCTTGCCGGTTGCGCCGAGCGGGCGGCCGACCCGGCCCTGGAGCTGAGCGAGCATGCCAGGAGCCCCTCTCGTTTCCCCGGTGTCGATGATGGCGGCGGCCTTGCTCGTCTTCTGGCCCCCGAGTCTGACCGGGGGACGCTGGGGCTTCGTCGTGTCGTTGGGTGGGCGGCCGAACTTCATGGCGTTCCTCCTCCGAGGTGCTGGAAGCGAGCGATCAGCTCGACCAGGATCCAGAGCGCCAGGCCGAGACCGATCAGGTTGGCCTTCGGCCACTGGGCCTGCCCGGCAGCCAGGACGAAGCTGACGAACGCGAGCACCAGCAACACCAACATCAGAACGCCCATCAGACACCTCCTTGTAGCTCGGGCGGCGGTCGCCTGATGGTGGCCTTGCCGCCGATGGCGATGCGCTTCGTCTTGCGCTTCTTCGGTGGGCGCGTCGGGGGACCCTTCTTCTGCTTCTGCTTGCCCATCAGCCCTGGCCTGGCCGAGGCATCTGGCGCTGGAGGTCGCCCTCGTCGGTGGTCTGCGCCAGGCGACCAGGAGCGTTGGGCATCACGTAGCGTGACGGGTTGGTGGGGCCGGCGCCCGGTTGAGGGACCTGGCCGGGGGCGGCTTGGCTTGGGCCACCGGCCCCGTTGCCTCCCATACCCGGGCCCTGGGGCGCGGCGCCACCCATCAACTGCGCCTGCGCCGCCTGCTCAGCCTGCTGCTGCTTTTGCAGCTCCTTCATCGCGTAGCTGACGGCGTGGCGCTGGATGTGCTGCGCCACCATCTGCTTGACGGCGGGATCGAGGTCGGGCTCCTGGAGCAGCGGGTCATGCATCTGGGCGTGCTGCATGTCGTCATCAAGTGGGGAGATAGTTACCTCACTCCCTCGTCCCACCCGGAACAGCTCATTCTCGATGTAGGCGTCCACGGTGCGGGTGGGGGTGATGTCGGTGATGATCTGCTGGGCCTCCTTGTCGCCGAAGCCGGTGGCCCATATCTCACGTAGCAGATACTTCCAATTCACTCTAGCATTATCTTGCGCCAGGAAGTCGGGCGGGATGCGGGCCAGGATCTGGATGAAGTTGAGCATCTGCTGGACCCGCACGTTCTGGTTGAAGGTGAAGACGGAGCCTTGCCACTGGAAGGTGAAGGCGCCCACCAGGTCGTCGCGGGTGACGGCGGTCTCGACCATCGCCGCGCCCTTCACGCCTTCCATGCGGAGGAGGAGCGAGCGGTCGAGGCACTGCTGGTAGAGCGAGTACATCATCCCGAGCGACGGGGTGAGGACGCCGGCCTCGATGTTCTCGACCACATCCCTCACTTGCAAGAGTGCTTCTGAGGAGATGATCGACATGCCGGTCGCGGTGCCGACCGCCCGGCCCCGAGCGCGGCCGGTGCCCTGGATCCCGGCGCCGCCGAAGGGGCTCACGTTGGAGACGTCGTTCATCATGGCGATCAGGAAGTTGATGACGTTGACCCCCGCCATCGCCGAGTCCTTCGGGGGCTCGATGAACTGGAGCGAGTTCCGAGGGTCCCTCATCAGCCACCTGGCCGCTGGGGCCATGCGGATCGAGTCGGGGAACTGGACCGAGTTGGCATCCATGGCGACGATTGGGTTGAGACTGAACACCAATCCATCACCCGTCTGGTTAAGTGTATCGTTAGTAAAGTATTGCAGGTGATCCAGGAGGAACATGACGCCATAGCCCCAGAACTCTCCTTGCATCTCAGCGAACTTGGCTGCGAGGTAGCTCGGGTTCTGGTGCCAGTAGGGATTCTGGCGGCACTGGAGCAGGATGTCGTCGCCGCCGACGATCAGCTTGTACCAGGTCGGGTCCTCGGGATGTGTCTCCCCTGTCCCGGGGTCCTCGACCTCCTGGAGGCTGCCCTTCCAGTAGAGGGTCGTGGTGTCGGCTGGACGGCGGGGGTCCATCGAGAGGCGCTCGGAGCGCGACGTCAGCCCTCGGGCGAGGAGCCGTTCCTTCTCGGCGTCGAACTTTTCCGAGTTGTCGCGAGTGGCCCGGAGGTCCTTCAACCCTTTCAGATTCTCGATCTGGTGGCCTAGCTCCTGGCGCTCGGGGTCGATCCAGGTCCGCGCCATCGACTCCAGCGCATCCCACGGCGCCAGCATGTCCTCGAAGATCAGCTCGGCGTCCCAGGTGAATTGGGTGGTGTAGGGCCAGACGTAGAAGAGGAACGGGTCCACCACCCGCATCGTGGGGCCGAGGTAGCGCGTCTCGGCCCGCAGGACCTCCTCGGTCTTCGTCTGCCCGTTGGTGGTGTCGAGGGTCGATTGCAATGTCGGCACAAACCGCTCGTCGTGCAGCCAGCCGATGTCCAAGGGGGCGGTGCCGAAGATGCAGAGGTTGCGAAGGAGCCCTGGAAAGATAGCGGTGATCTTGATTTGATTTTGGAGGGCGTCCTGGAGCATCTCCTGGACGGTGTAGCCCTTCTCCTCGTTGACGGTGGAGTCGGGGATGGTCTTGAACCACCGCTTGGACTGGGGGAAGAGGTCGGCCCGCAGCTTCTGCACCCAGTTCTCCAGGATGCGGTGGGCGGTGGGCAGGTACATCCGTAACCTACCATGATATGCCTGCTCTGTTCCTTTCAATGTCCAGAGCCGCCAGTAGCGGAGCCACTGGGGGTGGAGTAGCCCTCGCTTCTCCTCCCGCACCTGGGTGACGAGGGGAGCGAGCGTCTTCTTGTACCACTCCTTGATGGAGGCTTTGGTAGCAAGATTGGCGGATAGGACGGGCTGTGGCATCAGGCGAAGGTGATCGCAGCACCCTGCAAGGTTTTGAGGGTGGCGGTGTTCTTGGCGACGGACGGGAGGCGGCCGGTGATGGACCAGCGCAGTGCGCCGTCCGTGCCGGGGGTCCAGACGTAGGTCATGGGCTGCGAGCTGGCGCCCTGCTGGTTCTGGGCCACGGCCATCACAATCGGGGGCGTCTCCCAGACGAGCGTCCCGGCTGCCGACCCGGCCGCACCGCCTTGCCTGAGCGTGAAGACCAGGTCGGAGGGATTGGTGATGCCGCCCGTGGTGTTGAGCATGGTGAAGGTGGCGGCGAGCTGCATCAGGACCGGGCGCCCAGCGAGGCCGGCGACGGTCCACTCGGAGAGCAGCGTGTCGGTGGCGGGGATGGTGCCGAGGCCAGAGGTGTTGGTGATCTGGACGACGGCGGGGACGGTGGCCCCGGGGGCCAGCTTCGCCGTGGTGATCGAGCCGTCCCCGATGGCGCCGCCACCCGACGCGACGAGCGCGTCGAGCATGCCGATGGCGTTGTCGATGCGCTCCCAGTTGAAGGCGCGGGAGACGTCGGCGGCGGGCAGCAGCCCCAGGATGGCCGAGCGGCCGTCCCGGCGGTTCTGCGGGGGAAAGAGAAGCTGACCCATGAGACTACCTCCCTAGACGAGCTGAGACGAGACACGCAGATAGGGCGGGGCGGCGGGCGAGATGCGCGCCCAGGTTTCCACGACGAGTTGCGAGGAGCGCAGCGTGGTCGGCGGTCCACTGTCGGTCACCCAGACCTCGGCCGCCGCTTGCGAGGCGCGAAGATGGGTAGGGGGATTGTTCTGTATCCAGGTCTCCGCGAGCACCTGGGAGGCGCGGAGGGGGGCCACATCGGCCGACCACACCTCGGCCGCCTCCTGGCTCGCATACAGGTTCGCCGCCGGCAAGCCGTCGAACAGCACGTCGATGCCATAATACTGGTTCCCATTGTTGATATTGGGAAAGCCAGTCGTGCCCGTCTTGTAGAAGCCGGTGGACCCGATGCTGACCGAGGGGTACGAGATCCCCCCGACTCCGTTGGCAAAGCTGTTGGTGACCGACGTCTGGAGCGCCACGCGGTAGGCGATCCCACTCGTCAGCGCGATGGCCGCTCCGAACGTCACCGTCTGCCAGCCCGAAGTCGATTCGGAGGCGGGTCCGGTGCCGCTGCCCATGACCGTCTGATCGGAGGCGCGGTAGACGGTGACGGCGCGGTTCGCCACGGTGTCCCCGGCGACCTTCCAATAGTAGATCCCAAGCATGGAGAGGCCAGCAACGGCCGGCGTGACGTCGTGGCCGACGACGAATGGCCCCCCCGAGCCGAGGCCCATCACCAGCGGCGTCGGCCTGGGATAGTAGAAGGTCCCCTGCGCCATCTAGAGCGTCACCTTCTGGCCGATCTGGAGTGCCGAGATGGCGGCCAGGGTCCACGCCGCACCCGTGTTGGGGTCCACCGCATCGACCCGATGGAGGTACTGGTACGTCGAGGAGACCGCCGTATCGACCCCGGCCACCTGCGTCGCGCCCGACTTGACCAGCAGTTGGCCCTGGCGGGTCCCGGCGTCCGATTTCCTGATGTAGACCTTGCTGACAACGCCGATGATCGCGAAGGGGGTCACCGGGAGTTCCGAGAGGTCGTAGAGATCGAAGTCGCCCACGGTGGCGTCGAGCACGTAGTCGGTATCCCCATTGGCCAGCAGCTCGCTCACGACGATGCACTGCCCACTGATCGTCGCCGTCAAGCCCGGGCGGCTCGCCGTGATCGACGTGGCGGCTGCGGTGGCGGGGAACCCGAGCCCATAGGTGCGTGCCTGGTCATACGCCGAGGACGTGAGCATGTTCGTCGGCCACGCCGCATCGCCGAAGGAGGCGAGCCAGTATTGCACCCCCGGCGAGACCGCGACCGGGGTGCCCGTCATGGCGAGGTCCGTCGCGGTGCCGGCGGTGACCGTGGTCACTTCGACCGTCTGCCCGAGGAACGTCCCGGGCCCACCGGCTGCCCCATCAGCCAGATAGATCGCACAGCGAAAGTGTCCACTGCCGCTGCCGCTCGGGACGCCGGTCGAGATTTTCGTCACGACCCCGCCCCGGGTCGGCGTGGTGGGCCCGACGAACTGGATCAGGTTGGCGGCGGCATTGGACTGGGACCCGAAGGCCCCACCCGTGAAGGTCGAGGTGGGGGTCGTCGGAAACGACGCGAACTGCTTCTGCGCCGTATCGGCGTTCGGCATCAGGCAGATGGCCCGACAGTCCCCGACCCAGGTGTTGGGGGCGGCCCCGGCGCCCGAGTAGACCAGGAGATCATCGACTCGCGCCCCGTTGGTGCCCCCGAGCGAGAACCGATTGACGTAGCTGTTGGCGGTGCCCCCTCGGGTGTTCAGTCCGGTGGCTGCGTAGGAGTCGGTGACGGCCCCGTTCTTCCGCACCGTGAAGGTGCCGGCGGTGGGGTCGATCACGACGCGGACCTGGAAATGGACCCAGAGGTCCTGGTTGTAGGCGGGAGTGTAGGTCGCGAGCACGGCCCCGTTCTGGTCGCCCGTGCGGAGCGTCACGATGCCGAATCCCGCCCCCGTGTCCTCACAGCAGACCGTGCATTGGTTCGTCCCCACATCCCGGAGGTTCACGTACACCTGCCGTGCAGTGCCCGAGATGGCCCCGGGGCGATAGAAGGCAAAGACAAGAAAGACAGTGGACTCGTTCCCGAAGTTCTTGATGAGCTGGTCGGCTCCGTTCTGGACAAAGAGCGCCTGGCCCACACCGAAGCGAGTATTCGCGGCGGCCGTCAGGGAGGCGCCGGCACTATCCCAGACGCTCCGTCCCACGTCGGTCGTGTTCCCGTAGTAGTCGAAGGAATCGGCGACGATCCAGGCCATCAGAGAAGCCCTCGCAAGGTGAAGGCGGGGTTTAAGACCCCGGGGTTGCCCATGACCTCGATCCGGTCGCCGGCACTGATGGCGACAGGGGCGAGGAAGGTGAAGGAGGCGTTCGCGGAGCCGAGCGTCCAGTTGATCGAGCCCCGGGACACGTTGTTCACCTGGATGTCGAAGGTCGTGGTGGCCGTGGCGGGGGCGTCCAAATCGCCGTAGCTGCCGCCGAGACCCCCGGGGAGCGTGAAGGCCAGGGTGGCGACCCAGGCGCCGACGAGGTCGCCGGCTGCCGGGGTGCCCGGGAAGGCGCCTGAGAGCAGGTAGCTGGAGTTGGTGCCGATGCCCGGCTCCGGGTCCTCGTCCACCATCAAGCGGGCGTCCTCGATCTGGTAGGCCATCGGGTAGGTGGGGACGACGGACTCGGTCGGGTTGTTGAAGTTCGAGATGCGGACGATGACTTGGTGGGTCGTGTTGATGTTGGCGTTCCAGGCGAACTCGAAGGGAATCTCGACCGAGGTGGCGACGTCGTGGCTCGGAGCCGAGGCATTCTCCCAGGTGGTGACGTAGCGGACGAACTCGTGGAGCACCACGCCATCAAAGAAGATGCGGACGTGGAGATAGGTGTAGTGCAGCACGTTGGTGCCCGGGTTGGTGTCCTGGTTGAAGACCCGGCCCTGGACGGCGCCGATGACCGTGCCGTGGCCGGTGGCGATGGGCGTGAAGGCGATGGTCAGGATGTCGAGCGTGGCGTTGTCGTCGATGGTGCCAGTGTTGACGATCTGGAGCCGGTTCATGCCATCGCGGCCGGGGCGGATCACGGTCTGGGCGGCATGGGTGACGCGGCCCTTCCCATCCACGGTGAGCGCCGGGATGGCGTTGGGAGCGCCCCAGGTGCCAGCCGGAATCGTCGGCAAGGTAATGAGAAAGGGGCCAGGGTAGAAGCCAGTCAGGTCACCGGAGGCCGCTCCGGTGGGCCCCCCGCCGCCTCCGCCCGTGACGGGAATCAGGGAGACGTTGGTGAGGCGGCCCTTCCCGTCCACGGTGAGGCGCGGGATGTTGGCCGAGTCGCCATAGACGCCCGGGGTGACGCCCGAGGGGATCAGGTGGGGGTTCGGGTAGAAGTCGGTCAGGTCCCCGCCCGCCGGGCCGGCGGTGCCGCCATTGGTGATGATCTGGGTGATGATGGGAGGGACGTTGGTGAGTTTCGTCCAATCGACGCTCACGATGCAGTCGGAGAAGATGACGGGGGTGCCGCCGCAGTTGAAGGTACCACCAGGCTTGATGGTGATATTCTTGACATCCAGGTTATTGAGATCGGTGTCACCCTCTACGGTTAGATCATTGATGATGGTGACGGACGGGCCGTCGAAGATAACCGGGCCATGGAAGATGGCGGTGCCGTTGATGGTGATGTCACCGTCGATCTGGACGCTGCCGCCGACGTGGAGGTTGTTGGTGATGAAGACGTTGTCGCCGATGGGGAACTCGATCTCGCCCGCAATGAGCTGGCCCCACGCCTCGTCGAGCCGCTGCCAGTTCAGGTTGAGCGTGGTGTCGTCGTTGAACCGGAGCAGCAGGTTCGGCGTGCGGGGTTCGAGAGCGGGATCGTAGGCCATCAGCGGACCTCCAGGGGCCGAGGCTGGAGCTGCTCACACCGCTCGCAGAGCCACACGGCGTAGAAGTACGGCGTCATGGCCGGCTCCATCGGCTGGTGGCACGTCGGGCAGCGTGGGGCGTCAGAGGCCATCGGAGGACCTCAGGGGGCGGGCGGTGGCACGAGCGTGGCGAGGAGGGCGTCCAGCTTGTCCCAGTTGGCGTTCTCGGCCGCGTCCGAGCTGTAGTTGAAGTGGAAGTTCGCGGTGCCGGGCTTGGGGGGCTCCTCGGGCGGCGGGGTGTCGGTCTCGATGGGCTTCGAGGCGTCCTCTGCGGTGGAGGGTGGGGTGCCGGGGTCGGGCGTGCTGGGGGTCACCATAGTCGATCTCCCGAGGCGAGTTTTTTCCAGTCGGTCGCTTGCTCGCCGGTCGCGGCCGACAGGTTGTCGTGTCCGTATCTGAGGGCGTCCACCAGGTCCTTCATCGGGTGCGTTTTGACGGGACGATAGGGAGGCAGGGCTCCCAGGTAAAACCCACCGGAGAGAGCCTCGATGAGGTTCGGGCAGGCAGTCGAAACGAGGCAGGCGGGCTCATGTCCAGTTCGAGGGACGAAGACGGCACGGAGGAACAGGTCGCGGAGCGCGGCGTAGGAGACGTCGGTGCCGGGGCGGCGCATGTTGAGGCGGATGCCGTGTCGTCGGAGCACTTCTTCAATGGAGCCCAGAGTTCCAACTGAACCTCCCTCGGGATCGCCGGCATCGAAGAAGTCCTCCTTTATCGTACATTCTAGGCTGATGGCCTTGACCTGAGGAAGGAGCTGTTCGAGGGGGCAGTTGAAAGGACACAATTCTCTCAAGACAAGTAGTTGAGCATATGGAGAGAGCTGACAGAACAGGACGACGGGGGAGACGGCGCCGAAGTCCCAGAAGCGCAGCAGGCGACGGTCGCGGATGGGGGCCAGGTCGCGGGTGTGGTGGGCGGCGTCGAACTCGGGGATGACCGGCTCGCCCTCGGGGCTGGTCCAGTCGATCTCGTACTCCCGCTTCCAGGCCCGGAGCGAGAGGTTCTTCGCGTTCTGCTCTTTCCAGGTCCGCGTGCGCTTGGCCGGATCAGCCGAGTAGTGGAGGCGGGTGACCCAGAACCCGTTGCGGGGGTTCCGCCACTCGGTGATCCCCGGGCGCGGGGAGCGAGCCGTCTCGGGCGGCTTATCGACGAAGGTCTCAGACATAGGTGATGGCGTCCGAGAACGAGATCGCGTAGCCGGCTATGTCCTGCGCCCGGTCCGTCCCATTGACGATGCGGCGGGCATCGACCCAGTCGGTGAGCTGGTCGGTGAAGTAGTCGCTAAGTTTCTTGCCAGTGAAATCGCCGTCCACCATACCGCCGAGGATGACCTGGAGCGCAATCCGGGGGTCCAGCGCAAGGTCTGGATCCTTGACCAGCGTGCCACCCAGATCCAGCTTCTGGTCCTGGGTCTGGTAGTTGGCCTCCCAGGTGAGCTGCACATAGCCCCTCCCGTAGTAGGGGTAGTAGGGCTTGGACTTGAGATACGATGCACTGCCATACTCCTTGATGGGTTGCATGGTAGCGCCAGTTTCATGATAGGTAGTTGCCAGGACGTAGGCGAAGGAGCGGTCGTCCAGATGATAGCGTTCCGGGATGGGTGGATTGGAGTCGTCGTGCCAGTCGAGGAAGGTGTTGAGGCCGTCTACCTGGGGCTGGGTGAGGGAGCCGAACAGGGTGGAGCGGACGGAGTCGAAGAAGTATTTGCGGTGGATCATGTTAGCTACCTAGGCAATAGACGGTGGCGGTGACGATCATCGAGACGCCGGGGCCGAAGCGGCCCGTGGCGGCGGCCATGCCGAGCCAGCCGGTGGGCGTGGGGCCGCTACTCAAGACATGGAAGCGGGTCTCGGTCGGGTCGGTGGCGCTGACCGTGGTGCCGCCGCCGATCACCTGCTCGCCCGCGAGACAGTCCACGGCGGCGACAATGGCCGTGTTGGCATCGGGGCGCTCGACCTCGACCATCGTCTCCCGAGCCGTCACCGTCCCGGCAGGGCCCGGAGGTCCTGTTGGGCCCGCAGGGCCAGCCACACCAGGACTCCCAGGAGCGCCAGGAGGCCCAGGAGGACCGCTAGCTCCACTAGGCCCCATAGGACCCTGAGCACCATCCGCGCCAGGAGGACCGGGCGCACCCATCACTCCCGGGGGTCCCTGCGGCCCCTTGCATTTCTTGGTCAGTTTGAGGGGTATCTGGAGACATTCAGAACGAGCCTCCGATGCCCAGAGTAGGAAACACCCCATCAGCACGCAGACCGCCAGAGAGAATCGCATAGGAGCCTGCCGCAAAGAGCATCAGGTGCGAGCCGAGCGGCACTCGCACGCCGAAGGCCAGATCGACGACGTGCCGGGCGCTGTAGTCGATGCCGAGGATCTCGACCGGGGCGGGCTCGTCCACGGCGAGCTGCCCGATCAGCTCCGTCACCAGGGCCAGGTGGCGCGGCCAGGCGAGCCAGGAGAGCCCAGCGCCGTAGGAGAGCGTCGAGTGGGCGGCCGAGGAGAGATTGGTGTCGAAGGCCACGCGGCCCGAGAGCTGGAACGGGCCGATGGAGCGGTTGGCGACGATCCCTGGAGAGAGCCAGTAGTCGCCCGTGCCGAGCCCTTTGGAGTGGTTGCCGGTCGGGAAGGTGGCTTCGAGGGTGGCCGCGAGGCCAGGGGCGAGGTGGTACTTGAGACGCGCTCCCAAGTCAGAGGGGCCTGAGAGGCTGGTGGTTGCACGGCCGGCGAACGGGCCGAGCTGGAGGCGGGCGTCGGCGGTCTCGATGAGGAGCGGGAGCACGACGGAGGCGTCGAGCGAGTCGGTCAGGCCGTGGCTAGCGGCGAGGACGACGGTGGTGGCGCGAACCTGGAGGTTGAGCCCAGTAGCCGTCCGTAAGGACAGGGGCGTTGTCTGGGCGAGCGCGTTGAGATTCGTCCGACCCGCCCCGATGGTGTCGGCGTGATCGAGGAAGAGGGGTCCCTGGGCCTCCATGCTGGAGTCAATCGCTCCACGCATCTGGGTGGGTGATGTCGGGGCCATGACGACAGTGTCCCCGAGGAGCTGGAGGCAGAGCGCCATGACTGCCACCGCGTCCAGGGGCCATCTCGCTCGGACCCGAGAGCGAAGCGACTCGGGTCAGCCGAAGACGCGGCCTTCGGTCATCACCGGCTGACGACGGAGGTCGTGCAGCATCATCTCCAGGTGGACGACGGCGGCGGCCGGGGTCATCGAGCAGGTGCGGCACATCTCAGCGATGAAGCCCTGCAATTCTTGGAAGAAGTTCAGGTCCTTGCCGAGGCAGTACCGCGAGTCCATGTCGGTCGAGCCCGAGCCCTGGTTCGCCGCCCCGGTCATCGCCGAGACGCCGTAGGTGGTGCCGACGCCGCCCTGCTGGATGGTCTTTAGGCGGGGCTGGCTGACGGTGCCGGTGATTGCCACTGCACCAGGCATGTTCGTTACCTCCCTTCCTCACTTGGGATGTCGCGGTCGCCCTTGTCATGCCGCCACGTCGCCGGGTCGGGGGTTGGTGCCGGGGCGTAGCCGAGGCCAGCCGCGAGCCGCTCCTCCTGGGTCATCGCCGCCACCCGAGAGCGCAGCGACTCGGGTGCCGAAGGTGGCTGGGCCCAGGTCCGGGACCGCGCCTTCTCGTTGAGGCAGGCGTCGCCCCAGTCGGTCATCTCCGGGCCTTCTTCGGGGCGGGCTCAGGATCCGAGGGCGCCGGCTCGGGCTCCTGGGGCCGCTCGGTGAGCAAGCCGCTGGGCTCCGTGTCTTCGGAGCCGGCCGGGTGCGCCTTCAGCTCCTGCTCGGCTTGTGTCAACTGGGCCAGGCACTCGGCCTCTTCCCGGTCGAGCTGGGCGCGGGTTGACCGGAGCGACCGGATGGCATCGGCCAGGGCCGGGATGCGCTGGGAGAGCGGGAGCTGTGATACCAACATCTGTTGCATGCTAGCTCCCCTATGGGTAGACGCGGGAGGTGCCCGAGGTGACCATCGGGTCCTCCTTCTGCATCTCGGCGGTCATGATGGCATACAGCAGCGCCTTGGCTGGGTTGTACCCGATCGAGTAGCCATCAGCCATCGCCTGGATGAAGGCCACCAGCTCGGGGAAGCCGAGCACCGGGCTGCCGGTGGCCGCCGAGGCCGCCTTGAGCGCCTCGCCCACGATGGACGTGATCTGCGGCACGTTGGGGCCGGTCTTCGCCATCTTGGTGAAGTCCACCCCGAGCGGCGTCCACGTCCCCGAGACAGTGAATGTCGCAGACATCAGCCTACCTCCCTACGCTGGAACGCGGCTTGCTGCCGCCCCCTAGCATGAGAGGCGGCGAGCGGCAAGGGGGCTAGCCGCCCGGGGTCGGCTGCGGGACGCCAGAGGGCGGGTTCTGGTAGCCCTGCTGCGTCTCCCATTGCGGCAGGAAGGGACGGAGCTGGTCGATCAGCGTCACCATGCGCTCGCGGCCCGGACGGCCCCCGGGGAAGTGGAGGATGGTGTCGAAGTCCTCGGGCCCCACCTTGAGCCAGCCGTCTGCGATCAGCGCACGCAAGGTGGGGAGCTGGTCGAGCGGGTCCATGTTCGGATCCTTGAGCGCCTTGTTGAGATCGCGGTAGGCCGCTCGGGCATCGCCTCGGGTGAGGCCCGCCGAGTTCTCGACGTAGAACTGAAAGGTAGGATCGCGCTCGGGCCGAGGCATCACGCCCTGGAGGGTGGGCCCTGGCTGCTGCGTCGCGTAGGCCCCGGCGGTGGGGGTCGGGTACTGTTCGGTGGGCGCTGGTTGCGGTGGCGGAAGCTGGAGGGGAGGCTGGTTTGATAGCATGATGGTGGAGGGGTCGAGGCGCTGGGAGAGGATGGAGGTGCCGGCGTAGGGCTGCGGGGCGCTCGGGTAGGGCTGGCCGGTGGGGGCGGGCCCAGGCATGCCACCCTGGAGCACCTGGAGACCCCGAGCGACGAGCGGCATCATGTGAGCGGGGGGCGTGCCAAAGAGCGTCTGGAGCCAGCTCGGCTGCGCTGGTGGGCGCTCGAAGCGGCGGTCCTCCAGGTTGGGAGACAGGGGGAGCCGCGCCATGGCCGCGTAGTCGTGGAGCGAGGTCGGGTAGCCAGGCGGCGACGCGAAGGATGCCGGGACTGGCGGAGCCGAGGGTGGCGCCCCAGGCATCGCCACGGAGCCGTAGAGGACGTCAGCCTGGCTCGGCGGCCACTGGACCCGCGTTGGCGCCGGCCAGTAGCCTGGTCTGTTGTAGGAGATCGGCGGATCGGTGTCAGCCATCAGCGCGGCCAGCGGGCCATCTCCCGCATCGTCTCGATGGTCTGACGGAGCTGAGCCATCGCCACGTCCCAGCCATCAGAGGGCGTCGAAGACAGCTTGCTTAAAGAATCCTGGGTGCGCTGACGACACTCCTGTAAAGCGTCCCCCGCCTTCCAGGGTGGGCAGGGAGGCGGAGTAGGTGTCGTGCGCCTCCTCCCAGAAAGCCATCTCATCCGCAAATATCGCAGACAAGGTATATTGGCGTAGCTGATCTGCCCCCTGCGCCACACCGATGATCTCCGACCCAATCTCCGGGTACTTGAGACGGGAGAAGTTATACTCGAATTTGAGTGGCGGCAAGTCCACCGGCAGATGCTCCTCGATGAACTTCACTCGCCGGACGAGTTCGGCGGCTCCCTCGGAGTCGTTGAGGCCCTGCTTCCGCGAGACGAAGGCGACCGAGGTGCCGGGGAAGAAGCGAGCCAGCCAACAGTGCAGACCCACCATGGTCCAGCTCGCCATGATGCGGCGAGACTTGGGCAGGAGGAACCGCTTCTCGGTGAGCCAGCGGTTCACGACATGGTCGAGATAGTTCCGGCAGCCGATGCCGGGCTTGCAGGGGCAGCCGGGGGTGGGCTCGTCGATGGCCGGGAATCTTCTAACTCTCTGGGTAGCTTGGTCTAGGGTCTTGACGCACTCGGTGAGGAAGGCGTAGGGATCGCTGACATACCGATTGGCCGTCGTGCGCTGCACCGACCGAAGCTGGGCCCGCGCCGCGAGGGCCAGCTCGGCGTCATTCGGCAGCTCCAGGGTGAAGCCGCCATCTTCCATCGCGGCCTCGGGCGTCCCCTCGCCTTCGGGGATGATCGGGACGCCTTCCCACCGCTTCTTAGCCATACCCAGGAAGGTTGCCGTAGACTGGGAGTTGTCTCGCGTAGGGGCCCTGTCGGGAGAGCGCCAACTGGACGGCCTGCTGGAGGGCGTAGGGGTTCTGGTTCTGGGTGCCGGGGTCAGGGGAGAGCTGGGAGAGGAGCCGCTGACGGACGGCGCCCCCGAGGTTCGAGAGGAAGCTGGCCTGGGGATTGTAGCCAACGAAGGGGCCACCCGAGAGCTGGCTGAGTCCTCCCTGCTTCACCATGTCGAGGACGCCCATGTCGGGGTTGGTGACTCCGAAGCGGCCGGCGGCCATCTGCTTGAGCCCGCTGCCGAGCTGATCCAGGACGGGGGTGCCGGGAAGGGAGCCCTGGTAGGGGACGGCTTGGGAGAGGTTCTCGGCGCCTGGGGGGACGGCCATGGGCCCCCCGGGGGTGGAGACGCCGATCTGGTTGGCGGGTCCTCGGCCGAGGAGATTGTCGAGAAAGCCACCACCCGAGGCGGGGGCTGCGGCTGCCGGGGCGGCGGCTGGGGCGGCGGAGGCGGCCGTGGGGCCTGCCCCTCCTCCTCCCGTGACCGCATTGAGCGCCCCGGAGGCGGCGGTGCCGATGCCGTGAGCCGCGCCAGCGGCCAGGGAGCCGAGGCCCCCGAGCGCCGAGGTGGCGGCCGTCCCGAGCGTGCCAGCGGCGGCGGTGGCGCCCGAGGCGATGGCGCCTCCGATCATGGCAAGAAAGGGCCAATCGCGCTCCATCGGACCTCCCGTGGGGCCGTCTAGCACAAGCTAGGGAGCTGGTCGAGCTGGCTCGGGATGGGGGGCCTCCCCCACCCCTGGGCGACTGAACGCCGACAGGCGTGAGGGAGGCCACGGGCGGAGCGGTGCGGTGATGGCAGGGAGATGTATGGAGGGAGCAAGCCTGTCTGTCAAGCAGCTACTTGGAGGGCTCGTCATCGTAGGCTGTCCGGCTGCCCACCACTCGCTCGTCGGCCTCGGGCTCGTCTACGTGGGTCGCCGTCGTCTCTACCACCGCCTCCCCAGGTCTGCGACTCACGTCCTCCGAAGGAGCAGGCAGGAAGGCCCGCAACAGGTCCCTGAAACGCTCGGGCCAGATGCGGTGGGCGGCGAAGCGGGCCAGCTCCTCGGCCGTCATCTGATCGAGGACGCGCTCGGGGGTGGTGACCTCGATGCGGTGCGGGGGCTCGACGCCGGCATACTGGAGGACGGTCTTGGAGGCATTGAGTCGGGTGCGGGGGTCCTGGCAATGGGAGGACAGCTTGACGACCTGGCGCATGGCCCCCGGTGCCGCCGCTTTGGCCATGGTGACGGGCTCGGCCGCCTTGGCCTCCAGGATCGACTTCACCACCCCGGCCTCGACCTCGGCCTGGAGCTGGCGGAAGGCGGTGCGGTCGATGCGCTTCGAGACCTCGGCGAGGGAGCGGCCCAGCCGAGAGGCGATCTTCGCAGCCTTGATACCCTGAAATAGATAGGTTAGTATTCTATAGTCCACCGGCTCCAGGCGGGCGGGCACGACCAGGAGCAAGGCTGGCTTCGGCTCCTGGTACTCCTCACAGCGGGCGAGGGGAGTCCACATGAGGCGCTCCTAGAACGGGGTCGTGCGGGCGGGCGGCAGCACCTCACCGAGGCAGTCGCCCTCGGGCCCATAGACGAGGATGCGCTCCAGGTGCATGCGCTCGATGGCCTTGGTGGCGTAGGTGGTGACGAACTCGACGACCCCGGCCTCCTCGCGGCGGTAGGAGCCCGCAACCTCGGGCGTCAGGGTGAGCGTGCCGACCTTGCCGACGAGATGCATGCGGCTCCCCGTCCAGTCCATCACTAGCTCGCCATAAGCCGCCGAAGGCTCGGGCAGGGGCGGGAGCGAGCGATGCCTAGGCCCCGGCCTTCCCCGGATCAGTGCGGCCCGGGGACGTCTCGGCCGAGTCTGGCCCCCCACGGCCTCCTGGCGAGGCGAGGGTGGCCTGGCCCGTGTCATCGGTCGTCACCACGACTGGGTCAACGCCGAAGCGTCCGATGGCCTCGGGGTAGGGCACCAGGGGCGGCAGGATCTCGCGGCTGATGCGCCACTCCAGGTAGCGGACGAACTCCTTGGCCGGGATGGTGGTGTCAGGCATCGGGCTCCTCCTTCTCACGCAGGCGACGTTCCAGCTCTGCAATCCGCGCCTTCATGGCAAAGTAGCGGTCGTGCAGGCAGTCGATGCAGAGCGAGCCTAAGAAGGCATGGCCGTCGTGGAGGCTAGGCATCGGGGGGCTCCTCCTTGCGAGTCAGCTCGCTATGGCAGGCGGGGCAGACGTAGACACGGGGGACCATGGCGGTGCCACACTTAGCACAGATCGGGACGGGAGGTCGCCTGGCAGCTATCTTGCGGAGGACCCGCTGGATGATCGGCCCGATCCGCTCCATGCCACACACCCTACTTCCGCATCCTCGCCCTGGCCGCCGGGGTCTTCAACTTGACCCGGGTCGGCAGCCCCGCCCGCTTGACGGAGGCGAAGTCTTCGAGCTGCTGCTCCGACATGCCGGTCTTGGTTGCCTTGCCGGCGCGCTTCCTCGCCAACTCGGCCCCCATGAACTGCTGCTGGACCTTCGACTTGGCTGGCATCTCACAGCCTCCCTCGGCACCAGGCGTGGCGACCACAGTGCGAGCAGACCCACCACCAGGGGAAGGACCAGGCTCGCCACACGACTGCGCCGCAACATTGGCTCGACTTGGCTGGCATCCCCCACCTCCAGGCGGCCTCTATCAGTGCTAAGACCTAGCAGTCAAGCCCCCTGGTTGGCAGGGGTGCGTCAGGGCGGCAGAGCTGCTACCTCGCTGCCGCTCGTCTCGACGCCACCGCCAGCCACCTAGGGAGATTCACTGTCTGCTAGCTGGCTGGCTGGCTAGCTGCCTAGAGAGCAAGAGGGATATTAATAGGCAGCCAGCCCGCTAGAAAGAAGTGGGATGCAAGGCAAAAAAAGGGGGCGAGTCTTTCGACCCGCCCCCGGTTAGGGTTGCTGGCTGGCTAGCTTACTTCTTTAAAACCTCCATTATCTTTTTCGGGTCCGTCGTCAAGCAGACCCGGATGCCTGCCCGTTCTACGATAGCGTCGCAATC